>Ga0116148_1004734_pt1 | contig 11726 bp, 8 predicted proteins | sample AD_UKC055_MetaG_FD_89786 | JGI IMG/M metagenome (GOLD analysis project Ga0116148, IMG submission 89786) | Active sludge microbial communities of municipal wastewater-treating anaerobic digesters from USA - AD_UKC055_MetaG | ecosystem: Engineered > Bioreactor > Anaerobic > Digestate | place: USA... | reverse complement strand
CAACGGATACAATAAAAGGATAGGAATAACCGTTATTATTATTATTCCTGCCTGTAGTGATCTGAATGGAATGGCTGTGGCACCGGAAGAGTAATTAAGCAAAGTCTGCGTTCCGAAAAGCGCCCCTTTGTCAGAATCTACTATGAACTGTCTCAAAAGCACCTGTAAAGGCCATTTATCAGGGTTGTTAATGTATATCAGCGGCTTGAAGTATTCATTCCATCTAAGTATTGCATAGAACAGTCCTATGGTTATTATTCCGGGTTTTGCAAGGGGAACTGCGATCTTCCATATCATGGTAAAGTGGCCTGCACCATCTATTTCTGCCGCTTCATATATCGATTGGGGAACCGACTGGAAAACATTCTTAAGTAGCATAAGATAATAGACATTGATTGTTCCGGGCAGAATAACAGACCAATAAGAGTCTATGAGTCCGAGATTTTTTATGAGCATATAGTTAGGTATGAGCCCACCGTCAAAAAGCATCGGTATTATAAGAAATATCATGTATAGTTTTTTGCCGTAAAAATTTTTCCGTGAAAGGGCATATGCTGTAATTATAGTCAATACCATATTAAGAACTGTGCCCATACCAGTTATATATATGCTGCTGAAAAAAGCTTTATACACCTGCGGGCTTGTAAAAAGAGCTTTATAAACATCAAAACTGAGTTTTTTGGGAATGATGTCAAGCCCTGTCATATAAGCTATTTCTTTGGCATCGGTCAGAGAAACTGCCAGCAGGTTTACAAACGGATATATAGTGGTAATTGTGAGAAGAAGAAGAAGTATTGCATTGATAAGCTGAAAAATACTTTTTTTTGTCATTTTGTCCATCCCTCCTCAGTAAAGTCCGCCGGCATCGTTTTTCTTGGCTATCTTATTTACAGTTATGATGAGTATCATTCCGATTACTCCTTTGAAAAGTCCCACTGCTGTTGCGTAGCTGTAGTTCATATTAAGAAGTCCTATTCTGTATGCATAGATGTCTATTATGTCCGCAACGCTTATAACAGAGTCATTCATCATATTAAATACCTGGTCAAATCCCGCATTTAGGAAAAATCCGAGGTTGAGTATGAAGACTACTATCATTGTTTTAAGCAGTTCGGGAAGAGTTATGTATATATTTCGCTGCCAACGATTTGCCCCGTCGATCTTGGCTGCCTCATAAAGTGTAGGATCGATATTTGAAAGTGCGGCAGTGTACAAAATAGAGTCCCATCCAGCACTCCGCCAGAGCTCTGATACAACCAGAACTCCTCTGAAATGTTTGGTGGATGTCATAAAAGAAACAGGGGTACCACCGAAAGCTTTTACTATTTCATTTACCATTCCGTTTACCGGTGACAGAATCATAGTAAATATTCCCGCAATGACTACCCAAGAAAGAAAATGAGGTATATAAACTACACTTTGAACATACTTCTTGAAATATTTATTGTTCACTTCATTTATCAGTATTGCGAGTATCAGCGGCACAGGCATTCCTATGAGTAGCTTTAGCCCAGAGATTATAATGGTGTTCATAAGTGCCTTATAAAAAGCCGGAGAAGTAAAAAGCTCTTCAAAGTATGCAAGTCCTACCCATTGATTCCCACCAAATATCCTGTACTTTTCGAAAGCAAGCTTCACACCGTATATTGGAATGTAATGAAATATAATAAAGTATGCGGTTGCCGGGATAAGAAGGTAGTAGTAATACCTGTCTTTATAAATACGCTTGAGAATTTTATTGTTTGTATTGATCATCTCATATCACACCTTCTTATATATATAATCCTGCACCTTTCCATCCGGAGTTTGTACTATTCCTGCAACTTTATCTGTAAAGCTTATTGTGCGAGGTTCGGAAGTGAAAGAAATGCATTTTTTATAGAGATCTTCTATCTTAAGAACCTTTATTCCTTTGTCTGTAAGGCTTTTTATGATATCCTGCCTGCTTTCTTTCACTGCAATTCCAAAATCTGTGACAAGAATATCTACATTTTCTCCGGGTGTAACTACTGTGTTTACTTTTTTCCTGATGACTCCGATCCTGTTTCTGAAAAGGGGTGCTGCAATAATAGTTATTTTACTTGCCGCTGCAACATCCTGATGACCACCTATGGCGCCTATTATACTTCCATCTGAACCTGTCAGTACATTAACGTTCCAGTCTGTATCAATCTCTGTTGCACTAAGCACGGCGATATCAAGAAAGTTTACTGCTGAACTTTTGTTTAGCGGGTTGGCATATGTATTTACATCTATTTCGTGATGATTTTTATTGTTTTTTATGGAGTAACAGGCTTTTGGATCAAAGCTCTGCACATCCAGTAAGGAATCGACAGTCCCGTCATTGAGCATATCTATGAGATCCTGGGTTATGCCTCCCAGTCCAAATTTAAATTTCTTCCCTCTCTCCTTCATGTATCCGTTAAGATGTCTTCCCACCTGTAAGGATACTGAACCACTGCCCATCTGGATTGCGGACTGATCAAGCTCCACACCGCAGTTTATAATCGTATTTGCAACATTTGAAGCTATCACAGAATCTCTGGGATTACCTTTTTCCTTTAGGGAGCCCGCTTTGACTCCTGCTGTATTACCTATGGACGGAACGATCATAATGGCATCTGTATAAGACTGACTTATACTTATATCTCTTAAAATACTCTGAGAAAGATAATCGGTTACTATAACTGTCTTTTTTGCATTTTTTGCTTCCCATACTCCATATCCTAATGATCCGAAAGCACTCGGTCCGTCCAGTGCATTGGCATTTCCAAATATATCGGCAGCTGATGCAGCAATAAAAGCAATATCAACCTTCAGCTCCCCGTCGCTTACAGCACGGGCTCTGGATCCATGTGATCTGAATATTACGGGCTCTGGCATTTCTCCACTTAAAGCCATGCAAGCAAGCTTTCCTTTTAAACCTGATGTCTGAATTTTGCTTACTGTCCCGTCACCTAACATATCAGCAATGAAATCGTGTGTATTCATAAGCGACGTACATGCCAGAGTAACTCCTTTCACTCCAATTTTTTGTATACTTTTGAGCACCTGAAACATGACGTTGTCTCCTTCACGCAGATGATGATGAAAAGAGATCGTCATACCGTCATTAATCTGGATTTGCTTAAAAAGTTCTTCAAACGAGTTAAAAACTTTATTCACCTTTATCACGTCCGTAGAGTTCATATATCCGTTGATATTTTTTCAGTACGGGAAGGTCAACCATATTTCCTTCAAAACTGAATACCCCGGGACATCCCAATTTTTCATACTGTTCAATTACTCTGCGTGCCTGATCAACTTCCTGAACAGAAGGCGAGAAAAGTTCGTTTACAGCTTCAACTTGTCCAGGATGAATCACTGATTTTCCGGTCATTCCAAATGATTTGGCAGTCTCACAGTCTTTTTTTAAGCCTTCTGAGTCCTTGGTATCAGAAAAAACACAGTCAATGGCTATTTTTCCGCACGCTCTTGCTGTCAATGCCAGCACTGATCTGGCAAAAGCTAGTTCTTTTCCTTCTTTTGTGCGTTTTATACTCATATCGTATGTAAAATCTTCGGCTCCGAACGCTATGCCTATAAGTCTTTGGGATGCTAAGCAGATTTCTTTTATATTAAGCACACCCAAAGCTGATTCTATGCTTACCATGAACTTTATCTTGCCGGCAGGCAAACCAAGTTCTTTTTCTATTTTTGTAATGCTCTGATCTATATATATTATTTCTTCAGCTTTCTGAACCTTCGGAACTCTTATGCCATAAATACATGTATCGGCAACAGCCGCAAGATCTTTCAAAAAATGTTTGCTGTCAACAGAGTTTGTTCTTACAAAAACATCTGTACCTGAGAAATCAAGCATTTTTAAGGCATAAGATACCAGATTTCTGGCGCTGTCTTTTTCATTTTCTTCAACAGAATCTTCAAGATCAAGAACTATGGCATCAGCACCGTATATCATCGAGCTTTGGATCATAGAAGGAGTATTTCCGGGAACATACATTATGCTACGCCAGAACATCTGTGTCATCTCCTTTCTCTTGCAGCCTTTGCAGCGCTGTTATAAGTCTTGCTCTTAAAGCAAAGTCTAAAGCACCGTAATCATCTACAGTAATCTCTAAATTTGTTTTTCCGGCCTGCGAAACTATCTCCCGCACAGTCTTTTCAATTTCATGCGCATAAAGTTCTTTAACTTTGCTTCTTATATTTATCACAACCTTTTCAGAATCAATACTTGAAACAGTTATTAAAACATCCCCTTTCTTTGCTTTTCCGCAGGAAGCAGACTTCATCTCTATTCCTCCTCAAAAGAATAATCCAAAACTTCAATTCGTGTGCCATCATTTATACTGTAGCCTACATGACCGTTATGGATCGGAGTTTCATCAACAGCTTCAAATATCTGTTCGTTATCCAGGAAAACAATGATTTTTTCAGCCTTTACATGTACTTTAAACTCGTAGGGTTTATTGTTTTTTACAGTAAAGGGCTTAGTACATAAAATCTCTCTTTTTTTATTTTTTTTGAAAAGAACGAGTGTGTCATTTTCAAATCCAAAACCATAATGGATAAGATTTCCATTTACCCGGAAAAGAAGCTTGAAATCTTTTCCGTGCAGCAGGTTTACTTTTGTACAGAGAGTATAGTCTTTCCAAAAATAATTTCCGGTAAACATTTCTCCATGATCAGAACATATCCCCTGAACATAAGAACCATTTGTGTTCCAGTAACCACAATCCCATGTAAACTGTGTTATGGCTCCCCATTCATCGTTTAATTTTGAAAAGTCTATAGCATACGATGCTTTTGCAGTTACTTTGAAATCATCAATATAGAAAATCCCATGATACTGATTGCCGCTGACATTTGAAAGCTTAAATCCTATTTCTTCCACAGCTGTATGGTTAATATCCGGAATATCCAGTTCCATTTTCTCCCATTCTCCCTGTTTTAGTGTATACTTGTGCGGGGATACATACTCTGTATTGCCGTCATACTTTACGTACATACAGGCTCTTATCATAACGTCCTGCGGTATCTCCTTTATTTTTAAAACACAAGATACCTTCTGACCGGGGTAGACTCTGGGAGAAAGCTGTGGTTTGTATCTTTCATCACTGAAATCTGACCTTCTATAGAAAGGCTTTATAAAAAACTTCTGAGTAACGTTTTTCTCCATTGTAACGAGTACTGTTTTCAACGATCTTTTACCGTTATAAGCTTCTTCATCGGTGTTTATAAAGGTAACTATGTTTTCGTTGTCAGATCTGAATCCATGTGTAGAGCCCGGTATTTCAAAGTCACAATAAATTTCTCCGTTGTAATCGGATATTTCGCTTTTTTCTTTGTTTGCCCTGGCTCCCAGAGCGGCTATGTATTTTGCCGCAGATGGCATATCCCATATGTTGAGGCTTCCTATTACGCTTGAGGTTATGAAAAAGTCTTTTATCGGTTTCTTCCATTTTTCTTCTATACCCTGAATACCGTTCATAACTCCGAGTATAGTCCCTACATTTCCGGCATTGCAGTCTGTATCCCATCCGCACATTGTGGCAATGAGTACTCCTTTTGAAAAATCTCCTCTGCTGTAAAGCAACGAAAGAACTATCACCGCAGAATTAGGTATTACATGAACTACCCCCGGATACTTCTTCTTATCGGAATAAAGAGATTTTATATATAAGAAACACTTTCTCCAGTCGTCAGGATTATTCCTGTAAAAGTCAAGAACCTTTTCTATCATGTTTCTGTATTCCGAACCTTCGTCAAGAATAGATGAAACATCTTTAACAACTTTTTCTACATCATTTTCTTCAAAAGCATGACTTATACATCCTGCAACAAATTTTGCACCATCAAGTGCACTTCCGTCATGCGAAACGCTTGCTGATATAGCAGCCATTTCACCGGCTTTTTTATAATCACAGGGAAAAACAAGTCCCCATGTGTCAACAAAGATCTGACCACCAATCTGCTGAGCTACTGTACTTCCGTTTTTTTCAATACTCCCGCTTTGTGGAGCAGAAATCCCTTTTTTCAAATTATCAAAAGCGGTATGCTCGGTGGATATACCGTATCCTCCCCACCAGAACATCCCATGTCCTTCAGAAGTAACGTTAAGCCATGTATCAGCACAGTCCTGCGCTGTCATACGGTTATTTTTTATATAGCTTTCAACTGCCCTGACAAAAAACATCGGTCCATTTATATCGTCATCAGCTGCAAAGTTTTTATAACTTTTTACGTAGTCAGTTATTTCTCCATATGACTCCATTATTCGTTCATATGTCCAAACAGTTGGCTCAACCGGTGCTCCAAGCCTCACACCGATGACCTTTCCTAAAAGCCCGGCGTATACTTTTTCAAGATACTTCTGGTCAAACTTCATTTTCTCTCCCTCCAAACGGTTATTATCTTTTCCTCATATCAATAATATTAATATACCTCTTTCTGTCTTTTTCGTGTATCTCACTGACAGTTTCATAGAATTTATCTGCTATATCCATAAAATCGTATCTGTTTGCATCTTTTAATTGGTCTATCAACTCTTCATTTATTGCCTGAATACCCAGTTTGGCACCAAGAATAGCTCCTATCATAACACCGATTGAATCGGTGTCTCTTCCAGAGTTAACACCTTCGGTCATTGCTTTCATAAAATTATCCTCGTACAACAAGCAGTAGCCTATGGCAATCGGCAGCTCCTCTATGCTTTTAAGACGACTGGGAGTATAATTTTCAGTCGGAATTCCGACCTTTTCTTCGATTCTTTCGACGTTATCTCCCATTGGACTGTATTTTTTTATGATTTCATGAAATTTATCTGCATTATCTTCATCCTTATCCATAGATGCTGTTTCTCTTACGATATCCTTTATCGCAAGCTGTGTTCCGTCTTTAGCAAGATTTATAGCTATCGCAGCAACTTCGGACATACTTATTCCGGGTATCATGGCTGCCGCCACACATGCAGCAAAAACACCCGCAGCCTCAAGACCGTAGCTATGTTGATGTGATAACCCGAAATTTATGGCTTCCTCATATGCTCTTAACGGATCACATGCATTTACAAGTCCTACAGGTGTCATATACATTGCCGCTCCGCAGTTTACCATGTTACCAGTTCCTGCCGACCTGGGATCGCGTGAAGCAAGATAATTACTAAGGAATATATATTTTTCGGGGTAGAAAAGTCTCTCTATAAGAGGCATCTCTTTTTGATACTCTGGTATCCACATTTTTTGGAAAAAGATCTTTTTTATAAGTGTAAAAACATCATATGTGTCAATATGATCCAGTTTCTCGTTATATATCTCACATAATCTGATACTCAACAACGTATCGTCCGTTATTCTTCCGTAACCCTTACCGTGAGTCCTTGATTTTGACTTGTAGCTTTCAACATTTAGATCTGTTACCTTGCCGTACATTTCTTTTATTTTTGAGTGGCTGAGCTTCTCAATGGGCGCCCCGAGAGCATCTCCCAGGGCCGCACCGATTATTGAACCTCTTATCTTTTCTTTCATTTTTCTTCCTACTTACCAGATTTTTTGAAAAATTCGTTAGCAAGCTTTATATATGTATCTCCACCTGCTTTTCTCCATTTGGAGACAAACTCATCAAACTTCTCTATCGGATACTCTCCGGTCACAATCTTTATGGAGTACTCTTTGTAAAGATTGTTCATTTCATCCCAGCTGGTTGAATACTTTGCAGGCATATCAAAGTAGTTATCTTCAACGTAGTATTTGTTAACTATTTCAAGAGATTTTTTGCCCACTTCACCATAGAGCTCTATTGGTGAGTTCCAGTTAGGATTTTCATAGAATCTTGGATACCATACAAGACCTTTTTCTGTTTTTTCAATCTTTCCGTTGACTACCTTATACTCTCTGCCTTCTACTCCGAGTCTGTCTATAAACTGACCTCTTTCAGTAGCCATAAATTCAAGAAGCTTAAACGCAACATCCTTTACCTTTGAAACAGTTGTTATTGCAAAGCCTCTCGACTGCCTGTTAACGTTTACAGCAGGAAAACCGGCCTTTCCAGAGATTCCAATCGGAGGATCCAAGGCTATAAGCTTGGTATTATTTCCGGAATCGTACATTCTCTGCTGATACATATCCACAACTATTCCGGATCCTCCAACAACCATAGCAACTTTTGAAGCATAGAGCTTATCTTCCATACTCTGCCAGTTAACTGTAACAAATTCCGGGTCAAGGAGTCCTTCTTTAAAAAGCTTATTGTAAAAAGCCAGCTTTTCTTTTTCACCCTGAGTTATTCTTGAATATGTATATGTACCGTCTTTTAACTTAATAAAGGTCTGATCTGTTCCAAATGCGGCATTAAAAATTGAGTCAAGTCTTTCAAGATTTCCTGTTATAGTTATTGCATTGGGGGCTTTGGTTTTAAGCTTTTTCATCATCTCATAGTAATCTTCTACTGTTCTGGGAGAAGAGATTCCAAGTTCCTTCATCCAATCTTCCCTTACAACAGCAATCTTGGGATTTATGGGAGTGATCCAGAGCAAATAAGGATACGAATTTAATCTTGCCATGTCCCATGAAGGCATTGCTTTTTTTAAAGTCTCTGATTTGGACACCTGTGCTCTGAGATCCATAAGAAGCCCCTGATCGGCATATGGTATATCAACATTGTCCCTGAACCATATTATATCCGGAAAATCACCGCTTGCAAGCAGAACGTTGACTTTGTCAGCATACTTACCGCTTGGGATCGGAACCAGCTGTATATCAATCTCTATACCTGTTGCTTTCAGAAATTCTGTTTCTATAAGCTTGACATACTGCTCATCATCGGGATTGGAAGGAAGAAAATCCTGCTCCAGGAGTCTTATGACTGTCGGTTTTGCAAAAATCATAACTGCCGAAATGACCATACACAGTACCAATAATGCTTTTAACTTCATACACCCACCTCCAGAATAAAATCTTATTTTGTACTTCCGTTTCTTCTTTCATTTCCTCTGAACATTGACCATGAAGACTCCTGAACAGATGCGTCTGCAAATCTTATGGCATAAAGCTGTGAATCTGCAGAACCTATATAAATCGTACCGTCTTGGGTTATTACGGGAGACGAGTTTACTTCTCCGCCTGTTTTTAACTCATAAATCAGATTTCCCAAAGAATCTATGCAGTAGAAAGACTTATCGCGTGAACCGAACATTATCAACCCACCGGAAACTGTCAAAGGCGTTGAATAAACTCTTGATCCTGTTGCAAAATCCCAGATTTTTTCAAAATTCTTATTAAACGCATACAATTTTTTGTCTTCACGAGTTCCAATGTATATGTTACCGTTTTTATCGGTTACCGGTGAAGATCTTCCACCACTGAGTGCAATTTGTTTGATGACTTTTCCCGTAGCCTTTTCAAAGATATATAATGAGCTTCCCGATACTGCCATAACAATACTTTCATCATAGAATGAAGGCGAGGAAGTAATCCAGCTGTCAAGATCCGCCTGCCACAACTTTTTTCCGTCCAAAGAAAATGCAAAAAATTTGTTGTCTTCACTTGCTGCAAATACCATCTTTCCATCCGTAATCGGAGAAGAAGTCACTATAGACCCAAGCTGTACCTGCCACTTGATCACAGAGCTTTTATCTATACATATGAGCTTTCCGTCAGAACTTCCTATGTATATACTTCCATCTGTTCCAATACATGCTGAAGAATCTCCGCATCCGATATTAATTTTCCATTTAAGCGTACCCTCCGGATTCATGGCATACAAAAATCCATCCCAACAGGCATAATAGACTGTTCCATCTGCATCCACGGCCGGTGTTGCATATACGGCATCATCTGTTGTGTACTCCCATTTTTTGTTTCCGTCGGGTGTCAGGGCATATATTTTTTTGCCGTCACATCCGAAGTATATGGTTCCGTCACTTCCTATAGCCGGAGAACTGTTTATAGGACCTGCGGCTTTAAAACTCCATACTTTACTTATCTCTGCTGCTTTTTTTATGGACGATGAGTCAGAGTAAAGCTTCTTAAGCTCCTTAGAAACAACACTTCCCATATACTTTAAACCTTCCGAAAATGCTGGCTTCCATACTCCACTGTCATGTCCGCCATTAAGAATTCTCAGCTCGCCTGGTATTTTATTTTCTTTGCATAAGATACCATATGCCTTGACTGCCTGCTGTTCAATATTAAACTCATAACCTTCTGGATTGTGCCAGTCATCGTCACCGGCAGCTATAAAAAGGCTGATGGCACTGTTTTGCTGTTTGTATTTTTTAAGAGCCTGTGGATAGTTAAGAGAATTCCACTTTACAATATCAAACGGCATACCAAAGTTACCTGTTTCTCTGGCACTTGAATCAATCGGCGGTAAAGTATCGTAAAGTGCCGGACTCAAAAGAATGGCTCCGCTGAAAAGCTCCGGATAAACTAGAGCATATCTCAAAGCACCGTAGCCTCCCATTGAAAAACCTGATATTATCCTTGTCTCTCTATACTTTGAAAAATTATACTTTTCTTCAATCTGAGGCATCAATTCATTTATAAAAGCACTTTCATACTTTTCTCTGCCGTCAACCCACCAGCTGTAACCGCTACATGGCACAACTGCTGCAAACGAAGGAATCTCTCCAGATGAAACAAGCGTGTCAAGTGTGACTAAAAGCTCATCCCAGCTATTTTCATTTCCATTGCTGCCATGGAGAAGATAAATTACAGGAAGCTTTTTTTGAGAGGTATAATCAGCCGGAAGATATACTTTATACTTAAAAGCATGTCCAAGAATTTTTGAATCTATGCTTGAACTTTCTGTCGTTCCCTTTAGATCAAGTGCATAGCTCAATGTAAAAACAGAAATCAAAACTGCAATAACAGCTATAAATCTCTTTAGAAACATGTTTGCCCCTCCTTTATTTATAGAAAACGTTTTCATAAATAATTAAAATAAATTGCTTGAAAGACCTGATATACAGCCAGCACTTATTTTATCTGTTGCATTCACTCCTAATCATAGTACTTTCCCTTATTACCAGTTCATTTTTCAGAACTATCCCGTTTTTGATCTTTTTATTATTTTCTATTATTTTCAGGAGTTTTTCCGCTGATTTGCTTCCTATGTCGTAGATAGGCTGTCTTACTGTTGTAAGAGCAGGAGAAAACATTCTGCTGAACATTATGTCGTCATATCCTGTAACACTTATGTTATAAGGTACGTTTACACCACTGTTTTTAAGAGCTTCTATCACACCATAGGCTATAAGGTCATTACCGCATATAACAGCATCATATCCTTTACCGCAATCCATTGCTTTTATTGCTTTATAACCACTCTCATAATCATACTGAGCTTGATATATACGATACTTTTCTATCTTTTTTTCTTTTACAAAATCAGAAAAAGCTTTGGTCCGTTCCCCAGCACTCAAAGTATCTTTGTTACCGCTTATATATATATATGAACGGTGATTTGCTCCATACATATAGTTCAAGAGGTCAAGCATACCGTTGTAGCTGTCAGAAAGAACATAAGATCCGTTTGTCTTCACAAAAGCCCTGTCCATAAATACAACAGGAAGCATGTCAATTACTTTTTCCTGCAGAAATTTGTTGTGATTGGCACTTCCGGTAAACAAAAGGCCATCAATTTTTTTTGAAAGCAAAATATTTATGAGTCTTGTTTCTTCTTTCATATCCTGATTTGAATTACAGATAATAAGTGAGTAACCTTTT
>Ga0116148_1004731_pt1 | contig 11728 bp, 9 predicted proteins | sample AD_UKC055_MetaG_FD_89786 | JGI IMG/M metagenome (GOLD analysis project Ga0116148, IMG submission 89786) | Active sludge microbial communities of municipal wastewater-treating anaerobic digesters from USA - AD_UKC055_MetaG | ecosystem: Engineered > Bioreactor > Anaerobic > Digestate | place: USA... | reverse complement strand
ATCCAACAATCGTATCAATGGCAACACCAAGAATGGCATCTATAGAAAAGATAACTCCTAACCAAGAAGGGATTTTATTATCGTCTACCGCTTTTTGAACCAGTTCTTTAATCTTTACAATCGCTTCTTTCTTTTTAGCGTCACCACCAACACCATGCTCTTCTACAAGAGCAACAACAAAGGTATAGATTGAAATAATTATCTGTATCCATCCAAAAATTGATTTGATAATTTCCATAAGTTTCTCCTAACAAATAGGTTTATTGAATATCGAATAGTAATACCGTGCATTGGGTGTCCAATGTTTATTTAACCCTGTTGGGTCGTTACTTGCCCCAATTGGACACCATCTATTACCAAAATAACTGATATAATCAAGCTCAACGTTCTGTTTCCTGAGCATATGCCATCGAACCGAATTTTTAATAATGGTACATATTGCCCATATTGCCTGTTCTTCCAAGTCGGTATTAATGGCATCGGGATGAAGAACCCCAAACTCAAACCCCTTCCTTCCCCCCTCTGCTGTTCGTATTGCCAACATAAAAGCGTAGGGATTAATGGGAAGTGGATACCGCTTTAGGGTATTTTTGTATCTTTCCAAATAACGTTCCGTAACTTCAAGAATAGTATCAAGTTCGTCAGGATACTTAAAATTACGTTTGACGCTATTGGTATCAAGACCATAATCCACCTCGTTTACCTACCTTTTTGATTTTCTTTTAACTTTAGTTTTTCTATGTCATCAAGCAATGACGTAAGGTCAATTCCTAACAATTGCATTTGAATACCCCAATCTTCAACTTTTGAAACATACAGTTCTAAATATTTTTGTTGTTCTTTTGTCAATTTATTTCTTGCTGAAATGCCCGTTGGAGACATGGGGTCGTACTTCATTTTTTCTTCTTGTAAGTCTTTAATTTTATATATAAGGTCTGGATAGTCTATGCCTGATAGTTTTTTGTAGTTTATTGCTGTTTGTTGTATGGGGTCAGTTTCCCACCATCGGACACCTGTCAAAAATTTCCATCCTGATGTTCTCCAGTCTCGTGTAACATTCGGGGCTGGACTCCCAAAAATTGAAGGCTTTCCAAGTTCTTCGTTCCCAAACACATACCCCAAGTTAAGATTATTTATTGTAACAAGAGGGGGGAGAACCTTTAGTACTTCTGCCTTCCAGTTTTCCATCCAGAATCCCAAAAAGTTACTGTGTTCGTTTGGGTTATAAATACGGGCATAATTATCAACAGGGATGTGCAACATTGCCATAGTTGCTTTTGCAACAGGAGTAAGCGTTTGCATTACTTCTTCTGCCAAAGGGGTAAGTCGTGCAACCCTTCCCCCTTCGAGGGTACTTTCTTTTGACGATGCAAAGTTTAAATATTTCATTGCGTCAAATTGTGGGTTTACTCCCTCTTGCACTCCATATCGAAACTTAACCCTTCCATCTTCACCGGGGACAGCTCCCTCAAAATACAAACCAGCCAACCTCGCCCATTCTGGTACGGCTAACCTTGCTTCTTCGGGAATTTCTGATGCAACCGTTTTATCACGAAAATACTTTTGTAATACCATTGCTTTTCCGGGTTGGTGAAGTGCGGAAGAAATTTGAAAGGGAATGTTGTACTGTGTCCAGCCCCAAAACGGGAATACTTCTTTTATGCCTTTGCTAAACTCTGGTATATTACTGGGGTCTCCAAACAACGCTCTTACTTCTCGGATTGCATCCCGAAAACTCATCCCTTCTTTAACTCGTTTATAAACCGAAATACCCCGTGCGTGGTTCTCCATCTTTGAGTTCATATAGAAAAAAGGAGATGAATATGTGTCAACTACTTTTTCTACTCCAGCTACGATTTTATTTTTGGGATATAAATCGGTCTTGAGTTCTCGTCCAAAAAGACCCGAATCAGTCATATTCCATGTTTGAATTTCAGTAAACCAATCGTCAACGGTTATTGTTTTACCTATGTTGGTTCTAAATTTTCCACCCTTAGGATTAGAAATAAACCTTGCATATTCCCACACGTCTTGAGGTGACACATCATCAATGTAAGCACAATAGGCTATTTGCGGAACGTTACGGATATTCCAACCGGGAGTCGATAGGGCAAGTTTCTTCCAGTTTGATAGAAATTCATCATAGTATTTCAACCACTTGTGTGTTTCTTTTATGTCGGTAAAGGTACTAACTGTTCTATCAATGGCGTGTGCAACCTCTGGTGAAAAATAAACATCGGTCAACATTTCCTTATATTGGTCGTTTAGTTTACCAATTGTTTGAGGGTCTAACCTTACCCATCTGTCAGGAGCGTTTTGCCGTGTATATGTTAGGTTTTTGGGGTTGCTTGGTTCATATCTTCCTTTGACCTTTGCATCGTATCCCAACTCATACATTTCATCAAAGAAGTTTGAAGTGGCTAAAGCATTAGCCGTTTTCTCGTATCGTATCGCATTGTTGAGTGCTGTATTTTCTATCCATAACTGAGGAAATTCGTCTTTGTGTTTTGCGATTTCAGAAAACCATTCATCAAATTTGTTTGTGTTTCTCCATAACCAATTTAACTCAGTTGTCGTATAACCACGGAAAGCATCTTTACGGGTAAGCATCGAGGCGTGTTTTTGTGTCCAGTCAGAATATCCCTTACCCGAATTGATATTCATGGCTTTTTTCACGTCTGGTTTTAACGAATGGAGAACATAATCCAATTCGCCAAACTCAGCGTAGGTATTCCCTATCACTTGGTCAATAAGGTATAACTCTTCGTTAAGTATTTTGGTTTGAGCTACAATATGATTTAGTTCTTTAGGTAATTGGATTGACTTTCTTCCTATTTTTTCAGCTTCACCACGTGTTAAACCAAAGGCTTGTTTTTCTGCTTGATGCTGTATTTCTCCCCAATAAGCATCAACTAAGTCATCAACCTTTTGTCCGGGTTTTACGTTTTGCTTTGCTGCAAGTATGACTTGACGTTTGTATCCAGCCTGTATGTTTTCGTTTGCTTCAACTATTCCTCGTCTGTAATTAATCCAATCTTCGGCAGATTCCCCTACTTTTCGCAAGTCACCAGAACCAACCGCATATTTAAAATCATTGACTGCTTTAACATACGGTTCAGACTTACTTAACATTGTCGATAAGTCATCCCATAATTCCCATGCCTTTTGTCCTTTAACAAGAGGGACATTAACGTTGGTAAGTCCGGGGATTCCGGGGTCAAGATTAACCGCACCAACAAAACCTAATTCGGCAAGACTTCCCATTGGCAAACCTTGCTTGATAAGGTCATCGGTAATGACCATTGGATTGCCCTTAACATTAACCACTCTACCCAACAGGTCTTGGTAAAAACCATACATCTTAGACTGTGGACTTATTTTATCGCCTCGCATTAACGCTGAACGAAGGGCTTTAAATTGTTGACCAGCCTTAGTAACCTTAAAGAAAGATATATAGGTTAACGGGTCGGTTACTATGTCTAAGGCTAATCCAGAAGCAAACTTTAATCCTTGTGGCATATTGGGATATACTTTGTCCAATACGTCAACCCACGTTTTCTTATCTCTCAAGGTAACAGCGTTAAGCACATCATCAATAATATCAAAGTCCCCACCGTTAATTGCGTCATAAGCAATATTGCCTACCACATAGTTTGGAATGCTTACAATGTCAATCAGCTTTTCGGTTGGAACTTGGTCTATTCTTAATGGTTCTTGGGGAACTTCTCCATATCCGGGTGGTGGGTATCCCACGGCATATGGTGGTGTTTCTGGTGGGGTTTTTTCAATAATATCCGTAAACATTCCCTTTTTAACCTTGCTTTGTTTATATCCCTGTTCGAGTTCTTCGCTTGATACAAGTTCTTTGTCTCTTGCTATTTCTTGCAACTGAGAATAGGCTTTGTTTATTTGAGTGGGGTCTTGAATGTTTGCGTAGGGATTTTGGTCTTTTGAAACCTTTCCACCAACAATGTTGTTTACATAGTTCATTGCTTGTATTGGGTCGTTTTCAAACTTGGCCAACGCTTCGTCTACAATTTGTTGGCTTCCTATTGGCTGCTTGGGTTCTTCTTTCCATTCTTCCAATATTGGTTTGGTTTGGTAAAGTTCGGGGTTTACTTCTGCTGGTGATGGGGCTGGTTCAATTTCTGGTAAAATTGTGGGTGTTGTTTTGTGTGTGTCTGTTTCTTCTATAATGTTTAAAAGAGAAAAACCCTTTGACGGAGAAGGAGATGGAGTTTGAGTTGGGTTAATTGTTTCCTTGTTTTTTTCAATAATATCCGTAAACATTCCCATATAGATACTCCTTAATAACCACTAAGAAATGCGTCAATTTCTTTTGCCAATGCTTCTCCGTTTTTGCCTTGATTGTTCCACATTTCTATTGCTGTTTCTCTATCTTCTTTCCATCCTTGTTTTGCTTCTTCTGGTGACACGGTTTTAATTTTTTCTATCATTGCGGTAACGCTTGGGTCTTGTGTTGTTGGAGTAGCTGTGCTTCCACCACCACCCAAGTATGCTGTCATTTCTTTTGGTACAACATACCCCTTTCCTTGTATGGTTTCAACCATTGTTTGCACAATTTTGTTGGCTACTGTTGGGTTTCTTATAATGCGGTTGTACGGTTCCATGTCTCTTTTGTAAGCGTTCCACATTTCTTCGGGGGTTGCAAATTCTCCGTTTTCAAGTCTGGTTATATATCCATCTCTAACTTGTTCGTCAAATTGCCCCATGCTTAAACCATTATCTGCTAACATTGCACCAAACATTTTTTCAAATTGACCCATTTCTTGACCAAATAAAACTTTGTAAACATAAGACATATCGTTAGTGGTTAGTTCATATTCGTCTTTTTTGCCTTCACCATTTAAATCTTGCGTTTTTGTGTATTCAAATTTTTCTTTGTCTAAGAAAAACTTAGCCCATTCTCTTTCGTTTTGGTCAACCTTTATTTTCATTGTTAGTGCTTCCATGTCTTGTTGATTTTCTGCGTTAGCAATAATTGCTTTAGCAGCCGGAATAATTGTTGTACTTCCTTCGGGTAATAATCCAATTCGTTTTAGAGTTTGTTGCATATTAATAGGGATTCTGTCAATACTTAACAAAAGCTCGGCAATATCCGGATTACTTGTACCTAAAGCGTCATCAAGCAATGAATTAATGTATGCTATGGCTTCATTAACCTTTACTCTTTCTTGGTCGTTTAGCGTTTTGTCAATATCGGCTTTTAGTTTAATGTTGCTTAACTCTTGGTTTTGAAGGGATAAATTTTGTTTATACTTTTCGTTTTCTATCGCTTCTTTTTGGGCGTTGACAATACCACCCCACAGTTCTTCTCCGGTGGTAGGTCGAGTTATATCGCTTATTCCTTCCCCGGTCATTCCACCAGCTATATTGGGGATTTGTTCGGTTGTTTGTCCGTAGTCCCCGCCAAAGGTTGACTGTAATAACGGTTGAGCCGTTTGATACATATCTGTACCAGTTGCTGCCTGAAACGCTCCTAATTGGTTTGCATATTCAAGACCCTTCATAATGCTGTCATACTGTGCCATCATGTCGGGGGTAGCGGTAGCTTCTTTCATATACTGGATATATCCAGTTACATCTTTAACCGCCAATAACATTTCGCTATAAACCCTTTGATATTCAGAAGAGTTAGGGTCAAGTGATTGTAATTGTTGACCATAGCCCTGTAACTTTTGTATAATCTCTTCTTCTATTCGTTTTTGTTCTGCTTTTTCTGCTTCCTTGCTTGTCCATGAACCAAGGCTTTTTAAGGCGTTAAGGTTTTGTCTACCCTGTACTCCTCTCATTGCTTCGGGGGAGGGGGTTGTGTTAATGTTTATTCCATATTTTGAAAATACATTGTCTGCCATGCGTTACCTCCTTACCACCAACCGAAGATTCTTCCAGCGTCACCAATGATTGGAATCCCTGAAATAATTTGTTCAAACAAAGATGGCTGGTTTAATGCTGCCTCATAGTCGGCAAGACTAATTTTCCCCTGTATTTCGGCTGCGATACGTTCCATCTGATATTGCTGTTGCAATGGCATTAACACGTTGGTTTCCCATTGTTGCTGTTGCTGTTGTAAATTCATGGCATTTAATCCCTGTTGTACGGTTATTGCCATTTGAACCTGTGCGTTGTAGGCTGCCAGTTTAGCTTCAACACCGGCAAGGTAAACGGTTTTAGCCTTATCCGATTCAGCCCCATATATCTCTGCTGCTTTTTGGTATTCATAATAATTCTTCTGGTTTATCCAGTTTACTTCCTGTACCCATTCGTTATATTGAGACTGATAAACCTTGTAGGCTTCTGTTCCTAATTGTTCAGAAAGAGACAGTAATTGATTAACTGCTGTTTCACGGGATTGAAGATTGGCTAAAGCCAATTGAGCATTAATGTCACGTGCAGCCCTTCCTTGTTCTGCTTGTCCGGTTTGGGTAATGTCCGATTCGGCTTGAGCAGCTATCCCTGAATAGGCTAACCCTCGTGCAGCCAAAGACTGGTTTGCAATTTGTAATGCCTTGTCGGTTGCCTTGCTAATATCTTCATAGGTTGACCGTTTTAAATCAGCCTGTTGTTCAGGGGTTAAGGATAACCCTTCGTTCATTCTTTGAATTAGGGTATTTCCCATTTCGTCATAATAGTTTTGTAAACTTTCGGGAGTTTCATATAATGGGGCAGGATTTAATTCTTGTAACTTGTATTCGGGAAATTCGGGCAAGGTATATGAACCAACATTAATTGCGCCTGGTAAAGAAGCTCCGCCACCACCGCCGCCACCACAAGAACCGCCACCACATCCGCCAGTCGAACCTGAACTTAAAAAAGAATTATAACTTGCCTGTTGAGCAGGGGTCATAGACGTGTATAAACTACCCAAAGATGAGGTAATTTGTGCTGGGGATTGTCCTGAAGCCAACTGCTGGTTCGCCCAATCTTGCCCTTGCATAGAACCATATATTTGATTTTTTGACAAGCCCAATGATTGACCCAAGGCAATATAATCCGGTTCAGAATAATATTTACCGTTATAGTAGTACTGATTTGCCATCTATAACACCGCCTAATTTGTAACTTTTATGTCTGCAACTACAATAATGTTGCTTACAATTTGCATTAATTCGTTGACCTCAAATTTTATGCTTTTCCATCCAGTACCTTTAATTTGGGTAGCAAACTCAAAATCATAATCATCACTTGATTCGCCAATAAACAAAGGAAAGTCAACACCGTTTTGGGAAAGCCAAACTTTAATAGATGGAGAAGAAGGAGTTTTCTCATAAATGCCAAAGGTAATATCATGGGTATGACCGTCAACCGTATGGGTATGGTCGCCTACGGTATGGGTATGTGCTGAAATTGTAACCGTATGAGTATGAGCAGAAGCTGTAACAGAATGAGTGTGATTAGCTATTGTAACGGTATGAGCATGAGAAGATGAAGGTCCTCCGGTATCAGTTGTTCCACCAGAGGAACTATACAAAGCACCACCAGAAAAGGTTACTGCATTTCCGCTTGAACCTGTATTAATAGCAATAGTGTGATGGTGACTTCCGGCAACACTTTGGCTTGTTACGGTATTTCCACCACCGCTACCAGATGTAACACTTATACTTCCACCAGAGCTTGAGGTAGCAGTTGTGCCACCACCGCTTGAGGTTGTTTGTCCTCCACCAGAGCTTGATGTTTGTTGGGCGTTACTTTGGGTTGCTTTTGAATATGCCCGAAAAGCACGTATCTTGTAATAAACCCGAACCGATATTAACTCAATAGTATTGGTAGGAATATAGAAATCCTGTATATAAGGATAAGTTGCATCACAGGAATCATAGCCGGTAAAGGGGCAAACTAATCTTGCCACGTCTGCCATTTGTCCTTGGGTGTGATACATCTGTTCTATTAATCGTTTATTATTCCTTTTTAAACTGGCAATGGTAGAGGTAGCAGGACTTGAGTATAAAGATGAGTCGGGGTCTTTATAAACCATTTTGACGGTTGTATCTCTGTCCGGCATTAGTTGACATCTCCTAAAAACCTGTAAAGTAAAGATAACCCTGCAATTTCAAAGGCGGTTTTGCTGCTGTGGGATATTCCCAACTTATAGGCTTGACCGTGCATACCCTGTTCAAACTTGTAATATCGGAAACCACCAATAGCCACATCTTCAACCTCATGGGTTGCATGACCTTCAATGTAAATATCAAACGTTCCAGTACCCGATAATCCGGGAATAAACAATTTAATACCAGTTTTGTTTTTCGTGTAATCTCCAAAATCGATATATCCCGTTTTTAACGAAAACTCAAACGCTGCACCATCATTATCTTCACCATCAAAAAACTTATAGACCAAACCATTGGTTACATCACCAGCATACAACACGTTGCTTGAACTTTGCATTACCCGTGCTGCTTTAATGTCGGGGTGTTTTATCCATGCTCCAGTTTTGAGGATAAGTTCATACAACTGGGCTGGTGTGGTATCGTCTCCCTCTGGTACAGCAAAATATAGCCGTTCATTGTGATAACACGCACAAGACAAACCAATGTAGTTTTGATTTAAGTTGGGGAGTTCTTTTATGCACTGAGTACTTGTTCCATCAAAAGCCATAATTCCCGATTTTCCTAAATAGAAAATATAGTTTTTGGTGGCTACAATGCTTTTGGTTGCAGAACATCCAGTTGAAACAACTTTCACCATTGACCACGCATCTTCGGGGCTTTCGGTAAATGGCGTATTTAAAACATTAATACTGTTTTCGGTAAAAACATATAAGTCCTCTTGGCTACTTGCCATACCTACTATTGGTTCAAGATTCGGGGTATATAGTACGTTGTAAGCCGGAAAATATTCGAGATAGGGGGCTGGTTCGGAAAAAATAATTTGATTGGTGTTTGCAGTTGGAACAAGAAATAATCGACCACCATGAAGGACTGGATACTTTGCCGCTGGAGCTTTGGCTTGTTTTTCATATAGTTGGGTTGTCGATAAAGAAGCGTCAGCGGTAGTTGAATTATACGTTACCGTACCTGCTGCATTGTTGACAATCCCTTCATACCAAAACGGGGTTGCCGTGTTACCATAAGTTCTATATACTTTTATCTTGTCAACCTGAGCATCGCTACTACCCGTGAGGTTTAACTTAAATCCATCATTCGGGTCAGCACTTGCAGTGAGGGCTGTACTTGCCGGAGAAGGGTCGGACTCTATTCCAGCGGAAGAATTATAATAGGTGTATTTATAGTAATATTCTCGTGCCTCTGTTAATGACCCATCTATGGTTGAGTTTTTAGTGGGAGCAGCGGTTGGAGCGGTAATTCCAAAATTAAGAAAGCTTGTCCCATCCCACTTCCTGTTCTCTGTTCCATTAAAACAATAAAGCCATGTAGGGGTGTTGACAAAATACCAATCAGCATCGGTTAGCCCTGTTGCCAAACTTGACCATGAGGTACCGTTGGAAGAATATTTTAAGGTTGTCGTATAGGAACAAATATAATATTTGGTTGAATCGATAGTACAGATATACAAAGATTTAATAGGATTTGCCCCTAATGATTCGGAAATAAACTTACTTTTCCCTTTTGCCTTTTTAACTAACCCAGTTTTCGATAAGTCGGCATTGTTCAATTCACTCATAACGTTTGCCGGGAGTATCCACGGAGAAGTTACATCATCAAGCCCACCGTCAAAACGGTACAATCTCATAAGATAAGGTTTATCATGTACAATGGTAGCCATAATTACGTCCTAAAATAATCGTTATAGTAGTCCATTCGGGGCATTACCCGTGTTGGTTGTTTATCTACTCTTCCAGCCACCGCCGCAAGAGCCTTTAACACATATTCCTCATACCGATTTTTATAATAAATTGCATCAGCGTCTTTATTTTTTAACTTCCCTATGTGGGTAGCATAATAAATAAGGGCATCGTGAAATCGGGTATCAATTGATGGCGAATCGGTTGTTGTTAGGTCGGTTTTAGGAACGATTGATATGTGTAAAATAACCGTTCCAGCCTCATCGGGTATGGGTTCAAGACCATAGATGTTGTAAGCTCGAAGATAATATTTTTCAGGAGTACCCGTGTTATCGGTATTACGGTCTAAATCAATCATGTAATCAGGTTCGAGAGGGGTTATTTCCTCATCGCTGTTTTCCCATTCCATTGTGTGGAGAGACAAAAAGTGAGAAGGAAAAGCATCCTCTTGCTGATTAGCGGTAAACCCCTGTTCGTACTTTTCCTGTAAGACCCCCGTTTTTTCACAGAAGTCTCGATACCCTTCGTTAATCCATGATGTTATTTCCGTATCGGTTATAAAAGGGTTGGTCGTTGTAGAAGGTTCAGCTAAGTTATAGCGTATCTTTGTAATCATTTCAGATACAAGCATCAATCATCCACATCCTTTATTCCTATTCCACTTGCCCTTGGTTTCGTTTCAGAAGTACCAGAAGCTGTAGGTTTCGTTTCAGAAGTACCACTTGCGGTTGGGTTTGCCTTGTCAAGATAGTTTTGGTCGTATTCCCATACGGTTAACGATTCATTTGGTTTTGCTTCAAACTCTTGCTTGGTTGAATCTTCAACCTCGATTGACTCGCTATAATCAAATTCGTGTTTCATCGATTCACCCGGATTAACAGTATCAGTAGGATTAGAGGTAAATTCCTGTTTCGTACTATCGGATACCTTTATTTCTTCACTTTGTTTTGCTTCAAACTCTTGCTTGGTTGAATCAGCAACGTTGACCGAATCTGATATTTCAGCATTTATACTTTGTGCTGTTGTTTCTCCAGCCTTAACAGTATCTGTGTGGTATGCTTGCGTCCATTTATATACAACAACAGCACCGTTGACACCATTTTCTAAATCGCTTATCCATCCACCAAAAACACCCGACCCAAAACCGAAATCAGAATCGGTTAAAACTGTTTCAGTTAAGCGAAAAGGATAATAAGTTGTGTCAGCCATTTTACCTCAAAAAGTAACCGACAAGAATAACAATAATGGGCGTAGCAACCGCAAGTACCATTGCTACCTGTCCACGGGTTGACGAGTTAAGGTTACTTTCCCTTCCTAAGTTTTCTGATAAGGTATCAATACTTTTTTCCAGTCGTCCCATATTTCGAACCATTTCACTTTTCAGGTCATCCATTTTTCTCTCACTATTCCTATAACATATTTCCATTGTAATTAACCGTTTTTCGTGGTCTTTTAATGCTGCTTCATGCTCGTTTAACAACACGCCGTGTTCTTGTAAAATTCTTTCTTCCATGTTTTCACCAACCATTTAAACTTTCTTTCCATCGGGCATTTTAAAAATACCACCAAAATAGGTATATCCAGCACGGTTTAAAGCTTCTGAATCCCGAAGATGACTCATTGGAATAATGTCCCAATAATTGATTAGAAAATAATTTTTGCCATCGTTAAAAATAGTCATCCCATGAGCAATTGCTTTTGGAAACTTTTCCCACTTCCAACCGATTAATAAATAGGATTCCCAACCCAAAGCCCGATAAATAGCATCAGCAAGAAATAAATGAACGTCCTCACAATCACCAGTTTTAGTTCTAAAAAATTGAGATGGTGTTTGCCAATAATCAGTTACACCAAATTGGTCTTTGTCATACATATAAGTAAAGTCGTCAATAAAATGGTGAACATCCTCAAAAGTTTTTTGTTGGGATAACCATTTTGCATATTCAGGAGAGGGTTCACTTT
>Ga0116148_1004726_pt1 | contig 11737 bp, 12 predicted proteins | sample AD_UKC055_MetaG_FD_89786 | JGI IMG/M metagenome (GOLD analysis project Ga0116148, IMG submission 89786) | Active sludge microbial communities of municipal wastewater-treating anaerobic digesters from USA - AD_UKC055_MetaG | ecosystem: Engineered > Bioreactor > Anaerobic > Digestate | place: USA... | reverse complement strand
TCAGGCATGCGCAAAATGATGCGCTACGGCAAAGCCTACGGCGGTGCCGACCCTGAACTGATCGAAGACGACATCTTCAAAATCATAGTCAGATACCCCGACACAAACACCTACCCCGAACGTCCGGCAATTGTTAAAATCCCCGGCCAGTCACAAGATTCAAAAGGGCCAGAGTCGGGGCCAGAGTCGGGGCCAGAGTCGGGGCCAGAGTCAATTGCTCAAAGAATTGTAATGGCGCTCAAAAGTGGGCCACTTGCAAGATCTCAGATTGCAACTGCTCTTGGGCATAAAGGTATATCGGGCAAACTTAAACTCAATATCAAACAACTGCTTGATAAGGGCGTTATAGAATACACAATCCCCGACAAACCCAACAGCCGCCTGCAGAAATACCGACTTATAAAAATGGACTGAATAGCTGACCCAACAGTCTGTAGGTCTTCTTTTGCCTGAAAGCAAAGAGCCCTGAAACCATTATGGTTTCAGGGCTCTTTTTCTAAGCGGAAACGGGGTTCGAATTATAGGTTTAAAGTGGCTTTGGTGGCTTAATATACTTTTCGGCTTGCTCGTCTTTGTCAACTTTTTGTCAACAATCATTCGAATGAAATGATCTTTTTTTGCCAGGAGCAGCAGTCAGCTCAAGCTGCTTTAGCAGCTTTTTTCCGTGTCTGGCGAACCAGTTTCGCCAGGTATTTCAGGGCTTCATTAACGGACTTTGAATCGGGAAAAAGTTCCGTAAGCTCTGGGTCGAGAACTATGACATTGGTTCCCTCTGCATAACGCTTCGCATACTTGCCGCGAATGCCCTCTGAGAAGTCATATTCTTCACGCATTTCCATGTCTTCAGTTTTCTTTTGGGCTTTTTTCATATTTTCTTCTTTCTTTGATTGTTGCCTTTCTAGCACTTATAATGCGCGTGTTAGGCTCACGGTCAGTAAAAGAAACAACCAGCAGGCGATTTTCCAATGACTGGCCAAGTATTAAAAACCTATGCTCATCTTCGGAATGGTCTGGATCATGGATAGTCAGAGAAAATGGATCCCCAAATACCGTAGATGCCTCCGGAAAGGTAACTCCGTGTTTACGGATATTGATCTCGGCCTTTTCTGGGTCCCATTCGAAGATCATTTTCATGGTTAGATTTCCGTTTTTTGATTTTGCAGAGTTCGTGGTTTCAGCCTGTGCTTTTGCTCATTATAGGCCTGGTGCAATGGCATTGCAAGATGATTTCCATGTGGGCAGTTCTCAAATTGTTGTTCTCATCACTCAGGCAACAAAGTAAGCTTGGTTTGCTTAAAATAACGTAGCAATGCAAGTTAACATCGATTTATTAAAACGGGAGACGCTGTCTCCCGAATCTTTATCCCGACACAACCATTTGGCTTGGATTCTTCGCAATTTCAGATATCGCCGTCGACGTAATGAACGGGCAGGTTGTTTTCTTCGAGCCAGCGCAGCGCGTGGAATTTGGTGAGAATGTGGGCGACCGCTTCTTCTGCCAGATGGCGGTTTTCGGCCCAGATGACCGGAATATTCCATCGCTCCTGAATCGCAAACATGGTGCCAACCACGGCGTTAGGGTGTGCCCCGGATTCGCCGTAAAAGCATTTTGCCTGCAGCAGCGAGGCTTCGACGACAATCGCGCGGCGTCTGAATTTTGCGAGGCGCTCGCAGCTGGTCAGAAAGCGTTCCCGGTTCGGTGGCATGACGCTGCCGACAAGATCTGCGAGAGTTTTACGTTCAATCGCGATTTCGTCGGGCCATTCAGCCAGAGAATAATCGCCGGTCTTCAGTTTTTTGCGCTTTGTATCAGCAAACCAGTTGTCGAAACGGGCAAAGCTGTAGGCGTGGCCTTCTGGTTCGCGCGAATCGATCAGCACTACCGGCCTGGGAATCGGAACCGTGTGGCGGTCGTGAATGACCCGTACCGGGTTTGCAGGCGGGGAACATGGGTGGCGGTGCTGGTGCTTATGCTCAAGTGCTTCAGCGAGAGTTTTTTTGAGGTCGGCCAGACAACTGAGATGTAGTGAACTTACTTCATTGATATGCTCATAAAGATACTCAAAGACGTATCGCAGCGAATAATGTTTGCTGTAAACGAAATCTCTGGCCCAAAGCAGTGCTTCTTCGAATTGTTCCTGGCTTAGAGCCTTCTTTACATCAGCAACCAATGCTTGCCAGGCTTCGATATCTTCGTTTTTCTGCAGAATATGACCGGCAGTGAGCATCATGACAGACCGCATCGCGTCGAACCTTTTGTATCTCATATTGCCAAGAATATGCCCAAGCCGAAGGCAGGCGAGCGGGTGCTTCTGAGCTGCTGCCAGTTCATACCATTTGATAGCGGTGTTCAGCACCCGGCCGCGTTCAAGATACTGCTCGAAGTATTTTTCGCCCATGCTGAACTGATAATCTCTGTCTTCTTTGCTAATTGCGGGTTTTTTCGGCATGCTTCGATCCTTTCACTTTTTTATGGCGCCCAAGAATGTAGTTGGCGGCTTTCTGCGCCAGAGAGGCCGCGCGATAGAGAATTTTATCATCTTTTCGCAGCACATTGAGCCAGTAATCAATATAAGCCACGCGGTTGGCAAAACCCGTGTCGCTGTTTATGGCAGCCTCGGCACAGAGAAAGCAGGCGGCCATTTCCGCCACAAGTTCTTCTTTGGAGTAGCCGATTCTGCCATTTATGGCATTCGAAAAACCGGGCCGGTCAAGTCTTTCCGGGTGCCCGGTCGAATGTGCCATTTCATGGAAAAGGGTAACGTAGTATTCCTCGAGTGAGGTAAAGCAGTTTCTGGGCGGCATGTATATGACATCATCCCCGGGGTGATAAGCCGCCGTATCCTGGTCGTAAGAATCCTGCAGTGTTGATAGCCATTAACTATAGCTTCAGCACGAGCATAATCTTCACTCTTACCCTCTGACTGCGGCAGAGCAAGACCTTCACACTGGTCAGCGTTGAACACCCGGTATAGTTTCGTGAAGCCAAATGTAGAGTTTATGCGCTCTCCTGAAATGTTATTGGCGAGCAGGCGATTTTTCCAGCCGGCAAAAAATACAAAATGAGGCTCAGCATCAGGTTTGAGGCGGCCATGGAGTTTTTGAATCTGCTTTTCGGTTCCCCACCAGTTTGATGCAAAGCGGCTGTTCCAGAGCAGAAATACGTTGATGCCATTATACGGACGCCCCGTAAGAATGTTTCTCGGAAAGCCGGCTACCCATGGCTTTTTCCACGGTATTTCGCCCCTCTCAAGGCTGGCAATAATCTTCTCAGTAATCTGTCTATTTACATCCGCAAGCAATTAATCACCTGAAAGTTTCTATGCGTCAGATAAAAATATCGGTCCTTTCGGCCTGTTCAGACTATGATTTATTCAGCAGTTGGTTTGCTGTGTAACGCGAACAGGCAGAGATACTTGAAACACAGCGTTATTGCTATTCTGAGTGCTTTTTGTGGTTTTCTTTCCCATGCGGATTACGAACAGTAGAGTGTAGGCCGTCAATATGTTCGTAAAGGTCGTCATGGATATTGCTCCACATAGGATCTAGAATAAAATCAATTCCCTCGCGGCGAGCAAGTTTGGCTGCTGGAACGGAGTCTGAATCGCCAGAAATCAGAATAATCCGCTTTACCAAGCCTTTATAAGCCAATGATGCGACGTCAATGCCGATTTTCATATCGACACCTTTCTGGGCGATGTCATAATACAAATCGATTTCCTGAAGATCTTCGAGCTTCTTGTTTCCAGCTAGAAGCTCTTTTAGCACGCGTCCGTGAAGAGACCATCCGTTTCCATCTTTCAGTTCGCCGTATCTCAGGGCAACTTTTCTTTCTTTTCTCAATAAAGCATGAATTTTGTTTCTATGCTGAGCTACATCTGACTTTTCAAAATCAATAGCTTTTTTGGAGAGAGGATTGTGAACCTTTTTTCTGAAGGGCCGGCAATCATAGAAAAAAATCCTATACAAATCACCGTTCTGCCGATACACATGCTTAAACGCCATGGTAATAAGGTTTTTAACCACTTGCTCCGGCGAATGTCTTTGGCCATTTTCAAAAACAGTCTTGTATCGGCTTAAAAAGAACCCACCGTCAACTAAAACTGCTGTAGTAACCGGCAACTGGATCTTAATTTCACTTCGGTTTTTATCTTCATGTCGTTTTTTTCAGAACTCATGGCAACCCCACTCATTCAAAAATAGAAAGCCCTAGAGATCGCCAACAGCCAGGATTATCGGCTGCGGTTACTGTCTAGGGCCTAATCATCTACTAATAGATTAACCAACTACACAATGCTTGTCAACTCTCATTTTCTTCATCCAGTAATTCTCCATTTAGGGCGCAGTACCGGTTTGCGTGGCTTTGAAAGCCTTGTCTAAGATGAATCTAAGGCGCTTTCATCGTCTCCATCCAGCATGTGTTTAAGTAAACTTTCCCAGTCTGCCCAGATAAAAAAGTGTATTAGCGCACGAATTGATTCCCAGAATTCGTATCTGGGACCCATCCATTCCAATGTAAGATTATATAGCCTGTCTGACATTTTGAGTATCTGCTGAAGCATGTATGCAATAAAATTGAGAATTATGAAGTTGAATGCCAGGTGCTCTTTGCCGTGCCCAAAGTTGTGTTCCAGGTGCTGACCATGGTTTTTTAATAGATCAAACACCTGATTTTCTATTTGCCAGCGGCTTCTACCGACACTTACCAGTTCTTTAATGTTATATCTGGTCGGTTTTATATTGGTAATCCAGCTGTTTTTATAAGTTTTTCCCGCTTTGGAAATTATTTTGCAGGCAAACCAGTGGGTTTTGTAATCGCTTTTGCCCACCAGCTCAAGATCATGTGCCCACTCATATTCGTGAACAGAGCCATCATCATTTTTAAATTTAAGATGCTCTACTCCACCTGTTTTTCTTATGCCCGTAAGATTTTCCTCGATATGTTGGTGATCTGCCGGCTTCGCCACAAGAATATATTCCATGCCGGAACTCTCGATTTGTTTAACAATGGGAAGTTTGGAAAAAAGATCATCAGCCACTATAACCATCGACATGTGCGAATGTTGCTTAGCAAGTTCTGGAATAATACGCTTGGCTGCGTTCATTTCGCAATCCTGCTTCGTCTTTCCATCTTCCTGACGAATTTCTTCAACTATTATCGGAATAGGAAGTTTTTTCAATGGATTGGCAAAAGCTACCGCCAAGGCTTTATGCGCATAATCAACGTGCCCGTCTTTGTGGTTAAATTCAAGGCAGTGGGAACAGCCCTTTCTGGAACTGCGAAAGAACTCGAAGCCATCAAATATAACGGCGTAGCGGCCGTCAAGAACGCGAAATTCTTTCCAGAATTTTGTCGGCTGAAGCTTATGAATGCACAAATTGAGGGCTTTCAATAAATGATAAGGCTCGATTGGATCAAGTAGCCGACGAAACTGAGAATCGCCTGGAACTTCGTTAACATGGAAAATCGTCTGTAAATTATTCCTGCGATGCCTTTCGTGCAAATGCCTCTGAAAAGCAAGCAGAGAAGGGTCTTGCAAGAACATCATCGCCAGACCTGACATGAGAACTTCGGGCAAAGGGAAAGCAAAAGCACTGCTTTCGGGAGATCGACGGTCTGGAATCTTGCAAAACTCTTCCCGAATTGCACTTAGAAGGTTTGATAAGCGAAGACTTTCCATTGTTAATTTGGGCATACTTTAAAAATGCCCGTTTTTTTAAAATGTACAAGCACCAAATTAACAAAAATAGTCAGAAAATACTCATCAATAATCAAATGGAGAATTACTGCGCTGCGGCAGGCGGAGCTTGAACTTTCGTGGTCTGAATACGAGCTCAAGGCCTTTATTCTCAATCTGGTTGCCAGCATTGAAAATCAATACTGGGAATATTACCTGAGTTTGAAGCAGCTCGAAATCGTCAGAGAATCACTTGAGCTGGCAAGGCAGCAACGTGAAGAGACCAATAAGCGTATTGAAGCCGGCAGTATCGCGGAATCAGAAGAAGCGGCAGCTGAAGCCGAAGTTGCGCTCAGGATCGAAGATCTGATCAATGCCGAAAGCGCGGCAGTAGAAAAGGCTATATCGTTGCTGCGCTCTCTTAACCCCGATAATGCAGATTTCTGGCAGATCAGACCCGAACTTACCGATGCCCCGGTTTTATCACGACCAGAAAGACTCGCGCTCGAAGAGCATATTGCGGTTGCTCTCGAAATGCGCCCTGAGCTGCAGCAGGCCAGGCTTATGTGGTCTCGCGATGAGCTTGAAGTGGTTGCCAGTCGTAATGGGCTATTGCCGCAGCTTGATTTTTTTCTGACCCTCGGCAAAACGGGTTATTCAACTTCTTTTTCGGCTTCTAACCCCAAAGCAGGTGATAAGGGTGATTATGATGTTACCGCGGGGTTTGCCTATGAGATGGCCAGGGGGCGGCGGGCGGCCAGGGCTGAACTGAGCAGGGCAAAGGCCAATGCTCTGATGCGCCACGAGGCGTTGAATAATCTTGAACAACTGATTAAAGAAGATGTTATCAAGGCCTATATTGAAGTTGAACGAACGATGCAGCAACTCTCGGCAACGGCAGCAACTTCACAAAAACAGCTCGAAAAGCTGCGGGTTGAAGAGGTGAAGTTCAATGTCGGAAAAACAACTGCTTTTCAGGTCGCCCAGGCCCAGCGTGACCTTACCGCAGCGCGAATAGCTGAAGCACGCGCTGCCGTTGGCTATACCACTTCTGTGGTCGAACTTCTGCGTGCCGACGGGTCATTACTTGAAAGAAATGGAATTCTGTCAGGGAAAAATCAGCAGCATAAAAATTAATTAAAAATAGTTAAACTTTTGTTCGTTATGGTCGTATAATGTGTTCAGGCATATTCCTGCCTTAGAATAGAGTTGTACAATCAGGTGGGTATCTTATGGTTGCAAAAATCTCGTCCGGTTCTTTCTCTCCAGGTGATCACGTCTTCCTTCAGGGTGAAGTCATTCCTGCTTTTTTCAAGGTTAATGAGGGCAAATTTGCCAAGGTTTTCTCAAAAAAATCAGTAATGGATCTCGGCATCAAACACATGCTCAACGAGGCTGATCTCGTTGGCATTGTTTCACACCAGGAGTTGTTTGGCGAGATCGAAGCCCTCACCGGAAAACCCCAGGAATTTTCAGTATTTGCCCTTGAAGAATCATCTGTCACGGCTGTTCCTGCCGACGACAGAGAAGGCCTCAAAACTTGTCTATCAACCGAACCCAAAATCGGTGTTAAGGCTTGTGTTTCATTCGCACGCTATATGCGGCAGTTTTTTGCTCATTTTGGTAGTGTCGCACGTGAAGAGGTTGAACTTGAAGCGTTTATTCGTGGAGTCGCCCGCGATTACATGGCCGGGGTTAACGAACTTGCCAATGCGGTTTGCCCCGCAGTGAACGACCCTGACTACGTTGCTGCCCGTTCTCACAAAGCCCTGGAATTGTCACGGCATCTGTTAAGAGCTTCAGAAGCACACCCATTTGGCGGTTCTTCAGTACCCTGCTGTGTTTTGAGTGATTTTGGCAAAGAGAATGCTTTTGAATTCAAGGCAGATACTTTTCTTTGCCGAGAGGGCGAAGTTGGCGATACTCTTTTTATTCTTGTCGAGGGCAGCGCTGAAGTCGTCACCGAAGGAAACGGTCCTAATATTGTGATTGATAATCCTGGCAGTATTATTGGTGAAATAGCTGTTTTTCTCAATCTCGAGCTGCCAAGGCCAGATATGAGACGTACTGCTGCAGTCGTCTGTAAGACCGATGTTAAAGCGGTAGTTCTACAGCTTGATCAGGTTGAAGAGTTTTTTGTTGCACACCCTGAGATTCTTCATAAAATGCTGCAGGCGATGATAAATCGCTCTGACAACACGCAGAAGCTTTGTGAAAAATCTGAAAGTCGCCTGAAATCGATGCTTTATGACACTCTGGGCGTGTTGCTAGAAGGCATGAACGATATGGCCCTGCGACTCAGCCGGCGCAATGATAACCAGGCACTGGCGCGACCTGCCGCCTTGTTTACCCAATGTGCCAGAACAGTTTATAACCGTTTTCGCGAATCGCTCGGATTGATCGCAGCCAGAGACAAGATAAAAACATGAGCGCTTCTGTCGGGGTGGCGGGTTTTATATCTGCTAAATCAATTCTCTGAAGGCTTTAAGGCGTTCATTTATCGAGAACTGCACAATCAAAGACAGACTCGACAGATTGGCAATGACGTTGATCGATGAATCGAGTTTGGCTACTTCCTTGAGCCGTTCGAGAAAACATTGATTCAGCAGCGTCAGGTCGCGATAGAGTGCCTCGAGGCCTTTGAGCTCAAAATCCGGCACTCCGCCATCATTTTTGATTATATACTGCTTGATCAGGTAGTCTCCCACGGTGCGATAAAGTGTTTCGTTGAACGAAGCGAACGGCAGGTGAAATTTTGCCAGTGAGTTGAGCCGTGAAAGAATCGGGCAGGCACTTGAAGCCATGAGCAAACCAAGAAGTGAATTAAGACCGGTTTGTGCGTCACATCTTTTTTTGATCGTGCGGTCGTTAACTCTCACAACCACGTTCATTTCATTGATTGAAGAGATCTCGGCGAATTCTTTGACTACATTTTTTATATCGACGGCAGTGGGGCAATAGAGGTGCTCTTTTTCTGAAAGCGGGCAGTTAAGGCATTTTTTATAGCTCAGAAGTGTCCATTGTGGGTAGGCATCAGGAACATTGCTGTTTTCGTGAACCCGGTTAAAAAGAACTTTAAAGCCTATTTTGCGACCATTTTCAAGTTCAAAAGCGTATTCGACCATGTTGCCTCTCCTGAATGCTGCGCGAAATCACACCCGCACATTTTAACATAGTCAGATGGCAGAGCAAGAAAGAAAAGATAATGTGACAGAGGGGTCAGGCTGAGAGCTTGAAACGGCCAAGCAGTTCGCGAAGCTGGTGCGCGAGCTGGCTTAGTTCCTGGGCTGCCGAGGCAGTCTCTTCTGAAGTTGCGCAGTTTTTCTGGGTTGCCGATTCGATCGATACAAGGCCGTTGGAAATCTGCTCGACTCCGGCAGCCTGTTCTTTACTGGCTGCAACAATGTCTTCAATGAGGTTTGATGTTTTGATTACCGCATCTACAATGGTTTGAAGACTGTGATTTGTTTTTTCTGCGGTGTCTGAACCCACTTTGACTTTTTGAACGGTGCTTTCTATCAGTTCGCCTGTCTCACGGGCGGCTCTGGCACTACGCCCGGCCAGATTTCGAACTTCATCAGCGACCACAGCAAAACCTTTGCCATGTCGGCCGGCTCTTGCGGCTTCAACCGCAGCGTTAAGGGCCAGCAGATTGGTTTGAAAGGCTATGTCATCGATAACTTTGATGACCTTGGCTATCTGGGTAGAAGCAGCGCTGATTTCGCTCATTGCCTGAACCATGCCTTTCATCTGCTCATTGCCGATGGTGGCTGCATTTCTGGCTTCTGATGATAAAATGCGCATTGCTTCAGAATTGTCGGCATTTGATTTGGCGCGATTGGCGATTTCTGCGAGTGAACCGCTGATTTGTTGAACTGAAGCGGCTTCACCAGTGGTCTGGTCGCTCAAGGCTTCGCTGGCACTCGAAACCCCTTCGGCACCATCGCTAAGTGACTCTGACACCATGGCGATTTCTGAGATGAGTTCGGTAAGGTTTGACACCATGCGTTTCTGTGCAAGGCCCATGGTGTCCTGGTCTGAGACCGGTTCAGCCCTTACTGTGAGATCGCCGTCACCCAGTTTTTCGGCGATAAATGCCGATTGCTGGTTCGCCTCGAGCAGGGCGTTGATCGAGTTAACGGCCGCATTGATTTCTTCAGTATCACCGGGCTGAAGCCTTATTGTGGCGTTGCGGGTTCTGGCCACATCCTGCATGGTGCTGGCGATGGCACGCATCGGAGCCACAACCTTGCGGCCAAGTATAAAGGTCAGCAACAGCAGAATGCAGAGGTCAAGCACCATGATAGTAACAATAGTTGTATACAGCTCTTTGCGCAGCGCTGCATCTATGAAACGCTGGTCAGCAAAAACATACAGTTGCCCAAGCTCATCTTTGCGCCGGCCCTCTTCATAAATAAGGGGCTTTTTAATGGTGGGTTCAGCTTCAACGAGCTCTTTAACCTGGGTAATTTCCCATTTGTCGTCGCGGTCGAAGCCATGAAGCTTTTTGGGGGTCTTTACCACGAGTCGGGCAAAGTTACGGTTGTCCATTTCGGCTTTGAGCACGCGACTGACCTGTTCGTCGTCATAATTATACAGTGCGGCAGGCAAAATCTCGTTAAGACGCAGGGTCAACATTTCGCATTGACGCTTTAGGTCGGCTATATCGGCGGCTTGTCTCTGCTGATACTGTAAAACACCGGCCAGCAGCAAAATAGTTGTTTCGATGAGTATGACCCAGATCAGCAGTTGAGCCCGAAGACTCTTGAACATTACAAATCTTCCTTCCTGCTAATTCTCATCGAACTGATTCTCACCTGATATGTTTTAGGTCGACAGGGATATGACAAACTGCAACGATTTGTGAACCACAAAAGATTAGTCTCATTACCAGTGACAAGAATATGCAAAAACTACTTAACCCGTTTATTTGATTCGTTCTGAAACAAAGGCTACTACAACATAAAAATTTCTACAATCTTTTTTGAGATTTGTACCGCATAAAAAATAATAGTTGCAATTAACCAGTTTTGCAAATATCTTTGTCGGGTTGAAATTGGGTTCTTATGGTTTAGAATCAAAAATTACTTGAGGTGTTATTGTATGGTTAAACAGAGGTTTTTGCTTGTTCTGTTCGCAGTTCTGCTGCTCGCTTCTCCCGCTTCTGCCAAGTATTTCTGGCAGGACTTCAATGTCAGCCTTCTTGGTGGCGCAAACTACCGCGTACCTTATGACAATCCCAAATTCATTACTCAAGATGAGAGTCGCACCGTTTTCACTTTCGAACATTGTGGCGAAACCGATTTTGGTGATACCTTCATGTTCGTTGACTACATGTGGAATAACGACGGCGACACCGAACTCTACGGCGAACTGAACCCCCGCATCAGCATCGGTAAGGCTCTAAATAAAGACCTTTCTAATGGCATTATCCAGGACTATTTCCTGTCATATTGCTATGAATTCGGCAATAATTACTATTCAAAAGACTCTGGTACTACCCAGGACAGCCACTTCAGAAATCACCTTTTCGGTTTTGGTATCAACTTCAAGATCAAGGGTTTCACCCATTTTAAGATTGACTATTTTTTGCGTGCTAATGGCCAGAATGTTCATCCCGCTGGTAATCCCGCCTGGAAAAACCAGCAGATCACCTTCGTATGGGGCTATCCTTTCAACATCGGCGATGCAGAATTCGTCTATGATGGTTTCGTAGATTATACTACCCCCGAAACTGACTCTGCTAACGTTAAGCATGAATCCAGCACCAATTTCACCTCACAGCTGAAATGGAACCTTGGCAAAGCTCTCAAGCTGAAAAATTACAAAAAGAACAAGCTTTATTTGGGTGTTGAATACGTCCATTGGAACAACAAGTTCGGTATTGACAGCAATTCCATCCCGATGAGTGATGGCAAAACAAAATGGGATACCGATGAGCGCAACGTGAACGTTCTTCTTCAGTATCATTTCTAATCGGAAGTAACTGATCATTTAGAAGACCTGGTCTCATGGGCCGGGTCTTCTGAATGTTTAGTTTGTTTGTAGAGAGAAAAATC
>Ga0116148_1004724_pt1 | contig 11740 bp, 9 predicted proteins | sample AD_UKC055_MetaG_FD_89786 | JGI IMG/M metagenome (GOLD analysis project Ga0116148, IMG submission 89786) | Active sludge microbial communities of municipal wastewater-treating anaerobic digesters from USA - AD_UKC055_MetaG | ecosystem: Engineered > Bioreactor > Anaerobic > Digestate | place: USA... | reverse complement strand
TGCGAGAAGTAGGGATATTCATTACCATCTTCAGATAATGAATATTTTGAAGTATTATGGGAATGTGGTAAGGGCGTAGCGGAATTAGATAGAGATTCTCACAGATGGTGGGATACTTTTACTATAGTGAAATAGTTTGATTTAGGTTAGTAGGGTAAGTTTTATATCGGGTATGAATGGGCGTGGGCTAATAGAGATTAGAGTATATTTGATTTAGGTTGGTAGTTTGATTAGGGAACTATTTCATTCTACAAACCTAAAGAAATAGTAACTACAACATATGTGGAAATAAGTGAGGATGAATTATAATGTGTCGTATTAAAGATATGAGAAGATAGGGTGAATATGTTTGGTCATTAGTTTATGATGGTCAATAGTATGTAATTTAGATGGAATAGAATAATTCAAAATCTTATATCTATATTTATAATGATGTTATGGGTGGATATTAGACGGTAACGAATTCTAAATTAATTGATTAGATTGTAAGTCAATTAGATTTTGAAGAAATGATATAGTAGGATTGGATTGAAGAAGGTGAAGAACCTTAGGAAGGGGAAGATAATGTGTTAGAATAGTGCTAAGAAAACTTGTATAAATAAAACAAAATAGCAAATTAAATTGTTAATAGACAGTATTAGCTTCAGCAATAATGGCGAAGTTTATTAGGATCTACATTATTTACTTAATAAACTTAAAGCTTAGCAAAACAAAGAGTTACTTGATAAGACAGGATTATGGCTTTTGCAAAATCCAGAATACTATAAATTATTGTAGAAATATCCAAAGGTTGCTAAGTGGTATAAGGATTTGTTTGGTAATATCATAAATTGTAAAGTTAAGATTACATATCAACTTATCTAGGATCTAGATAGATATAATGCGGTAGATGTATCGTCAAATGTTATTGATCTACTGAAATAGCAATATGTATATATGCGGGTTAATGAAAAATATCCAAATATCTCGTCTGCTTATTTTATGAGAAAGCTTAATGTTTCTAGTTTAGAGTGTAAAGAAGCAATAGATATACATTTGTAGACAATTGCAAGATAGTTAAGAGTACAACAATTAAATTTAGCAATAATGGCTGGATAGATGAAAGCAGTTATGAATTAGATAGGAGATGCCTATACTCAAATATAGCCAGACGGAACAATTGTAATATCTGCTCCAGACACATTGTAGCCCATAGTGAAAGTTTACAATCGAAAGAATGTATAACACTATGTAGCACCTATAAAGGTGTATTATAAAGGAGAATTCGATGGAGAAAAAACTTAGAGACATATAGCAATAGTGTAAGGAATCGGGAACATGTATTTGCGGGTCAACAGTCATATAGAATTAGATAACAGAGACCATGCGATTAGTGAGTTGTACCAATCCAGATTGTAAATATTTTAATGGAGTTTAGGTGACGAAATAGGAATATGATAAATGGTATAAATGGAAATAGAAGTATTTAAATAGACCAATTAATAATGAGATAAATAAAATGACACAGTAGTAGAAGATTAATAAAGTAAAGTAGTTTGGATAGTCATTAGGACTTCCATATAAATATTGGGATAACACTAAATCAGAAAATGAGTTTTGGAAATCAATATCTAATGAAGAGTCTTTCGAAGCATAGATTTAGAGTTTAAAATAGTTCTATGTAAGAAAGTCTTGGTATTAGAGACATAATGAAGAATTTGGATTTGATTGGTTCTTGCAAGAGTTTCCATTTAAATATCCAGGGATTGAAACCAAATAGTAGCTTGATGCCTATTTAGAAGATAAGGTTTTATAGATTAGAAAGAAAATAGCAAATGGTGAAAGAGCAGAAAATGATTAGTAGAGAAAGGCTAGACGTTAGAAAGATGCTAAGTATTGGAAAGACAAACAGAATTAGTATCGCACTATAACCAATTAGAAACAGTTTGTGTTATTTGAAGTTACTAAAGAACAAGCAGAATGGTTTTTCAATCAACATAATAGAATGATATCAGAATATAGATTGGTAAGTGATACAGTTATTCTATCAGGAATAAACAAGTATAAAGCTATTAAGTACAAAACTTAGTACGAATAGGACGAAATTCCCTGTGTTAATCTGTCGCTTTGTGACATTTATTTGAATGTGATATAGGATTGATAATATGAGAATATTTAGATTACCTTACCAATTAATTACAATGAAGCATTTAGCAAGTGATGGAAGTGAGTTAGATTTAACTGATCCAAGTCTTAAGACAATGGAGAATTAGCTTATTCTAGACTCAAGATTTATATGTAAAATTGAAGGAATAAACTCCCACATTATATACAAGGTTGAACTGCCAACATTTAAGATTAATGGTGAAGATGTGGCTTATGCCACCATATACTGTAGAGAATAGAAGGATGTTGGCTAGTGGGCGGATAATGAACTTAAGAATATTGTGTTTGGAAACAATGATTTTGATAGATATAAACAATGGGAAATAACCTAGGAAGATGATGAAACTAAAGGCTTAGTGGAATAACGAATTAGCAGATTAGATGTTATTTGATGGGGTGGATGTAGAAGAATTTTAGAGATTACTTACTGAACAGCTTTCTGAAGCTATATCCAAAGAAGTTGATTATTAGATAGCAAAACTTAAACAAAAAAAGGAGAAACAATGGTAAAGAAATACATTAAAAGACCTATTCCAATATAGGCAGTGCAGTTTAAAGGTGATAATGGAGTTTGGATACAGGAAAATTTCTGTCCCAAGTTCAAGGGCAAATTAACTATGTGGTAGGATCCAGATAAACAGATTAAAGGTATTATTCAACAAGAGTTTAAGTGCTGGATTGAAACTATGTAGGGTAATATGGCTGTGAAGATTGGTGATTACGTAGTAAAGGGTATTAAAGGATAGTTTTATTGTTGCGATAAAGATATCTTCCATGAAAGCTATGACTAGATTTAATGTGGAGTTTTTATCTACATGAGAACTATAATTATTTCGGCATTTCCTGGTATGGGGAAGTCTTATTCTGTTGAACATTTACCTCAGTATAAAATGATAGATTTTGATTCTCCAGTCTCTCCGTGGATTAAGACAAACGAAGGGAGAATACCCAACCCGTCATTTGAGCAAGAATATATCGAAGCATTAAACAAGCTTAAAAGTCAGGGTTCGTATTAGATTATTTATGTCACTTCCCACAAATTAGTAAGATAGGCATTGCAACATCATAAGATATACTATTATCTAGTGTATCCTGATATTTCCTTGAAAGACTAGTATATTAGAAGATATAGGGAGAGGGGTAATGAGTAGGATTTTGTGGAGTTACTAGAATAGAAATGGGAATAGTGGATAAATTAGATTTAGCATGATCATGACAACAAGTATTGCCATAAGACCAAGGTTGTAGAAAGTGATTTCTATCTAACCAAACTCTTTAGAGATGAGAGAATTTAATCCCCAGTTTTTTACAAGCTGAGCTAAAATAAACCTTTACAAAGGAGAAATTATGAATTATTAGAAAGAAATAGCATTGTTACAAAACAAATTAAAGGCATCTAATTAGAGAAACAACAATCTAAAACAGATGATAGAAGATAGTCTTGAAGTAAAAGATTAGAACAGTTCCTTGTAGAATCAATTGAAGTTCCTTAAGGGACTTCTTCATTTGAAGTACAAGGAAATCAAGGATAAGGAACAGCATCTTGTTTCAGCAGAAAATGCTTTAATGTAGAAAGATTCTACCATTTAGGAATTACAAGGTATGCTGAGGAAGTTCATAGCTAGATATGGATAGATATCTCCTAAAGACAAAGAATAGCAACAATTAGATCAGCCTTGTTAGAATTATATTGCTAACAGAAGAATCGACAAACTTGAATAGAGAGTAAGCGGCTTGTAGCAGGCAATGGAATTCGTTAACGTCTTAAAACCCTCAGAATTTGAAATATTCTGGAAAGTAACAAAAGAACATGGAAACGATTGATTATTTAGAGAAGTTGATTAATTGGGATGTGGATGCTGACGCAAAGTTCATCTACATTAATATGGACGGAATTCCGTATAGAATTCAATTAAGAGGCAAACCTTCAGGACTTTAGGATCCTTAGTTGGATTTTGATTGTATCTAGATGCCTATTGGAAACTATGAATTTAATAGGTATTATTACATCAAGAATGGGCAGGTATATCAATGAGAATATTAATAACTGGGAGTTAGGGACACATAGGAAAAAATCTCGTAAAGGGATTAAAAGAATTAGGACATTAGATATTAAGAATGGATGTCGTCCAATTATATTAGGATGACTATATAATGTGTAACTTGACGAATCTATCCGATGCATACTCGGTGATAGACGAATTCAAACCTTAGGTTATATATCATTTAGCTGCAGCTGTTAGTCGTGTAACGAGTTAGAAATCTCCATATAATGCGTTTTTAACTAATGTTTGCGGAACAGTAGGAATCGTTCAATTAGCATTAAAATACAAAGCTAAACTGATTAACTTTTCCACTTCTTAGATATACGGAGATTTGGACTTTAACGACGATACATTATCCATGTATGATTATCGTCCTAATAACGTGTATGGAGTTAGTAAGTGGATGGGTTAGTTTGCAACTAAATATTATGAAAATGACATAGTAGTAATTAATCTTAGACCTCATATGATATACGATCCTAATGAAAGAATGGTTGATAATAGATCTGCTCTTATTAGGTTTGTAAAGTCTGCTTTATTAAATGAAGACATACATGTGCATTAGAATTCCTATAGAGGATGGCTGCACATGAGAGATGCTATTCAGTTAATAATCAATGCTATGTATTTGTAGGAGTCTGTTAGTTTGAACATAGGAAATGGCGATATTAGATCGGTATACGAATTAGCTGAAATCATCATTAACAATGTGAAAGATTGTAAAAGTACAATTATTAGAACACTAATGCCGTAGAAAATATGCCAATATAAGTGTCCTAATTTGCATAAACAATCTTAGCTATTAAAGTACACGCCTAAAGTAACTCTTGAATAGGGTATAGTGTAGGTCATTAACTCTGCTAAACTTAGATTAAATAATGAATAAAAAGATATTAATTATTGGTCATAATGGATATATCGGTAGTAACATTCTGAATACTCTAAAATTATAGGGTTATTAGCTTACTACTGATATATCTTAGCACACATATTACGATATTATTATAGATTGTGCCTTTAAGGGTGTTAGATACAAAGATCCCTAGGATTTAAGGAATAATCTAATACTGATATATAAAGTTCTATCATTAGACTATGGTAAATTGATATATTTTTCCTCAGGAAATATGTAGTAGTATTGGGTTGATGATAATAGTTCAGATTATTATTTGGCTAAGAAAGTAATACACGATATCATGAAACATGAGAATAATTGTGTTATTCTAAATCTTTATAGTTGTTTTGGGGGAATATAGCCTAATGGTAGATTTATAAGATCTTGCATAGACAATCATATTCATAACAGACCCATTAGCATACATTCGAATGTAACCATCCCCATGATAAGTATAAACGATTTAATAGAATTGATTATTAATGTAATTTAGGGTAATATTGAAGATAAGAGTATTAATGTAGGATATGAAGAAGTTATGTCTTATGTGGAAATAGTAGAATTCATAAATTCTTTATCAGATAGGAAAGTTCCCATATACAAATATTTCAGTACGGATTTGTATATGAATAAGGGATTCCAACCAACCAAATATATACACAATACATTAAAGTCTTAGATTTAGAGGTACTACAGAAATTATCATGAGTAAAGTTTGCGTATTCAGCACTCACATTTAGTTACAACCTTACACAGGTAAATTAAACTATTCTAACCTTTCATTTTCCAACTTTAAAAGGTATGCCAATTACCATGGTTATGATTTCATAGGAAACACAACTCCTAATCCAAGATACTTCATACATAACGGGTATGATGATAGCCCTAAAAACCTTTACCCATACGTATATCAATTGTATCAAATTAATTAGTTATTAGAAAGATATGATAAGATATTCTTTATAGCTAGCGATATGTTAATAACAAAGCAATTTGGCAGTTTGGATGAGGAATTTGGATAGGGATATGATTATTGTGCGGATATTAACGTATATAATTCTAACCCTCTTGTTCGTTTAGTTAAAATGTCAAATTTTGATTCGGAAATGAAAAAATACCTTATTGAACATCTAGGTTAGAATTATAGCTATTATTTTCCTAATTCTTTCCTCATTTCCAATAAGGCTTCAGGATTGTATGATATATAGAAGTTTAAAGCTAGGTTTGCTAAAATATCTAATATACAATTAGGCTACCCCTACTCAAATAATGATCTGCAATTATTGAGATTCATATAGTTCACAAAGGATTGTAAGCTGATAACGAGTAACTACCAATAGAACAAGCAATATCATTATAACGAGGAAGTTCTAAAGTATTGGTATAATTATTCTCAATATCCACACCAATAGATTGTCACCAATAAGAAGTTATTATTGTTTTGTGGATGCGGTTCATATGGACCAGCATTTCAAGTTCGGCATAAATTGATGTTTGATATATCTAATAAGTGCAAAGAATTAATATATTAAGAGTAAACATGACTAAAAATTTGTACATAACACAGCATTTAGGTTTGGGAGATATGATTATATGCCAAGCTATCGTGAAAATATATACAAGGCAATATTAGATTGTACATATTCCAGTATACAATATATATTTAAATTAGGCTAAACGAATATATGAAGATTATCCTAAAGTGCAATTTCATATTATTTAGTTTTATGGAAATGTTGATGATCCTGAACGATATTAGTTTATTTTGCAATATTTAAAGTTATATGAAGGTGATATTATTAGAATTGGAGGGAAATTTGCAGAAAATGCCAATAATATAATAGCTGCAACTCATTGTTTAAATGATTTATTCTATATTCCAGCTAAAATCTAGAAAGCAAAACAATGGTAGATTTAGGTGGTTAAAAGAAATTTAGATAAGGAATTAAAAAATTTTAATTCATATAAAGTCAATTTAAATCAATATATAATTATAATCTAGGATAGAAGAAGGAAAACAATAGATAACAAATTAATGATTATTAATAGAGGATTAATTAACAATGTTTACAATTATCCTATCATATCTATTTAGAAAGTTAGTTCAATTTTTGATCTTTGTTATTTATTAGAAAATGCATATCAAATTCACACTATAGACACCAGTTTAACTGTCTTGATTGATCAATGTTGCAATTTGGATTGTAATAAAGTATATATACATAAATATGTTAGGTCTTAGCAACGAATAACTCAAACCATTTATAAAGGAGACTTTAATTTAATATGGAATTAATAGAATTTAATGGTAAAATGTATCCAAAATTTCAAGCATTAGGAAATGCTGCCCAATTCGCCATTCCATATGCAAAATATTTTTGCAAGGGTATTGGATATGATATAGGATGTGGTAAAGAATAGTGGGCATATCCAGGGTCAATACCAATTGATATTCAAGTAAAAGATTAGTACACAGCTTTAAATCTTCCTAAATCTAATGTAGATTACATATTTTCTTCTCATTGTTTATAGCATTTAAATGATTGGGTTGAGACTATGGATTATTGGTATGAAAATCTTTCTATAGGCGGAATTTTATTTTTGTATCTTCCGAGTTATTAGCAATAGTATTGGAGACCATGGAACAATTATAAGCATAAAAATGTATTATCTTCTGAAATTATAAGAGATTATATGATAAATAAGGGATACAAAAATATTTTTGTCAGTGGAATAGATTTGAATTATTCCTTTATGGTCGTTGGATAGAAGGGATGAAATTTAGATTTTAGCACATGTTCAAATTACTTGGTTATTCAGATTCAAAAATAACAGAATTATTAATTAATACTGGGTATGGACAACATTATTCTAACTATAAATTGTCAGAGCAATATATAACAACAAATCTATATAAAAATGAATATTTTGATATAGTACAATGCGATTTTTGTTCTAATGATAAATCCATTAAAAATTGTTTTGTACAATTTTAGTCGCATTATTTGCCAATTTCATTTATTAAGGTTATTAATGAACAAAGCGGATATATTTTACTGCCTTCCGATTGGATGCAATCTGTAGTATTATCATAGACTAATTGCGATCCCAATCGAATTATTAAATTACCGTATCTTTAGAATTTTGATAAACTTAATAAGTATAAGCGAGTAAAGGTAAACAAGGATTCTAATATATTAACATTTTACACAATCGCTGATTATAAAGATGTAAAGAATCTACTGTCTCTTTATGATGCATTCAATATCGCCTTTTAGGGTCAATAGGATGTATAGTTGATAATTAAAACTTCAAATGCTTAGGTTTTATAGAAGGGGTTGTGTAATAGAAGATCTAAATACCCCAGAATAACAATTATTAATAAAATGCTTCCCGAAGTAGAACTATATAAACTTCACATGAAGGGAGACCTATACATATCAACAGCTTATTGTGTAGGGTGGGAAATACCTCCATTTCAAGCTTCATATTTCGGTAAGCCATTAATATGCGGCAATCATAGTGCCTTCACAGAATGGGTAGACTTTGATAAGGCAATAACATTATAGAGTTATAAGAAATAGATACCACTTAGATAGTATTCGAATGGTAGATTTAAATCGAAGAGAGGTAACTTGTGGCTTATTAATATGATAGAAACAGAAGAAATTATAGCAAAATTAAAATGGAGCTACAATAATTACAACACTATTAAATCCCAATACACAGATGTAACGAAGTTTGATGTAAGAAACATCAATTACTTCATATAGAAAAATAAAAACAATCTATAAGGAGAAACACTTATGCATAACAACACCAAACTTAGAGGAGGAAGAAGACACTTTCATGTCATCTTGTTCATCTTATTTATGTCAATGACATTTTCGGCATCGTGCACAACTCAATCCTCTGAAACCTCCCAAACAAATTCATCCCAATCATCAATTGAAGATAGTACTTTTGTCTTAAGAGACAGCATTTCAGTTATAGAGCATCGTACTCCAGAAGAAATATAGATTTAGAACCTATACACGTTAATAACGCAAGTAAGTTCCATTTCCACTGAAACGGAAAGAAGGGAATTAGCTCAGGCAGTTTACACTTATGGTATACAATACTCTATTGATCCACTAATATTGCTCGCTATCGCAAAGACCTAGTCTAATTTTAGAAAGACTGTAATGGGTTATGGAAATTGTTATGGGTATTTTCAAATTAACCTAAATGTACATAGAGTTTCAAGTACATTTAGAAACAGCACTAACGAACAAACCGAAAAGGTATGTTAGATATTTAGTTATTGCCGCAGGGTTCGTGGAGATAATTTAACTACAACATTGAATGCATACAACGGCAACGCAAGTTCGAAAAATAAATATGCAGGGAAAGTTTTGTAGGTTTATAATAATTATAAATAGACACTTAAAGGAATGTAAAATAATGGAATGGATTTTAGGAATCTTATTAATCATGGTTTCCCTGTTTGCTTATATTCAGTTTAAAGCTAGAATAAAGAACGAAAAGACGTTATATGAAATGATGGTAAAAATGCATAAAGCATTGCTTATCATGCGAAAGGTTGATAACTCAGGAGCATTTTAGGCTCATGATGTTGTAGGGTAGACGTTTGTTCTTTTAACAACTGCTATAGAGGAGCTAAGAAATTATTTTGCTGAAAAAATCGGGAATGAAGAAAGGAAAAAGTAACATATATTTTGGAAAAGAGTTATAGAAGATAATAATTCAATACAATTAGTAGGTAGATCCTGTAATTAGATAGGAATTGTATAAAGATCATATTGATATAGCGTTTAGAAAGATTGCTAATGCTCTAATATTCAAGTATAGAATATAGTAGAGAATTCAAAATTCCTAGACTTTATTGTTGGAATGTTTAAGTAATATGATTCAGAAGATGGATGGGTTTGATCCCACCAGAGGTTCAGGGTTTACCTATTTTACTGTTATCGCAAGAAACTTTATTTTAGAGCAATTAGACAAGGGAATTCGTCATAATGACAAATTCAAGAGCATCAATCAAGTGAATGAATACGGAGAACAGATTAACTTATTAGAAAATTGTTCTTATGAATATTGGAATCATGAACGGGATAGACAATATTCAGAAGTATTGTTATCTCTAGTTTTTACAGATCTTGTTAAGTAGATAGAATAGAGCATTATTCCCCGCCTAAAGAACCAAAAATAGGTTTAGGTAGCTAATGCCGTTTTGCAATTGATAAGGGATGTTGATTTAATAAAGAATTTCAATAGAAAGGCTATAATGCTTTATATAACAGAAATGACATAGCAAAATCCTGAACTAATAAACAGGGTTTTAAAGATTATTGGAAAGAGTTACTATAGAATTAAAACTGATAAGCTTGAAAATAGCTTGTAGTTATTAACTTACCAATATATTTGAGGAATAACAAACATGGCAGACAAAGAAATATTCGAGAACTTCAGTACTTAGGATCTTTTTAGAGAAATAGTAACGAACGCAAGGGAAACGAGAGCTCAGCTTAAAGATATTATTGAAGATATATCCAAAAGAGTTTAGGATACTGTAGACCTGCAGATATTATCACCATAGATTTCAGATTACATGAACACTCTGGTTAAGAATGATTAGATTCTATTAAAACTCGCAAATATAGTGGCTAAATCGGACACTAATAGGGGTAGTGAATAGAGCGGTGAGCTTACTTTAACTCCACAATAGAAATAGCAACTAATCAACAGCGTTAAAGAAGACGTAACCCCATATTTTAACATCGTTAAGGATAGAAATGAAAATAAGATAGCCAAGGTTAATTGAACCAGCAGTATACAAGGGTACCCAGATATTAACAGATGCTAATATTGCTGATAAAATCAAGAAATACTCTCCAGATGAAAAATTCTATGAAATAGATATCGCTGAAGTTAGAAAGGTTTTAACCATATAGGATGTAACGGAGGGAACGGAATAGTAGCCTTCCAAGTATCCCGAGCATGTATCTGGTGCTATTTAGGCTAGATTACTTTACACTTAGAGAGGCAAATAGGCTTAGTAGTTATTAATAATGTACCCAATGAATGCGTTTATTCAACAAATACCAGTAGTAGGGGAGCTTGTTTTATGTTCTTCCTATCCATCTTAGGATATAGATACTAGGTAGGGTGTAATTTTCGATCAATACTACTATTTTTCAATATTGAACATATTAAACAATCCAAATAATAATGTAGTAGCTGATATTTCTATCATCGATAATGAATAGTAGCAAGCCTAGGAAAACTAGAATTTATGTGGTAAAAACTTTTATATCAATAATTAGGTTAAACCTATAAATTATGAATAGGGTGACGTCATATTGTCTGGTAGATACGGACATGGGATCAAGTTTACAAATAGAAGGGGTTCTTAGAACTAGACTCTACTTCCATCTATTATAATAAGTAATGAAAACTCAGCTTGCACTAAGAACAACACTGTTGAAAATTCAATAGATTGCGGTTCTTTAATTCAATTAGGTAATTTTGAAGTTTAGCCAGAAGATCCATTTGATGTTGCATCTTCTAGAAGTTTACTAGACACTATTAATTCGTTTTCCTTAATAGGAAATAACATTCTTCAATATAGTGATAGAATAGTAATTAATGGAAG
>Ga0116148_1004721_pt1 | contig 11745 bp, 10 predicted proteins | sample AD_UKC055_MetaG_FD_89786 | JGI IMG/M metagenome (GOLD analysis project Ga0116148, IMG submission 89786) | Active sludge microbial communities of municipal wastewater-treating anaerobic digesters from USA - AD_UKC055_MetaG | ecosystem: Engineered > Bioreactor > Anaerobic > Digestate | place: USA... | reverse complement strand
TAAAAGTGTTTGTTTTTTAAGAATAGTCCAGGTTGCTAATATAGCAAATTTTTATTGATTCAACTCGATGACTTTTGCATTAAGAATTCCGCCGGCAATCAGGTTATCCTTGTTACGCTCGGCTTCGCTAAGGGTGGAGAAGTTCCCGATGGAGTAAACCATCAGCCCTCTTTCATCAACCCTGCGGGTAATATCCTTGTTGGGGATTAGCGTTCGGATGGTTTTTAGCTCATCGTTGGGCATGCTGCCCTCGTAAACCCCCAGCTGGATCGCAAAAACACCCTTTCGGTCGGAATCTGACGACTTTTGCTGTTGGAGACTACCTTCAAGCTGCTGGGCGCGCTGGAGGCTAACCTGTTGTCCGTTGTACCAAGCAACAATAAAGGCATCCCTAAAGCCCACCGATTTCACCTTCGAAAGAGCACTTTCGGCATCGGCAAGCCTTGCGAATACACCGGCATAGTATCGGGTTAGCTTGCCAACGGGTTCGGTCGAGATTGGGTATATACCCTTAAAAAACTGGGGTTGGCGTGGAGTGCCGTAAACTCCCAGTTGAATTTTATAGCAAATCCCATTAGGAAGAGCGGGTACGGCCGGAATAGGATTTTCTTCGTTGTATGGGCTTGTTTTGGATATACCGAAATCGGAGGAGATCTCGCTTTCAACAGCCAGGTTTTCGATGTTCACAGGGCTGCTTACCCTTTCAATCCTTGGCGGGGTGTATGACGAGGCAGCTGCCTGTTGTGGCTTGCTCTGCTCTGCCGATAAAAGTTCAATAGCTGAGGTAGAGCCAAATGCCGATCGTTCAAACTTAATAATGCTGCTAGTCAACTTCTGCTCAAAGAGCTGGAGGTGCCATATTTTGGCAAAGGCCAGGTCCAGCTGGAGGAGCCCAAGTTCTCTAAGCAAGTTTGCCTCGAAGGCGCTTTCAACCCTTCCGTCGTTACCCATGTTGTTCAGAATTGTGCCGGCTGCTCGAAAGTGTGAGTAGGCAGTGCTGATGCACTTGCGAATGCTTTGGTCGTTTGATCCGCTTTTCACCAGGGCCACATGTACGCAGTCGTTGTAAATGGGGTATTTTTTTTCATAGTATTTCCCCATCTGCTCGTTGTAGCTTTGCATTGACGATAGCATATCCGCATACTTGGTATCACAAACCTTTGTCGAGGAGTCGGTTGAGTTTTTTTTGCATTGGTCGTATATATCCCTGTTGGTTAAGGCTAGATTTCGGTTTCGCAATACCTGCGGGTATAGTTGTTCTGCTTGTGCCAAACGGTTCAGCTCATCGGTTTGAAAGACAGTAGGGGCAAATTGAGCCTGGTAGATGTAGTCGGGGTTGTCCGAAACAAACGATAGGCTTTCGTCGCCCTTAGGTTTCCTTTTTCCAGTAAGGTATTCCTGTTCAATTTGGCTGGCACGTACAAACATGAGGTCGGCCTCCTTTTGGGCAGCCAGCATGTCATCCTCTACCTGAACCACCTGTTTCTCCAACCGAATGCGTTGTTCGGCTGTTGTAACGAAATCAAATTTTCCGCGTAGCCCCTCCAGCCTAATTTTTAGAGAGTCAGCCAGCTGCTGGGCCGCAAAACCCTTTGCTATGGTTCGGGAGTATTCCGGATCGTTTTCGACCGAATTGAAGCTGGCTGGTTTTTGTGAAGCGGCTATAGGTTTTTCGGCCTGGACGGTGGTTGGATTTTTTGTTGGGGCATTCAATGCTAAGGTCGAAACTTTAAGAGCAGCTATTGAATCGAGTTCGCTATAGGAGCGGGGCGAGCGGCGTATAGGGTTTTGCTCATTCCGCATGAGTATGACTTCAACCGTATCGGGCATTACCTTGCGGTTGGTGGCAAAACAGGCCAGGCTATCCGAATCATCGGCCACAAACAGAAAATCGTCAAAGGGTGAATTAATCGGGAAAGCTAAATTTTCGGGAGGGCTCCAGCGTTTTGTAGTGGGGTCGAATACCGTTCTGAAAATATCGTATCCACCCATGCCGTAATGCCCCTTGGAGGCGAAGTATAGTGTAACGCCATCGGGTATGATGTAGGGGTAGTCCTCATCAAAGTTTGAGTTAACCACGTCACCCAAATTTTCGGGTTTGCTCCAGGATCCATTATCCTGAAGCTGAATGCGGAAAATATCCTTACCGTAGGTAGTTGTGCTGCCGTAGCTGGAGTAGTAAACGTAAGTGCCAGGAGTTGGGTTTGTGGGGTAGAACATTAGCGGTTGGTGATTTTCCTTTATGTCTGTAGGGGTGAGTAAGTTTGTTGGAGCGTTAACAAAGCTGCCCGATTTAGGGGCTATGGAGTAGAACGTGCAGGCCTCGCCAGCTGCAACAGCTTTTGTGTCGTAAACTTCAGGGTTGTAGATGTAACGGGTCAGGAAGCTGCCATTCTCGCAAAGGGTAACCAGCTGTTCAACCTCCTCCAACTTAATGTCGGATGCCCCACCGCTGATGGTAAACCTTCTGTAGTAATCAATTGCCTCGCTAAACCGGTAGCTTTGCCTGAGTGCTTCGGCCAGGTAGAAGTAAACTATGCTGCTTACATCACCCGTTGAGGCTTGCGAAAGGAATTTAACCGCCAAATCCATACGGCGGGTTCCGTAGAGGTAACAAGTTCCCAGGTTTAGTTGAATTTGGGGATCGCGGGAGTGCTGCTCCAGCAACCTTGAGTAAATGGGTAGCGCCTGCGCATACTGCTGGTTTTTCAGAAGCGAATCGGCCATGACACGCTCCGCATTTGCCTTTGTTCCTGTCATGCCGATTTCCTGACCATTGGCAGCAAGGGCTATACAGGAGAAAAAAAGTATGGCAGTTATTCTGGTTAACCGCATAGGCTGGATTAGGATTTTTACGAAAATCAAAAAACATTCAAAGTTACACGAAAAAGTTGACAAAGTTGAGAGCTGCCGGGTTGTAATGGGAAATGGGTTGAAAATGACACACCCCAAGCTCCACGAAATAAGTATCTATAGCTGTACAGGCGATTTGTGTTTCTGGCTTCAAAATAGCGCTGTTCGTCCCATTCCCAACATTGGTTTTTCTTCTATCGTTAACGGGATAAAATGTAAAGATTTTCCTACTATTGTTGCGCGAAATTTTGAACGGCTTTACCTTTGTGGAATTTCTTATGGTAAGAAAATCGAAGAAGCATAAAAGTTGGTCTGTGCCCGTAGCAGTTTTCCTCTCTGCTGCCCTGATGCTGGGCATTATTCGATTTATTTCCAAACCTGACCATAGGTATGTTATTCGGGGCATTGATGTTTCGGCGCATACCGGAAGCATCAGCTGGGAAAAGCTAAAGGATCAACGTGTTTACTTTGCTTTTGTGAAGGCCTCCGAGGGTGCCACTCTGAAGGATAAAAATTTTCAGGATAATGTTAATGGAGCCCGGGCGGCCGGCATTCCTGTAGGTGCTTATCATTTTTTTAACTTCAACCGGGATGGACTCACCCAGGCAAATAACTTTCTTTCTACCATAGGTAGGCAAAAGTATAACCTGCCGCTGGTTGTGGATGTGGAGGAGTGGGGCAACAACATCCGCAGGTCTCGAAGCCAAATCATCGCCGATCTACGCGAATTTGTTAGTAAAGTTGAAAAGAACCGGTATCAAAAAATTATTATTTACACCAACGAGGATTGCTATAAGCTTTACATTCAGGATGTTTTTCCAGATAACGATATTTGGATTTGTTCGTTTAACCATAAGCCAAAGCTCAATAGGGAATGGACATTTTGGCAGTATGAGCATAACGGGAGGCTTAAGGGGGTAAAGGGCAAGGTCGATTTTAACGTTTTTAGGGGGAGCATGCTGGAGTGGAGGCAATACATAGAGGATGGGCGGTAAACATCTGCTTTTTTTACGAGCCCCATTTCGTTATTCATGGGATGCTAAATCAGAAACCATAGGTAAACATGGTAGTGGTAGCAATCATGTAATATACACAGTAAAACCAAATTAACCCAGCTTAACAGCAACCTGCTGCAAAAAATTTGCTATTTTTGTCGCAGAAATAAATTTCAGGAATAATGGTTAAAAACACCGATATATGCTCTTTTTGTGGAAGGAGCCGAAAGGAAGTAAGCTTGCTGATTGCCGGGATGGATGGGTTTATATGCGACCTTTGCGTTGAGCAGGCCAGCATCATTGTAAGTGAAGAACTTAAGAAAAAGGGCGAGTTCAAGCTGCAGAAGAGCAAGCTGATGAGACCCACCGAGATAAAGAAATTCCTCGACCAGTACGTTATTGGGCAGGATGAGGCCAAGAAATACCTGTCGGTGGCGGTTTACAACCACTACAAGCGTCTCCTGCAGAAGGATATGGGCGATGATGTTGAAATTGAAAAATCGAATATTCTGCTGGTAGGCGAAACAGGAACAGGCAAAACACTTTTGGCCCGTACTATTGCCCGTATGCTGCATGTTCCTTTCACAATAGTTGATGCTACAGTGCTAACCGAGGCAGGCTACGTGGGAGAGGATGTGGAAAGCATTCTTACTCGTTTGCTTCAGGTTGCCGACTACAACGTTGAGGCAGCCGAAAAGGGCATTGTGTTTATTGATGAAATTGATAAAATTGCCCGTAAGGGCGATAATCCGTCAATTACCCGTGATGTATCAGGAGAGGGAGTTCAGCAGGCACTGCTCAAGCTTCTTGAGGGCTCTGTTGTCAACGTTCCGCCACAAGGTGGCAGAAAGCATCCCGAGCAGAAGATGATAGCCGTTGATACTAAAAACATTCTTTTCATATGCGGGGGAGCCTTCGAGGGAATTGAGAAAAAAATTGCCCAAAGGCTCAATACCACGGTGGTTGGATACGGTGCAGGGAAAACCCGTGAGGTCATTGATAAAAACAACCTGCTACAGTACATTGCTCCGCAGGATCTACGAGCCTATGGTCTTATACCCGAAATCATTGGGCGCCTGCCGGTGCTCACCTTCCTTAGCCCGTTGGACAAGGTTGCCCTTAGGAAAATTCTCACCGAACCCAAAAATGCCATCATCAAGCAGTACATCAAGCTTTTTGAGTACGATGGCATAAAGTTGCAGTTCGAAGAGGAGGTGCTGGACTACATTGTCAACAAGGCCGTAGAGTTTAAGCTGGGGGCAAGGGGACTTAGGTCTATTTGTGAGGCCATTATGATGGATGCCATGTTCGATTTACCAACAGGGAGCGAAAAGGAGATTACTGTTAACCTGGATTACGCACAGCAAAAACTCGAAAAATCGAACCTGAAGCGGCTTAAGGCTGCTTAGGAGTTCTGCCGAACATAATCTAAAAAGGAGATACCCGGCCCTTCGGTCGGGCTTACTTTTTCTTCCCTTACAACTTTCCACTCGTTCGGGTTTAATGCGGGGAAAAACGTATCACCCTCATAGTTAGCATGTACCAACGTTAGGTATATTCTTTCGGCAAGGGGCAATGCCTGCCGGTAAACCTCCCCGCCGCCAATAATAAAAACCTCTTCATCTGTTGAGGCTATCTCCAGGGCGTCGGCCAACGATTTTGCAGTTGTGCAACCCTTAAACTTCAAGCCCTCGCTACGTGAAATTACGATATTATGCCGGTTTGGTAGTGGCTGGCCTATACTTTCAAATGTTTTACGGCCCATTATCACCGTATGTCCGGTTGTTAGCTTCTTAAAACGTTTTAAATCTTCAGAAATATGCCAAAGCAGCTGGTTGTTTTTACCAATTACCCTGTTTTCTGAAGTTGCAACAACTATGGAGATAACCATTCGGAATTATTTTAGAATTGTAGCGGTAAAGTTAGCATCAATTATGGGTAGTTTGCAAGAGCTGATTCCTGTTGAGCACTTTAACGGTTGTAAAAAAGTTAAAACATTCTGGACATTGGCTTTGGCAATGAAATGCAGATGTGGTTTACGTTGTTGTGTCAACCCAAATGATTGCTACCTTTGTAGCAAACATCTATAAAATGTCGGGAGTAAACGTGTTAATCATTGGCTCTGGAGGGAGGGAGCATGCGCTGGCATGGAAACTTTCACAAAGCCCAAAGTTAGGAAAACTATTTGCTCTACCAGGAAATCCCGGAACTGCCCGGTTGGGTGAAAATATACCCCTTAGTGTGCTCGATTTTGAAGGGATAAGGACAGTAGTTCTCGAAAAAAACATTAACCTGGTAGTTATTGGTCCTGAGGAGCCATTGGTAAAGGGGTTGTATAATTTTCTAACGGGTGATTTAGGGCTTAGAAATGTTTTGGTGGTTGGACCCGGCAGGGAAGGTGCCATGCTTGAGGGCAGCAAGAACTTTGCCAAGGCGTTCATGCAGCGCCATGGAATTCCAACTGCAAGGTACAGAGCATTCACCAGGGATGAATACAGCGAAGCCAAAAAATTTCTGGGAACTCTTTCCTCTCCTTATGTTTTGAAAGCCGATGGGTTGGCTGCCGGTAAGGGAGTGGTTATCCAAGCCTCATATGAAGATGCGTGTGCGAGCCTTGGCGAATTTTTCAGCGGAAAATTTGGTGATGCTGGGAACGTGGTGGTTATCGAGGAGTATCTTAGGGGGGTGGAGCTATCGGTTTTTGTTCTTACCGACGGCAAGTCCTATGTTATTCTCCCCGAAGCTAAAGATTACAAAAGGGTTGGAGCTGGTGATACCGGCCCGAACACCGGCGGAATGGGTGCTGTTTCGCCAGTTCCTTTTGCCACTCCGGAATTCATGAAGAAGGTGGAGGAAACTATAGTAAAGCCAACCATTAGCGGGTTAGCTAGCGAGGGAATACCCTACTGTGGCTTTATTTTTTTCGGGTTGATGAATGTGGTGGGGAATCCGTTCGTGGTGGAGTACAATGCCCGCTTGGGCGATCCGGAAACCCAGGTTGTTTTGCCTCGTATCAAAAGCGACATGCTTGAGCTGCTCATGCTTTGTGCTGCCGGGAAAATGAACGAGGCCGAGCTGGTTGTAGCTCCCCAATTTGCCGCTACGGTAATCCTTGCCTCGGGAGGATACCCGGGTAGCTACGAAAAGGGGAAAGCTATTAGTGGTTTAGAGGCTTCTGCCAACGCAATTATTTTTCATGCTGGTACCACTAGCTCCGGTTCCATGACGTTAACCGCAGGAGGTAGGGTGCTGGCCTGTACCGGTACAGGAGAAAGCATGGAAGATGCTCTGGCCTCATCATACTGTGCTGCCAATGCAATTACCTTCGAAAGCAAGTACTTCCGAAGCGATATAGGTATGGATGTTTACCCAAAATCATAGCTAACACGCTAACCAGATGCTGCTCAAGTTCTTCAGAAGGTTTAGGATTTCTACTCTGCTTGTCATGCTGGGAGTAATAACGCTTTTTTGGGCCGGAACGCTTATGCAGAAGTACCCGCCTTCCACTTTTACTTTCGATAGCTTTGGAATGCCGCTTTATGTGCTTATTGTCAAAATTTTATCGCCGTATAGCTTTCTGTCTAAACTGGTTGCCTTTGCTCTTACCCTTACCGTTGCTATTTACCTGCTCCAGTTTAACGTAAGGCATACGGTTGTTCGGCAGCGTACCTACCTTCCTTTCCTTTTTTTCGTCCTGGTTGCCTCGTCCTTAACACCGCTTCAACGTTTAAACCCTGCTATCATTGCTAATATTTTTATACTCGTTTCACTTAGCCATGTTATCTCAACCTATCAGAATTCTGAAGCGCTCGACCACCTTTTTCGCTCCGGGCTACTGCTAGGTATAGGAACTCTACTGTATGCCCCTACGGTAGTATTTGTTTTCCTGATTTTCTGGAGCATTGCCACCCTGAGGAAGTTTAACCTGCGTGAATGGTTGGTTACCCTTGTGGGCATTTTGGTTCCGTGGGGAGCTATTGTTTTCTACTTCTACTGGTTTGATTTAGGTGCATCCGAACCTTTCATACAGCTGGCAAACAGCCTTTGCCTTGAAGCCGAAAGTTCTGCGGACAAAATTGCCCCGATTATTCTGTGTGTAGCTGTTGGCGTTCCGTTGCTGGTTGCAATTCTACACATGTTAACCGGTATGGGAAGTCAGAAAATTGCCATCAGGAAGCATCAGAATATTATGCTTTTATTTACTGTTGTTGCCTTGCTTTCCTTCTTTGTTGTGCCGTCCTGCTCATACGAAATATTATACATTGCAGCAGCTCCCATTAGCCTGTTGCTTTCCGAGTATTTTTCCGACGCAAAGGGTAAGTACTGGCCGGAAATCTTATTCCTGATTTTTATTTTAGGTTTAGTATCAATGCAACTTTACCCCTTACTGATGCACAGCCTCTAGCCGGTGAGGTTTGATTTTTTTTACGACTCTACAGGGTATTTACCCAAAACGACTGTTGCTACAACTTGCAGCAAGTTTGGTTTATAAGCTGATTTTGACCCTGGCAGCTGCTAAAACCATTTTTTCCTGCGAAAGAGGACAATTCCCAGAATGGAGAAAAGGAATGATGCAAGAACCACCAACCCAAAGCCCCAAGGATTATTTTCCAGCCCGTTTGGCACATTCATTCCGTAGATGCTGGCAATCAATGTAGGAATCATGAGAATAATTGAAATGGAGGTTAGCTGCCTCATCACGTTGTTCAGGTTGTTTGATATAACCGAAGCGTAGGCATCCATCATACCGCTAAGAATATCCGAATGCACACTTGTTGTTTCCTGAGCTTGCCGTAGTTCAATCTCTACATCTTCTATAAGATCGGGGTTATATGTATCCTTATAGTTCCTTAAATTTTTAATGCGGTGTAGCAAAATATCATTCCCCTTTAAGGAGGTGGTGAAGTAAACCAGGCACTTCTCAATGCTCAGCAGCGTTTGCAAGTCCTCGTTCTTAATAGATTTTTCGAGTTGGTCTTCGGCGAGCCTGATGTCGAGGTTTATTTGTTTAAGGTACTTCAGAAACCATACGCTTGATGAGAGCATAAGCCTGAGCACCAGGTCGAAGTGGTCTTTTATGACAATGCCCTTACGGATGGTGAACTGAATGAAATCGGGGATAACCTCTGTTCGGTAAAAGGAAATGCTTACAAAAATGTCATCCTTAAAAATTATACCAACGGGAATAGTGGTAAAAGGAAGGCTTACATCTACATTTTTATAGGGCATTCGGAGCAGGATGAAAAACCACTCATCCTCAAATTCTATACGTGGACGCTCGTCCACGTCCTCGATATCGTTAAAGAAAGCTTCCGGAACTCCCAGCTCGTCGAAAAGGTATTTTCGCTCCTCTTCGGTTGGAATTTCGACATCCACCCAGCAGTAGGGCTCCCATTCTTCGCTGGGAACAAGCCCAAGATCTCTTTTCCAGAATGATTTCATGTACTAACCTCCATGTTTAAATGAATGGAGTCTCAGTACATGTTCCTCCATTCGGGTTTAACGGTCAGGGTGATAATCGTCCATATATTCAAATTATTGAACGGCGCAAAGATATAATTTTAATGGCAAAGAAGATTTGTTAAAAACCCATATTTTCTTTCAACGTGCTTATTTCATTTATGGAGTGATGGTAGCAGGTTATCAGGGAAGCTATAATGGTTTTTTAACCGCAAAATCAAACTGAAAATGGCAATGAAATTATTGCATGCACTACTTTTTCCAAAAGGTTTGAACATGGTGGCTTGCAAGTTTTGCACCGGCATCGGTTTAAGCTTAACCTTCCATTAGCTTGTTTGCTATTTTTCCCAAGAAGTCAACCGCATTGTCTATTAGCTCATCGGGGAAATCGTACTCGGGGGTGTGTATATCAGGATGGTTTTCTCCGGCACCAAGGCCAAAAATCACCGAAGGGAAGCAGGTGGAGAAATGTGCAAAATCCTCGCTCCACCTGTTGGGTTGCTCGAGGAAATTCACCTCGAGACTAGCTTCATGCGCAATTGCCTCAAGGGTGTGGGTTAGCGTTTTATCACACACCGAGGCGGGGTACTCATCGGTAAACGAAACGTCAATACCCAGCTTATGCTTATGGGCAATAAAAGTTGCGGTTTCGGCTGCAATTTTCGACAGCAGGGTCATGTCGTCGTCGTCAAAGGCTCGCAGGGTCGCCATTATGGTTGCATTTCCAGGGGATGTTCCAAAAGCTATGTCGCCAACCCGAATGTGGATAACCGTTACCAGGATGAAGTTTTTAAAGTGGGTGGTGCTTTGAATGGATAGAAGCGACTGGATGATTTCCGCAGTAGCCGCGGCAGGGTTCAACCCATGCTCCGGGTAGGCCGCATGCGAGGGCTTCCCTTTAAGGTTGATGACCAGCCCCTTTGATGCCGCTGAGAAGGTGTACCGCCCAAGGATGATGCTTCCCATTTTGTAACCCGGTAGGTTATGAAGGGCAATAGCATAGTCGGGATTTAGACCCAGCTCTTTTAACCCTTCCAGCGACTTTCGGGCGCCCTCCCCATTTTCCTCAGAGGGCTGGTAGAAAAGAATGACCCGCCCTTTTTTAGGTTTGCTTTGGCTAAACCTAACGGCAAGTCCAGAAATAATGGTCATGTGCCCATCGTGCCCACACACGTGTGAAACTCCCTGAACATTCGATTTATACTTGACGTCATTGGTCTCGGCAATTGGAAGGGCATCCATATCGCAGCGGAACAGGACAGTTGGCCCTGGCTCTTTTCCCTGGTAGATTACGGCCATTCCCTCTCCTGCAATGTTCGAGTACAGCTCATCGGGGTTATACCTACTCAGGAAAAAACGCAGCCGTTTGGCCGTGGCGCTTTCATGTCCGGAAAGTTCAGGATTCCTATGCAGCTCATGCCTCAAACGAACAAGTTCTTCCATGCTCACTTGTAGTTTTTTTGTTTAAAGGTAAGAAAATACCCCATAAACTCAAACCTATAGGTATGAAAAACCAGGTAATTTTTATTGAACTCTTGATGGGCGGGGGATAACGGGTAAAATTGAAAAACCTGTCAGCTATTCGTAGATGACAGGTTTTTATGTTGCCCGGTGTTTACCAGGTCATGCTATGTAAAGATTATTTGTGATCCCTCACCGGCTGCAAGCTCGTAAAGTTGTCCGACGGTAATGATATCCTTCACATGCTCGCTGAAGTCTTCCTTTTTAAGACCAAACATATCGACGGCAAGCTTGCAGGCATATATCTCGCCTCCACCAGCGGTAATCAGCTCCAGAAATTCCTCCACAGTAGGAATATCAAGTTTTTCCATTTGGCTTTTCATCATGGCCGATACACCAGCTTCAACGCCTGGTAGTATGCCCAGAAGTGTTGGAAATGGTAGTCCGCCGGGCATTTTTAGACCAGGATTTCCCACCGCAGAAGTGTGGAGCTTTTTCATGCTCTTTTTAGTAATTGCATCAAGACCAAAGAAGGTGAAGAACATTTTGGTTTCGATGCCCTCCATAACAGCACCATTGGCCATTACCAACGCAGCGTAAACATCCTCAATGTTGGCTTTTGCGCAAATTATTAGCACCTTTTTAATAGGGTGATCTATAGTTCCTGCCATAATTAATTGTTATTAGGTTAAACGCAACTTGTTGGTTTCGAAACTCCGGCAATGCGACTTGCCTTTTTCAGGGGGGCACCGGGGAAGAGTTCGTAAAACCCCTTGGTGTCAATTATCCCCGATTTTCCTATTGTGCGGATGGTCATCACCTCGCCCTTTAAGGTTTTATCACGAATAAATTCAATAACCTCGAAGTGCTTAGGGCTTAGGGTAATGCCCTCCTCCCTGGCAATTTCAACAGCAATATCCTTTGTCCACTGGTTTGGATCGGTTAGGTATCCATCTTCGGTAACGGTTACCGATTT
>Ga0116148_1004717_pt1 | contig 11751 bp, 7 predicted proteins | sample AD_UKC055_MetaG_FD_89786 | JGI IMG/M metagenome (GOLD analysis project Ga0116148, IMG submission 89786) | Active sludge microbial communities of municipal wastewater-treating anaerobic digesters from USA - AD_UKC055_MetaG | ecosystem: Engineered > Bioreactor > Anaerobic > Digestate | place: USA... | reverse complement strand
GCATTAAAATTTATTGAAGCCAAAATGTAATTATAGGCTTCTTCTATACATTCAAAAATATTACCTTGATAGTGGCGATTATCAATAAATGTAATTCTTTCATCTGTTGCATATCTTGCAAATAATAAACCTATTTCAATTAAAAAGTTAAATAGTATCTTAGGTGACATCGATGATTATGATTTTGACTTAATCGATGTTGCTAAGATTAGAAAGTTTTTTGAAGAATCGTAAAGTTCTTCTTTTTTTTATTACATTAACTCGTATATAGTATTTTATTATTCAACACAATTAATTAATGTATATGTATAAACATTTTTATAACTATACAATTTTACTTTAAAATCTTCACCATCAAATATTAATCCATATATAGTAAAACCATATATCTCCTTTAAATCATCATTTTTACAATAGACTACCATAATCGAAAGACTATATATAACGTCGAATATAGCAAAAAAAAAAAGAGTCCTATTTTGACTCTCTTTTTGGGCGAGTTTCAAAAACTCTCCTCGTCAAATAATTTGCCTTCCGGAATTAGAACACCATTTTCTTTTAATTTTTCTATAACTTTAATTATTTCTTTTGATTGTTTATCAGAACATCCTGCTCCAGTCATACAGAAATTAATAGCTACTTTTATCATTTGTTCATCAAAATATGATAATATTTTTTGTTCTTTTCCCTTTTTATGTAATTCCTGCCAGGTTTCCACACCTAAACTAAAAATGTAAATAGAGTTATCTATTACGTTTATTTTTCTTTGTTCTTTTCCCGCTGAGCCTTGTTGAGATTTCTTTTGATTTTCGGTAATCAATTTGTCTTTTGTTTCACTAGAAAGATTATAATTCATTTCTTTAACCGCGTTCCATGCTTCTTTTTTCTTACAATAAGTACTAATATTTGAAATTAATGGACCATAGAATAATTCAAAACATAAATAAGCTATTTTACTAATATCATTATCGAAACAATCCGGAACTGATTGTCTATTCCACATCTCCATATAATCAATAAACATTTTACACTTGCTTGCTTCATAGACCAATTTACTAAATGTATATGTTACGAGTTGAGCACGATAACCATTTCTTTCTTTATACCAATCTTCGTTGGATATTACTTTCTCTATATGCTTAAATAAAATCGCTTTACCGATTAATTCCTTAAAGAATAATTCATTATATTTTGAATCATTCTTTGACCAATCATCTTCCATAGAGGCATAGAATTTTGTGGCATTTACATCAGATCCCCATGAAACATCATATGGTTTCATGTCATCAGAATTTAAATATTTAGCTATATCAGTCTTTGTTATTTTTTGATCAGGTGGATTCTGTTTTTTAAAACTTTCGATTTGTGCTTTTGATAATTGAAGCATTTCTTGATCATATTGTCCCCTTGATCTTTCAAAGTACCATCTAGTTTGAATAGAAACATTAGCTGCCTTAGGAGTATAAATTTTTCTACTGAAATCTTGCATTCTTATATAGAATGGGTGATTTGAATTTAGATCTGCAGAAGTTACTTTATTTTGGCTATTAGCAAATTTAGCGATGTTCTTTACAAACTGATCATCCCTATCTTGAACTATAGTCAACTTCATTTGTACAAAAATACCCTCAAGATTTGCTTTATCTTTAATCGATGTTGCTGCTAATGATGCTGTAGTTTGACCACCATTTATTATTTGCAAGTTTTCGATTTCTGTAATTAAAAAGCCTTTTTTGTTATCGAAAACTACATTAATTTTTGATGCGGTCGTAGAAATACCATTATTATAAGCAAAGAAATTTGATTTCTCATTAAGTATCGTTCCTCTTATTCCTTTGTTTATTCCGCCTCTAAAATTTAAAAACGATCTAACATTATCTTCCAATAATCTTGAATTATATTTTTTGTAAATATTAGATAAGAATTCTCCAGGAACAATAACAAGATAAGCATCATAGTTTGTGTCAAATAGCTCTGCTTTAATACATGGCAATCCTTCGAAACCAAATTCGTTTATATGTATATTTATTGGCTCTTTTTTAAATCCGACTTGCTTTGTTTTATAAATGGTATCAATATCAATAGAAGTAATATCAACTTCTATTGTTTTTCCTTTTATCTCTATAGCGGGTAAAGATGAAATAAGTTTAGCTCCAGCAGAAAACCTATTGGTCGTTCCTATAATTAAATTAATTTTAAAAATGTTGTCTCTATTAAAATTTTCAATTATAGAATAAGAAAACTGTACAGCTGGATCACTTTTTTCACCATTTTTAAAATATCCATTAAGAACAGCTTCGAAATAATTTCTCAGATACGCTACTTTTCTATCAAACAAATCTTTTGTCAATGTTTCAATATCTTTACTATTATAATCAATAGTAATAAGATGCAATGTATTTGCAGCCTCTTCAAAGTATCCGCCATCAATATGAATTCCCTTACGATTTGTTGTTTTATCATAAGGAAGATCGAAATAACATTCATCCAATTGACTCAAAATGCTATAGTCATTTACTAATATATCCTCTAGAAAGAATAAAAATCTTTTTTCTGGATATTCAGAATAAGTAAGCGAATCAGATTCAATATCATTAATCAATTGTTGTCTATATTCAGCAAGTTTTAGCATTTTTTAAACCTCTCTAATGAAGAAATCCTTAATGAATAAACAACTTCCTCTACTTCGCTATATTTTATGTCTGATTGCTTAATTCTTGGAAAATCATCATTAACTAAATAAATTGTTTTATTAACAAATCTAAATTTATAACTAGTATTCGAATTGTGAATCAGATATCCTTTGCGCATCAATTTTTCAATTAGCATTCCCCTCAAATCAAGATCATCTATTTTCGAGTAAATGTCATTAAGCAACTCACCAAGAGATGATAAACCATCATCATATTCTTCAGACATGTTTTCCAATCTAATAATTACTAAGTTGCCATCATCTTCTGAATCAAGTTGCCCCAAAGAACTAATCTTAATGATATTTGAATTGATAGATGTAGTTTTAATTTCATACCATGTATTATCAATAGAAAAATCTTTTGGATAGTCATCAGGACCAGACCAAGATTTGATTGCTTTCTCAATTCCATATTTTTCAAACATATATGAATTAAGAAAATATAGTTCACCAAATAAACCTTTTGCTTCTTCTATTGTCATCTCTTTATTTATTGGCTTGTTTAACACTTTTTTCCACAAATCAAATCTATTCTTTATCTTTTTAAGAGCTATATCTTCATTATATTCAGATACAATGCTTAAAACTATATCATCACATATATAATAAAATATAGTAGCTGCTTTAATATCTAATAAATCGAAGCAAGTCCAATATATATTGTTTTCTTCGCTTACTTGATATATGCTAATTAATCTTGTTGAAGCGATAACTGGTGGCATTTTTTTAGATAAAAATGATAGTCTCAATTTGTTATCAATTGTTTTTCCATAATACACACTCAGTATTGTATCAACATCTAATTTTTTTTGAGTATTAAATGGCTGAAACTTCATATTTTCATATATGTCTTTAAAATTAATCTTCATCATTGTCCCAATCATACCCCTCATCGTCAGTGTCTAAGTCGCCAACTATTTCTTGAATTTTTATCTTATTTGCTCTATATTTTACTCTAATTCCGTTAGATGTCTTCGGAAAACCAATGGCAAATCCATATATTGCATTATTATATTGAGATTCGCCAATAAAAATCATTTCATCTTGATTATCAGTTTTTAATTTAACTGGATAAATAACCAGTAGCGGATGTCTATTTGGAAAATCTAAGTAATCAGCAGCAATAGGCATAGATCTTTTTTCCTTTACCTGCTTAATCTCATCATCTGATAAACCACTACCAAATATTGATGGCTCATATAGCCTATTTTTATCGCCTGATATTCTATAATATTTTTCACCTACATTATACTTAAAGCTACGAGTAACTGGATTTAATTTTTGTTCAAAAAAATTAAATTTTTCATTCTCAGCTACTTTTATACCAGTAGCAATAACTACATCCCAAGAGGGTAAAACGTTAGATTCTTTTAAATATGTTGTCAAACTATATTGATCAAATTTTAAATTTTCCATCGGGATTTCTAATTCATCAATCAATTCAACTATATGATCTTTATCTACATTTTTAATAAGAGGTTTTGAATAATTTTCAAATTTCTTACCTTCTTCAAACAATTTATTATAAAACTTTAAAATAGCATTAAAATTTGTTTTATTTGCCTCATTTGATTTAAATATTTTCGAGGTGTCAACAGCATAACCAGAGAAATCAGTAGTAACAAATATTTGTTTTGCATTATACATCTTATTTCTAGCAGTTATTAATAGTGATGTTTCTAAAGCTTCTGGACGTTCTTTTACCATTAGTCCGAATTCGCGTGGCGTTTTATGCGCCAAAGCCATTCTTCTAAATTGTGTTTTTAAATCCTCTACTGCTTCATTAATCGCATCAAATGAATTCAAATTTTCTTCTGTCATATATATTTTGCATATATCATCATAATTAAACCTGTAACCAAACCATCGCGACATTTGAAGCATCGAGTCATATGCACTACCATTTCTACTAAAATAACTTGTGACTAAGCCTTCTAATGTAAGACCTCTTGATAAAACAAAGCCTCCAATTATAATTGCTCTGGCACCATCTTCCTTATAATCATCGTAATTAAATCTATCTGCTTTCTTAGTTTTGTTATTAATTACTCTGATAACAATTTGTTTAGCTTCATGTAATAAAACTCTGCATATGTCCTTCCAAGAAAACTCTCTTCTTGCTTTTGAAAAAGTTTTATCTTTTAGATAAAGCTCAAATAATTTCTGAGATGCGGAACAAATACCAGGTTTTCTAGATATTTTGCTGTTAATCTCTTCTAACAAATTAACGAAATTATTGTGATATCTTTCAACTAAATCAAACAATTCATATTGTACATCATTAAATCTTGTTACATTTATTAACATACTTCTATGTTTTTTTGTATCACCTCGGAGAGTTCTAATACAATTAACTAGATAAAAGTGATAAATTGACTCTATTAAGTCATCTGGCAAATCATCAACAAAATAATCACGCTTATGCAAAGCTGGTATATTATAAACATCATTCTCGTTGATTAATTGAATATGCAAATAATTATCATTGCTATCTTTTTCAAAAACCTTATCAAAGCCAAAATAATTAGATGGAGTTTCTAGCAATTCGATAAAATTAGCTGGGAATAGATCTTGATTTTCAAGAGAACTCTCAAAAGGATTAATAAAGATATTTGCAAAAGGCGTTGCTGTGTAGCCAACATAAGACGCAATTGGAAAGTTATTATATATCTTCCTTATACACTCATTGATTGCTGATATTTCGTTTATATCCTTTCTAGTATTCACAGATGCGTTATCAGCTTCATCATCAATAATTAAAATGTTACTCGTCTGAATATTATTCAATCCTGGTTTTAGCCATTGAGAAACAGAATTCAAAATCGATTTATTTTTTTTAACAACAAGCACAATTGGTTTATTAAAATCTTGTGCGCCCGCATTTTGATTTTCTTTAACATATTTAACGAAATCATTTTTATGATTTGTCAAAGGGATACCGAAATAGCGTTTTAATTCAACACCAACACCAACAAATTCAGGAATGTTAGATATAGTATCACTTTTAGCACCAATGAATCCGCTATCTATACGATCCTGAGTCTGTTGTCTAAGTATTGAAGTCATACCAGCAAACAAAACAACTATGTTATATCCAACATCACAAGCCATATTGATTAACGCTATATAGTTAGCAGTTTTTCCCGATTGAACATCTCCAACGACCAATCCCCTCTTCTTTTGGTTTTCTTTGCTCGTTCTACCCTTAGGATTAGCACAATAACTCAATATGCTTTCAGTCGATAGTTTAATTTTATCTATTGTTGAATCAGAAAACTGTGCATCGTCTCGCAAATATTCACAATATCTTGAAAAGAATTCAAAACTATTATTATCCTTTTCATTAAGGAACCATTCACCAGGTTCTCCATCAGATAGAAAAGAAGGATTTGGCTGAACAACTCCGATATTCATCTCGTATTGATTAATTACCATATCAATAGCAGTTTCCTTATCTTCAGGACTTAAAGAAATATGCAAAATGTTTTTTTCGATATTCTTTGAAATGATTTTCGCTTGTTTGATTAATTCAGAATGCTGAGCATCTTTACCTTTAAAAACAACACGAAGCATATTATATAAAAGGTTCTTAAATTCCTCCATTATTAATCTCCTTCATAATTGATTCTAAATCATCCTTTAGAATCTCATATCTTTTTTGATTTATAAGATATTTTAATAATTCTTCCTTATTATTAGAATTAACATCACGCAATATTTCAATCAATTCTTTTTTCAAGTCATCTCGAGTTTCAGCAACATTGTTTAAAAACTTGAAATTTTCCTCAATATCGTCTTTGATTTTAAATTTAGGCAAGTTTTTCTCAATTTGCTTAAGATACGCTTCAAAATAAGGCAACAAAGAGGAGTCAATTTCGTCATAAATCTTTTTAAATAACGAACTTTCTCTATTTAATTCATAGTTAACTTGTTCTTTACCAAACTCTCTCCTTAACCATATTTTATTAGGTGCAGCTTCTTCTACTTTGCCAGGCATAACGATGACTCTTCTACTCTTTCCCATAGAGTCTACAATCGTTGCTTTGAGTTTTTCTTTAATGATTTCTGGTATTTTAGCAGTAGATTTTTTAACGTCTAATTCCCATATAGAATCTAACGATGAAGGTAAATCGATTTGAATTCTCGCCAATTTATTGAATTCGCTACGAGAATTCATTCTCAGCCAACTTCCCCATATAATTAATCTTTTATTTCTATAAATGTAAAAACCTTGCCCATCATAAATAGATACACCATTCTTTATTCCGAGAAGTTCTCTTTCTTCACTAGTTAATGTATTAGCATTAGGTAGAGTGTGTGGGGTAACCATAATCTTTGAATCAAACACATCTATTGTTGATACAATTCCAGTTATCTGTCTTGGTTTAGAATCTAATAAAAATGGATCTCGCTTAGGAATTAGGTTTTCATTAAAATATATTTTAGTTTGCTCAATTCTATGGAAAACTAAAGCAACGTGATTACGTGCATCAACAACATTCTTTCTTAAATTATCTTTAAAACTTTTTTCTGATGATTCTGCTCTCAAAAAGTCAAAGTCTTGCCACATAACTATAGTTCCAGAAGATACCTCGTTTAATTTTTCAATATTAGGTATACTTTTTATCTCACTATATGAATAAACGAGTACATCCCAATTATTTGTTTTTTCTATAACATCCAAATTATATCCTAAACAATTTATTTTGCCTTGTTTTTTTGAGCAAACAGTAAGCTTACGACATTGTGCCAAAGATGCAACTTTTAGTCCTAAGCCATATCTTCCAAATTCATTTTCAGAATAGTCTCTCTCAGTACCGAATACAAGCGCATTAACTAACTCATCATATGACATACCTATACCATTATCAATAATTTGAACATATGGAAAATCACATAAAGTATCATAAATTACATCGACTCTATCTGCATTTGCCGAAATACTATTATCAATAATGTCAGCTAAACTTGTCGCGAAGCTATATCCCATGCATCTCATACTATTTATAAGTTTTTTTGCTGGTGGATATAATTGAATTGTTTTTGCCATAATAACGCCTACTATCTCAAAACTATGGTTGATATAGTTTTATGAAATTTTGTTAAATCCTCATACGAAAATCTATTTATTTTGTAATTATTAAACAGATTTGTTACATTATATATCTCTATATAATTCTTAAACATATTAAAGAACGATAATTGTTTCATACTTATGTTAAAGTATAATTCTTTCGCAGTTGTGAAAAACACAATAATATATTTTTTTACATTATTTTTATAAGTCGATAAATCGTAAAATGAGTACGGATAGCTAATAGATAAAAAGTCTTTTTTTACATTAAGATACTCTGCAACAATGTTTAATGCCTCAATCTTAGCTATATGATATAATTCAAAATAATTCTTCGTGTTAATAATTTCCTTGTTAAACTTTTCACGAAGTCCCATTACTTCATAATCATAGTTTTCATAAATATCAACATAATTAGCTATATGCTTGTTGCCTACACCCTTGTTGTTTATGAAAACTTTTGAATAAGGAATATTATTATATCCAATAACATCAACATCAAAATTTAATATATCTGTATCAAATGAATATTCAAAGCCACGAACAATAAAAGCAAAATTGTTAAGCTTATTAGATATTGCATTTATTACTTTTTTATTATCAAAAGAGTACTTTCCATCATAAAAGGCAGAGATAGGGTAATGCAATTTTAACCTTCCGAATTGCTTTTTATTAGAATCGATTTCTTCTTTAATAAATATACAATAACCTGCATCACAATTAATATGTATACCATTTACTGTATATTTGTTAAAAATAAATGCTTTGTCGATTCTAGTGGTAGATTTTGATGATTTATTTAAATAGTCAACCAACTCTACATCATAATCAAGATCGATGCTTTTAGGTATATCGTAAATCTTAGCCAGCTCACTATTAACACTTTTCCCTTGTTTAATAGGCGTCGCAACAGTACATGTATGTCCAGTTTTATTATCATTATGAATGTTGTAATATAAAGATTTTGTATCTATCGGTAAATAAATATTTTTACCCATTCACTTCACCATACTTTTCTTTGAAAAGATAATTAAATATTTTAGAAAGAACATTTACAACAATAGAGTTACCAATCAACTTATTCATTTTTCGATAACTCAAATCACATTTTAATGTGCGTCTGTATTCTTCTTCGGTAAATCCCATTAAAAGAAAAGCCTCTCTAATAGTTAAAAGTCTGTAGGTATCCCCCTTTGGCCCATCATATTTAAACATAGCGGCAGTGTTACTTCTATCCATATTACAAGTAATTGTATTAATGATTGTATTAGAATTAACCGGCTCTCTTTTATTAATTTTCCACATTTGTTCACGAGAAATTGTGTTATTTAATTGAGCCTTGTCTGCCTCGATCCTCAGCAAATCATCAGAATTATAATCAAATCTTAGAAAATCCAAAGTGGATGGTCTATCTTCTTTATGATTTAAAATTTCTTTGTCGTCAATTTCATTATTTAAACGACTTATAATAAATGCTCTTTTTCTATCTTGAGGAACTCCAAAATTCAAGGAATTAAGAACCATATGACTTCCATTTTTGTAGCCAATCGAATTAAGGAACTTTAGCCATTCATCCAAATCTTTCTTATTAGATTGCGCAAATATTGTTTTAACATTTTCCATAAGCAAATATTCTGGAAGACGATTTTGAACATGTAATTCTCTTAATATCCTTTCTATCTCCCACAACAAGCACGAGCGTGTACCAGATCCTTTTGCCATTCCTAATGTTTTTCCACCTGTTGATAAGTCTTGACAAGGAAAAGAATAAACAAGCAAATCGCAATCAGGCATATTTTTGCCAGATATTTCAGTAATTGATCCAAAATTTTTCACTCTATGATTCACAATATACAAATTTTCTATTTCATTTCGAGATAATTTAGTAATATCTTTTATCGGGGTTACAGAATCACGACTAAAAGTAAATTGTTTCAAATATCGAATTTGCTCATCATAACTAGGTATTTTTACACATTCTTTTCCACAATTAATAGCATCATAAACATTTAATGCATTAATGTACCATTCGCTAATTCCAACGATCTCATAATCAATTTTTGCTCTCCGTAATGCAGTATTTTGCGCACCTATGCCCGCAAATGCCTCAAACACTCTTAATTTTTTACTCATTATCATTCACCTATAAATCTATTTCGTCTTCTTTAGCTAATTCTTTTAATCGTACTTTAACTAGTTTAGTTGGTTCATGTTCACCACGTTCCCACCTACTAACCGAAACTAGTGAAGCTCCAATCGTTTTTCCAAATTCCTCTTAAGATAAATCAAGTTTATCTCTAAGAGTCAAAATAAGAGTTGCATAATCAATTTTCATTGTTTGCGTCTCGTTTTTTAACATTTAACAATCTTAGTCATATTTTATCACTTTTATAAAAATATTGCTATATGGTAATGTAAATTAATTTAAAACATATTTTTTTACTGATAATTATTCAAATTAAAACAAGTCCCATTTCTGAGGCTTGTTTTTAATCAGTTTATCTAGATGTTTTTTAAATTTAGTATTTTATTGTCGGATTGTGTTCTTAACTCTTTATTTTTATGGCGTTGATTTGTTTTTTAACAATATATACTTTGTATATATTGTTAATTTCTGTTCAATGACATCGATACTATCGTCTCAACGTGGTAAGTTCCAACAAACATATCAACAATCGTCTTGTTTTCTATCTTATAAGCCCCTTCCAGCACTTTTAAATCTCGTACTAACGTGGTTGGATCACAGGATACATAGATGACCTTTTGTGGTTTTAATGATAAAATAGCATTTAAGAATTCAGTGGTTGAACCACTTCTTGGTGGATCCATAACTAACAAATCTATTCCAACATTATCTTTTACCATTTGTTTTAAGAATTCAGTGGCATCATGACAATAAAATTTGATGTTTCTTATTTTGTTTTCGTAAGCATTGGCCGATGCATTAGAAACTGCTTGTTTACTAGATTCAACACCGATGACTTGTTTTGCTTTTTTAGCTAGTACCATACCAATGGTTCCAACACCAGAATAAGCATCTACTACTACTTCTGTTCCTGTTAGAGAAGCATATTCTTCTACTTTTTGATATAGTTTTTCTGTTTGTTCTGGATTAATTTGGAAAAATGCTTTTGATGATATTTTAAATTTGATTCCTAATAAATAGTCTTCAATATAACCTTTGCCAAATAAAATTCTTTCTTCCTCTCCTAAGATAATACTTGTTTTACGATTATTGATATTTTGAATGATCGTGGTGATATAAGGGAACTTATCTTTCAATCGTTTTACAAATTCACTTCTACTAGGGAAAATATCACCATTTGTAACAACAATAACCATAACTTCCCCAGTAACATGAGCTTCACGAACTAAAACAAAACGAATCAATCCCGTTCTTTTATCTTCATTATAAGGAGATAGTTTTAATTGTTGCATGATTTGTTGAACATATTTTACAATTTCATTTTGTCTATCTGATTGTACTAAACAATGATTTAGATGAATAATACGGTGAGATTCTTCCTCATAGAATCCATAAACGATTTTACCTTCCCGATATTTATAAGCTACTTGCATCTTATTTCGATAAGCTGTTTGCTTTTTTGCTGGAATAATCGTATCAATCTTAAAAGGAAGCTTCCCTTTCTTAAAACACTCTTCAACAATCCTCTGTTTAAAAGCGATTTGGTCGTCATATTTCATATGTAATAACTGACATCCACCACAAAGGTTAAAAACATCGCACTTCACTTCTGTTCTCATAGGGGATGTTTTTAGAATTTTAATCAGTTTAAACTTTTGGTATTTTTTATCCTCATCAAAAGAAAAAATTCCTACTTCTTTGGGCAAGAAGTTAGGAATTTCAAAAGTTTCTCTTCCGTATTGACCAACACCTTGACCTCGTTCATTTAATCTATCGCATTTTAATTCCACTTTCTTCACAAATTCACCTTCCTTAAGAATCGATAAATTCAAGAATATC
>Ga0116148_1004715_pt1 | contig 11757 bp, 9 predicted proteins | sample AD_UKC055_MetaG_FD_89786 | JGI IMG/M metagenome (GOLD analysis project Ga0116148, IMG submission 89786) | Active sludge microbial communities of municipal wastewater-treating anaerobic digesters from USA - AD_UKC055_MetaG | ecosystem: Engineered > Bioreactor > Anaerobic > Digestate | place: USA... | reverse complement strand
TGGCAAACAAGCTGACCATGTTGAAACGGTACAACAGTTTATTGATTTTTTGAGTTTACATTTTCGTTTTGCCGAAATACCGTTAAATACGAAAAACCCGGCAACCGGACCCATATATGGTACCGGAGTAACACACTATTTAGCCTTGGATGAAAGTTTTGAAACCATTTCGAAAAGTTTTACCATCAACCACCGGCGTAATATCAGCAAAGCACAAAAAGCAGGTTACATTTTTGCAGAACACATGCAATTTGATGACCTGCAGACAATAGTTGCCGAAAGCCCCGAAGAATGGATAAAAGCCATTGATAAATCGTATGCTCACGAAATGCTTATGGCTATAGAGATACTCATTAACAGGAAAGTAGCACGCTTGTTTGCCATAAATAATCAACAGGGAGTTCCGGTTGCCATGGCACTCTTTTCGGAATACAACAATCAGCTGAACTACCTATTCGGTATTTCGAACCACGAAGGAAAACAAAACCGTGCCATGTTTCTGATGTTCAGCAGTATAATCGAAATGTATGCCGGCACCGGAAAACAACTTGATTTTGAAGGCTCCGAAACCGAAAGTATTGCCCGCTTTTTCAGGGGGTTCGGAGGACAAGCAGCAAATTATGCGAAAATCAGAATTAATCGCTTACCTGCGGTAGTAGGATTTTTGAAAAACAAAAAAAAGTAGTATTATTACTTCATCATAAAAACACACACTATGAAAATAGTAAACCTGGGGGGAAAAGGGACACTGCTCGACCAATTTCTGGCAGAAATTCGCGATGAGGCCATACAGTTGGATCGTATGCGTTTTCGTAAAAATCTGGCACGAACTGCAAACATTTTTGCTTACGAAATCAGCAAGGCATTGCCTTTTAATGATGAAGAAATTCAAACTCCGCTTGGAGTAGCCATTGTACCAACCATGAAGGAACAACCGGTAATTGCTTCGGTTTTACGTGCGGGATTACCTATGCACGAGGGTTTCCTGTCGTTTTTCGACCATGCCGATTCGGCTTTTATTGCCGGATACCGCAAATACGAAAAAAACGAAACTTTCGATATACAAATCGATTACATCACTTCGCCCGGAATCGAAAAACGTTTTCTGATAATCTGCGATCCGATGCTGGCTACGGGACAAAGCATGGAGCTCACCTACAAGGGTATGCTGAAACATGGCAAACCCAAACACACCCATATTGCAGCACTCATTGCCAGCAAAGAGGGTATTGAGCACCTGCAGAAATATCTTCCCGACAACGAAGTAACCATTTGGGTGGCAGCCATCGACGACGAACTTACGGTGAAATCGTATATTGTACCCGGTCTGGGCGATGCCGGCGATCTGGCATTCGGATCAAAAGAGTAAGAAATAATCATAATTTTGAGCAAAATTTAGTAAAATGAAGAAAACCATTATTATTACCGGTGGGGCGGGATTTATCGGTTCGCATGTAGTGCGCCTGTTTGTAAATCAATATCCTGATTATCTGATTGTTAATCTCGATAAACTTACCTATGCCGGAAACCTTGCCAACCTGAAAGATATTGAAGCAAAACCGAATTATCGTTTTGAGCGCGCCGATATTGTTGACGGCGATGCCATCATGAATATTTTTGAGCAATATCGCCCCGATGGTGTAATACATCTGGCCGCCGAAAGTCATGTTGACCGAAGCATTTCGAACCCCACCGAATTTATTTTTACCAATATTGTAGGAACTGTAAACCTGCTGAATGCTGCCCGACATATCTGGCAGGGAAATTCTGAAGGCCGCCGGTTCTATCACATTTCTACCGACGAGGTATATGGTTCGCTGGGCGATGAAGGCTTTTTCACCGAAGAAACCGCCTACGATCCGCGCTCGCCCTATTCGGCATCGAAAGCCAGCAGCGACCATTTGGTAAGGGCTTATCACCATACCTTCGGGCTTCCGGTGGTTGTGTCGAATTGCTCGAACAATTACGGACCCAATCATTTCCCCGAAAAACTGATTCCACTGGCCATCAATAACATAAAAAACATGAAACCCATTCCGGTGTATGGCAAAGGCGAAAATGTACGCGACTGGCTCTATGTGCTCGACCATGCCCGTGCTATTGATACCATTTTCCATCATGGGAAAAACGGAGAAACCTATAATATCGGTGGTAACAACGAGTGGAAAAACATTGATTTAATACGACTTCTCTGCAGTATTATGGACAATAAACTGGGTCGTGCCCCGGGTACCGGCGAATCGCTGATTACCTTTGTGAAAGACCGTGCCGGACACGACCTGCGTTATGCCATTGATTCCACAAAATTACAACAGGAACTCGGATGGAAACCATCGTTGCAATTCGAAGAAGGACTGGAACGCACGGTGGATTGGTATCTGGCAAACGAAGAATGGCTTAGCAACATTGTTTCGGGTGATTATATGCAGTATTACGTACAGCAATATGTAAAACGATAAAAATTCATGACCGAAGAAATATTTTTTGCTTTACCGTTTGCTGTTACAGCATGTAATACCGATGGAATTATCGTTTATATGAACGAAAAATCGAAAGTAACATTCGAGAAAGACAGCAATGTTTCGTTGATAGGCAAATCCTTATTCGACTGTCATGGCCCGGCCTCATCCGAAAAAATCAGGGAATTGTTGCAAACAGGTGGCACCAATGCCTATACGATAGAAAAGAACGGCCAGAAAAAGCTGATTTATCAATGTGCATGGTTTAAAGACGGTCAAGTAGCCGGTCTGGTTGAGGTTTCGCTACCCATACCGGCAGAGATGCCGCATTACATCCGGAGTTAATCATAACATGATGTAACACTTTGTATATTAACTGATTTAGCCTGAAGCAATAGAGGTAAAATTGTGATTTTCCAATCAAAAACAGATTTTATTCTATGTATATGTTTTCACAATTCTTGCGATAATATCATCGATTGGGTAAGTATCGGGAGATAAAATATATTGAAGAAAAGCTCCCTGTAACAGCGATGTACAATATAACATTTCGAATTTTGGGTCGTCACAGCCCAGCTCAGCAAAATACTCATACAACAATTTATTGATTTCGGAGTACCCTTCGATATGCACGCTTTGTAGCGAACTTAATGTGCCTGGCTGAGTTAATAGTCCGGCCAACAATTGCCAGAAACTCCTGTTTTCGTCAATCAGCTTTTTTAACCGAAAAATGAATGAGACAAATTCTTCCTTCTGCAAAATACCATCCTGATTCTGGTCGAAATTTTCGTATGCCTGATTAAAACCTTCCTGAAAAATTTCACCCAGCAACGCCTCCTTGCTATCGAAATAATTATACATCAAGCCTTTCGATATGCCGGCACTTTTGGCAATCTGACTTATGGAGGTCTGGTGATATCCCTTTTCAGCAAAAAGTTCCAATGCGGTATGCATTATCAGACTGCGTTTCTCAGTCCTGATTTCTTCGAATTGCTCCTTACTTTTCGGGCACATGCAATGTCTTTTCTTTGGTTGAACAGTCGGTCAAAATTAAAAAATATTTTTATATTTTCAATTTTTATTCTGTGTTAATTTAGTGTTAAATTAGTAGTCTTGTAAAATTCACATCTATGAGATCATTAATACATCATTTGATTGCCTTCTCGGCATTAGTATTTTCTTCGTTAACCGCATTTTCGCAGGCCCCGCAAATTATACCGTCAGAGCATCCGGGTATGGTAGGTCTGTGGACATACGACAACCAATCGTCGTTGATGCAGGCTACGACTGGCAGTAATCTGATTACCCACGGAACGGTAAATGCGATATCGGGTCCTGTTGCAGGTGATAATGCAATCAACATCGGGGTAGGCAGCTACCTCACCTGCAACCATGGTATTGCGGGTAATGGCGGAGGAACAGAAGTTAATGAATATACCATGGTATTTGATTTCAGAATTCCCGAAAGCAACAAATGGTATTGTTTCTATCAGGCAAATGAGAGTAACAGCAACGACGGAGAATTGTTTGTTAACCCATCGTGTCAGGTAGGGCGTTCAACCGACGGGCCGGGATATTCGGTTTATCAGGTGGTTCCGGGTGAATGGTATCGCATGGTTGTATCGGTTGATTTGGGCAATTATTACAGGGTTTATCTCGACGGGTCGCTGGTTTTGGCCGGCGGCAGTCTGAGTGTTGACGGCAGCTATTCGTTGTATCCGTCGAATGACGAAAACCTGGTCCATTTTTTTGCAGATAACGATGGCGAAGACAACAGTTTCGACATTGCAGTTACTGCTTTATACAATCATGCTGTTGATCAGGTGGAGGTAAACACCCTGGGTGGGTATGGACATACAATACAACCTGTACTTACCGGAATATTACCCTATCTGCAAACACCCACGCCCACCAGTATGTACGTAAGCTGGCACAGCACCCAAACATCGTCGACCATAGTGCAATATGGCACCACCCCCTCGTTAGGCAGTTCAACCACCGGGGGCAGCGAAAACATTTCGGGCAAACGCTGGCATACAGTTAAACTTACCGGGTTAAGTCCTGAAACCGTTTATTACTACAAATGCATCAGCGGGACAGAAGAATCTGATGTAAATGTGTTCAAAACCCCGGCAGCCGGAATAACTCAAAATCAGCACTTCCGGTTTATCATTTTCGGCGACAGCCGAACCGATGTGGCTAAATGTACACAGATTGCCTATGCCGCAAAAGCAAAAGCTCAGGAATTATTTGGTTCTGACATACATAATCAGATAAATCTGGTTGCCCATGTTGGCGATATTGTCAGCAGTGGTGGAACTATTTCGCAATACGAAGATGAATATTTTAAACCCTATGCCTGTCTCAGCAACACCATTCCTTTCATGGTATCGATTGGAAACCATGAGGACGAGTCTACCAATTATTATAAATACATGAAATATGAGGATTTCAGTGATTATACCAGTTTTTTGCTTCAGGAAAAATTCTATTCATTTTACTTAAGTAATATTCAGTTTGTTATGCTGAATAGCAACAGCCTGTTAGCGAACGGAGTACAAACCAGTTGGTTCGAAGATAAACTGAGTGAATCGGAAAACAACCCGGCTGTTGATATGTCGTTTTGCTTTTTGCATCATCCGGGGCACAGTGAATGTTGGCCGGATGGTAACACTGCCTGGGTTCAGGATGATGTAATTCCTACAATGAAACAATTCAGAAAAGTTCAATTATTGGCCTATGGACATTCTCACAATTACGAACGGGGCTGCTTCGAATCGGAAGCCGCAGCCGCCATTGGCGATTTCTATATTATGCTTTCGGGCGGAGCCGGTTCTGCTTTGGACAGGTGGGGAATGTACCCGAACCAGACCGACTATTCAGAAATACAGATGACACTCGACCACTACTGCTTCAATATAGTTGATATTGATCTTGTAAATAAAACCTGGGATTTATACTCCTATAGTCTGGGCAACCTCGACAACCCACTCGACGTGGTTCTCATTGATGAATATCACCGCTACCTGAACCAGCCGGCACCGGAGACTCCGGTTTGTCTGGCTCCTCAGGCACAAAGCATAGCAACCCCACAGCTCATTGCATCAGAAATAGTGAGTGCCGATGCGCTGATGACATCGCATTTCCAAATCACATCTTCACCGGGAAATTACAGCAGCCCGGTTGTTGATTCAAAGCGTGACTGGGTCAACATATATGGTGATAGTGGAGCACCCGACTACACTCCCACCGACCTGAACGAAGGCATTGACCTGAGGCGGCTTCAGGTGTCATCTGCGTTAAACCCCGGCACCTATGGCTGGCGTGTTCGTTACCGTGACCATAATCTGAGGTGGAGCCCATGGTCAACCGAAAGTACATTTACAGTGCAAAGTGGCATGCAGCACTATACAGATTTTGTTGCCGATGTTACACAGGGAATCAGTCCGCTCACGGTACATTTTACCGATTTATCGCAACCTGCAGTAAACGCGTGGGCATGGGATTTCGACAACAATGGCAGCACCGACAGTAACCTGCAGGATCCGGCTTATACATTTAATTCGGAAGGTATCTACACTGTTAGTCTGACCACAGCCAATGGAACCGAAACCAAGGATTTCTACATTAATGCCCAGACCAATTCACTGGAAGAAATTGTCAATCACGGCAATGATATTTTACAAATCAGGCCCAATCCGTTTATCGGAAATACGAACATCGACTTCTCATTAACCGAAAAATGTCTGGTAAAAATAACAGTGTACGATAATCGTGGAGTAGAATTAAATATTTTAAAAAACACACAGCTTCCGTCAGGAAAACATACTTTTGGATGGAATGGTTGCGATGCATCAGGGAAGGCTCTGCCCGGCGGCAAGTACTTTGTCAAAATAGAAGCAGGTAAATTTATTGATGTGAAAAGCATCGTAATACTCGATAAATGATGATTAGAAGACTTTTTTCGACATTGCTTGCCGTTTGCTTTATTTTTGTTGCTCAGGCACAGAAACCCGGTGAGATTAAAAATGGGTTTATTGCAACCCGATACGAAAACGGGCAGGTAAAAACCTTGACTTCCTACAAGAACAACATGCTACACGGAAAATTTGTGGCATATTATGAAAACGGAAACTTAAAAGAACGGGGAAAATACCGTAACAACATCCAGGAAGGAAAATGGCAAAAATGGTATGAAAACAAGCAGTTGCGATGCGAAAACATTTACAATAAAGGCATGTTAAACGGTGATTTTAATTACTATTATGAGGATGGCACCCTGCAATACCACGAGGTATATGAAATGAACCGTCGGCAGGGGGAATGGTCATATTACTATCCAAACGGAGTTTTGCGAGAAACACAGCATTACAAAGACCACAAAAAAGTGGGAACATGGTATTATTACTTTGCCGATGGTAAAATTCAGGGTGAAATACATTATAACCTCAGTAAAAAAACCGGGGTATGGAAAGAATGGGATGAAAATGGGGTTTTGCGCGAAGAAACTCCTTACGAAAATAATCTGGTAAATGGGGTTAAGAAGTCATATAATCAGGCAGGCGTTTTAATAGAGGAAACTTCTTATCAAAACCATTTAAAAAACGGGGCATGGATTAAATATTACGATAACGGGAAAATTGCCACACGTGGCTTTTACAAAGAAGGCAGGCACAAAGACGGGGAATGGCTATACTACAATGAACTGGGTGAATTGATAAAAACCGAAGCTTATCAGGCGCCTTCGGCTATGAAATAAACCAGCTTAGTGTGAATGTTTCAAATCATCAATAAATTGTTGCGCATATTCCTGCAAGCATACTTTCCAGTCGCGCATGTAATTAATGCCACGTCGATTTAATTTCAAGTTAATTAGTTTTTCGGAATATGGTCGTGGTGCAAAATATTCATTCTCGAAATAATTTGATTCGACCTTAATTATTTTAATTTTATCGGTAAGCCCCAATATGTTAACCAGCTCAACAGCAACATCATATCGGCTACAAGAGCCATCGCACACCTGATTATACAAACCGTAGTAACCTGTTTCCATCACTTTCGATATTGCATTTGCAAAGTCGAGGGTGTAGGTTGGTGTCCCTAATTTATCGTCAACTACATGCAATTCGGTTTTACCATTAATAATTTGATTATAGATTTTATTAATGAATTTTTTATCCTTACGTGGGCCACCACCCATCATCCACCCGGGGCGAAAGACAAAACATCTCGAAACCCGTTCAAGCACAAAGCGTTCACCATAAAATTTCCCTTTTGCATAATGACTTAGTGGATTTGGTGTGTCGAAATCAGTAAAATATTCCTGCTCTCCACCAAAAATACCTGCAGTGGAAATATATACCATTGTGCAGCCGTATTTTTCAGCTAGAAAAGCTACATTTTCTGTTCCAAGCGCATTTGTGCACCAAGAGTTTTCATGATTTGTCTCACAATATTCCAAATCGGTAAGCGCAGCAAGGTGTAAAACAATTTCTGGGTTGAATTCTTCAAAAACACGAATACATTGGCTAAATTCTCTAACATCCAAATACTCAAGCCATGGCTCATTCAAATCGATATCAGTGGCTTTAACTTCTTGATATTTTTCGGAGAAAACCTTGTACATTGACTGGCCAAGCATCCCTCCGCAACCAGTAATTAACACTTTCTTCTGAATTTTCATATTGCAATAATTATTGTTTAACAACACCGTTAAGAATATTCAAATATTTTGATTTGTTTGCTTCAACCGAAAAATTCTTCAGAACATTTTCCCTCCCTGCTTTACCCATTTTTTCCCGAAGGCGTTCATCATCAATTAACTCGATAATAAATTTCACCCACTCTTCGTTTGTGTCAGCAAGAAAACCAGTAACACCGTGTTCAAAATTTTCCAGATTTGAGCCAAACGCTGTTGCAACACATGGTATACCACAAGACTGATATGTTAAACCTTTCAATCCACTTTTGCCCAACACCCATTCTTCTTTAGGGGTTGGGTACAAACCAATTTGTATGCCATGAAGGTCAAAGACTTCATTATGTTCAGACCACCTGATATTTTCTACTTTAACTCCATTCAGTTCAAAATCACGGTCGCAAATGACACGCAAAACAATTTTACGAGAAATTGCAACTTCTTTAAGGGCTTCATCCAGTAAATGCAAAAACGGAATAGTACTATGACTTCCAGTCCAACCAAGTGTAACAACTTCGCTTTTTTTATACTCTTTTAAGGGAATAAACCTTTCCGTATCGAAAGTAGATGAAATGTCTGTAACATTTTGATTGTGCTTCAGTGCTTCCTCTTCAAGGTACTTTGTGCAAACAATTACATGTTTGGCAATTTTCATTAGCGTGAAAATTTTTTTCTTGCCTTTTAAGAAAGCAATAAACCAATTCATTTTGCTTTTATGTCCTTTAAAAACAGCATCATCAATGTCGTAAACAATATGTGGATTTGCAAGCTTCATAAGCCATTCAAACAGTGAACTACCAAATGGCGTAACCCAAAGATGAATGTAAACCAAATCGTAAAATGGAGCTCTGAAAATATCGGCAATTCTCTTAAAATATCCCCAGATAGTCAAAATAAACTTGCTAAAAAAATATCCGTTTCTATATAACACATTCCATAACCCATGAATCATAAATGGTGCTACAGTAATAGAATAACCTGCCTGCCTCCAATAGGGGAAATATTGCTCATATTTTAAGCGCTGACTCGGGTACACTTTTTCAGGTGCAGGGCAAATTACCAATATTTTCTTATTCTTTTTCTTTTTCACCTGTCATGTTCCCATAAATAGTATTATACACTTCAACACCAACTTTCAAATCTAATATTTTTATCGCCTTATCTCGTATCTCTTGCTTATTTTTTCTCACAAGTGTCACTATCTGCATCGCTGCAATTTGATATGCTTCTTTTGTGTTTTCAGGCAAAACAATACCACTTTGAGTAATTTCAACTATTGCATCAACATCTCCTACTCCACTATTTACAATCATGGGTATGCCCATAGCAAGCATTTCCCCTTGCTTTGTAGGACTACTGCTAATTTTTGAATAAACAGGTTTTATAAACGATAGTCCGATGTCAACGGCAGCCAGTAAGTCAACAACTTCATCCCGTTTGGCTGACAATAATTTTACTTTGTTTGTATCGAGATCGCAAACTAGTTTTGGTTTATTAAAGCTATCACCTGAAATGATAAGAAAACGAGCTTCAGGGTAAATTTCTGAAATCACAATAAAAAAATCAAACATTTCCTGCACCATATACCAGGTACCCAACGAACCAAGATAACAAAAAACCAATTCCATGTCAAGATAACCAAGTTTCACTCGCATTTGCTTACGTTTATCGCTTGATGGAATATTAAAAAAATCAAAATCGGCACAACATGGTATCACCGATATTTTGTCCGGATTAAGTTTAATTTTGCGCCATCCTTGCATTTCATTTTTTGCAGCCTGCGTTAGTGATACGACATGATCCGCCACTTCCAGATATTGTTTTTCTTTTTTCTTAAAATAATTGTAAACAGCTCTATAAATTGGGTTAGCAAGGTTCCAAAGACCACCATCAACACGCTCGTCTGCCCAAAAGCCCCTCATATCGAAAACAAATTTTGCCCTTTGTTTTCTCTTTACCATCAATCCTGCCAATGGAGCAATATAACTTCGGCAATGAACTATCTGAAAATGTTGCAATTTCATTAACTTTTTCACCCTACTGCGTAGCTTGAATATGTCGACAAGCGTTGACAAAATCGGTGGCCTTTTTGTGTACATCACAGGTTCCCATGCAATTCCATGTTTTGATAACAGGTGGTTTATGTAGCTTCTTCCATTTATATACCGATTTGGTTTCTCTGCACTTAAAATGGTAATTTTATAACCACGATTTGCCAATCCAACCAAATATGGAATAACCTGCGACTGCCCCAGGGGGTCAGTCATGCCATCATACGATATATACAGGACTTTCTTCACAAAAAAATAAAACGCAAAGTTTGCAAAAAAAACTGATAATTAAGCTTCGAGAAAGCTGTTAAAAAAGCCCAAACAGAATCTCAAGTAATTGTACAGTGTTAAAGTTTTCATAATTATTATATAAAAACACAAAATTCAAAAGTGAATTGATTTAATTAGCTGAAAATTTACCGTTATGAAAGGGTTTTCAATATTCATTTGTTTGTTAGGTTGTTATCTATCACTTCAAGCGCAATTCTGTGAAATATCGGGGAGTATTACGGATTCGGTTAGCCATGAATTTCTTGCATACGGGAATATATCGGTACTGAATGAGTCAGATTCGGTTGTTTCGGGCTGCATGAGCAACGAAAAAGGCGAGTTTAGAATAAAATACCTTTCGTGTGAACAACAGTACCATCTGATAGTAAATTATACAGGGTATGTGTCAAAACGAATTGATTTACCCGAAAAACTAGGTTCAAAACACAACACCGGCATTATCGGTTTAAGCCGGTCGGCAGCTGAACTTGAAGAGGCGGTGGTTGAAGGATCAACACGCTACGTAGAGCAAAAATTCGATCGTAAGGTGTACACAATGAACGAAGCCAAAGTATCGGCAGCCAAAAACATTTTCGATTTGTTACGGACTCTTCCGGGTGTTACGGTTGATGAAGCCGGCAACGTAAAATACAAAGGAGCTGGTGCAACCATTTATATTGACGATATGCCATCACAATATATCTATCCTAACCTCGAAATGATTCCTGTCGCTCTGGTAATAAAAATCGAAGTTATCGATGCATCGTTGCAAAGTGGTTCGCAAAAAGGCGGAGTCATTAACATAAAAATGAAAAACATGGCTGCCGACGGGTTAAGTGGATTGGCTCAGGTAAAGGGAGGAACCGCAAACTTTCGCGATTTACATCATGGATCTGGCTTTGGCAATCTGAACTATAAGTATAAAAACCTTCTGTTTTTTGCGAACCTGAATTATTACCATGAATATTCAAGCAGCCGCAGCGAAAGCTATGGCAGTCAGACTTTTAACGGAACAAGTTATAGTCTGACAAATACCGGCTCCAGTATCAGCAACGTTGATTACTTCTGGAATTACGGGGGATTACGCTACACCCCAAGTATGAATACCCGTATGTTTTTTTCGCTGGGTTTATACCGGTATGGCGGTTCTTATCCGGGCGAAAGCAATCAACTATCGACCACCGGACCCAATGCAGATTATTTCAACCGCTACACAGTGCTATCTGATTATAGCTACCAATATCGGAATGTTTGGTTAAACGCATACTATTACCACAGT
>Ga0116148_1004713_pt1 | contig 11759 bp, 6 predicted proteins | sample AD_UKC055_MetaG_FD_89786 | JGI IMG/M metagenome (GOLD analysis project Ga0116148, IMG submission 89786) | Active sludge microbial communities of municipal wastewater-treating anaerobic digesters from USA - AD_UKC055_MetaG | ecosystem: Engineered > Bioreactor > Anaerobic > Digestate | place: USA... | reverse complement strand
CAAGAGCAGGACTTCATCCGGATGTAATCCGGTTCCTCCAAAGAAAGAAGTTTCAGAACATAATATATGTATCCTGCAATCCACAATCACTTGTACAAAACCTTAAAGATCTTGGTGAACTCTATCAGGTAAAAACACTGAATATAGTAGATATGTTTCCACACACAGAGCATGTTGAGTGCGTGGTATTGATGTCTAGAAAGTGATGTCCGGAAAGCCTTGAGAATACTGAGTTTTATAAAATGAAAGTAAATCTGTCTACTCGACTTAAGCCCTCGATATGTGTACGTGGAAACATATCGAGGGTATATTTTTGTGCAAAATTTGAGCTAGAATATGGGTAGGGTTGAGTTGACAGATTAGATATATCTATAGGGTTGAGGAGATAGTATAGATGTAAATAATTCAATTGATTATAGACTTTGCTATATAGACAATGCTATAATATTAATATAGGAGCGTGATAAAATGATAATTTCTGAAACGATTAAGGCTATAAGAAATGAGCTCAAGATGAGTCAAACAGATTTTGCTGAAGCAGTGCATGTTAGCTTTTCAACAGTTAATAGATGGGAAAATAATAAAGTTATACCTAATAGAATGGCGCGTGCTCTAATTATAGATTTTTGTGAAAAGAATGGTGTAAGTGAATTACTTATAAAAGCGTTAAAAGAATATAAATAGATGGATGGTGACAACGTGGAAAAATCAATTTTAGAGAGGTTTGGTTTTAAATATAATAAAAGGAGCGTCCATACAGGTCGGACTATAATGTTAGAAGAGTTATCAAATCTCCTTGAAGCTGTTCCAGATGCGATTGTATATGATGATTATATTAAAGCTATTATAGATCAAAATTGCCTTTTGAAGAGATCATCTTCTTCCCGGACAATAACAGCTAATTTTTTAACGGAATTATACTCGCTTGATCCTACAATATCGATTTTCAGGAATTTATTATTTTTCTGGAATCGTGATGAAGAAGGAAGACCACTACTAGCAATGCTTTGTGCATTTTGTAGAGACAGAGTTCTAAACTACTCTTTCAAAGCAATTAAATCATTAGAACATAATGCCGAAGTCAAAAAAAAGTCTATAGAAGAGTTGATTGATGAGATGGAGCCAAATCGATTTAGTGAATCTACACTACAATCAATGGCTCGTAATATTTTGTCTAGCTGGACAAAAAGCGGTCACCTAAAGGGGAGACGTGATAAAGTCAGAGTTCAAGCGAAAGCTACACCTGCTACTGTGGCATATGCTATATACCTTGGATATTTAGAGGGGCAGCGAGGTCCAGCTCTTTTTGAAACAACGTATATGGAGATAAATGATTGTTCTAAGGAAATGGCAATAGAACTTGCTGAAAATGCTTCAGCTCGTGGATGGATATTTTTTAAGCGAATTGGTAATGTGATGGAGATTTCACTTCCAAACCTTATTACTAAGGAGGAGGCAGATTTAATTTATGAGCAAAATTGATGTACTATTAAAGAATTACGAAAAAACTATTTCGATTCCTTGGAGAGATCTTGCTGCAGCTCAAAGAGTAATTTTTGCAGTTTACCAGGAATCTGATGAGCGTAGACTTAAGGCTAAGATTACAGAATTTGAATTAGCTACAAGAAATTTAAATCATGGGTGGATAGAATTTAACTTAACAGATACATTCTCAGAGTGGATGCATAGTCAACGTTATGCAAAGAGTTATTATAAAAATCCAAAACTATTGTCTAATATTATTCATAAATATAGTGACTATATAGAAGAAAAATTCAGAAGGTTTATTGACAGTGAAAATATCACTGATGAAGATGTAGTTGCACTTTCAGGTGTTGGTTCTATCTTTGGATTTATAAAGGTTAGAGATTTAGTTGATAGGTTATCACCAATGGTGAAAGGAAGGCTTCTGGTGTTCTTCCCAGGAAGTTATGAAAATAATAATTATCGGTTACTTGATGGGTATGATGGCTGGAACTATCATGCACTACCTATTACATGTAATAAAATAATCTAAGGGGGATTTATATGCTGAATAAAGATGTATATTTGATTAATCCATTAGAACGTAAACTTGTTAATGAAGGCGTTGCAAGCGTTAATGATAGGAATCTTAATGTGCTTCGTTATGAAGTAGAGACTTTTGTTTGTGACGGGCAATATGAAAAAGGGATGGAACATATTCTTGAAGTTTATTTAAGAAACTTGGGACACGAACAACAACCAGCAGTTTGGGTTAGTGGCTTTTTTGGTTCTGGTAAATCACACTTAGTAAAAATGTTAGGTGCTTTTTGGCAGGATGTCGAGTTTCAAGATGGTGCAAGAGCTAGATCATTAGCAGATTTACCTGATAGTATAAAAGTTCTCCTTCATGAATTAAGTACTCAAGCTAAAAGATATGGCGGTTTGCATGCAGCCATGGGTACATTGAGTGCTGGTGCTAGTGGAAGCGTTAGGTTGGCTTTACTGAGAATAATATATAAATCTGCAGGGTTACCAGAAAATTATGCAAATGCATCATTTGTTATGTGGCTGAAGTCTGAGAAAATTTATGACCAAGTAAAAGAGAAGGTAGAAGCTAAAGGATATGATTGGAATGAAGAACTAGATAACCTTTATGTGGCAGAAGGGCTGCATGAAAGCTTGTCAGAAGTAAAACCTAACCTATTCCCTACTCCAGAAAGCTGTGTTGAAACCTTAAATAATAGATTTCCGAATAAGTCAGATGTCACAAGCGATGAAATGATTAAATCAATTAAAGATGCACTATCAAAAGGTGGCCAAATGCCATTGACCTTAGTTGTATTAGATGAAGTTGAACAATATATTGGCGACAGTACTCAAAGGGCAATGGATGTGCAAGAGGTTGTTGAAGCATGTAGTAAGCAAATCGGAAGCAAACTGCTATTTATTGGAACTGGGCAAACAGCTGTAACAGGAACAGCATTATTAAAAAAATTAGAAGGACGATTTACTGTTAGAATAGAATTATCTGATACTGATGTCGATGCGGTTGTAAGAAAAGTGATTTTAGCTAAGAAGCCAGACAAAGTGCAAGAGATAAGAAAAATTATGGAGAAAAATATTGGTGAAATATCTAGACATTTAACTGCAACTAGTATTGGGCATAATCAAAGGGATGTAGAATACTTCACTCAAGATTATCCAATTTTACCGGTTAGAAGAAGGTTTTGGGAAAACACATTAAGAGTATTAGATCAAACAGGTACGGATAGCCAGTTAAGGAATCAGCTAAGCATGGTTCATAAAGCTACCCAATCGAATATAAACGAGCCATTAGGAAATGTGATTCCTGCAGATTATTTATACTACGATTTGGCAGATAAAATGCTTCATGCTAGAGTTTTACCAAGAAAAGTACATGAGAAAACTATGCTGTGGTACACGCAAGGAGATGATGAGAGGCTAGTTTCTAGAGCCTGTGGGCTGATTTTCTTAATTAATAAATTAGCTGGAAGTAATAATGAGATTGGAATAAAGTCGAATATAGACACTTTGGCAGATCTTATGGTTACAGATTTATCTAGTGGGAGCTCACAGCTTAGAAGTAGGCTTGGTGATTTATTAGATGATTGCGAGCTGCTTATGAAGGTAGATGATGAGTACAGAATACAGACTGAGGAGAATTTAGCTTGGTTGGATGATTATGCGAGTAATCAAAATGTTCTTCGAAATGAAATGCATCGTGTAAATGCTGAAAGAGAAGATAGAATCAAAAAGAAATTTGTTGAAACAGTAGGGAAATCAACAATTATGCATGGACAGTCAAAGGTAGTTAGAGATATCAATTTCTTCTTTGGCACAACATTACCAGCAGATGCTAATAAGAATGTATATGTATGGGTTAGAAATGAATGGAGTACAGATGAAGATTCAGTAAGGATTGATGCAAGACAAGCAGGAAATCAATCACCTACAATTTTCGTATTTATCCCAAAGAGAGCGGAGATTGCAAATTATCTAGTGGAGTCAAAAGCTTCTACTGCTACTCTAAACAAAAAGGGTTCACCTGCTCCTGTAACCCCTGAGGGCAAAGAGGCTATGGCGGCCATGGAGACGATTAAAAACAATGCTGAAAGAAATATTGATGAATTGTTAAGAGAGGCTTTATCTGAAGCTAAGGTCTTCCAAGCGGGGGGAAATGAGATTATTGAAGCAAACCTAAAGGACGCCATAATATCTGCTGCTAATAACTCAATTCATAGGCTTTTTCAAGAGTTTGAGATTGCAGATAATCCTAATTGGTATAAAGTCTTTTCAAAAGCTAAAGAAGGTGCACCTGATTCACTTAAATATGTAGGTTTTAATGGAGATGTGTCTGAACATGCTGTATGTAAAAAAGTTATGAATTATATAGGCAGCGGAAAAAAAGGAACAGATATCAGAAAGGAATTCGAAAATGCACCTTACGGTTGGTCTGGAGATGCTATAGATGGGTCGTTACTTGCTTTAATGGTTGCAGGGATGATTCGATGTTTGGACGAATCTGGGAATATAGTTAATCCAAAAGATATTGAAAGAAAACAAATTGGTAAGATGACCTTTAAAATAGAATCTGTGACAATCTCTACGATACAAAGAATCCAGATTAGGAGGTTGTATCAAAAAGCAGGTATTAAGGCTGATGCAGGCAACGAGTCTTTAAAAGCTGAAGAATTCATTAATTATATGTTAGAGCTTGCAGAAGATGCTGGAGGAGTAGAACCTAGACCTGAAAAGCCAGATACGTCGTTAATTAATGAGCTTAAATATCAGACAGGTAATGAACAGTTATTATCGATTTATGAAAATAGAAATAAACTAGAAACGCTTATTGAAGAGTGGTCTAAGTTGAAGTTGAACATTGAAAGTAGGATTATCAATTGGAATAAATTAGAACAGATGATATCTCTTGTTTCTAATGAAGATGCTATTAGTGATATTAAGAAACAAGTACAATCCATAAAAGAAGAACGTCAACTTCTTCATGAGCCTGATATGATAGTACCACTATTAAAGTCTTTAGAAAATATATTGAGAACTACAATAAATGAGAAGTATTCAAAATATTCAAGTGTTTACGACTATTTAAATAAAAAGCTAAATAGTAACGAAGCTTGGAGCAGATTAAGTGAAGAGAAGCGAACTAGTATATTAAAACAAAGCGGGCTCTCGAAAATTCAGCCAATTGCTTTAGGAACATATGAGGAATTATTGAGTGCTTTAAGGCAGTACCCATTAAGATCATGGACTGACAAAGAAGCGGCATTACAAGCCCAATTTAATATGGCTACCGAGATGGCCGCAAAAGAACTCGAACCAAAGTTGCAAATGGTTGAGATACCCAAACGCACACTTAAATCAGAAGAAGAAATTAATCGTTGGATTGAAGAAATAAGAGTTCAGCTTAAAGAAAAATTAGTCGATGGACCAATAATTGTACGCTAATCAGGAGGTGAAATGATTGAAACCTTTATCGAAGGAGTTAAGAAATAAATTTGAAAGAACCATAGAGAATGCTAGGGAAATAGCAGAGGAAGCAGCAAGAATTGCTCTAGAACAACTAGGAGTAGGTGAAGCTTCGCCATATAGTTATTTGTCAGAGGATGAGCGAGCATTGCGTAGAAGATTACGAGCACATGGTCGAAATCTAGGCGATGTTCGAGATCCAAAAACAGAAACTCAAGAAATTGATAGATTAATTGAGGAAATTGCCTATGAACATTGGCATAGAATGCTTTTTGCAAGGTTTTTAGCAGAAAATGATTTGCTTATGTATTATGAAGATGATGATATTGAGGACGCTGTTCCAGTTACATTATCAGAATGTGATGAATTGGCTCAGGAATTAGAGATGAAGAATGGTTGGGAAGTAGCGGCAAAACTTGCAACTAAAATGTTACCGCAAGTTTTTAGGGCTGACGCACCAGTTTTTAAAGTTGAATTATCTCCAGAAAAGCAAAGGCAGCTTGAAAATCTTGTTTCAAGTATTGAAGGTGATGTATTTAAAGCATTCGATAGTTTAGGATGGGCTTATCAATTTTGGCAAAATAAGAAGAAAGAACTGATTAACAAGTCTGAATCAAAGATTGGTGCAAAGGAATTACCAGCTGTAACGCAACTTTTTACTGACTCCTATATGGTTGATTTTCTTTTAGATAACTCAATCGGTGCTTTATGGGCATCAAAAAAGGTTAAGGAACTTAAAAATGTTAATATAAAAAATGAAGATGAATTAAGAAAAATTATTTCAACGGATGAAATGCCATTAAAGTATACTAGATTTGTAAGAAATTCGTCAGGTGAATGGGTGGTTGCAAGTGGAGTTCATATAGAAAACTATAATAATTTGTCTGAATTAAAAGTTCTTGACCCATGTTGCGGATCTGGTCACTTTTTGGTATCAGCATTTAAAATGCTTGTTAAACTGAGAGCGGATGAAGAAGGTCTCACAGCAGAAGAAGCCTGTGATGTTGTCTTGAAGGATAACATTTACGGACTTGAGATTGATCAAAGATGTGTAGAAATAGCAGCTTTTTCTGTTGCTTTGAATGCATGGAAATACCCCAATACTAAAGGATTTAGGAAAATCCCTAAGTTAAATATAGCTTGGTGTGGTCAATCCTTTAATATAAAAAAAGATGAGTGGTTAAGCTTAGCAGGCAATGACTCTAAATTAAAATATAGTTTAGAAAGTTTATATAATTATTTTAAAGATGCACCATTGCTTGGAAGTTTGTTAGACCCTGAAAGTATTTTACCAGAAGGTACGATGTTTGAGGAAGATTGGCATCGAATAAAACAATTGATTGATAAAAAGTATGAATTTAATATCTATGATAAGGCGGAAATAATTATAGCGGCTCAAGGGATAGAAAGAGCTATATATTTATTAAGCCAAAGGTATGATATTGTTGTCACGAATGTACCATATTTAAAAGGTGGAAATCAGTCAGAAAGATTGAAAACATTTTGTGAAAAATATTATTCTGACTCAAAATATGATTTAGCTAATGTTTTTATTGAAAGAATAATTAAACTCTTAAAGAAGAAGGGCACTTTTGCTGTTGTAACTCAACAGGCGTGGCTGTTCTCGAAATATTTTGAAAAATTTAGGGGCAAACTGCTAGAAAATATTGAGTTTGGATTAATCGCAAGACTAGGACCGAATGCATTTGATGCAATTAGTGGTGAGCATGTAAATGTTGCATTGATGGTAATGCATAATAATACTCCTGATGATAATTACATTCACTGTGGGATTGAATTAGACCAATATAACACCCCATTAGAAAAGGCAAGTGGTTTGACTGTAGACAATGTGATTTGTGTAAAACAAGAAGCTCAAAAAAACAATCCAACTAGTAGAATTATATTTGATATAAATATTAATAAGAAAAGAGAATTCATTTATAAATATGCTGACTTTGGAAAAGGCTCAGTTTCTGGTGATAGGCCACATTATATTAGATTTTTTTGGGAGGTATGTAAGCTACATAGCTATACGAAGCCATGGCTGAATAGCCCAAAACACGAAATTAGTTGGAGTGGAAGGCAAGAAATTATATTGTGGGGTCACGGGTATAATCCTGAAGATGAAGTAGGTTTTGCATATAGAGGGCAGCGAGTTCATGGTAAAAAAGGTATTGCGATTGCTAAAACTGGAAAAATGAGATTTACACCTTATAACGGAGAATTATTTGACGATAATGTAGTCGTAATATCACCCTACGATGAGAAAGATTATCCAATACTTTGGTGTTATCTGACTTCTAATGATTTTATTGAAAATGTAAGAAAAATAGATAAAAAGCTATGTATAACAGCAGGTACATTCCCGCAAGTTAGTATTGAATACTCTAAGTACGAGAAAGCAACTCCGAATATAGATATTTACAAACCATATTCTGATGATCCAACCCAATGGATATTCCATGGTCATCCACGTAAATCAATAGATCCTTTACAAGTCGCAGTTGCAAGACTGTTAGGTTATATATGGCCTGCAGAATTAGATGATAATATGGAGTTATCTGAAGAATCTAGAGAACTTATTGCGCAATCTCAGGGCTTATTGCCTTATGCAGATAAGGATGGTATTGTTTGCATCCCTTCAGTAAGGGGTGAAACACCAGCTTCTGAAAGATTACTTAACTTACTTGCTGCAGCATATAAAGATGAAGATATTAATAAGATATTGTCCGAACTGCTCTCTAATGCTGATCATGCGGGAAAAAGTTTGGAGTCGTGGCTTAGAGATAAGTTCTTTACACAGCATTATAAGCTGTTCGGCCATCGTCCATTTATATGGCAAATATGGGATGGTTTAAAAGATGGATTTTCAGTATTAGTGAATTATCATAAGCTAGACAGAAAGAATCTAGAGACTTTAATTTATACTTACTTGGGGGATTGGATTAGTAAACAGAAATCAGCTATGATGGACGGCATAGAAGGTGCAGAAGAGAAATTAAATGCTGCCATAAGTTTGAAAAAGAAATTGGAATTAATACTCGAAGGAGAAGCTCCATATGACATATTCGTGAGATGGAAGCCTCTTAATAAACAGCCTTTAGGCTGGGAACCTGATTTAAATGATGGCGTACGTGTCAACATTCGTCCTTTTATGCTGGTTGGAGATGTGGGGAAAAAAGGCGCTGGAGTATTACGAGATAAACCAAATATTAAATGGAATAAAGACAGAGGTAAAGATACAGAAAATAGTCCTTGGTATCATTTGTTTGGTGGAGATAGAATCAATGATTACCATTTGACACTAGAAGAAAAGAAAAAAGCAAAAGAAGATGAGGTGAAGTTCAGTTGAAATTAATAAATAATATAATAAACAGCATCAGAGCAACAGCAAATTATAATCCTGAAGCTGAATCTCCACCTCAATGTATTTTATGGACTGATAAAGAAAAACTTTGGGAAAAGGCTGTAGAGGTACTTAAAGGTGAGATGCCAGAACTACTTGTACTTGGGGAATATAAACCTGAAGTTCATATGGGACCAGCGATATGGTTAAGAGTAGCTATTTCTGGATTAATTGATAGTTATAAAGTTCCCATTGGAAAAGTTCCGGTACTATATTTGCCAGGTGTAAGTAGACAAGATATAAGAGCGGTGGAAAGCTGCTCTGAGGAACTTATGCCACTTGCAGAGTTGCAGTATCGTGGTGTAATCTGGTCTCAGATAAATTCAAGAGACTGGACACCACTAGCATATTTAAAAACTAAAAAGGGAGGATTAGGACTAAATATTCAACAAGATACTCAAACAATTGAAGCACTTGAAAGAGCTCTAGTGAAGCTTTTGTTTGAAGAGATTGACTCTTTAAAAAATGAATATTTAGATAAGGATTATTTTAATGCACTTTTAACAGGTGGAGATACCATAAGAGATGTTCTTAACTGGATAAATGATCCCGATTCATTTAAGAAAAGCAAAAGCGATGAAGAGTGGGAAGCTTTTGTTGAAATTTGTATTTCAAAGTTTCGGCTTAATCCAGAGCAGGATACAATTTATACTGCTGCTGAAAAAATTGCATGGAAAGAGCCACAATGGGATTCTGTGTGGGATAGATTTTGTGAAGCACCAGCAAAATATAATGCTATACCACAAGTCATGCGCAATATTATTATGCCACTTGGTATAGAGCCTGACAGATCGCCACAATGGAATGATCAGCAAGAGAATGCATTAAGAAAAGAGTTAAAACTATTAGTTGGATTAGCTGAACATAACGCAAGAGATAGAATTATTGAATTAGAAAAGACCCATGGCGAAAGAAGAAACTTTGTATGGGCTGCAAGTGGAGATGCTCCATTGGCGGAAGCTATGTACTGGCTAAGTATTATTGCAGAACATACTCAGAAAATTATTACTGGAAACATAACAGAAATAATTAAAGCTTATGAGGATTGGGGTTGGAAAGTGGATAATGCGGTTTCTAGAGCTTTGCAATTAGTAAAAAAACAAGAGGATATTGATGCGATTACTAATGCTATAAGATCCATATACATTTCATGGATAGATGAATGTGCTAGGAATTTGCAAAAGGCAATTGCTACCAATCCAATCAAGTCAGTTCCTAGCGAACATAAACCTGGAGAATGTATTTTGTTTGTAGACGGACTACGGTTTGATATGGCAAAACAAGTATCAGAGAACTTAACTGCACTTGGGTATGATGTAATGTATCGGTCAAGATTATCCGAGCTCCCTTCGTTAACTGCTACCTGCAAACCAGCTTTAATGCCAATAGCAGATGAGTTAATTGGTTTGGAAGTGGATAATGAAGATTTTTGCCCTGTGATCAAAGAATCAAATCAAAAAGCATTATCACAAAGATTAGAAAGTCTAATGAATATAAAAGGTTGGAAAGTATTAAAGCATGGTGATTATAGAAAAGAAATAGAAAATAATGCATGGTTGGATTATAGTCACATAGATGAAGATGGACATAGTTTGGGTTGGCGTATAGTTCAAAATTTCAGTCGTTATATTGATGAAGTTGTTGAAAAGGTTGAGATTTTATTTGCAAATGGTTGGTCTAGAGTAAAGATTTTATCAGATCACGGCTGGTTAATGATGCCAGGAGGACTTCCAAAGGTAAATATTGCTGCATCCCTTGTTGATAGTAAATGGGGGAGGACCGCTGCAGCAAAACCAGGAGCCTTATTAGATGGTAACTATTATCAATGGTATTGGAATCCGAATGTCCATTTTGTATTAGCTGAAGGAGCCGGATGTTATAGAGCAAATACAGAATATACACATGGAGGGATAAGCCTTCAGGAAAATATCCTGCTTGATTTATTGATATCGGATCCAAAAGGTAATAATAGCGCTTTGCTAACAATTACAGATATTGTTTGGAAGGGCATGAGGTGTAAAGTAGCTGCTGAAGGTCAATTTGAGGATTTAAGGCTAGACATTAGAACGAAGCCAGCAATGCCAGAAACCTCAATAGTAATGGGGGTCAAGGAATTTCCATCAGATGGGATAACATCAGTGGTCGTTGATGATGATATTTATGAAGGAAAATCTGCCTTTTTAGTAGTACTTGATGAAAATGATAAAGTAGTCTATCAAATAGCAACTATTATAGGAGGTGAGCAATAAATGAATTTTGACAGAATTGATGAAATTGCTGCCTCAGTATTAGATGGATATTTAGTAAAAAAAGATTTGGTTAGAACATTCAGCAGGCAATTCCCTGTACCTACCTATGTAGTAGAGTTTATGTTAGGTCGATATTGCGCTAGTACTAATGAGGATGAAATTCAAGAAGGAATTGAAATTGTTCAGAAACAACTGAAGTCTAAGACTGTTAAAGCAGGAGAACAAGAGTTGTTTAAAGCTAGAGCCAGGGAGCAAGGTGAAGTAAGGATAATTGATATTATCAATGCAAGATTAGATGAGAAAAGCGATTCCTATGTAGCTACTCTGCCTAGTTTACAATTAAAAGATATACGTATTTCTCCTGAATTAGTCAGTGAGCACGAGAGAATATTAACTGGAGGTTTTTTTGCAGAGGTGTCTTTAGCTTATGATGCCACAATTGCTCAAGAGAATAGGGGAAGACCGTTTGGGATTGAAAGTATTCGTGCAATACAGTTGTCTCAGAAAAACGTACTTGATGTACTTGCAGATGCGAGAAAAGAGTTCACAACAAAGGATTGGAAGGATTTTCTTTTGAGAAGTATAGGAATTGAACCGAGTGGTTTAAATGATCGTGCTAAAGATGCATTCTT
>Ga0116148_1004712_pt1 | contig 11765 bp, 10 predicted proteins | sample AD_UKC055_MetaG_FD_89786 | JGI IMG/M metagenome (GOLD analysis project Ga0116148, IMG submission 89786) | Active sludge microbial communities of municipal wastewater-treating anaerobic digesters from USA - AD_UKC055_MetaG | ecosystem: Engineered > Bioreactor > Anaerobic > Digestate | place: USA... | reverse complement strand
CGCCTGCTTCCTCAGTTCCTCTTGTACCTCAGGCTTCAGCCTCCGTGTGTCTCTCTTCTCCATGTCATAATCATACCACAGATCATGTTACCTTTCTATATTTATTTGCCGTGGCAATAACAAGGAGGAAAAGGATGAATCTTATTCATGATGCATGGCTGCCGGTTATCCGGGCCAGCGGTAAGAAAGACAAGATCGCACCATGGCAGATAGCAGAGAAAGAAGATCCTGTCATTGATCTGAAAGCACCGCGCCCTGACTTTCAAGGTGCACTTTATCAATTTCTGATTGGGCTGCTTCAGACATGCTTTGCGCCTGCTGATCATGATGAATGGCTGGATCATTGGGAGAATCCTCCTGATGGAAAGTTAGTACAGGAAGCCTTTCTACTTATGACCTCCGCATTTGAACTTCAAAATAAAGCAGGACATTCTTTTATGCAGGATTCCAACCTGGATAATCTGGAACTAAAAGAAATATCAAGCTTACTTATTGAAGCACCAGGTGAAAAGACTATCAAAGATAACCTAGACCATTTTATCAAACGTGATAGGATAAAACATTTATGTCAATCTTGCGCTGCCATGGCATTATTCACTCTTCAGATCAACGCACCATCAGGGGGAGTAGGTCACAGGGTTGGACTTCGGGGTGGTGGGCCTTTAACAACTTTGGTAATGCCGACTGAGGAATTAACACTATGGCATAAGCTTTGGCTGAATGTTCTAGATACTGAGAATTCTGTAGATGTCATTCATCAACCTACCGCAGATGTATTTCCTTGGATGGGGCAGGTGAGGGTATCTGATAAGAAGGGCGTTGATACCCGACCTGAGGATACTCATCCACTACAGGTTTACTGGGGGATGCCGCGACGGATCAAGCTTCTTTCATCTGAAGATATTCACGGGATATGTGATCTTTGCGGTGCTCAGAATGTTCAAATCATCAAGGAATATTCTACCCTCAATTATGGCGTTAACTACGAAGGTGAGTGGGTGCACCCATTGACTCCGTATCGTTTTGATCCGAAGAAGGAGAAACCACCATTATCAATCAAGGGGCAAAAGGGTGGGCTGGGGTATCGCCACTGGACAAGCCTGGTTCTCGCACATTCCAAAGATGCTGAATGCGCAGCAAAGGTTGCTTTAATTTATATGAACGCGCGAGCACGTGATATAGGATTTCAGAGAATTGCCCGTCTCTGGTGTTTCGGATATGACATGGACAACATGAAGGCAAGGTGTTGGTATGATCATACCTTGCCCCTTTTTCATCTTGATGAAGGCCAGCGTGAGAATGTTCTTTCATGGGCAAGTGATTTGATTAACGCTGCCTGGGATGTTTCAGGTACTCTTCGTCAACAGGTCAAAGCAGCCTGGTTTCGCCGTCCCGGCGATGTAAAGGGAGATACGAACACTGTTGTGCTGGAATTTTGGCAGCAGAGCGAATCAGATTTTTATCGGTTATTGAACCTTCTCACCAATCTTTCAGGGGATCAGCGATTAGCACCGTCGGAGATATATTCTGCATGGGTTAAGAGATTACAGGCTCTAGCATATAAGTTATTCGATGAATGGGTCTTGGAAGGGCCTGCTGAAGATATGGATATGCAACGCATTATTGCTTCCCGCAGAGACTTGGTGAGTAAACTCAATAACAGCAAGCCAATGAAAGAGCTGATAGTGAAAGCCAATATGGGGAAGGGGGTAAAAAATGCAGCAAAAGCAATATAGATTTCTTAAAGAGCAGGGGCATCGTGAGATGTTACTTTCCTGGTGGGGTTCCCTCGACAAGAACCGAGGAGATCGCGCCCGACTGAGACGGGCAGATAAACCGGATGATGTGCTTTTGACAGAACCATTTTTCATTTTCCTTCAGCAGATGCCAGAAGACTGGGCCAAGCCCGATAGGTTGCTTTTCTCAGCTATGGTCGCAGCTACTTTATCACATGTAAAGGAGCATCAGGAAGGCGAGACATTCGCTACCCAGCTTGCCTTGCCCAAGCAGGGAGGTAAAAAAGCACGAGTGAGCGAACTCCGTTTCCAACAGCTTCAGAAGAGTCATGACCCTGAAGAGTTCTTCAGACGACTGTTGCGAGCAATCAGGCTGGCTGAGTGCAAAATCAATATTATTTCTCTAGCAGAAAGCATCCTGCATTGGATGAATGAATACCGTTTCGGTATCAACCGGGAGCCCCAGAAGCGTCTAGCTGTCCGCTGGGGCACTGAATATTACGAACAAGCATTGAAAAACAATTCTTAATATGAGGAGGTAATATCCATGAGTCGTTTCGTGCAACTTCACATACTGACGTCTTATCCGCCGGCGAACCTGAACCGGGATGATCTTGGTCGTCCCAAGACTGCAAAGATGGGCGGCGTTGATCGGCTACGTGCTTCATCGCAGACTCACAAACGGGCATGGCGAACTTCAGATATCTTTGAGGAAGCAATGTCGGGTCATATCGGGAAACGTACAAAAGAAATGGGATTGAAGATTTACAAGCGGTTTATAGAAAAAGGTGTTGAACATAAGAAAGCTCTTGAATGGGCCAAGCCTATTGCGGGTGTCTTTGGAAAACTCAAGGAACTCTCAAAGGGCGAAAAAGAGGCTCTGAAGGGTTTAGCTGATAAAGATCGTATTCAAAAGGAACTGGTCGCACTCGAAATTGAGCAATTGGCTTTTTTTGATACTGAGGAAGAGCAAGATATTTTTGCTCTCACAGACGTTATTGCTGCCAGAAAAGAAGGACCAAAGGAAAAAGAATTGAAGCTCTTACGTGAAAAGATGCACGCTGTAGATATAGCTCTTTTCGGTCGCATGCTTGCTTCTGCACCTGCTTACAATGTCGAAGCAGCCTGTCAGGTAGCCCATTCGATCAGTGTTCATCCTGTAGTGATTGAAGATGACTATTTCACTGCTGTTGACGATCTCAACGACGGCAGCGAGGATGCAGGTGCAGCACACATAGGTGAAACCGGCTTTGCTGCCGGACTCTTCTATTCATATATATGTCTGAACCAGGAACTACTGGAAGAAAACCTTGGCGGCGACAAGGCACTTGCTCAGAGGGCTTTCCGTGCATTGGCTGAAGCTGCGGTCAAGGTCTCACCTAAGGGAAAGCAGAACAGCTTCGGCAGCCGTGCCTATGCCAGTTATATTCTTGCAGAAAAGGGTGATCAGCAGCCGCGTTCACTTTCCGTAGCCTTTCTGAAGCCTATTACTGGCAGCGATTACGGTGCCGATGCAGTCACAGCGTTGACTACCCAGCTGGATAACATGGATGCGGTATATGGGAAGTGTGCCGATGAACGTTTCTACGTAAATACTCTCAATGGAAAGGGTGGCGTTTACCCTGCACAAGATGGTGAACAGGACAAGGCTGCTGAAAAAGGTGGAAAACCATTCTTTGATCAACTGCTCGATTTCATAGCTGCGTAGGAGGTCATTATGGAATACCTTCTCTTTCGCCTCTATGGCCCTCTGTCCAGCTGGGGAGAGATTGCGGTTGGTGAGTCCAGGCATACGGCTTCCTATCCTGGAAAATCGGCTCTCCTGGGATTGCTTGCCGCTGCCATTGGTATAAGACGTGATGATGAGGCAAAACAATCAGCATTGGCTGAGGAGTATCAACTCGCAGTCAAGGTGATAAGCACCGGTCATCTCCTACGAGATTATCACACAACTCAGGTGCCCGATTCTGTAGGCGGTTTTACATACCGTACACGTCGGGAGGAGCTGATCATCGGCAATGATCGTCTCGGCACGATACTATCCAGTCGAGAATATCGCTGTGATGCATTATCCGTTATTGCTGTTCGTGCTCTGGATGGCGCACCCTATTCTCTTCAGGAACTATGTAATGCTCTGCTCAAGCCAAAGTTTCACCTGTATCTTGGGCGCAAGTCATGTCCTCTGGCAGCACCGCTCAATCCTCGTATCCGAGAGGCTAGAGGCTTCGGGCAGGCGCTTGATGAATATCCATGCAGGCCGCTTTACATTTCTAATCACTTGATGCAGGTCGCCCGAAAGGAAGCTGGATCTGGTGAACTGACCAATGCTCAGTCACTTGCAGAATTATCACAGGAAGATTGTTATGCCTTATCCATTACGGGGCAGCAGGTGCGTTACTATTGGGAGGGCGAGACCGAGGATCTGAAATCGCAACAGGTTCTCACGAGATACGATCAGCCACTATCCAGAAGCCGCTGGCAGTTCACGCAGAGGATGGAGAATCTTTTTATGAAGGAGGCTGACAGATGTTTTTCTCCAGAGTGAGGGTAAAACCGAATATATCTGAGTTATCGAATTTTCATAACTTACTCCGTGGTAATGGTTACGGAACTCATCAGATATTATTTGACCTCTTTCCAGAATCACAGGGCCGCTTTCTCTTCCGCGAGGAGATTGCTGGTGAACAGCTTCCCTATCATAAAGGTGCCAGAGGGGAACCGATCTATTACGTCGTTTCCAAAGACACTCCGATAAAAGAAACACCGCTTCTTGCTGCTGAAACCAAATCATATGAGCCCCTGCTGAACGCAGGTGACAGACTATCATTTAAACTGCGAGCAAATCCTGTTGTCGCACGCAAAGTGTCTGAGAATGCAAAATCTGTTCGGCATGATGTGGTCATGAATGCACAGCAATGTCTTTTATATGAACTGGCGAGATATGCAGGAGTGGGAGATCTTGGAAAGAAATCTGACTTGAAACGGCAAATTTTGGCTAACTGGCTTGTGTCTAAGAATCAAAAGATCTCTGAAAAAATAAAACAGACCATCAATGTCAATGAATGCTATCGAGAGTTTCTTGATCAAAGACTTCCTGATGAGAAGCTGTTTGAACTGGCATTGAAAGCTGTCTCTGCTTCAGCCCTTGAAGAATGGATGACAAGAAAGGGGGTAGCAAATGGCTTCAAGCTCGTACGAGATGAGAAACGGGGCACCCTCAGATTTCAAGCCGAGGGGTATCGTTGGCATGCTCTCCCTCAGAAAGGTCGTACCGCTGGTTTCAGTTGTGTCGATTTTGAAGGGTTGGTTGAGGTGACAGATCCGAAGCTCTTTGTTAATTCACTTTTCAAGGGTATCGGCCCGGCCAAGGGTTTCGGATGCGGACTGATGCTTGTAAAGCGGGTATGAGGTGCTGATATGGAATCAAGAATTGTTGTCTTTAAAGGAAAAGAGGTCAGAAGAACTCTGCACAACGACGAGTGGTGGTTCTCGGTTGTAGATATATGCGCTGTTCTGACTGACAGTGCTGATGCAGGATCATATTGGAGGAAGCTCAAACAGAGGCTCAATGAGGAGGGGAGTGAAGTCGTGACGTTTTGTCACGGGTTGAAACTGCCTGCACCTGACGGCAAACTGAGGGAAACGGATTGTGCCAACACCGAGGGCATCTTCCGCATCATCCAGTCCATCCCGTCCCCCAAGGCCGAACCGTTCAAGCGCTGGCTTGCGAAAGTCGGCTATGAACGGGTACAGGAGATCGAAGACCCTGAGCTTGCCACAAAGCGGACAAGGGCTTTGTACAAAGCAAAGGGATATTCTGATGACTGGATTGAAAAACGCATGCGCGGCATAGCCATCCGGGAAGAGCTTACCGAGGAATGGAAGCAGCGAGGGATAAAGGGCGAGCCGGAGTACGCTATTCTGACATCAGAGATATCAAAGGCCGCTTTTGGGCTGACACCGAACGAATACAGAAGCATCAAAGGGCTTGAACGGGAGAACCTTCGTGACCACATGACCGACCTTGAACTGATCTTCTCCATGCTGGGCGAGGCCGCCACTACCGAGATATCCAGGACACAGAATGCTCAGGGTTTCTCCCAGAATAAGGTTGCGGCACACAAGGGCGGAAGAATTGCAGGCGAGGCGCGTGAAAAGCTGGAGGCTGAAACCGGCGGCCGGGTTGTTTCGGCGGAGAATTATCTGACCGAGCCCGAAAGCCGGAGGAGGCTGAAGAAAAAGGAATGCTGAGGGATGATGAACAATGAAGTCATTTGATCGCGATTTTCTCGAGCGCCAGGCGATCCCGATAGAGTTTGCCGGAACCCTGCGTCTGCTGGGTGAATATCGTGGCAAGCAGGAGCTCTACGCGAAGCAGATGCCCCAGATCCTGAACACCCTCAGGCAGGTGGCTATCATTCAGAGCACTGAATCATCGAACCGCATCGAGGGAATATTCGTCGAGGAGAAGCGTCTGAAGCCTCTCCTGGAAAAGGGCTCGCCTCCCGAGAACCGCTCTGAAGCAGAGGTGCTCGGATATAAGGATGTCCTCACCTGGATTCATACTGCCTATGACAGGATCGAGCTTACGACCGAAACGATTCTCAAGGTTCATCGCGATATGCTGAGCCGGACGGATCTTCCTGCTGGAATCTGGAAACGGCGTGATAACACCATTGAGGAACGCCTCCCTGACGGCCGGTGGATCACTCGATATGTGCCTGTCTCTGCCCATGAAACGCCATTCTATATGGACGAGCTGTGCTCCCGTTTCAATCATCTGTGGGAAGGAGGCCGGATAGACCATCTCCTGCTGACTTACGCCTTTATCCTCGATTTCCTCTGCATTCATCCTTTCACCGACGGGAACGGGAGGGTCTCACGGTTGCTCACGGTGCTGCTGCTCCATAAAAGCGGTTACGATGTGGTCCGATATATCAGCCTCGAACGCCTGATCGAGAAAAGCAAAGAAAGCTACTATGATGTGCTCAATCGTGTTTCTGCTGAATGGAAACGCACCGGCCACTCTCTTGTGCCCTGGTGGGAATACAATCTCGGCCTTCTGGTGGAAGCATATCGGGAGTTTGAAAACCGGGTAGGTGCAGTGCGGTCGAACCGTGGTGCCAAGACAGCCTGGATCGTTGAGACCCTTGAACACCTTCCCAACGAGTTTGAGATAGGAGAGATTGTCAGGGCATGCCCGGGTGTCAGTCGTCCCATGATCCGTGCGGTTCTGGAGGCGCTCCGCGAAGAAGGCAAGCTCAGGACTTTGGGAACCGGTCGCGGAGCCAAATGGCAAAAGGTGATACTATCCAATAAACGTGATAATAATCGTGATAATAAAAGGCGCTCATAATGGCCGAGCCCATTCTTCCCCCTTTGAAGCCGATCCCCATGAAAGACAGGCTTTCCATCCTCTTCATTGAGAAAGGGAACCTGGATGTGCTGGACGGCGCATTTGTGGTTGTGGACAAGAATGGTGTCAGGACGCACATCCCGGTGGGCGGCGTGGCTTGTCTCATGCTGGAGCCGGGCACGCGAGTGTCGCATGCTGCGGTCACGCTTGCGTCCAGGGTTGGATGCCTGCTCGTGTGGGTGGGCGATGGAGGCGTGAGGCTCTATGCATCCGGCCAGCCGGGTGGTGCCCGCGCGGACAGACTCCTGTACCAGGCAAGTCTCGCTCTTGATGATTCTGCCAGGTTGAAGGTGGTCAGGAAGATGTATGCCCTGAGGTTCAAGGAGGAGCCGCCCGAACGGAGAAGCGTCGAACAGTTAAGGGGTATCGAGGGCGTGCGGGTACGGAAGATGTATGAACTCCTTGCAAGGCAGTACAATGTTACCTGGAAACATCGCAGCTATGACGCTACCGAGTGGGAGAGCGGAGACATCCCGAATCGTTGCCTGAGTTCTGCTACTGCATGCCTCTACGGAATCTGTGAGGCAGCCATCCTCGCAGCCGGATATGCCCCGGCTGTGGGGTTCATCCATACCGGTAAACCCCAGTCTTTTGTCTATGACATAGCCGACATCTTCAAGTTCGAGACAGTCGTTCCGCTCGCTTTCAGAATAGCTGCCAAGAAACCTGGTTCGCCGGAGAGAGAGGTGCGTATTGCCTGTCGTGACGCCTTCCGGCAATCAAGGATTCTTCACCGGGTGATTCCGACCATCGAACAGGTGCTGGCTGCAGGCGGTCTGCCAGTGCCCGGTCGTCCGGATGAGTCAATAGAGCCTGCCATTCCCAACAAGGAGAGCATGGGCGATGCTGGTCACCGTGGTTGAGAATGCACCTCCCAGACTTCGTGGAAGGCTTGCAGTTTGGCTCCTGGAAGTAAGGGCAGGCGTGTATGTCGGTAAGGTATCACGCAGGGTGAGGGAAATGATCTGGGATCAGATTGAGAGAGGTATCGAAGATGGGAATGCGGTAATGGTGTGGTCCACGAACACTGAATCAGGATTCGACTTCATGACATTAGGCAAGAACAGGAGAGTCCCGAAGGAGATGGATGGAGTTAAACTTGTATCATTCATGCCTGAAGAAAAGGGTGATGAGGATGTTTTATGAAGCTCTGAACAGGGGGAATTTATTCGGTAGATTTTATAAGCAGCAAAAAGATGAGACAAATTGAGGAGATGCAAGAAGAGTGTTCCCCACGTGTGTGGGGATGAACCGAAAAGGACTTTGAGCCGGATGTGATAGTTATCGTGTTCCCCACGTGTGTGGGGATGAACCGTTAACATGAAATTGAGGACTTTCTTCGTGAACGTGTTCCCCACGTGTGTGGGGATGAACCGTGAGCAGTAGGGCAGATGGTTTGTGTCGATGTGTGTTCCCCACGTGTGTGGGGATGAACCGTCTCTATGAAGTTAAGAAATTTCTTTGTGAATGTGTTCCCCACGTGTGTGGGGATGAACCGGCGAAATATCCACAGTGCCTCAGTTAATTCAGGTGTTCCCCACGTGTGTGGGGATGAACCGCCAGAGGCAAAGCCTCCATGGGAAGGCGAGGCGTGTTCCCCACGTGTGTGGGGATGAACCGCTATTCCTGCCGCCTCAGTGTGACTTGCTGAAAGTGTTCCCCACGTGTGTGGGGATGAACCGTTACGGGCAGGCTCACTAATACTTTCACATCTGTGTTCCCCACGTGTGTGGGGATGAACCGTATGCCAGGGAGTTGTACTACGGCATTACGGGCGTGTTCCCCACGTGTGTGGGGATGAACCGGAACTGGCCGAGAGGGTGATTGCTGAATACTTGTGTTCCCCACGTGTGTGGGGATGAACCGTTACCAGTTGACGTGCAGGGGAAATTTATACTGTGTTCCCCACGTGTGTGGGGATGAACCGGTCTCGGCTACTGAGTTTAACGGTAAGGTGTAGTGTTCCCCACGTGTGTGGGGATGAACCGAAAGTCGAAATCAACAACGTAGAAATGACTAGGTGTTCCCCACGTGTGTGGGGATGAACCGACCTCTGGGTGAGCATCATTGCGAGAGACACCGTGTTCCCCACGTGTGTGGGGATGAACCGGTGAACTGTTTGAAGAAGATGTCCAATCGGTCGTGTTCCCCACGTGTGTGGGGATGAACCGACCTTTCTTCGCATTTCTTCTCACCTGAAGGAGTGTTCCCCACGTGTGTGGGGATGAACCGACATACAGAAGTTTGGGGAGTTCTGGGAGGGTGTGTTCCCCACGTGTGTGGGGATGAACCGTCGCCTAGCTTCTCAATCGGTATGCCGAGAGAGTGTTCCCCACGTGTGTGGGGATGAACCGGTCAAAAATAATGGCATCTTCCTTGTATCCAAGTGTTCCCCACGTGTGTGGGGATGAACCGAGGGACGCTATGTTTAGGCTCGTCGCAGGAAAGTGTTCCCCACGTGTGTGGGGATGAACCGTCTGACTTCGGAATCTGATAGAACTTGCAGAGGTGTTCCCCACGTGTGTGGGGATGAACCGTTACCAGTTGACGTGCAGGGGAAATTTATACTGTGTTCCCCACGTGTGTGGGGATGAACCGTTCCTGGTGCAGAGGCGTTGTAGAATGTATTGGTGTTCCCCACGTGTGTGGGGATGAACCGGTGCCGGAGAGGTCGGTGCCAGCATTGATCAGGTGTTCCCCACGTGTGTGGGGATGAACCGCAGCATGATGAATAATGGCTTTCTCTACAGTCGTGTTCCCCACGTGTGTGGGGATGAACCGCTGCACCGGCGGGACCACGATCACCTGGGGAGGTGTTCCCCACGTGTGTGGGGATGAACCGACACCGATCATCCTGGACGAGGCCGACCTCATGTGTTCCCCACGTGTGTGGGGATGAACCGTACGAGGCGAAGAGCCTCTTGAGCACCGTGGAGTGTTCCCCACGTGTGTGGGGATGAACCGGCCGTCCTTGTCCCTGCCCGCAATCTCCCCGAGTGTTCCCCACGTGTGTGGGGATGAACCGTAGTCGAGGAACTCGATGCCCCTGGCCTCCAGGTGTTCCCCACGTGTGTGGGGATGAACCGTAGACTGCTGCAGCCTGCCTCTTGGTCACGATGTGTTCCCCACGTGTGTGGGGATGAACCGTGTTTGTGCTCTGGGTGAGCGTGAATGTGTTGGTGTTCCCCACGTGTGTGGGGATGAACCGGCCGGGGAGGTCATCGAGGCCGATATCACCATGTGTTCCCCACGTGTGTGGGGATGAACCTACCTGCATGATGGTTACGTCCAATGATGTGTCGTGTTCCCCACGTGTGTGGGGATGAACCGATGTCCGATGAGCGCACCTTGTTCTGGTTGAAGTGTTCCCCACGTGTGTGGGGATGAACCGCACGAAGGGGCCGACAGCGCGAGGATTATAAGGTGTTCCCCACGTGTGTGGGGATGAACCGGCATGTACTTCTTCGCTGGCATGGTCAAGGGCGTGTTCCCCACGTGTGTGGGGATGAACCGTCCGTCTGTTGGCTCCGGTACTGAGTTTGTTGGTGTTCCCCACGTGTGTGGGGATGAACCGGCTCATGCGTACCTGACGGACACCGGCATGAAGTGTTCCCCACGTGTGTGGGGATGAACCGTGCAATATGAGTGACACCCTGTGCCTGCACTAGTGTTCCCCACGTGTGTGGGGATGAACCGCCTTCAAGAACATCAAGGTACAGCGGAACGATGTGTTCCCCACGTGTGTGGGGATGAACCGCCCAAGCTGAGAAGCTGCGTCTGCATTTGTAGGTGTTCCCCACGTGTGTGGGGATGAACCGCTCAACCAGGGCATTCCCCTTGTCCTCAAGAAGTGTTCCCCACGTGTGTGGGGATGAACCGGAACTGGGCATGGTCAAAGAAGCCGGTTCTCACGTGTTCCCCACGTGTGTGGGGATGAACCGAAGACTCATGTGAGATGTACGCCACGCAAATAGTGTTCCCCACGTGTGTGGGGATGAACCGCCGGGGGTTGGGCCGCTGAACGGTGTGCGCCTGTGTTCCCCACGTGTGTGGGGATGAACCGGCAGCCTATCAATCGTGCCCTCATGTCATCCGGTGTTCCCCACGTGTGTGGGGATGAACCGTTCAACTATCTAACGGCCCTGGACATCTCAGGGTGTTCCCCACGTGTGTGGGGATGAACCGTAAAAATACGGAGTGACATCGTTCTCCACATCGTGTTCCCCACGTGTGTGGGGATGAACCGCTCATTGATGATGCCGTTACCAAGCATCTGCCGTGTTCCCCACGTGTGTGGGGATGAACCGTCGCAATCGGCGCTTTACTCAAGGCGTACCGGGTGTTCCCCACGTGTGTGGGGATGAACCGCTGAACAAGCTCATGGCGATGTGCTATCTCACGTGTTCCCCACGTGTGTGGGGATGAACCGAGAATCTGATAATGCAGCGTCATACTCTTTAGGTGTTCCCCACGTGTGTGGGGATGAACCGGCAAAGGAGGCGCACTGATGGTTGAATTCACCGTGTTCCCCACGTGTGTGGGGATGAACCGAGTTACACCGCGGGGATTCAGGCCCGCATCGCGTGTTCCCCACGTGTGTGGGGATGAACCGG
>Ga0116148_1004711_pt1 | contig 11769 bp, 9 predicted proteins | sample AD_UKC055_MetaG_FD_89786 | JGI IMG/M metagenome (GOLD analysis project Ga0116148, IMG submission 89786) | Active sludge microbial communities of municipal wastewater-treating anaerobic digesters from USA - AD_UKC055_MetaG | ecosystem: Engineered > Bioreactor > Anaerobic > Digestate | place: USA... | reverse complement strand
CCGGGTGATCAAAGAGAATCACGGGGAAAAGTGGACCGTGCATCTGGTGGATACGGGACAGGAAACACTCACCGGGGGTCGCCTGAAGCGCCTGGCGGGGCTGATTGGCCTGCGGCCCTTCATGATGACTTACGGGGACGGCGTCTGCGATGTGGACCTCGATATGCTGTGGCGCTTCCACGAAGAGCAGCACCCCCTGGTGACCCTCACGGCGGTGCGTCCCCCGGCCCGTTTCGGCGCCCTCATCTTCGCGGGGACAAAAATTGTCCACTTCAAGGAAAAATCAACCCTCCACGAAGGCTGGATCAACGGCGGCTTCTTTGTCATCGAACAGGAGGCCCTCAGCTATATCAAGGGCGACGTCATGTGGGAGCACAACCCCATGGAAACCCTGGCGGCGGCGGGCAAGGTATGTGGCTATCAGCACGAAGGCTTCTGGCAGTGCATGGATACGGCCCGGGATCTGCGTTATCTTGAATCCCTCTGGACGGCGGGAAAGGCGCCGTGGAAGACGTGGTGATTTGGGATGAACAAGAGGGTATTTATCACTGGGGGTACCGGTTTCATCGGTAGAAATTTAGTCGAACAATTAGCTGGTAAATATCAAATTCTGGCACCATCACATCGTGATCTTGATCTTTTAAATGAAGATGTTGTCAAGTCTTTTTTACAGACTCAAAAAATTGATGTAGTTATCCATTGTGCTACGAAACCGGGACATCGAAACGCCCCTGATCCTTCTGGATTGATTTACAACAATACAAGAATGTTTTTTAATCTGGCCAGGAATGAAGAGCACTATGGAAAGATTATTCTTCTTACTTCCGGGGCAGTTTATGACATGAGGCACTATCAACCGAAGATGAGAGAGGAGTACTTTGATTTCCATGTGCCGGTTGATGAAACTGGTTACTCAAAATACCTCTGCGCCAAATATGCGGAGCGTCTTGGTAAGGTCATTGAACTGAGGCCTTTTGGTGTTTTCGGGAAATATGAGGACTGGCAAATCCGTTTTATTTCCAATATGATCTGCAAAGCTCTATTCAATTTGCCCCTTACGATTAAACAGAATCGGAGGTTCGATTATATCCATGTCGATGACCTCATTAAAGTTATCCACTATTTTATCGAGCATGAATCACGTTACTGTGCATATAATGTGACGCCTGATCATTCCATAGAGTTGAGGACCTTAGCGGAAAAGGTGCTGGAAATTTCGAAGAAAAATCTGGAGATTCGCATCGGCATTCCGGAAATGGGTGGGGAGTATAGCGGCAGTAATGAAAGATTAAAGTCAGAGTTTCCGGAGATCAAAGAGATGAACAATGAGGCAGCAATTACCGATCTCTATTGGTGGTACAAGGATCACAGTGATCTACTTGATCGGAACAGCCTTCTCATAGACAAATGAGATTGAGAATGATGAATGCTAAAAGTATCGATTAGAAGTTGCCCAATCTGTGAAAATCGGCATGTCGAGGTTTTGCATTATCAGCACTTCGTTTTGCCCCAGGGACACCCACTGATTGCCGGGTATGATGTTGTCAGTTGCCGCCGATGTGATTTTATCTTTGCAGACGTAACATTATCTCAAAAAGATTATGATCTTATCTATTCTTCCTTTTCTAAGTATGAAGACAAGAAAACAGCCTCAGGCGGTGGTTTCACCACCTGGGATCTAAAACGATTGGAAGAAACAACAGTATATCTAAAAAAAATTTGGCCAGACAAAAAGACGCCAATCGTGGATATCGGATGTTCCAATGGGGGCCTTCTCTATCAGCTAAAAAAAGCGGGTTATGAAAAACTTTTTGGCATTGATCCATCGAGCATATGTGTGCAAAATACCATAGCGCTGGGAATAGACGCGGATGTAGGCAGTCTAATGTGTCTGCCCGAAAATAATGAACCATTTGATCGGGTTATTTTATCGCATGTTCTTGAACACGTTGCTGATTTGCAGGGGGCTATACGTGCTGTCTGTATGCAAATAAGAGCAGGAGGGCAGGTCTATATTGAGCTTCCGGATGCATCTCGTTACGCTGACGCCCTATTTTCTCCTTTCCAGGAATTTAATACCGAACATATAAACCATTTTACCACCATCACATGTGCCAATCTTATGGAGTCGTTTGGGTTTGTCAATCTGGAGCAGGGAAAACGTGTAATCGAATCCTCTCCAGGGAAGCCTTATCCCGTCATATACGGTATGTGGTTAAAGGATTCCTGTTCTGAGAACAAAGTGGAGTTGCGTAGGGATAGCGAGGTAAAATCAAAAATTTATGACTATATTGCCAAATCTGAAGCACTCATGGATAATATTAAAAAAAGACTTGCAGATATTTATATGTGTTATCCCCGGATTATCCTTTGGGGCACGGGGCAGCTCCTGTTGAAGCTGCTGGCGGATAAAGAATTAAAGAAATCCGCAATATTGGTTTTTGTGGATGGGAATAGAGTAAATCAAGGTAATAATCTCGAAGGAATCCCGATTCTGGCACCTGAAGCGATCTGGCAGTTTCATGCCCCCATATTAATAACGACCCTTCTTCACCAAAAAGAAATTACCGAAACCATTAAACAGATGGGACTACCTAACGAAATCTTGACGCTCATCTAAGTAAGCATATAATTCCGATGGGTTAATAAATGAATGATGTGTTGATGGCGATCAGAAAGGAGAAGGATAATATCGATTCGTTGATGACGGGGGACAAGCTCATCATTTACGGTGCCGGAAATTTTGGAAAAGATGTTTTTCACGCTGCAGTCCGCAAAGGATTATCCATTATTGCATTTCTGGACCAAAATGCCAAACCGGGTCGCCATTATGAAGGTATACCTGTTCTCAGGCCAGATAATTCCAGTATTCCTGCGCATGAAAAAGCGAATATTCCGATTTTCCTCGCTGTTCACAACCGTGATGTCGAACTATTTCCTATTATTAGCCTTTTAAAGACATTGGGTTATTTAAATGTTTTAACCCCAGTGGTTTTTTATGACCTTCTAGGTGACCAGCTTGGAAATCGTTTTTGGCTGACCAACAGATCATATTACCTGCAGTATGAGGATGTCATCAGGGAAGGATTTTCTCTTTGGGCGGATGATACGAGTAGAAATCTATATCGGCAGGTTTTAAAGTATCGAGTAACGGGAGATTATGATCTTCCACCCATGCCCGATCTGAAATGTCAGTATGTCTCTACGGACATTCCATCATGGAAGACGCCGCTGCGTTTTGTCGATTGTGGGGCTTTTGACGGGGATACTATCAGAAAATTCATTGAGTTGGGAATTCATATACAGGCAGTGGCAGCCTTTGAACCCGATGAAAATAATTTCCGGGCGCTTTCCTTTTTTGTTAGGGAGAGGCTGAAGGCACTCAATGACATAACTCTTTGGCCATGTGCGGTTTACTCAGCTACAAACCGTAAGCCCTTTTTCTCCGGTGTGGGCGAATCGGCAAAGCTTTCAGACGCGGGAAGTGCTACCGTGCAATGCGTTTCTCTGGATGATGTGATCCCCTATTTCCGTCCCAATCTGATCAAAATGGATATTGAAGGGGCGGAATATGACGCCTTGTTGGGGGCAAAACAAACTATTGTAGAAAATATTCCGGGTTTGGCGATTTGTGTTTATCACCAGCCGGACGATCTATGGCGGATTCCGCTCCTGGTTCAACGATGGGGCTGTGAATATGAATTTTATCTTCGTCAGCATGCTTATAATGGTTTCGATCTGGTTATGTATGGAGTGAGGGGACAACCAGACAATTAGAAAGGGATAAGATTATATTATGCGTGTTGCCGACTACATTGCCAGAACCCTTGCCGATCACGGTGTAAGGCACGTTTTCATGCTGACGGGTGGCGGTGCTATGTTTCTCAATGATGCCTTCGGGCTGGAAAAACGCATTAACTGCATTTTTCAGCATCACGAACAGGCCTGTGCGATTGCCGCAGAAGGGTATGCCCGAGTTACAGGCGGCATGGGGGTAATCAATGTTACCACAGGGCCGGGGGGGATAAATGCATTGAACGGTGTTTATGGCGCTTGGACGGATTCTATCCCGATGCTTATCATCTCCGGACAAGTAAAAAAGGAAACCTGCATGTCTTCCTATTCTCTACCCGGTATACGGCAACTTGGAGATCAAGAGGCTGACATAATCAACATGGTTTCTGGGATTACCAAATATGCTGCTCTTATTACCGATCCCGCTTCCATTAGGTATCATCTCGGCAAGGCTCTCCATTTGGCAACATCGCCGCGACCGGGACCCTGCTGGCTTGACATACCCATTGATGTCCAGTCGGCGATCATTGAGGAAACGTCTCTCCTAGCCTACAATCCAGACGAGAACAGACCTCCCTGGAATAGAAAGGTTATTTCCCGACAATGCCGAGATGTAATTAGGCATCTAAAATCAGCGGCCCGGCCGGTTATACTGGCTGGCACGGGTGTTCGTCTAAGCGGTGCCATCGATATTTTCGATCGAGTTATCCATAAACTTGGCATTCCTGTCACCACCGCATGGACTCACGACCTCATTGCCTCGGATGACCCGTTGTTTTGCGGACGTCCCGGCACTATTGGGACCAGGCCCGGTAATTTCACCGTGCAGAATGCCGACACTTTACTTGTCATCGGCAGCCGCCTAAATATTCGCCAGATCAGCTATAACTGGAGTGCCTTTGCCAGAGAGGCATTTAAGATTCAAGTCGATGCCGATGCGGCGGAATTAAACAAACCAACGATCAAGCCCGATCTGGCGATACATTGTGATGCGCGGCTTTTTTTGGAAGAGCTGGATCGTCAAATAGATGCCTATGGATTTGATGTAATTGCCCATACGGAATGGCTTGCCTGGTGCAGGGAGCGTGTTGACAGGTATCCTGTGGTGTTGCCAAAACATAGAGAATTAAAAGATTATATTAATCCTTATTATTTTGTGGACCGTCTGTTTGATGAATTGCGTGAAGATGATGTTGTTGTTACGGCTAACGGTTCCGCCTGCATCGTTCCCTTCCAGGCAGCAAAGATAAAAAGGGGGCAACGTCTCTTTTCAAACTCGGGGAATGCTTCGATGGGGTATGATCTGCCCGCGGCGGTCGGGGCCGCCATCGGCGCGGCTGCTACGGGGAGAGGAGAGCGTGTCATTTGCCTGGCCGGTGATGGCAGCATCCAATTAAACATTCAAGAACTGGCGACAATTGCTGGCCGTCAATTACCGATTAAAATATTTGTGCTTAATAATGGCGGTTACTTATCCATTCGAACATCGCAAACGAATTTTTTTGGGCGGCTTTTAGGTGAAAGTCCGCAAAGCGGTGTCTATTTTCCTGATATCATGAAAATAGGCAGGGCTTACGGATTGCCGGTTGAGCGACTTGATGCTGATGATTTTACGGTGAAAATGGAAAAAATTCTAAGTTCTGACGGACCGGCGCTCTGTGAAGTCATGCTGGATCCGAATCAGGCTTTTGAACCCCGTTTAAGTTCGAGACAGCTTCCTGACGGTCGAATTGTTACGGCACCCCTGGAAGACATGTACCCATTTCTCGAACATAATGAGTTTCTTGACAATATGCTGATCAAACCATTCAGCGAATAGGATAAGGAGAAGCCATGAGCCGCGACATCTTTGAAGATCTTTTTGTTATGGAAATGGCAAACAACCATCTTGGCAGCGTGGATAGAGGCCTGAAGATAATCACCGACTATGGTCGCATAGTCCGTTTCAACAATGTTCGGGCGGCGATAAAGATGCAATTCCGTGATGTTCAGACATTCATTCATAAAGATTTCCAGGACCGGACCGATATCCGCTATATTAAGAAGACATTGGATACCAGATTGTCTGAAGATGATTTCGCCTGTTTGGTCAATGCGATCCGAAAAAACGGATGTATTTCCATGGCCACGCCTTTTGACGAAAGGTCTGTCGATGTTTGTGTGAATCTTGGGGTACAGATACTGAAAATAGCCAGTTCCGATTTAAATGACTGGCTTTTAATTGAAAAAATCGGGATGACGAGAAAACCTGTCATCGTCTCTACAGGTGGATCATCGTCCAAAGATCTGGATGATCTTGTCACATTCTTTGAAAACAGGAATATACCGCTTGCCATCAACCATTGCGTTTCAATTTATCCGACTGAGGATTATGAGCTGGAACTAAATCAGATAGATTATCTGAAAAATCGCTACCCAAATCATACGATCGGTCTATCCACGCATGAGTATCGCGACTGGACAATATCCATGACGATCGCCTATGCCAAAGGAGCGAGAACCTTTGAAAGGCATGTTGACATCGAGGATGACGGCGTACCGGTTTCTCCTTATTGCTCCCTGCCCGGCCAGATTGACACATGGCTCAAGGCTTACAAGAAAGTCAAGGAGATGTGCGGCATGCCCGGCACCCAGAAAAGAATTCCCCCGGAAAAGGAGATCCAGTATCTTAATGCGCTGGTGAGAGGCGTGTATGCCCGGCGTGAACTGCCGGAAGGTCACGCCCTTTACGACCAGGATGTCTATCTGGCAATTCCGTTGCAAAAAGGCCAGATATCATGTCGTGAACTTATGCGAGGTGAGGTATTACTGAAACCGATTGCCAAGGACCAACCGATTATGATTGACATGATCGACAGTCCTTATGCATATAATCAAGAACTAAAAGATAGTATATATAAACGTGGATTATAGAGGACGCTGTGTCTCAAAAAAACGTGCCGACCAAATTCATTAGTGTTGTTACTGGCTGTTACAACGAAGAAGAAAACGTTCGGGAGCTATATTGTCAAGTAAAAGAAGTCTTTGATCAAATGGACGACTACACCTATGAACATATATTCATCGATAATGCATCCAGGGATAAAACGGTTTCGATCCTTAAAGAGATTTCTCTTACGGACCCTAATGTTAAGGTGATTGTTAATACTCGCAATTTTGGTCATATACGCTCTCCGTATCACGCCCTGATGCAAGCGAAAGGGGATGCTGTAATAGCGATGGCCGCTGACTTACAAGATCCTCCCGCAATGATCGTTGATTTTTTGAGAAAATGGGAGAGCGGCTATAAGATAGTGATTGGCGTGAAGGCAAAAAGTGAGGAATCAGCCCTTTTTTTTGCTATTCGCAGTATATATTACCGGATCATCGGAAACTTGGCTGATATTGAGTTAGTGAAAAACTTAACCGGCTTCGGTCTTTATGATCGAGATATAGTCGACATCCTTAAGAAAATTGATGATCCATATCCTTATTTCCGTGGATTAATTTGCGATATCGGTTACGAACGGGTAGAAATTGAATATACACAGAACGCAAGAAAACGGGGCATTACAAAAAACAATTTTTACACCCTTTACGATCTTGCCATGCTTGGCATTACCAATCACTCCAAGGTTCCCCTGCGTCTGGCCACCATGACGGGTTTTGCCGTGGCTATCCTTAGTCTGCTTGTGGCGGTCGGTTATTTTATTTATAAACTCATCTTTTGGGACAGCTTTTCGGTCGGCATAGCGCCTTTGGTCATCGGCTTATTCTTCTTTGCGTCCGTTCAGCTTTTTTTTATTGGTATTATTGGTGAATACATAGGGGCTATTCACACCCAAATATTGAAACGACCTTTGGTTATCGAGAAAGAACGGATAAATTTTGACTGAGGGACCAAAGAATCTTGAATGAAGCATATGGGTCTTCGTGGCGGTGGCGCGGAACCAAAATTCGCTTCCTCATCGTCGGTGTTTGGAATACCACCTTCGGTTATGGTGCCTTCCTGGTCCTCTATTGGCTGTTTGATCTTTTCCTATCACCCCGTTTCATGGCCTACATGACGGCCAGCATCATAGGAAATATCCTGGCGGTTACCAACGCTTTTTTCTTCCATAAGTACTTTACCTTCCAATCTCCGGAACGGGGCGGAGCGGCCCTGAAGGAGTATTTTCGCTTTGTCGGCACTTATATTTTTACCTTTCTTTTGAGTTTGATGCTGCTGCCGATTTTTGTAGAACTGGCAGGTTTGACTCCTCAAGTTGCTGCCGCGGTTATTATTTTGATATGCACGGTTTTCAGCTATATCGGCCATTCACGCTTTTCTTTCCGATCTCGATAGGATCACCGTTTTATGAATGCCAAACGTCCAGACACTGTCGTATGCAGGCAGGCATTTGACGACAATTTATGGCTGGACTTTGACTGGCGTCATGCCCTGTTCGTTCTTGGCATCCTTACTTTAGCCATGTTTGGCGATGTTCTTATCTCCAATGAGGGTTCGATACTTTCCGCCGAAGGGCTGGATCTATATAGCGGAGAATTGGCCGGGATTGACTTTCTCTACCGGGAGCTGAGGAGCGGCAATCTTACCCTATGGAATCCTCATGTCTTTTCCGGGACGTTTTCCCTGGCTACGGCCCTTTATCCGCCCAATTATCTGCATCTTTTTCTCCCCCTCCCGTTAGCCGTCAATGGGGGCATCGCTCTGCATGTCCTGCTGGTGGGCTTCTTCATGTATCTGTGGACGGCGCGGCGGGGGCTGCATCCTTTGGCCGCGCTCACGGCGGCGGTAATCCTGATGTTTTCCGGCCCTTTTTTTATGCATGTCTTTGCCGGGCATGTGGGAAACCTCTGCGCCATGACCTGGGTGCCGTTGATTTTCATGGTTGTGGACGGGATGGTTGGGCGGCCGTCTTTGCGGTGGGCGCTGCTGGGGATCTTGGCCGTGACGATGCAGATTCTTACCTCGCAATTCCAGTACGTGTATTATACGGCCCTGACCGCCGTGATCTACAGTTTGGTCCGTCTGCCTGCCGTTAAGAGGCGACGGGCCGTTATCCTGGGGCTTTTCTCCATTCCCGCAGGCGGGTTCCTGCTGAGCGCCTTTCATCTTCTGCCGAGCCTGGCGGCGGCCGGGGAAGGGGTCCGCAGTGCCGGGGTCGCGGTGAGTTTTGCCGCCATGTTCAGCTTTCCCCCGGAGAATTTCCTCACCCTGGTCGCGCCGTTTTTCTTTGGCGATATCCAGGATTTTCCCTACTGGGGGCGCTGCTACCTGTGGGAAATGTGCCTGTTTACGGGGGTAGCTGGTTTCTGCATGGCCGTCTTTGGCGCGTTGAAAGGAGATAGACGGCGCCGGTATGAATTGTTCGTCATGATCGCTGTCCTGGCGATTCTGGCCCTGGGGGCGCATACGCCGCTCTTCAAGATATTGTTTGACTGGCTCCCCGGTTTCGACAAGTTTCGCGGGACCTCTAAGTTCATGTTCTTTGCTTCGATGTTCTGGATCATGCTGGCCGGTTACGGATGCGATTTGGCGATCCGGGGGGCGGAGCGTGAGGGGAAAGGGGAGGCGAAGGGGGATGCGAAAGGAGAGGAGAGACAGGAGACAAGTTGGGGGGCGGAACTGGAGGCGAAAGGGTCGGCTGGTGGTGAGATAGGGCGGGAAGAGACCCCCGGGGCTCCTGCGGCGGGGCGTGCGGCGGAGCATGAGGCGAACCCGGCGGCGGGATCTGACATAGGGCGGGAGGGGGCCGCCGGGGCTGGTGCTATGGGGACGTCCTCTGTGTTCGCCGCGATTCCCCTCGTGGTGGCGGCGCTTTTGGGCGGTTTGGCGATCTGGTTGTATTATGTGCCTTTTCCCGGTGGGGAAGCGGCGCCGGGCCATCCTTCTCTCTGGAATGCTATGGTGAGCCTTATCGCCGGTTCGAGAGAATCCTATCTGTCCGGGGAATTATACAAAAACCCGCATTTTCTCCATGACGCCCGGCAATTTGCCGCCGCCGGCCTGTTCGTGGCCGCGGGGATCGCTTTCATAGCCGGGGGGCTTATTTATCTGCGGCGATCATCGCCAAGGGCCGCCTATGTTTTGATCCTCCTGGCTGTTGTGGAGATGTTCATTTTTGGACGTGCGAGCCGCCCCACCTTCTCCTATGAGGATTTGCAGATTTCTCAATTCAAGGGCTTTCTTGCGGCCCATCCCGGCGATTACCGGGTCCTGAACCTTGTCAATCCCAATACGGCCATGTCCACGGGCGCCCAGGACATCTGGGGATACGGGCCGGCGGCGCTGGGGAGGTATGTGCAGTTCATGGCCTGGACGCAGGGGGCCGACCCGGACCGGGCGACGACCTATCTGAAGATCAGGCAGTATCACCCCCTCTTCAGGATGCTCCGGTTGCGGTATACCTTCATTGCGGGAGAAAAGGGCATCGAGGTCCGGGAATTCGGGGATTGGTTCCCCAAGGCGCTGCTGATTCCGGAGTGGAAGGTTGTGGGGGGAGGAGATGCAAAGCGAGAGGGTGCGAAGAGAGCACCTGTGAGGAGAGAAGGCGAGGCCGGAGATGTGGCCGGTGGTAGGGGGGATGAGGGATCTAAAGCTGCCGGCGGTAGGGGGGACGAAAGATCTAAGGTTGCCGGAGGTAGGATAGATGCGGAAAGAGAGACTGCCGGGGCCGGGGGTAGAGGCGCAGGAGGTGAATTTACGGGGGGCAGGGGGACGGAGAGTAGAGACGAAATATTTGCGGCGATGGCGGCGCCGGGCTTTGACCCACGCCGGATGGTGATCCTGGATCGCCCTCCGGCAAACGCCAATTTCTCAGGCAGCGCCTCCAAAACGGCGGGCGCCGCCGTGGACGGCGCCGGGAGCTACCCTGCCACTGCCTCCACACCCATGATCGCGAACGCCCCCGGCGGTGTCGCCTCCTCTGCCGCTACGTCCTCATCCGCGACTGCCAACACTGCCGTCCTTGACGCCGACACGGTTTCCGGGCGCGAATGCGCCATCCTGGAGCAGGGAAGCGACCATTTTACAGTCCGGGCAAGGGTTGCGGCGCCGGCAATGATGCTGATTACGGACAACTACAGCGCCGGCTGGCGAGTGCGGCCCCTGCGGTCGGGAACTCAACGGGATTACGAGATCATTCCGGCGAACTATACCCTGATGGCCGTCTCGCTTGCACCGGGGGAACATCTGCTGCGCATCGAGTATCGCCCTCGGGCATTGGTGATCGGGGCCTGGATCTCGTCCATCACGCTGGCGATTTTTGTAGTCCTGGCGGCAATGGCCCGCCGTAAGTCCGCCGGCAGCGCAGCTAAAGCTACGCACTACAGCGAGGGAGGAAAATAATTGTTGAATGAAGACAAACAGGTACGGGGGAATTTTCAGGTAAAATTGCGGACATGTTCTTACCCCGGTAGCCGGTACCGATGCCGGCGATGTGCTTTTCACTCATGAAACTGTTTTCTTTTGTGATTGGGTGAGTTTGGATTTTGTTCAAGCTTTGCAAGCTGTTTCAAGACGCGTTTTTATCGCTGCCGTCCAGACTGTAAAAAAATCGCTCTGAGCCTCCGGTATCAGTTCAAGTTTCCAGATCGGCACGCGTCATGCCCTCCGCCGTCAGTAAATCGTCAAGATTGATTGTTGCTCTTATGTTTCTACGTTCCTTTATTGTTCCATCCAGATATACATGCTCCAGGATTTTCTTAGCCGCCTCTATCCGTTCCCACTCATCAAAAGGGACTATGGCCGCTGTTTTCTTACCTTTAGAAAACATGGTTTGACTTCTCTGTCAGATGAATGTAGGAAAGAAAAAAGTGAAAATGACATTAATTACAGTGTTGTTTCGCGGGACACTGCCTATCATCGCAGTGAACGAAAATTATCAATCAGAAAAATAACGGCCTGCATGAGGAAGAATAGGCTAAAAACCCTGGGGCGGCGGCAGGTGCGAGATATCTGACCGCCGGTCATTTTTTCGGGGGCAAAATTTT
>Ga0116148_1004708_pt1 | contig 11773 bp, 9 predicted proteins | sample AD_UKC055_MetaG_FD_89786 | JGI IMG/M metagenome (GOLD analysis project Ga0116148, IMG submission 89786) | Active sludge microbial communities of municipal wastewater-treating anaerobic digesters from USA - AD_UKC055_MetaG | ecosystem: Engineered > Bioreactor > Anaerobic > Digestate | place: USA... | reverse complement strand
TATAACGAAAAAAACCGACAATGACGATGTTGCAAATAGGTTAATGGAGAATTCCGATGGAGGAGAAAGGCAAAGCACGACTGGCGATGATGGGGGAACATACGGAAAATCAGAAAGCGGCGAAGGCATTGGGAGCAATGGAGGCAATGGAGATGGAGCAAAAAGATGCCCTTTGGAAATGGTTTTGATCCCGGAACACGATGGCCTGGCGGCATTTTGTATAGACAGGTTTGAATATCCGAATGTGAAAGGCGGCAAACCCAAGATCGGTGTATCGCTTTCCTCTGCCATCCGATTCTGCGCTTCCTCTGGAAAGCGCCTTTGTTACGATAATGAATGGACAGAGGCTTGTCACGGAGTGTCCCGTACTGCTTTCCCTTATGGCAATAAGCATGTAAAACAAAAATGCAATACCGATAACATCGATGGGCTTGCCGTTAATGGAAAGTATAAAGAATGCGTTAGCGACTATCATGTATATGACTTGATTGGCAATGTTTGGGAGTGGGTACTTGAAGAGAATACAGAAAATGGATCCCTGAGAGGCGGATCGTTTGCGGACTCCGGTATTAGTGGCTGCTCTTCAAGGACTGCCGACAGAAGTACAAAAATCAATATCAGATCCGTGGGATTCAGGTGTTGCCGATAGTTGATCTGTATATCATTCGGTCGATGTTCCTTCCATCCATTCGAAGCGGCTTTCTCCGTTCGGTCTGAGAATCAGCGCCTGTTTCCGTTTGTGATGGGAAATATTCATAGATCGCGTCGATATCAGATTCACATCGGTCGGGTCGAGCCACAGTTTATGCTCTATCGTGGCTTGAGGGGGAACGTAAACAATAGCATGGTTGAAGTAGTAGGGAACTGGAAGCATCTCGGCTATATTAGAATCCCTATCATTATTGAGTAGAGCCGGATAAGCCTCAATTCCAACCGAGTAAAGGAGAGATAAAAGCAAAACAGCTTTATCCTTGCAGTCACCTCTCCTGTTTTTCAGGACAGCTTCGGCATCGTTGGGGACAATCGTATCGAGTTCAACACCGTTGTCATAATTTACGATGTTGAGAGATACAAATCGTGCGAGAGTCATTGCCATGTGTTCCTTGATCTCATTCCCGGTCATTTGAGTCAGTGAGAGCGCCAGCCTCCTTGTTCTGTCATTGTCGGCTATCTTCTCAAAATATCTTGCCGAAAGCCATTCAGCCAACACATCCCACGAGTTTACCGATGAGACAATCACTCGCGGCATACTTTCATCGCTCTTCTCATTGTTTAATGAACGAACCGGATCGAGATTCTCAAGTTCCCATGTGTAATTAATATTTCCGCCACTGCTTGAGATTCGTGGCTCAGTCTCATGGGCAAAGCACTGATAAAACAATTCTATGTTTTCAGGCATCTCGATTGAAAAAACAGATTTTTCTGTTGGATAAACATCCGCCATGTTTTGCATGGTCCAAAAATGCCCTGTAATGACAGGGCTATTGCTATATATTCGTATCTTGTATTCGAACATATCTCCTGGTTTCAGCATAGGCACTGTAATAACCACTCTATTCCCTTCTGTATCCACGGATTGGGATACCAATGGACTGAATGCAACTGGACGGTTCTCGCCTTCGCTAAAATGTTCAGATCTTGTCATATCAACTACTTCAAAAGAATCGCGTGTGCTATCGACGTTAAACACCAATTTATTATAATTTTCAACACCGAAGTTGTTGTTCAACAGAATCATCTTGTGAATCAATGTCACCATACGACCATCCGGAAATATCTTGACACTGCGCTCGTTAAGTAATATTTCTGCGTCATGCTCAAATGCAAATGAGCGGGCTTGTGAAAAGCACAGAATAAGAATTAAACAAATAAATCGAGATGTTATCTTCATATGGTGTCAATATAGCAACAAAAAACAGGTCGGCACAAAAATGCCTTCTATTAAGCAATTGACCGAGAAAGTCCAAGAGCAACAGGTGCAAATAACATGTGCGGTTAAACCATTATGCCTCATTTTTAAGTACCATTATTTACAGTCACCATTTCCGCTCCGTTTTCACCACCAGGTTGAGCGATGAGTCCCGGCGGTTCGTCTGCGAACTGACGGCGTCCGTAAAAACCTCGCTCCGGTATGAAAACTGTATCGCCGCTCCCGCCGCCGGATTCCCGTTCAAAGTCACTTCCATCCGCTCCCGACCTGTTGCCCGGCTGCCTGCCTTGCGGCTCATCTCACGGTTAAGAGCGATAAAAGATTCGCCGAAAAACGGTATCTCGATTCCCGTCTTCCAGGTCTTTTCCCGGTCGCCGCCGGGTTCCTGCCCCGATGTGATCTGATCGCCCCTTTTGTCCCTGAACTCGACGCTCACGCTTTGATCCTTCCAGAAGGGAAAACACTTCACGGAAACGCCGTCCGTGATTGAGTCGGCGTCCGTCCGTGTCGCGTTTTCCGCTGTCCGCTCGACGCTCGATGCCTGTCTGTCGTGTCTCAGCGTTATTTCCATCCCCTCGAACCACGAGACCTTTGTCCGGACGGAAACGCTCTCGTTCTCCATGCTCTGTTCCTGACCGGGCCTTCCGGACTCCATCGCCGTTCTCTGGTATTGAAAATCGGTTTTTTCATTGAACTTGTGCCTCACGTCCAGAGCGGACTGGTTTCTATCCGTCGCGCCAGTGACCTGATCCTGCCTTCCGTCCGTAAGGCGCAGAGTCAATGTTGTTCCGTCCGACGGCTGACATCTCAGGCTCCATTTCGTTTCCCTGTTTCCCGTTTCGGGCGTTCCCGTCGCCGCCGCGCCAGTGGAAATTTCCGCCGCCGTCACCGCGTTTGAATAATCGTTTTCCGATGAATCGAAACTGAACTGAAGTTTCTTTCCCACTTTATATTTCGCCGAAATATTTCTGCTGTTTTTCTCGCTTTCCCGTGTTGCCCCCGCCGTCTCGTTGTTGTCGGTTCCGCGCCCGAATCTGAAATTCAGATCGAGATTCTTTGCCGGTTTGCCGTCAATCTGAACATTTCTCTCGTTCGACACGGTTGATGATCTGTTTCCGCCCCGGAGATCGTTTCCCAAACTCCTTGTCCCGTCGAATGAAACGCCCCATTTCTTTCCCGGCCTGTAAGAGGCGCCGAAAGAGGAATTCTCTTTTTCGTTGTCCGTTTTCCGAACAGCGAGATTGTCGCTCTGCTCTTTCTCATTTCGTTTGAAGGAAAGCTGAAGAGTGTCGTTTTTATAGGCGACAGAGAACCGCCGTCCGCCGTCCGTTCTCGTGAGTCCCGTTCCGCCGTCCTGAAGCGCGACGCCGAGCGTGCGATCCCAGCCGGCGGTAAATCCTTTTCCCGAATCCCACGACAACTCCTGCTCCTCGTTCTTCAATTGATTCCCCGACCGGCCTCCGACGAGCATGAAGTCCGCGCCCCGCCTGTCGAGCGAGTACCGGTGTTTAAAATTCCCGAACGTGTTTTCAATCGAAAAAAGACCTGCCATGTCTTTTTGTGAATCCGTCTCCCCGGCGAGGCGATCCTCCTCGGTCTGGTACCGGTATTCGATCTCCACCGCGTCGAGGGATGAAAGATTCAGTTCTTTCTTTTTCAGCCTGAGCGTCCCGTAAACCGGATCGAGCGTGTAGTCCTCGTCCCGCCTCAGAAGCTCGCCGTTTATTCTCACCTCGTCGCTACCCTCGATAACCGGTAGTTTCGATTCATCGAGCTGGTACGGCCCCATCGGGTTGCCGTCCGACGCGCGGGAATCCGTGATTGCAAACACCGCCTTCGCGTATCTTCCGATCTCGCTCTGCTTGTTTCCCGCGCTCTGGGCTATCTCGAAGTCCAGCTTTGTGTTTTTCAGAATCGAAAGCGAGCCGTCGAAACCCATAAGTTGATGATCCGCCTCGCGCCTCGATATGCCGCCCCCAGCGCTCCGGTACGTGATCACCTCGTCGGTGAGATACGAAACGCCCCATTTCTCAAGCGAAAGCGGCCCCAGACTGAAACGCCCGAAACCATTCTTTTCTTTTTTCTCCGTGTTCTCCGCGCCCTCTGTGGCTTCATCATTCCTTTCATCTTTTCTCTGCGTCCTCCGCGTCTTCGCGGTTATTCCTTTTTCGTCTTCCTCTTTTGCTGTTTCGATCCTGAATCCCGTGAATCTCCCCGGCTCCGATCCGGTTCCTTCCGCAAGCTCGTATTCGACAAGCACGCGCTCGCTGTCCGCCACGGGCGCGCCGAATGTTATTTCCCCCTTCGTGTAATTAATCTCGTAGTCCGTTCCCCGTGTCCGCTCCGGCCCGCCCGTCTTCACGATCTCGCTTCCGGGAATGATGTTTGTCGCCTGGAATTTATACGGCCCGCCCGAATTGTTTCCGAAAAACACGATCTTCTTTCTTTTCGGCGGCTTGCTGTAATTGAGCATCCCGAGCGACAAGCCGTCCCCGATGCCCATATCGAATCCGACACCCGTGATCGTGTAATCCTTCGTCTTTTCCTCCTTCTCGAACAGGTCTTTGAACCGCTCGTAATTGCCGAGCCCGTAAAATTTCTCCCGGTTCGAGGAAGAGAAGGAATCCCTCATGCTGCCGTCCTTCTCGAGCGATTCAAGATCGATTGATTCGTCTCTAATCATGAGCTTCAGTCCGCCGCCGGCCGCGTCCGAAAGATCGAGTCCCGTCGTCGTGCGGCTGTACCCGGTGAGTTTCCCGCCTCCGAGCGAAACGCTCACATTCCCCGGCTCCTTTTTCCCGTCCCCGTTTTCCTTCCCGCCGCCTTTTTCCCCAGCGCTTCCCAACGATATTTCGCCTACGTTCGTCCAATCCTGTTCCGTCTGCTCAAGAAGAATATCACGGATGGACTTCGGCTTTTCGGCGGTGCGGCGCTCAAGCTGCCGCTCGATTTGAAACAGCCGCCGGCGAAGCTCCGCGCCGTTGTCCGGCGCATCCCCGGCGAGCGCCGGACGGCCTGAAAAGAGCACCGCCGCGGCGGCTATTAGTAAAAGGAATAACAGAGCGCGTTCCATGCGAACTGAATATCTCCGGCGCTTTATCCCCGAACCCGCATTTTCCGGCATGTCCTCCCCCGGGGCTGACTTTGCCCGAAGTGTCCGGCGTCGCTCGTGTCAGGAACCTTCTCGTCAAACCGCTGTTCTACATGATTTCCGCGAAAATATTATACCACTCGGCTGGTCGGCGGTGTAAGCCCCGTCGCCCGAATAAATCTCCGAAAGAAGATCTGTCTTCCACGCCGCCGGCGGGGGTTTTTTTGAGTTCTGGGGGATGTCAATAAGGGATAGTTTCATATCGCCGCCCGTGCCCTCTAATAAAGAGGGCGACAATGCCCACCTCAACGGAAAACATCGCGCCCCCTCCTATCAGCGCAGGGCGGCAGTCAGCCTTCCTGGTAACAGGCTGCGCAACGTTGAGGTGTTTATAGCCTCCTCCGGAATTTTGACTCTTTAACGGGTGACGAGTCCGCTTAGCCTTGCGGCGGAGCCGGAAAACGCCGGTGGAAGTTTGACGTTTCTATTCTCCCACAACGGCAGCCCCGTGTCAATCATCGGCAATTCTCAAAACAGGGAATTTCCGTGGCATGAATGGCCGGTCAGACTGGAATGAGCATGTCGGTTACGCGGGGGATTATTGTGTAGAATCCTGTTGTAGCGGGTCCGTCCAGACGCGGGCTGCGTCGAGCGCTCTCATCAGATCAGCCGCCTCGCGCATGGTTTTGCCGTCATAACGACCGACGGTAACAGTCGCGCCGCGCAGACGGTATAATAATTCGAGCGTCTTAACCGAATTCCAGAATTTCTCCGGCGACACGTTCTCCATCGTTATAATTGATCGCTTCGAACAGCACGTTCTGTCCATGCCGACTTTTCCGATATATGTGACTGCGGAAATCATGCCGTTTGCTGATTATCCTGCGAATTTCATTTTCTCCGGGAAGCGAAATATCCGCAACGGCGTAAAGCGCCTCGCCCTCGTCCTCCCGGACTACGATCAGCGGGTTCAATTTTTTCTCGTAGTCAGACAGCTTCGCTTTCCGCCTCTTCTTTTTCTTCAAACGCAATCACCCGCTTTCATTATTTGTCTCCGTCGCGAGGCCGATTTTCTCCAGCATGAAATCAACCCATTCTCCGCGCATAAGCCGCATCGCTTTTTTCAGGTCGGCGCTCGTGAGCAGTCTCATTCGCCGAAGCAGCCCCATCACTTCGAAGCAGTTGGCACTTTCCACCCCTGGTGCGAATATCATTCACATCTTTCGTCATTCCGTTATTTCTCCACAATTCAGGCGAGCCTAATCGGATGACTTGAATGATGCGCGGACAGATCGATAATACCTTCGTAAAGCGAGTCGCGCTCATAACATTTCGAACAGATCGGTATGTCCACGATAATCCCGGCGTACTCCAATCTCATAAAGAACCCGCCCGATTCAAACGCGCTCCCGCAGAACGAGCAAGTGAACCTGTTGCCGTATGGATTCCTTCCGAATTTCACTCTGATTTGCATATCGTTCCCAATACGCGATATTTTCCTTCGAGCCGTATGGACAAACGGCGCGTCCGGGTCGGCCACCACAGGTTGTTCCGACATCATTTTTTCGTCAAGTCGGGAGAAGCAATTATAAAAGAAATGTTGTCGAGCACGATTATTCGATATACTGATGGGCGACAACGGAAATTAATTTGAAACGGAACAAGGCGACATGAGCGCCGAGAATAAAAGTCGGGAAAAACAGCCGCGATTGGCTACGTCATTATTTTTCCGGATGTTTTCTCAAACGAGGGAAAAGGACTCTCCCGACACTCCGCTCGAATGGGACGATGAACTTGTCAACCTCGAGGCGACGGCGGAACCACCGCCCATAGCGAGATTCCGCGACAGGCCGCTGATGATCCTTCACGGCGAAAGAGAACTTTTTATAGACGAGGAGCTTTGCGAGGTTGCCGATGCCGTCTAGGAATCGTTCTCCGGATTTCTGGTCAATGTGAAGAATCTGTCGGAGAGCCGGGCGGACGATCTTGAGCGGGGTGCTCTGTTTTTCCTTCACAATTACTTTATCCCCTACAGAGGCGATAACCTTTTCCTTCCGGAAAGGAACACTGCGCGTCGCTTTTTGGGCAACTGGTACCCGAGAAAAAGCATGGCCCCCAATATGGATGAAATATCTCTTCTCCTCTTGGCGGTGGCCGCGTTTTACGCTTATTCGCACCTTCTCGGCTTGACGCCGAGAAAAAAGGCCGAAGAAATCGTTTCGGAATGTAAAGACTGCGAATTCTACCGTGAAAGACTACGGGCTACCGGGAGGCCAAAGGCAACGAATTCTTTCATTGGGCAAGCGAGTACGATTACGAGAGTTTCACGCTCGAGGAGACGAAAGTCGCCGATCCGTTCGAAAAAGAGTTTCGAAGCATGGAATTGGACGTGCTTTTCAGGATTTCGGAGAAGCCGGTTTCGAAGATGACCAAATCTGACTGCCGCGCCGCGCATGGCATAATCATGAAACTTGCCGACCTGTTTTCCCAAGTTTGTAATGCCACCGGCGCGGACCCTGAAAGCGTCGGCAGGTATTATATCGAGAAAGATGAAATGAAAAGAGGGACGAGTCTTGCGGACGCGCTGGTCTGCCAGCCGCTGAATATTTCAGCGGCTGGGTTCGCGAATGATGCGCTAGACATGGCACGGCGATTATCGGAATATCTCGAGCCGAAAGCTTTTCTTGGCGACGCCGCGACAATCCTTTCAGAAGCGGGCCGCCACGATGAAGCTGGAGCCCAAGCTGAAAAGAACATGCAAGAGTTTCCGGGCGAGGCATGGATTTACATCACCGCAGCGGAGGCTTATAAGAGAGCTGGCGCCCCCGACAAATCGTCGGAGATTTTCCACCGGGCTCTGGATGTCGTAAAGGACAAGACGTTCAGAAGCGACGTTTACGAACGCTTCATTGAGTTTTTGAAGAGAACCGGGAATACCGCCGAGGCCGGGAAACTGGAGGAACAGTTCCGGAGAGAAAATTCCGACGACAAATACACTGCAAAGCCCGTGGGAAAGATCGTGTTTTCTCCCCATTCCGAACATAAAGGGACCAGCGGCAAAGGAAAGGAAAAGATCGGGCGGAACGATCCCTGTCCCTGCGGAAGCGGATAGAAGTACAAGAAATGCTGTCTGGATAAAAAATGAAATCGTAGCCTGCCGGTTTTCTGTTCACTTGTATAAAAGTCGTTGGGCGGGCTGAGGGGATGGATATAAGCCCCACGAATTCCACATATTCCCAGGGGGTACACCTCGACGCCGTCCGCGAGCAGGCGAGCTTCTATGGGAGACATAACCGCGAGGCAAGAACATGAAACGAAATCAAGCGACTGAAAAAACAAGGGTGAGAATTGGCATTATTGATAGATAATCGCTATAATCCCATCAAACATCCGGTGGTAATTATTCACACGTCCTGATTAAAGTATTTGAAAAGATGACAATTACCACGGCAGTAAAAGGAATACCGTATGTCAGATGGATATCCAGACGGACTCGCCAAGCCGACACTAGACTATGGCGCGATGGATTGGCAGGACTTTCAGAAGCTGGCAAATGAACTTTTGTTTCTCCTTTCCATCCGCGACCCTGAGAAATACAAATGCGATACATTCCTGCCCGCCATTGGAGAGGGTCGTGACAGAGGATGCGACGGTTTTCATGTCGGTCTGATGGAAACCGCAGATGACGATAGATACGGCAGATGGAACGTACAGGTTAAAAGGTATAAAAGGCATGAAGATTTCGATCTTACAGAAGCGATAACCAAAACAAAAACCATGCATGAGTTGACCGTAAGAAATCCCAACGGTCTTCTGATCGTTATTGCCTGTCCGGTTCCACAGGAAATTCAGCAAAACTGGGAGAACCAGATACGCGACTCCGGTTTGAAACCGGCGGCTGTCTGGGACAAAGACAAACTCGATCTTCTGATAAAAAATTACGCGCCGGACATCATGTTCGGTCCGGACCGCGTCTTTGATCCCGTGTCTCGATGGCGTCCCCATTCCTTCCTCATGGAGGGAAAGGATGATTTTTTCAAGGAACCGCTGATAGGGAAAACGGCGGAGACAGAAAGACTGAAAGAATTCTCTGAAGCCACAAATCCACAAAAGTTGGCGGTGGTGTTTGGCCCCGAAGGTGCCGGAAAAACGCATATCCTCTATAAATGGGCGGAAAAGCATTCTGATGACAACATTACACGAGAAGACAGAGCAAACGTATCCCCTGTTTGGCCTGTCGCCATAGGACGGACCTGGGGTGCAAGTCTCGCCGGGCACATGGATGAACTCGACCCGACCGGAAGACAACTTATTATCGCCGACTGCCGTTTGAATGAAGAGGAATGGTTTGAACTTGAAAGAAGCCTTCACGCCGATGCTCGCGGGAGGAAAATTAAACTGATAGCGGTCGTAAGCGAACGCGAACTCGGTTTCATAAAACAGACTTTCAGTTCCTGGGGCGATCCTGTTGAGATCAGGGTAGATAAACTGAGTGAGCCTGAATTCAATGAATTGGCCCGGGCTAAAGGGGTGAAGGAGGAATATCTGCACACGGTGGCTCGTGTCACTAATCGTATTCCGGGACTTTTGAACCTCGTGTTGGAATCGGGACGTCCGCTATATAGTTTATCCCGCCACAATTACTTTGCCGCCGCATTGAACCGCATCAAGAAAGCGATTGGTCCAAGCGAACAGGAAAAAAGAGCAACCATAGCAGCTCTTGCATGGGCATGTCTGACACAACCTGTCATGGAACAGAGGCAAGACCGACCGCCTGCGCCACCGGATATTTTACAGGACTATGTCGGCGACAAGTTTTCTTGGACAAAAGCGTGGAGATGGCTTCAGAAACACGGTTTCCTCAGAAAAGAATCAGTGCGCTACCAGATAGGTTGGAGGGTTTTTCCCAACCAGCTAGGTCCTGCGGCATTAGACGATTTATTCCTCTCGTTTGACGACGATGACCGCCTCAAACTGATAGTCCAGGCAAAGATGACCGCGCCGAATAGTGCTGTTGGCAACATTGTGGTCGCCTGTGTTGCATTGAGCGATGATGCATCGATAAAAAAGCTGCTTGAGGTTTTTATCGACATGTGTTTCACCGCTATAACGCAGATGTCCGCGTTAAAGCAACAAGTCGAAATAGAGTTCATACATCCCATTGCACAGATATATCCAGAAAAGGTCATTGATCTCGCAATGCGACTTATGCGTGACTGGGAAGAGCATAAGGAGGAATATCCTCCTTTCGGTGAAATGTCTATTGAGGAGACACTGACCAGCCAGACAACCCCTCTGCATTTTCTCGTTGATAAATTGCTTCCGCCATTGGAAACGGCAGGAATGCGAGCAAAATATACAAATAACGTATTGAGGATGCTTCCCACGCTTGAGAAACTTGGTGAATTCTACCGCTACGAAACCAATGAACATAATCACCCAATACTACGAATGATAAAAAATCTATCACGAGCAGGTGATGATAGGGAATGCGTTCCCAGAATGAGGGCGGCTCTTGTTGTTCTGAAGGAATGGGCTGAATCGCCTGATCGCATGAAGAGAAAATTCACGGCGACGGGATTCGCGGTGATGACAGCCCTGTCATGGGATACATCATATACTGTGACATCACGCCAAGTTGTACTTGGAACTAAATCTATCACGCAGGAGCCCGAATGGTTGAAACCCATCCGTGAGGAAGCGTTTCATTCTCTGATAGATTTAATTTTGAGCGACCTCGTTGAAATGGATGAAAGAGAGTTATTGATGAACAACGAACTGTGGCACGCACACGGAAATATCCTCGGATTGTGGAGCCGCGAGACATCTCTTCCAGCAAGGGAAGACCTTGTTCAGGACATGTGCGACCGTTTTATCGAAATGATGGATAATGCCGCCGACGATCCCGTTCAGAACGCCAAGAAAGGCCAGATAATAAAATACTTGGGTTCGAAACTGGAGAGGAACTATATACGGCCTGATGAAAAAAAACAAAAAGTTAAAGAAGCGATTGTTAGGCACATGCAGAAGGATGACATGAAAATGTTCGCGCTAATGCACGGGGAAGACATGGTTGTGGTCGGAGACGACGCGGAATTGACGAATTTTAGAGAGATTCAACGGGAGGAAAACCGCGAGGCGCTGAAAAGCCAGATCGATCATTTTGTAAAAGGAATACTTTCCTCCCAAGGCGCCGACCCGGCATCCATATCGAAACAGATTCTTCTGAGACTTGAAGTCATAAATAAATTCCGAAATTTCAATGTTAATCTTTTCATGGTCGGCGAAAGTTTAGCCGAGCAGCTCGGAGAAAAGGCAACCACCCTGATAGACACACTGTTCGAATCCGCTTCTCCCGACAATATGCTTCTACCCGAATTGATAGCCGGAATGCTTGTCTTTCAGTGGTTAAATGCTTCCGAGCCGTTGAATACCCTTTCGATATTAGAAGGCAAACGGGAAAATGAGAAACGACAAAGAAGCATAGCTTTGCTCAGAGCAGCTTCCCGAATGGACATTGCCAAAACGCTTCCAGAGAATTTCTACGAAGCGTTGTGTGCCGCTTTCGATTGCGCTCCGCACCAAGAGACGGCGCGACTTGCCCCCCTTATTTTCTGCATCCTCGACCAGTTCGGCTTCGACAGAGACCTACTTGCGGATAAGATGAAATCTCTTATTGAGAGCCTGCCCGAGGAGGCGAAAAAGATTTTTTTTCGAATGGTCAAATTTGACATGAGAAGATGTGCCGATTT
>Ga0116148_1004692_pt1 | contig 11792 bp, 3 predicted proteins | sample AD_UKC055_MetaG_FD_89786 | JGI IMG/M metagenome (GOLD analysis project Ga0116148, IMG submission 89786) | Active sludge microbial communities of municipal wastewater-treating anaerobic digesters from USA - AD_UKC055_MetaG | ecosystem: Engineered > Bioreactor > Anaerobic > Digestate | place: USA... | reverse complement strand
CCGCAAAGCCACTGTTGGACGAGGAGTTCGAGGAGGCGACCGAAGGCGAGGAAGTCGAGCACAAGGAACGGCTGAAGACCAAGTGGGCGCAACTCGAGGCCCTCGTCGGCACGGAGAAGCGTCTTAAGCTGATCGCAGAGGACTTGGTGAGGCACTTCGAAACCCGTCTGGAGGCGATGGACGGCAAGGCGATGATCGTCTGCATGAGCCGTCGAATCTGCGTCGAGCTGTATAAAACCATCACGGCCATCCGTCCAGACTGGCACAGCGACCACGACGCGGCGGGCATCATGAAGATCGTCATGACCGGCTCGGCGTCCGACCCCGAGGACTGGCAGGGCCACATCCGCAACAAGCCTAGACGCGAAGAACTGGCCAAGCGATTCAAAGACCCGAAGGACCCGTTCAAGGTAGTCATCGTCCGCGACATGTGGCTGACGGGATTCGATGCCCCGTGCCTGCACACGATGTATGTGGACAAGCCAATGCGCGGTCACGGACTGATGCAGGCCATCGCACGCGTCAACAGGGTTTTCAAGGACAAGCCGGGCGGACTGGTCGTGGACTATCTGGGGCTGGCCGATCAGCTCAAGTACGCTTTAGCGAATTACACCCAGAGCGGCGGCAAGGGTCAGACGGCTATCGACCAGGAGGAAGCCGTCGCTGTCATGCTGGAGCGCTACGAGGTCTGCTGCGGCATCTTCCACGGGTTTGACTGGACGCGGTGGAAGACCGGCGGGCCTCAGGAACGCCTCTCAGTGCTGCCTGCGGCGCAGGAGCATGTACTGGCCCAGGAAGACGGCAAGAACCGGTTCGTGAAGGCGGTCAGTGACTTGTCCAAGGCCTTCGCTTTGGCCGTGCCCCATCTAAAGGCGCTGGAGATTCGGGATGACGTGGCCTTCTTCCAGGCCGTGAGGGCGGTTCTCACTAAGAGCGCAGGTGACGGCCATCGCAGTCCCGAAGAGATCGAACTCGCTATCAGACAGATCGTGTCCAAGGCGGTTTCGTCGGGCGAGGTGATTGACATCTTTGCGGCCGCCGGACTGAAGAAGCCGGACATCTCGATTCTGTCCGACGAGTTTCTTGCCGAGGTGCGCGGCATGCCCCAGCGGAATCTGGCGGTCGAGATGCTGCGCAAGCTGATCGAGGGGGAGATCAGAGTACGCGGGCGTAAGAACATCGTGCAGGCCCGCTCCTTTGCCGAACTCCTGGAGGCAGCGATTCGGAAGTACCAGAATCGCGCTATTGAGACAGCGCAAGTCATCGAAGAGCTTATTCGGCTGGCTCGGGATATGCGCGAAGCAACGCGTCGTGGTGAGGAACTGGGGTTGACCGAAGACGAAGTGGCCTTCTACGACGCACTGGAGGTCAACGACAGCGCTGTGGCTGTGCTCGGTGACGAGACGCTCAGGCTAATCGCCCAAGAGCTGGTGAAGTCGGTTCGGAACAGCATCACCATCGACTGGACAGTGCGCGAGAATGTTCGTGCCCAGATGCGCGTCATCATCAAGCGCATCCTCCGTAGGTACGGCTATCCGCCCGACAAGCAGGCGCGGGCGACCGAGTTGGTTCTCGAACAGGCTGAGGTGCTGTGTGTGGGTTGGTCTGATGGCTCTACTGGGGAGGCCGCACCATGAGCGTTCGCGACGCCGTCCAACAGGTTCGGCGGGGTAAGGGCGTGGGATGAACGAGAAAACACCTCAGCTTGCACGGAACTCCCCGGCTTCGGATTTCAAGTCCGATGCATGGGAGAATATTGTCGTAACTGATTCTGGCGAAGTCGTTCAGAAGTCGGCACCGCTTTCTCCTTCGAATGATGCTGTCAAGGCATCACATGCTGATGTGGCAGGAAGGAAACACAACGCCCCTGCCCAAATAGTGCCAGAGCGAACTGAACGCGTGCAGGAAATTGCTGCGCAGCAGCGTCCGAGACAAGCACCTGCATCCGAAACCCCCGTGTCCGTGCCACGTCCCTCACGTCGTTATGAGCAACGCGACACGAATGAAGGCCATCGCAGTCGGAGGGGCGGGCGAACAGATGAACTCCCAAAGCGAGCAACCATGTTGCTACGCTATCCCTTCGTTGGTGATCTCGTGCGTTGCACTGATCGCGGCTTCGGTTTCCTCCGCCATGCTCGCGGTGAATCTATGGCCCACATAAGAGAGAATGTGGGCCATGCTTTGCAGACCATGCAGGGACTCGAAGGGAAGTATTGCGCCTTTGCCATCGGCGGTAGCCCATCCCGGTATACTCAGCAGAAGCCCGATTGGGATCGCGCTGTCGTGCAGTGGATTCTTCTTGATGAGATCGACCCTGAACTAACGCCTGAGTCGTATCAACTTGCTCGCGAGGCAGAGCTCGCATCTGTGGATAAAGGCCGTCTCTTTAACACGCTGGCGGCTGAATGGTATGTGCGCACATGGGAACAGAAGGCAAGAGAACAGCCCAAGGCGCTGTTGATCCCTGATGCTCTGCTTGACAGCGCACTGAACGATTCGCTGTCGCACTGCTCCGATCTTGAGGGATGCCTCCGGCTTCTGGGGGCCATTGTCACGTCCCCGTACTATGCCGTCGAAGCAGCCGGAAGGCAGAATGCGTGTAAACGATTCTTCCATCCTGACAAGTGGGACTTGCGAGCCTTTATCGCGAGCCGACCAGTCGAAGAATGCAGGTTTTACGCTGATGTGTGGCCGCTTTGTGGCGCGGTCATACAAGACCGCATGAACCACGCCCGTACGGTTGCCATCGACATAGAGGCAGAAAACGGACGCATTTGGCAATACGGATGGAAAAACGCTGGCGGTACGGGACTCAAGTCTATGCCGGAAGACATCCCCGATGCCGACCTGACTGCAGCTGTTCAAGAAAGCCTTTTGTCGCTGCACTCCCCATGCATTGTCGGGCACAACCTGCTGAGTTGGGATCTGCCCAGGCTGAGAGAACGCAGGGTCGCCTTCCCGGAGCGGGCTGAATACTGGGACACCCTGATTGCTTCGTGGATTCTCAGACCATGGGTCCGCTCACACGCATTGATCGTTGACGACAACGGACACCGAGCGGATGCGGACGCATCCAAATGCTACGAGCTATTCGAGGCGCAGACCGCAATGTTAGCCGCTTGCATGCGTGATGCGTGCCGGGATATTGGACGCTTGATAGACGATCTCTTCGAGGGACGCATCACCCTCTCATCGATACCAGATCGCCATTACCCCGCCGACCTCTCCGCAAAAATTGGGGCGTTAGCACTTTACCCTCGCAACCGCATGCGCGACGTAGCGTGGCAACAGGGGTGTTATGTCGATTTCATGACGCCAGAATCGAGAATGAAGGATCCTGTTCTGTCGCCTGCGACCTGTGCCCTACTTGCACGGGAGCACGCAGATGTTCGGTCTAAGGCGCTGGCCATCATCGTCACCGACGCGGCCGAACATAAGGTGCAAGTACGTCTGTCAATGATTCCCTCATGGCTTGTTGACGCAACGGCACAGGCAAGGCTACGAGAGGCCCACAAGGACGATCAGTCGTCAGCCGACAATAATGCGGATCATCGCATCTGTGTGGCCGAAGACCTGTTTGCTCAGCCTTGGGAATCGAGCTTGGCGCTGATGCGGGAACAGAAGCTTGTTGCCGGTTATCCGTACGAGGTGCTGCTGGCGTGGCAAAGCGCTTATTCGCGGATTCTCAGAGAGGGTGAGGCACAGATCGAGTTTCCAAGCGTGATCGAGGGACGCACGGGACGTGCTGCATTTGTTGTGGACGACAAGGCTCGTGGTCCATCGTGGTTGCTCTATGAGCCTCCCGGTCTCGGCCAATCAGACCCCAGTTGGCAACTCTTGCCTCCAGTGCCAGATGAGCTGTCAATCGCTCAGCCTGCCAGTTCTGCATCCAGGGATCTGCCACACTGGGCCGCTCTTCCCAGATGGAGAGATGGCGATGTCACCAGTCTTGACGTGGACCGACTCTTTGTTTCGCCGGACACGGCCAACCGCAAGCTGTATCTGGCTGACGTCGTTCACGTTCTTCTAAACCTGCTTCGGACATTGCCGCAACAGCATCTCCTTGTATGCGCCATGCGCTGGCCAAGCGAGGCAGCCGAGGTGCAGAACGCTCTCACGCTGCTTTCTCTGTCCGTGCTCCATGCGGACACGCCATTGCGTCAGATCGAACGTCTGCGGAATGAAGGGCTCCGAGTTATTGCGTGCAGCCAGGCAGACATTCCTCGCTATGTTGAGGCGGCCCAACGGTTTGGGCAAGGTGTCCGCATCGCGGTTGACGAACTACCGCTGCACGCATGGCACTGCATTCTGAACACGCCAGTTGAGCCGAGCCGTGATTCGGGCGAGATTCCAAACGACTCGGCAGAAGAGGACGCTGAAGACGATGGCTCGGAGGACGCAGATAACAACGCAGATGTCGCAATGAGCCAAGCGGCTCAGGTTCCGCTGAAGGCCCGCGACCTTTATGAAGCGAGTTCTCTCTTGCTGGGCCCTTGGCTAGCATCGCTACTGCAAATGGATACCGCTCCCGAGAACCCCGTGCTCATTTTGGACTCGCGTCTCTTCAATCAACCGTCAGCTCGATCCCTGGGGCTGCAACGGGAGGACGTTCCGTTCTACCCCCTTGATGAACTGCTGGACGAAGGCAAACGTGACGTCTATGACCGAGTCTGTTTTCCACGACGAGCGCCTGAGGATATTCCCAACGATTATGAGTCCTATCGGAACTATCTGGAGAAGAATTGGGGATACGCTAAGTTTCTGCCAGGAACCCAGCAGCCCGCCATCGAGGCGCTTGTCAGCACCCAACACGATTTGCTTCTGCGACTGCCGACCGGTGCTGGCAAGTCGGAAGTCTTCCAGGTTCCCGCGTTGCTTCGGGCGCAATACTCGGGTCGTCTTTCGGTCGTCATTACTCCTCTGCGCGCATTAATGCAGGATCAGGTTCACAGGCTGTGGCGGAGAGGATTCCGCGAAGAAGTAGACTACTTGAGCGGGGGGCGTGAGGCATGGGTCAACTATGACGTGTACCAGGGAGTTCTCGATGGCCGCGTCAAGCTCCTCTATGTCGCACCCGAGCGCTTTCGCGTTCCACGTTTCACGGAGGCGCTGGAGCGCCGTCGGCGCATGGATGGCGGCCTTGAGTTTCTCGTCTTTGATGAGGTCCATTGCGTCAGCGAATGGGGTTTTGAATTCCGTCCCGATTACCTGTACGCGGCCCAGTACGTTGCTGACTGGTTCCGCAAGATGGACCTCCCTGGCAATCCACATCGTGTCCTGATGTTGTCGGCGACGGTCACGAAGCGGAATCAGCATGATCTGGAGAGGGAACTCAGACTGCCACAGCCTCCGGACTATGACGATCTGCCACGGGACATGCCTCACCCAATCCAGCCATTCATCATTCTGGAATCTTGCGAACTTCCGGAAACAGAAGAGCTTTCAGCCGACGATAAGTTCAGCAAGATATTGGAGATTCTCGGTAAGCTCGACTTGGCTCAAAGCGGCGCGCTTGTGTTTGTTCGGAAACGCGAGGACTGTCATCGCATCAGTGAGGCGCTGAATGCGGCGGCGGCCGCTTCTGGGTCCGCCGTCGCCCACTTGCATTCACTTCCCTTTCATGCAGGTCTGCCGGAGACCGTCAAGTCGGAAGCATGCGATTTGCTGAAGGCTCGGACCGTGAACGTCCTTGTGTGCACGAAGGCTTTTGGCATGGGGATGGACGTGCCACATCTCCACGCCTGCATTCATTACCGGCCTCCGACCTTCATTGAAGATTATTTGCAGGAAGTCGGTCGCATTGGCAGGAGCAAAGAAGAGCGTGAGCGCACTGGACACGAGCAAGTGACCGCCACGCTGCTCTTCAATCACGACAATCTTGAGCACAATCTTGGGATGCTCCATGACAAGGCGGTGAAACCGCCGGACCTTCAGGACTTCTTCGGCTATTGTCTAGACCGCGCCGTTCCATTCAAGCAGGTGGGGAAGGCTGTTTGCATCGTACCCGCCGCACTCCGCATCAACGAGGCAAAGAGTTTCGATGAGAATCAAGTCACGAACTGCTTGTTCTGGCTTGAGCGGATGTCGGTGTTGCGAGTGGAAGGACGTCACCCGCCGTTTCTTGACCTGACTCTGCGACTGAGCAGCCTTCGGAAGATTTCAGCTACCGGAACGGACACCGCTGTTGTCGCACGCGCACTACTCAGCCTCGTCGAGGAGACTTCGCGGGTTGTGGTTGATCCCGAGGTCGCCGACTCATCCCCTGCAAGCAAACAGGCCGCCGAATCCGCATTCAGCCGGTTCATAAGGGGTCTCGTGCGAGGTGTCCTTGCGCTGGTGTCATCGCCAGCACAAACCTCTTCGGTCGAAGACGCCTCCGCAAGGGCCACGGCTCGACAGATTCCTTCGCCAGCAAATCGTGACAATATTGACGTCAGCGTGTCGATGTCGGAAATCATGGCGTCAAGCGGGGGCATTGGGGCGGATGATCTCTTCTCTCGTCTGATTGCGTTGAGTCAGGCAAATGCGCTGTCGCTGCGCAAGACTTTCGTCGTTCTGCGATCCGCAGTTCCTAGCGATAAGGAGACCTATTGGCCTCTACTGCGGTATGCCGTAGAGCGCCTGCTTCGTCCAACGGAGGGTGCCGTTGAGTTGCTATCGCGTAAGGCGTTCGAGGTGGAACTGAAGGCTTGGTATCAGGCATATCTGCGGCAAAGAGATCCCCCCAAGGATATTGAGGCATCTGCCGAAAGTGGTGTGCCTGTAGCCAGGTCCGCTGAGACACCACAAAAGAGACGCATACAAAGAGAAGTATACCGTGCGATTGGAGGATCGCTGAAGCTGGTCCGTTACGCGGGACTACGAATGAAGGAGAGTCTCGCGAGCGATGGGACGATGCAGTATGCGCGAGCGATTCCTGACTCAAGCATTGCGGAGGTAAAGAGAGGCATCTCCGAGAGGCTGGACGCCATGCAGCGGCTTGTTGCTTGGCTGGCGAAACAAGAGCCGCAGGCCGGAGGCGGGCAAGCCGCTTCATTTGATGTTGCTCTCGTGGATCTCGTGAACGCATTGGGGCAGGAAACGCGAGTCTCTCGACTGCGTGAGTTAATGAACCTGACTGAGGCGTCCGGCTTTTACGGGCTGGAGAACAAGACGGACGAGTGGGTGTCTGTCGTTTCTCTGAACACGATGGACCCCTTACCGCCCCACGTTTCGGAAACAGAGAGTGCAAAGACGACATCCGATACTGGCACCCAAACCGGATCGGATCTGATCCAGAGCACCTACGTGGAGATGCTGAAGAAGCATGAACTGCAAGTCCTTCGAGCGCAATGCATGGTGCTCTTCGCGGCCATGCCGACGGAGAATCGCAAGCAATTCATCGACCGATACTTTCAATGCTTGACGGCAGAAGACTTGCAGAGCGCACTCGAGGACGCTGTTGGCGAGGTGGGCGATGAGATTCTAGCGGGCAACCAGATGCTCCAGGATTTGCTGGTTCAGGTGCGCCGTGAGCGTTTTGGGAAGGAGATGGATCGTCTCAACGACGAACAACGCGCGGTCTGCGCCGCGCCCTTCAACCGAAAGCTGCTTGTCAATGCGGGACCCGGCTCAGGGAAGACCCATGTTCTGATGATGCGGTGCGCACATCTCATTCACGCGCAGAATATTAGACCATCAGAAATACTGGTTCTTGCCTTCAATCGAGCCGTGGTGTTTGAAATCCGCGACCGCATTCGGGACCTGTTTCGTGAACTGGGATATGGCAGTCATGTCAGGAGCCTGGACGTATCGACCTTCCACAGCTTCGCACTGCGAAACCAGCCGCCTTCTGACATGTATGAGGAAGATGCGATTGGGGAGGCCGTACACCGTTTTGCGCAGTCCGTCTCTACCGACACAGCGTTTGCAAGGCGGATCGCCGGTGGCTACAAGGCGATTCTCGTTGATGAGTTTCAAGACATGAACGAGGATTTCTACGATGTGGTGCAAGCCCTGGTCACGCACTGCCAGGATCAAGGCGGGGCGATGGTCATCGGGGATGACGACCAAGACATTCTCACATGGAATCGGAAGAAGTGGAGAGACCAGCACCGCTTGGACTGCCCGCTTGAGGCTGTTCACTATTTCGACAAATACCGGCAAGCATTCACGCCAGATCTTCATGCCCTTCCGCTCAATTATCGGTCAGTACCGGAAATTGTGAGCCGGGCGAACGGAATGATTGCAAAGGCAAGCGAGCGGCTCCACTTCACCCGTATGAAGGCGCAGACCACTTTGGCCGCTTTTCGCACGGAGAATGGCGCAGTCACCCTGCCATTCGACGCCAATACTCTCGGAGATATTCTCCTCGAGTCTATGTCTCGCCAGGCGAGCGACGGGAAAAGTGAATCCATTGCGATACTGTGTCGTTCCAACCGGGAATGCAGGAAGGTCCATGAACAGCTTTCTGCCCTACCTCACATTCACGACGAGTGGCTAGAGATTCTTGGGGCGGAGGACTTTGCCCTGTATCAACTTCGTCCGACAGGCGCAATGCTCGACATGTGTACTCGCCGCGACCAATGGGAGTTTGTCGAGCCCTACACATGGGACAGCCTACTTGCTGAATACCAGGCGCTCGGACATGCGGACATGGCCAAGGGTATTGAAGACTTAAGGGACATGTACCAGCTAATGCGACTTGAGCGTGGTCGCCCGCGAATGCGAGACGTTGTTGATTTTGTTCAAGAGATGCGGGCGTCGGACATCGAACGCCTCAAGACGCGCACTGGGATAAGTGCGAGGGATCACCGAATAACGATCTCAACGGTGCATAAAGTAAAGGGGTTGGAGTATGACACCGTCGTGGTGTTGCCGTCATCGGAGAGGTTCCCGCTGAATGACAGCAACGGAGGAGAGGTGTCAGTGGCGGATGCCGCCGAGGAGGCGCGTCTCTGCTATGTCGCGATGACGCGTGCCCGCAATCGCCTTTATGTGGGTTGGCCACAGGGAGGACGCGAGCCTGCGTGGTGGTCCAGTCGGCCATTTGAAGGGGTTGGCCTGAACGGCTCTTATACCCTCAAGGGCTCGCCGAAAGAGATATTCGTCTCATGGACTGGGCAGACAGCGCAAGTCGAGCAGGGACTTCAAGACTATATCGAGCAACACGTCAACGCCGGAGACGAGGTCGAATTGCGTTACGGCCGGGCCGTTTATCATCAGGGAAGAAAGGTCGGCATCTTGTCAAGGCGGACAGCCGACGCATTGAACAATGGTGACGGTCATGTGCGGCTGCGTGTTGCCAACGTGATACGCTATTCATGTGGGAAGTACTTTGAAGAGCACAATCATGATTTCTGGCAGGAGCTACACCAGTCTGTGAAGCAGCGCAGGTGGTTCTACGTGGTGTTACCGGAGGCAGGATAGATGCACAACCCCTTGTATAACTGTATTGAGATCGCTCACGAGAAGGCTGCATGCTGGGGATACTTCCAAGCGACCGTGTCATCGAGCAAAGACCCTGGCAAGATTCAAGGAGGCCACTGATGGCAAATGCACCTCTGGAGAAAGCGCCCTTCCATCGCATCCGCTGGATTTCCATCGTCGGCGGATTCATGGATGGAGCGAAGATCGAGTTCGCACCCGGACTGAACTGCATCATCGGGGCGCGCGGGACGGGGAAGACGACCGCCCTGGAGTTCATCCGCTTCGTGCTGGACGCGATGCCGGACGACCGGGACGCGTGCAGGCGTATCGAAGGTCTGGTGAACCGCAACCTCGACTTCGGACGGGTCGAGGTCGGCATCGAGACCAAAGACGGGCTGACCTATGTCGTCTCGCGCACGAGGAACGAGGATCCGGTTGTCCTTTCAGATGACGGCGCGCCGACAGAGATCACACTGAAGGCCGGGGGGTTCTTCGCGGCAGACATCTTCAGCCAGAACGAAGTGGAGAGTATCGCCGACCGATCCCTGTCGCAGCTCGATCTGATCGACACCTTCGACGCCGAGAGCATCGCCGACCTGAACGTCCAGATCAAACACGTCGGCGTGGAGCTGGCGGGCAACGCGAACGCCATTCAGCCGCTTCATGCCAAGATCGCCACGCTCAAGGAAGAGCTGGATGCACTCCCCGGCATCGAGGAGCAACTCAAGAAATACGCATCGGCAACGGGCGGCGACAGCGCGGCCATCAACACGGCTCACGAGCAGAAGGCTCTCCGTGACCGCGAGAAGCGGGCGATGGACTCGATGGCGGAGACTCTTGCCCAGTACCACTCCCATATTGGGGAGTATGTCGGCTATATCGAGCAGGAAGCACGTGCCCAATTCGCCAGAGAGGTGCTGGAAGGCCCCAATAAGGACATCCTGATGGAGGTCTGGCGCAACCTCGGACAATGTGCGCGGGCGATGGACGAGCACATCAAGCAGGTGCAAGCGCTTGTCCAGGCGGAACGCGGCAACCTGTCGGCCAGCGCAACGAAACTGGCGGCATCGCATGCGACACAGGAGATGGCCTTCCGGACCCTGATCGAGAAGCACCAGGCGGCGATGGGCCAGGCGACGGAACGGAGCCGGTTGGAGAAGGTGAGGAACGGGCTTCTGGCCAAGAAACGCGACCGCGACGAGGCTGTGACGCGGCTGACGAAGCTTCACGCCGACCGCGCGAATCTGCTTCGTAAGCTCTCCGAGCTGCGCGACGCCCGGTTCGCCATTGGACTCCCACACACCTTCAGCAACAATGGCTGTCTTTCCCCCGTGCGGTCCTTTGTCTTGTCTACGCCATCCTTCCGGTCCTCAGAGAGAACCTCCTTAGGAGTGTTACCCTATTACCCTCGGCTAACTCGGCTCATTATCTGGTCGCTAGCACACTCAAAACCTGTCTCGACCCATTGAGTCCTCTACCTTTCGAAACACGCCGCACCCGTACCTCTTACCGAAAGTTGGCAGCTATCATTCCACCGTGCTTTCTCCGTCTTCTTGTCGCCATTTGTATAGGCACACCCTTGTCAACATCAATAAAGAGAGACATCTTTCACCTGTTTATCATCGCCAACAACCACCCGGCAAAAAGCCCCGCCAAAAAACCCATTCTCCACCGATAATAATACGTTCCATCCGAAACGATACCGATACGGCACCCCATACAACACGTAGCGAGTTTTCGAATCATATTCACTTGCTGGGGGATTGTTTTTTACGTGGTCTTTTGCAATCTTAACCGCATCATGACTAGCCAACCAACGATTGGTCGGCGACGTAATATAATCGCGTATGTTTGACAACACGTTAGATATTTGTGCTTGTCCTGTGTATTGCAAAACACTTCTACACACATCGCCACCAAGCGCTCGATATTCGCCCTCAAAACATCTATTCGCTATATTCGTTCCAATAGGAGAGAAAGGATCTATACCCAAAGGAGGTTCCAAGATAAGCAACGCTTTTTCCGGGAAAATATACTCCTTATTAGTGAGCGCATTATATTGAATCTGAATCGTTATCTTTTCCCCAACAGACAGCGTCCCCCTCAATGATTCTTTAATATCGTATTCCACCTTATCATCTGCCTTCTTACCCACCAAAACACCAACCCCAACAGAATAATCCGAAAAAATATCCCCATTTTCAGACGCACAACAAATCAGACAAGAACTTACAACAAAAATATGATTGAGTATTTTCATCAGCGGAAGTCCCTATAATACTGCCCGCCAGCCAGCGGCCAGTGCAACACTGGCCGCTGGCTGGCGGGTGAATCGTTCCCTCGTGTGAAAGTGAGGGCATTGTGGCACAGGACGGCGGGGATTT
>Ga0116148_1004690_pt1 | contig 11794 bp, 7 predicted proteins | sample AD_UKC055_MetaG_FD_89786 | JGI IMG/M metagenome (GOLD analysis project Ga0116148, IMG submission 89786) | Active sludge microbial communities of municipal wastewater-treating anaerobic digesters from USA - AD_UKC055_MetaG | ecosystem: Engineered > Bioreactor > Anaerobic > Digestate | place: USA... | reverse complement strand
TATTTATCTCAACGATCGTCTTTTTGCTCGTATCAAAAGCGTCTATGACCGCCAAAATGAGTTGAAGCTGGGTCAGGAAGAGAAATTTCTATTGGACAAAATCTATCAGGATTTTGTCCGGGCCGGAGCACTTCTCCAGCCAGAAGCCAAGAATAGACTGCGTGAGATCGACCGGGAACTTTCCATGTTATCCTTAAAATTCGGTAATAATCTCCTGCAGGAAACAAACAGCATTAAAATTGTCATTGAAAATCCAAAACATCTGGCCGGTCTGCCCCCAGAAGTGGTAGCAGCCGCGGCCGAAGCAGCAAAAAGAGCTGGTCTGGAAGGCAAGTGGGTTTTCACCACTCATGTTCCCAGCATGACACCTTTCCTTCAGTATGCCCATAACAGAGAGCTACGGGAGCGGTTGTATAAGGCTTACCTCAGCCGTGGGGACAGATACAATGAGTATGACAATAAAGAAATAATTAAGAAAATCGTCGCCCTGCGGACAGAGAGAGCCAATCTGCTTGGTTTCCCAACTTATGCCCACTATTCAATCGACGTTAACATGGCTAAAACGCCGGAAAGAGTGGAATCCTTCCTTCTGGATCTCTGGAAATATGCTCTCGAAAAAGCCAAAGCCGAGCAGGCTGAAATGCAGCAGATAGCCGACGAAGAAGGCGCTGGCATAAAAATTGCTGGCTGGGACTGGTGGTATTATGCCGAAAAACTGCGCAAGAAAAAATATAATCTGGAAGACAATGAAATACGGCCTTATTTCTCGATCGATAATGTCCTGAATGGAATTTTCACCCTGGCCGGTAAGCTCTACGGTCTGAAATTTGAGAAAAGAAACGATATTTCTGTCTATCATCCAGAAGTGATGGTCTTTGAAGTCAAAGAAAAAAACGGTCAGCATCTGGGAATTCTTTATTTTGATTTCTTCCCTCGTCCAACGAAGAGAAGCGGTGCCTGGACAGGCGGGCTGCGCCGGCAAAGCTATGAGAATGGCAAGCGGGTGGCTCCACTGGTCACCATTACCTGCAATTTCACCCGGCCAACCGGAAATATCCCGGCCCTTCTCTCACTGGATGAAGTCGAGACCTGTTTTCATGAGTTCGGACACGCCCTGGCCTCGCTTCTTTCCATGGGTAAATATAATAATCGCTCTGTCCCCAGAGATGGAGTCGAGCTACCCTCTCAGATAATGGAAAATTGGGCCTTTGAACCAGAGTTACTTAAGCTGTATGCTAAACATTATGCTACCGGCGAAGTCATTCCCGAGGAGCTAATCAAGAAAATAAATAACAGCTCACTCTTTAACCAGGGCTTTGCCTCAACTGAGCTATTGGCTGCTTCCCTGCTTGACCTCTACTGGCATAAAACTATTTTTAAAGAAGACTATGAAGTCAACGATTTTGAGCGCCAGGTGCTGAATAAAATCGGTTTAATTGAGGCCATTGCTCCCCGTTACAGAAGCACTTATTTTCAGCATATCTTTTCCGGTGGTTATGCTGCCGGTTATTATGTCTACATCTGGGCGGAAATGCTCGATAGCGATGCTTTCGAAGCCTTTAAGGAACGCGGTCTGTTCGACCAGAAAACGGCCCTCAAATTCAGGCAGGAAATTCTGGAAAAATATGGGACGGTTGATTTTCTGCAGCAGTATATCAAATTCCGCGGTCGGGAAGCCAGAATTGAGCCCTTGTTGAGAAAGCGGGGCTTTGTTCAATAAGCTGTGGCCTGAAGGCTTGATAATGATGGCGGAGAGGGCGGGATTCGAACCCGCGGTACCAGCTTTCACTGGTACAATCGCTTAGCAGGCGACCCTGATCGGCCACTCCAGCACCTCTCCGCACAATGAGGCAGCGATATTTTAGCATTTTTTTTCTTTAAAAAAAACTGCAGAAATACGGTTTTAGCCAGGAATGCTGGTTAATTCAGGCCATGGGGTCCGTTCCACAATAACCGAATTCACCATTATTGGTTGGTTCTGCCGATGGTCACAATGGACTGGTTATAATCCCGGCGATTATTCTGGCTGTACAGCTTGATATGATAAGATTCCAATCAATTAAATGAGTTGACCCCTGAACTGGCTATTAAGTAAAATGTTAATCTTGCTACCTAAAGTTGTTTGCCCTTAAAAGATTTTCAAATTTTATTGCCAGGAGAAACAAATGTCAGATAAAAGAGAGAGAGCCAGGGAGCTTTTTGATGAAGGTTTCAGCTGCTCGCAGTCAGTTTTCACCCCGTATGCGGTTGAGCAAGGCCTGCAGGAAGAAAAAGCGTTGAAATTATCTCAGGTATTAGGCGGAGGGATATCTCATCTGGGGCTCACCTGTGGAGCAGTAACGGGAGCCCTGCTGGTCATAAGCCTTCATTTTGGCCGCAGCCAGGCAGAAGACCTGGCAGCTAAAGACCTGACCTATTCCCTTGCTCAGGAATTCTGCCGCCGGTTTACTGAACTTCATGGGTCAATTAATTGTTCCGACCTTATTGGCTGCAGTTTGAAAACACCTCAAGGACGGCAGCTGGCTTCTGAACATGACCTGTTTGATAAATATTGCACTGGTTTTATTGAGGATAGCTGTCGTCTGCTCGAAGAGATCATAGAGGAAGGTTACCAAAAAAAGGAGCGGAGCAAGATCTCTACTTAAAATTTAAGAGACCAGGGTTTTATTTGTTTTTAAGGCCGAACAGGCTTCAAAATAAAATTGGTATGATTCTTTTTTAAGATATCAACCAGAAGGAGGAGTGATGAGCAAAGGTCAAAAAAACATTCTGGGTACAGGTTTATTAAGTTTGCTTTTAATCATATGTCTGGCAATTTCAGTCCAGGCTCAAGGAAAAATTGCCTCTCCAGCCAAAAAACCGCTTAAAGTTTTTATCTCGGTGGATATGGAAGGCATCTGGGGTGTGGTCCATGGAAATCAATGTTCAGCTGAATCGCCCGAGTATCAGCTGGCCAGAAAATGGATGGCTGAAGATACTAATGCTGTCATCTCAGGCCTCTTCGAAGCCGGCGCAACTGAAGTGGTGGTCAACGACTCACATGGCAGCATGAGGAATATCATCGCCAGCGAACTTGACCCGAGAGCCAGTCTTATTTCCGGCTCACCCAAGCCGCTCTCCATGATGGAAGGAGTTGATTCCAGTTTCCAGTCCTGTATTTTTATCGGCTACCATGCTCGAGCTGGCTCGGCTCCGGCTATTCTGGATCACACCATTTCGGGGGCAGTTATTTATTCGATAAAAATCAATGGAATTGAAATGCCCGAGCTGGGGATCAATGGGGCCATCGCTGGTTATTATCAGGTGCCGGTGATCATGCTGACCGGAGACAGTGAAACCTGCCGCCAGGCTAAGGAAATTCTGGGGAATGAAATTGTAGCTGTGCCGGTTAAAGAAGCCGTTGGCCGTTTCGCTGCCAGAAATTATCCCAGGGAAAAGGTCCTGTCTGACCTTAAAGAAGGCGCTAAGAGGGCTCTCTCTTCTCTGGATAAATTCAAACCTTACCAGCTCAAGTCACCCTATCAATTTGAAGTTAATTTTCATAATAGTAATCAGGCTGAGGCTGGCCTGTTAGTCCCTGGAGTAAAGAGAATGGCACCCAGAACATTATCTTTTTCAACCCAGGATTATCTGGAAGGCTTTAAGCTTCTGCGGGCTTTAATTTCTTTAGCTTCAGGCAGTTAGGTCAACGGGGTTTCGGTCAAGGTTAAAAAGATAAAAGCAAACCCTTCGTCTTGATTTGAGTTAGAATTAATTGCTTCAGGCTGGCGGAGGGAGAGGGATTCGAACCCCCGTTCCGGAAACCGGAAAGCGGTTTTCAAGACCGCCGCCTTAAACCACTCGGCCATCCCTCCGGGAAAAAGTATTTTAATCCGAGACAACAGAGATGACAAGTGGCGAATTGCCTTATTTAAAATCTACTTAAAAATGATTCATTGTCCCACCAGAAAATCTACTCGAAATTCTTTTGCCTTCTGGCTCAGGTTGAAGCTAGCTTTAGGGGAGAGATTAGCCAGGAGGTGAAGAGATGTGTTTAGAGATGAAGCTAAAAAGAGCGGTATTAAATGAGTCGGCCAGTAAACATCAAAGCAGCCTTAAGAAGTCTGAGAGCCAGGTGCTGGAGGAGTTTCTAGAGCTTAGCGGCTATAACCTCTGTTATGGTAGCTGATAATTACGTAACTGTGATCGGAAGGCAATAATGAGTGTCCTGGTGAGCAGGCAAAATTCTTAATAGGCTATTTCTTTTTTTCTCTTTCTGGATTTCCTGTGGCTGCACTTCTCCGCTGGCCAACATAAATCAGAATTCAGGTTTATTGCCGCCACCACCAGCCGCTTCAGCCTTTGATAGCCTCAAGCCCGTCAAGATAAGGACGAAGGGCTGGAGGTATCAGCACCGAGCCGTCTTTCTGTTGATAATTTTCCAGGATGGCGCTGACTGTCCGACCGACCGCCAGCCCGGACCCATTGAGTGTGTGAACAAATTCAGGCCTGGCTTTCTGCTCTCTTTTAAACTTAATCTGGGCCCGCCGTGCCTGAAAATCAAGGCAATCAGAACAGGAAGAAATTTCCATATAACCGTTTCTGGTTGGCATCCAGACCTCAAGGTCATAAGTTTTCCCGCTGGCAAAACCCATATCTCCAGTGCAAAGCGCCACTACCCGGTAGGCCAGGCCAAGACGCTTTAAAACTTCCTCCGCACAGGAAGTCATATATTCTAACTCTTCAAGTGATTTTTCAGGCAAGGAGAAAACCATCATCTCCACTTTATTGAACTGATGCTGACGAACCAGACCTCTAATATCCTTGCCATAGGAACCTGCTTCACTCCGGAAGCAGGGGGTATAAGCAACCAGACGCTCTGGCAGTTCCTTCGCTTCAAGAATTTCTCCCCGGTAGATATTGGTTAATGGCACCTCGGCCGTCGGAATAAGATACCAGTCATTGCCCTCCAGTTTGAAGAGGTCTTCAGCAAACTTTGGCAGATTACCCGTGCCGGTTAAACTTGCCTCATTGGCAATAAAAGGCGGTAAGACCTCTTTAAAACCTCTTTCTTTCGTGTGGAGATCAAGCATAAAATTGATCAGGGCTCTTTCCAGCCTGGCTCCCATTCCAAAATAAAGAGCAAAGCGGGAACCGGTGATTTTAGCCGCCCGCTCAAAGTCGAGTATCCCGAGATTCGTACCGATATCCCAATGAGGCAGAGGCTCAAAATCAAAAGCTGGCGGCTCCCCGACGACTCTGACCACTACATTATCCTCGGCTGTTTTTCCTATGGGAACAGAGTCATGAGGAATATTGGGCAGGCGAAGAAGCAACGCTCTGAGTTTTTCCTCTAACTCTTTTGATTTTTTTTCCAGACTGGCGATCTCCTCGCCAACCCGTCGTGATTCTTCAATCAAAGCGGCTGGATCCTGCCCAGCCATTTTTAGCTTTTTAACTTCATCAGAGATCCTGTTTCTTTTTTCCCGGCCTGATTGAACCTCCCTGGCCAGCTCCTTAATCTGAGCTGACAGGTGATAAACTTCCTCTAAGTCAGCCAGAACCTGAGCCTGTCCGCGACTGGCCAGTTTCTTTTTAACTTCCTCGAAATTGTCCTGAATCAATTTTAGGTCCAGCATGCCCTGATTATAACACAATCACCTGTTTGATATTTACTGCTCTTAAACACTCAGTTCTGTTCAATGAGTTGAAGCCGCTGAGAAAACAGACTAAAATTAAACAAAACAACATGAAAAAGTATTATGTCGGCACCGCCGGCTGGAGTTATGAAGATTGGGAAGGCATTGTCTATCCAGAAGCCAAGGGACGAGGTTTTCACCCGCTGAGCTATCTGGCCAGTTTGATTGATCTGGTGGAAATAAACTCAACATTTTACCGGCCGGCCTCGGTCTCCATGGCTTATTCCTGGTTGAAGCGCCTCCAGGCTTATCCTGATTTTTTATTGACAGTTAAACTTCTTCAGGTTTTTACCCACCAGCGGGAAAATATCTCACCGCAATTAGCCGATGAATTCAAAAGAGGTATTGCCCCTCTGGCGGTCAATCAGAGGCTGGCAGCGATTTTGATCCAGTTTCCCTGGTCTTTTATTAATTCTGAGGAAAATCGTAAATATCTGGAGAAGCTGTTTGGCCTTTTTTCAGAATTTCCTTTAGCCCTGGAAGTGAGACATTCTTCCTGGGATCGGCCTGAGTTCTATAATTTTCTTAAAGAAAAAAGAGTTACTTTCTGCAATATTGATCAGCCTATTTTCCATCATTCTATTAAGCCTTCAGCTATTGTGACTAACCCGGATTTCTCGTATGTACGGCTTCATGGCCGAAACTACCAGGACTGGTTCAGAGAAGACGCCGGTCGCGACGATCGCTATAATTATCTCTACTCAAAAGATGAGCTGGAAGACTGGGTCGGCCGGATCAAAAAGCTGGCTGAAAGCAGTAATCATGTTTTCGTTATCACCAATAATCATTATCGAGGTCAGGCACTGGCCAATGCTCTTCAGATCAAAAATATGCTGACTGGAGAAAAAGTTAATGTTCCCGCGACTTTGCTGGAAAAATATCCGGTGTTAAAAGAACTGGCCGAAAATCTGGGAAAAGGGCAAAAAAATATCTTTGAAAATCAAATTGAGAATGAAAAAAAAGGAGGTGATAGCCTTAAAGCTAAGACTCATCCCGGAAATAATAATTGATCATAACAGCCGGGATAAAAATAGTCTGGATCATATTTTTAAATTTTTATTTTTAATCTAAAAAAAAGGAATAATAAAATGAACTGGTGGGAAAATGAATTCTTACAGGTCAAACAAAACAAGCTTTATTTAGAAAATTTTGCGGCCGAACAACTGGCCAGAAAACATGGCACTCCCCTTTATGTTTACAGTCCCCAAAAAGCTGCGACTAATTATAGACATTTGAAGCAGGCTTTTGAGCCAGCTCCAACCGGAATTGAAGTGAAAATCGCCTACGCCCTGAAAGCCAATTCTCATCCCGGTCTGCTCAAAATGCTGATTAAAGAAGGGGCGGCGATTGATGCCGTGTCACCGGCCGAGGTCGAAAAAGCTATCCAGGCTGGCTTCCCCGAAGACAGGATTATGTTTACCGGCACTTCAATCAGTCAGGAAGATTTTGAGCGGGTACTGGCTCATCCCGGTGTAACCATTAATATTGATGCCTATGAACAGATAGAACTGCTGCAAGCAGCCAGAAAACGCCGGCGGATTAAGAGCCCGGTTAGAGTTTCTGTTCGATGGAATCCGGGACTCGGACGGGGCTTTTCCAGTAAGACCGTGACTGCTGGGGAACGAAGTCCCGATGGAACACCAATTAAATTCGGAATAGAAGATTCGAGGGTTATAGAGGCCTTTGAAAAGCTGCGCGCCTTAAAATTTCGGCCGGTTGGCCTTCATCAGCACCTCGGCTCTGGCTGGAGCGAAGAAGACTTTCCGGTAGCAGTCAAAGCTGTTGACCGGATGATAAAAAAAGCCCGGGAGTTGAAGCGGGCCGGATTTGATTTAGAATTTCTGGATTTTGGCGGTGGCTTTGGACCTAAATACAGCCTGGAGCAAAGGCTTTTCCCGCTCAAAGAATATGCTGCCTACATTGTTGACAGAGTGGAAAATTCCAAGCTCGGGCTAAAAGCTATCATCGTTGAGCCGGGGAAATATCTGGTGGCCGAAGCCGGCGTCCTGTTGGTTAAGGTTGAATACTTGAAAAAGAGCTACGGAAATTTATTCGCCTGCGTTAACGCCGGCACCTATAACACTGTACCGCGGCCAGCTATCTATGAAGAAGCCTATCACGAGATTGTCAATGCCAGCCGGGTTAATGGCGGGAAAAAAGACAAAATAACTGTGGCCGGACATCTGTGCGAAACAGGCGACGTTTTTGGTGTGGAACGGCTGATGCCCTGTCCGGAGCGCGGACAAATTCTGGCAGTCTTAATGGCCGGTGCCTATTGCCGCAGTATGGCTTCCAATTTCAACCTGCGCGATATTCCACAAGAAATTCTGCTGGGCAGGGTGTAAATAAAAGGTTTCCAGGAAAGCACAATTTATAAGGCCAGAGTAGCTTCTAGTCTGAGACCGGACTTCCGGAGAAAGCATACTAGAGATGGCTAGAAGTCGCAGTTTTTCTCTGGTTATTCCTTCTATCTACTGATTTTATTCTCAAAAAATAAGGCAACCCTCGTACTGTTCTGATTTCACCCGTATCTATCACCTGCATTACCAGGTCGGCCAGCCTGGCAGATAAAAAAGGCAGTTTTGACCTGCTGGTCTTTGCCGACGCAACCTATTACCTTTTACCTATCTACTCTAACCAATTCTCAATTCTCCAGAAGAACCAGATCAAAACTAAGCCGGAATGGCGGGACTGAAATCCAGAAGTTGTCAGAGCTACTCTATGTGGCAGACACTAAAACTGGGCGTCTGACAAAGCTATAATAAGATAAATTCCATCTTTCATAGCCAATCGCTGTAAACTTAATCTGACTCCAGAATGACAGGTTGATTATAAATAAATTATTCTGTCCGGATCTTGTGGTTGGTAAAGAAAATCAAATAAAGCCAGAAAATAGGCGTCATTCTCATCATCTTATCTGTGTCTATAAAAAATACGAACCGTCCTGAAAAGAGGGCAGATTTTCAGTCATTTAAAATTTTTTCTATCCTTAATATTTCTGGCACGTTTTTCGCAATAAAATATAAATGCAGGGTTGAGGGATTCAATTGATGATTTTTTCTCTTTTGTTAAGAAAGCTTGAGGAGGAGAGAAATGAGACCAATCATCGCCGTGGTGATTATCATTTCTTTAATCTTGTTTTTTCAAACAGGATGCTTGCTGAATGTTAGTTCGAAGATCGATCTACAGCCAGCTGGCCCTTCGCAGACAGCTCACTCAAACCTTTCAGCGAGTTTCAACAATTCTGGAGACGCACCGTCTTTTAATACTGCACCTTTAATAATAGGATTCTCTGTTGTCCTGGCGGCTGCATTAACCTATGTTTATTTCTCAAACAAGCATGATAAAGCTCAATATGCTTTGACTCCAGCCGGTGAGAGAGTAACTCTTATCTTTCATGCTGAAGCTCCACCAGATGCAATTTTGCTTGGCGAAATACGTACCCGTTCTCACACCGATTTAAATTTATTAAAAAACGACCTTCGCAATCAAGGGGCCCGGATGGGAGGAGATATGGTAGTGGTTGATGATATCCAACCACAAATCCCGAATATTTATAACAAACAAGTTTCAACTCATTATGTCGGAATTGGCCGGGTATATAAAACCAGAGCTTCTCAACAAAATGAAAAAGATTAAAAAAGGCCGAATTTTAGATACTGTCAGATGACAGCTCTGGCCAGAGGACACATCATGAGGAAATTTTGTGGCCGGAAGTAATCGCTGGCTGCGGCCGGCAGCAGGAAAGGGAGTGTATGTATCAAAGACCCGGACAGCCACTGAAGGTGCCACCGGCTAGACCTGCAGGTCAGATTCGATAAGGTATCTGACCTGATATATTGCGCGGCCACGTTCATTTCACGACCTTCCAGCAACAGCCATTGATGCTCGCTGGTGGCAGGAGGCAAACCAGGGTTGATGCCAGGCTATTCAATGCTTTTTGCCCGGCAAACAAATAAGGCGAGATAGCAGTACTTTGAAGGCCTGATAGTCGCAGCTATTAACAAATTCACTTTTGACACTAAAGCTGAGGCCAGGATGATCCGCCAAGCCAGGCTCTACGTCAGAACCGCAGAAGCTATTCTGGCAGACTTGAAAACCTAGAGCCCGGTGGCCTGACCTTTCCTGGCTCCATTTACACTGTTGGGCGCTCCAAAGTCGGTCACACCCGGAATATTGTCGAGGCACACCAGGTCACCCGTAATTACATTACCAACCAGGGCAACGCCATATTGGTGCAGCTTACCGCTCAGAAATTTCACCACCTGACATTTGTTGCCGGAGACAGTCAGATTTCTTTTGAATTTTGAACCCGCTATGATTACATCATCATTAGTTCCGGAGATCGAAGCTTTTCCGTTGACAGTAGCTCCAAAGATGTGAATAACTGCCGCTCTGTCAGCCTGCAAATCACCATTGATGGTTGAACCATCAGACACAACCAGCGAGGCACCCGGATTAACCACCACTTCCCCATTGATAGTTGCCCCATCAATAAGAGTTACACCTTTTTCAACCACCAGCTTTCCTTTATGCTGACCAGTCACAATGTTTGTGGGTTCAGGCGATTTTCCAGGCAAAACTGTGGCTTTGAACATGTCAGGTAGACCGATATTGCCTGCCGGGTCAATAGCCCGATGTTCGACGGTATGAGTACCAAAACCAGGCCAGAAAGTACCAAAAATCTCATGGTCAAGATAGAGCTGCTCCCAGGGAACTTTGGCGTGGCCACCGGTACCCAGATTGCCATAGGTCAATCCCCTAACGTCTAGACCTGAGTGGGTAAACTTAAATGGTGTGCCCATGGGTTTATCGGGGAAACCAAAATAATTGTACCAGCCACCTCCGTCCAGCTTGAATTCCGCCGCCACATAAAGAGGCTGATCATAACCGGTCCGGTCATCCTGAGGCTCAAGGAGCATTTCAAATTCATTAAAATAGACATTATGTTCAGCCTGGCCGGCAATGGTGGTCAGCGGCCTGGATAGCTTCCGTGGAGCCGTGGGAAGAACATTGTCAACTGACCAGGTAAGGCTGGCCACTTTACTATTCCGATCACTGGGATCGGTCAGAGTGGCAGTCAGTTGGAAAGTACCTTTGGGCAGATTGAGCTGGCTAAGGTTAAGGCAGCGATTGTTATTGGGATTCGGGATGACCTGGCCATCAAGACTCCAGGTTACGGTCAGCACCCGGTCTCCTGGGTGAGTCGTTTCCACAAAGACGACCTCCTGTCCGCTTACCGGTCTGGTGGTCGGCGTTGATCTGGTAAATTTCGCTTCTACTTCTTTCGAAGGCAGAGGCTTCCCCACGGTAAATCTGCGGGTCTGAGTCAGCCTGGGTCCATTTATCCATTTCGGATCACGGACAAAATCAGTCGGGTCTGAAACTGTAACTTCAATAATGTCGCCATTCTTAAGATTAAGTTTAGAAAGCTCCAGGTTGCAGTTGTTGTGATTTTCTATTATCTGTCCATTTACCCGCCAGGTAATATTCAGTTCATGATACCTGGGGTGCATAGTCTCGACCCAGATAATATCTTTAGGACCAACCTCACCTTCTGAAGTATGGTCTAGTGGCATACGGTTAGCATCACGCATACCCGCTATCCGGATGGTCATCTGCTCGCGCTGGACAACATCAAAGTGATAGCCCGTCCAGCGCATCATGCTGTACTCGCTGGCACGCCGTATACCGCAAGGCCAGGTGTTACCACCCTCATAAAGGCCGATGGGACTACCGGACGAGGCGCTATCTTCGCCGATCCAGCGCCACCATTTGTGCTGATCAGCAATCATTTTTTCTGGGCTGGTGTATATAGTGTGGCTGAAGGAGTCAGGTTCACCGCCAGTCCAGCATCCCCTCCAGACATTGCGCTCTATATAAGGATAATCATCCGCAATAAGACCAAGCGAGTGGCCCAGCTCATGGATGGAAACCAATGGTCCCTGAGGTGAGCCGCCAGTGGTCGTAGCATGAAAACCACCAATACCACCATAAGTAAAGGTATTGGCAATAGCCAGAGTCTGAATATTCTGGGATTCAACCGGTATGCCCAGTTCTGGCTCAACATAATTTTTGAGGTACCAGGTACGCTGTTGGGCACCAGTCCGAGTTCC
>Ga0116148_1004684_pt1 | contig 11801 bp, 5 predicted proteins | sample AD_UKC055_MetaG_FD_89786 | JGI IMG/M metagenome (GOLD analysis project Ga0116148, IMG submission 89786) | Active sludge microbial communities of municipal wastewater-treating anaerobic digesters from USA - AD_UKC055_MetaG | ecosystem: Engineered > Bioreactor > Anaerobic > Digestate | place: USA... | reverse complement strand
GCCGTCCCCGCTCGAACGTGCCGTTGACGTTGACCGGCGGGTCGGGGAACTTGTCCGGTTCGAGCTCGTCGCCCACCTGGGGGGCCACCCATTCCTTCTCGCCTCTCAGCCGCTCGACGATTTGGCGGGCCATCTCGCCGCGGGCCCGCTCGGTGCTGTCGCTGATCTTGAGCGACCACTGGTCGCTCTTGTCGGGATTCCGCAGGTCGATGCACCGTACGTCGGCGGTGAAGGTCGAGCCGCTCTTGACCAGCGTGCCGTAGATGCCGACCTGCATGGCCATCTTCTTCATGTTGGCCAGCACGTCCTCCTGCCTGGCGTCCGCGGGCGTGGGCGTGGAGAAGTCCTGCGTGGTCGGCCCGTCCAGCACGTCGAACTCCAGGTGGCGGGCCAGGCGCAGGCGCAGACTGTCGGAGACCTTGGCCCCGTAGGCGCCCTCGGCGCAGTGGAAGTCGTAGATGATGATCTTGATCTTGGGCTTTTCGTCAGCCGCCCGCGCCGGCTGGGCCGGCCACGCCACCGCCGCACTCAGCAGGACGACCATCGTCACGCAAGCTTTCATCTCACTCTCCGCGATTGGCGACCGCTGCTCATGGGCAACCGGCCACCGGGTACTGGCCGCGCGCCACAGGCTGCTGGCTACGGGCCACTGGCTACAGGCTACTGTTTCTTCCGCGCCTCCCGCTCGATCACGTCGCTGGTGCGCCCGAAGTTGGGCGTGCGGGCCTTCTCCTCGTCCAGCGGGGCCTTCTGGTTGGGATCCGCGTACAGGTGGACGTTGTCGAACAGGTAGGTTCCCGGCGGCCAGTACGCGTAGACCTGGATCTGGAGGTACTTCACGGTGGCCGGCAGGCCTCCGCGGGGAGGGCAGGGGGCGGCGTAGTGCTGCCAGGTGTCTTCCTCGTTGCGGCAGGCGAGGTACCAGCGGAAGACTTCGCGCCGGTAGCGGTCCGGGTTCCTGGCCGCGTCGGTCGCGATGAGCTGCTTCTGCCTGGCGACCGGCAGGCGGGCGAACTGCTGGGGCGTCATCTTCATCTCCACCAGCGTCTGCTCGGGCAGCGCGTCGGCGCGGTCGCCGAAGTCCGCGTAGCCCTTGACGAAGATCTTGGGAAAGAAGATCCCCGCCGTCTTGCCCTTCATGTCGGCGACCATCCAGTACCGCGCGCCGGGCGGGGCCTGGATCCACTCGCTGCGGTAGTGGGCGCCTTCCAGGGCGGCCACCGAGTTGGCGTAGCTGGTGTCCTTGGCCAGGGCAGGGGCGTCCTCGGGTTTGGCCTGTCCGAAACGGAGCTTGCGCTGATACTCCAGCCACTTGTCCCGCTCGACGTCGGTGACGAACTTCAGCACCTTGCCCCGTCCTGAAGGACCGTCCACGATGAACGTCGTGGCCCGGTCCGGCGCCTGCCAGCCGGTATGCCCGGTCTCGAAGTCTCCGTTAAGGTTGATCGCCTTGCCGAAGTTCGTCGGCGCGGCGTCGTCGCCGTACTCGGGCGGTTTCCAGTTGGCCTGCTTGCGGATGGCCTCGACGACCTGGGCGGCGATCACCCCGCGGGCCCGCTCGCCCGAGCCGCTGAACGCCTTGGTCCACGAACTCGGCTTGGCCGGGTCGGCCAGGCCCACCACCACGATCTCCGCGGTGATCGTGTCTCCGCTCTTGTCGACCGTGCCGTACACGCCGAGCTTGGCCTTCAGCCGTCCCTTGAGCATCTCGACAACCTTGGCCTGGTCAGTCTCCTTGCCCAGGCCTTCCTCGGCGATCTCCTCGCTGGAGATACGGTCCAGCACGTCGTACTCGTGGCGGCGCAATCCCAGACGGACGCTGTCGGCCAACTGGGCGCCGTAGCGTCCCCCCGCGAAGTTGAACACCACCGCCGGAATCTTCTCCTCGCCCCAGGCGTCCGCCGACCAGGGCATCGTCGCCGCCATCAGGATGACAACCGCCGCTCGTTTCATGCGTTACTCCGGTAAGGTTGGTCCATACGAGTATAAACGCGTCGGAAAGCCCGCGGAAGGCCTTCGGTGGGCTTTATTCCCGGCGGGATTCAGAGCACAGGAGTCCTCCATGAGACCATGCACGTTCTTCGCGATGGCGCTGCTGCTGACGGTTTCCGCGAACGCTCAACCTGTGGCCGTTCCCAACGGCGACTTCGAGCGGGGCTCGCAGAAAGACGTTCCCGGCTGGACGCTCGAAGGGGGTCTGGACGGCGGCATCGGCACGGACCGCCCAGCCGAGGGCAAGGGGTGCCTGACCATCCGCGGCGACGGCAAGGCCAGCGGCGCCTGGCTCAGCCAGCCGCTGGAACTGAAGCCCTCCTCGTTGTACGTGCTGGCGTTCCTGGCCCGCGGGGCCGGGAGCGGGGGCACGCCCACCACCGGGACGACCTTCTGCAACATGGACCTGGGCAAGATCAGCCCCCAGTGGACGGTCCTGGAGAGCTTCTTCTTCACTCCGCGCGAGATCGCGCCGCATCATGCCCGCCTGCGCTTCGGCCAGTGGGAGGTCAAGGGCGCGACTGTCTATGACAACGTCCAGGTTCATCACGCCCAGGCCGCCCACGAGCGCAAGGGCGACCTGGAACTGGGCGAGGGCGAGAGCGTGGAGGGCAACCAGTACCGGTTCCACGCGCCCCTGGGCGGGCGCGGGCGACACTTCAGCCGCCCCCTCCACAGTCACAACACCTTCTTCAATTCCAACCGCTGGTGCTTCGGCGCCGGCGGCGACGTGATCTACCGCCACCAGGTCGGCTCGCGCAAGCAGACAGCCGCCGAGTTGAGCCTGGGCGTGACGTACTACGCCGGCGGCGAACTGGTGGTCGAGGCGTCGCGCGACGGCAAGAGCTGGACGGAACTCGGCCGGATCGGCGACAACTCCAGCCGTACGTTCGCCGTTCCTGCTTCGCTCCTGCCCGCCGACGCCGTGTGGGTCCGCCTGCGCGGGCAGCGGAAGGGCGACAAGGGCGGCTGCTCGATCCAGATCAGCGACTACGGCTACAGGGCGACGGTGGACGGTTCGCCGGAGCGGCTGCGCGGGCGGACGCACTACTTCGGCATTCTGGCCGGCGAGGCGAAGGCAGACGTGCGGATCGAGTCGGTCGGTACGGGCCTGCCCGGGGCGGACAACCAGGTGGTGGTTCGATCCGCGGGCGCTACCGTTCTGCCTTCGCTCGAGGTCGCCGTCTGCCCCAGCGGCGTCCAGCCGACGCGGTGGACGGCGGGGGAGGTCCGCCAGGGGCGGGCGGTCGCGCCGTATGACGTGCCCACCGCCGGCCCGTGGGACCTGTGGATCAAGGCGGGGGAGTTCCAGGCCGTGACTTCGCTGCACGTGCCCGAACTGCACAACGCTTCGTACGGTCTGGCCCTGCCGTCGTCCTCGGAGGCGGTGGCCCTGTGGTGGGCCTCCAGCGGGTGGAAGGTCAGCAAGCTCCGCCCCGCGCCGAAGGCCGGGTCCCAGGCGATGGTGATCCGGACGGCCCGCAACGAGGCCGAGGCCGCCCAGGTCGTGCTCCGCCCCGCCAAGCCGCTCAAGGGTCTGACCGCCCGGGCGACCGCGTTGAAGGGTCCCGGCGGGGCAGCGTTAGACCCCTCCACCGTCGAGATTCTGCGCGTGCAGTACCTGGACGTGACCGTGCCGACCGACGTCAGCAGTGTGGCCGGCGACTGGCCCGATCCGCTGCCCCCGCTGGACGGGCCGCTGAACGTCGAGGCGGGAACGAACCAGCCGCTGTGGGTCCGGGTGAAGGCGCCGCGCGACGCCGCGGCGGGAACCTACGAGGGCCGGATCGAGTTGAAGGCGGACGGCTACTCCGCGATCGTCCCTCTCCGCGTGGAGGTGTTCGACTTCGCCTTGCCTGACCGCATGACCTGCCAGACGAGTCTCGGCTTCGGCGTGCACCGGATGTGGCAGTACCACAGGCTCACCAGTGACGCCCAGCGGCGCGAGGTGCTGGGCAAGTACCTGGCCAGTTTTGCATCGCATCACATCTCGCCCTATGACCCCGCTCCGATGGATCACTTCCGCGTGCATTGGCCCAAGGCGGTCTCGCGGTGGCGCGGCGGGCGGACCGACCGCGGCGAGAAGCACGCCGGCGCCGGCTCGCTGCTGGTGGTGGACGACAACGACAAGGCCCCGCTGTCGGCCTCGTACGAGGGGCGGATCGCGATCCCGCCTAAGGGGCTGCGCCTGCGGGTGTGGCACAAGGCCCCAGCGGGGCACAAGTTCATGTTCGCCCTCAACCACCACGACGCCAAGGGCGAGTGGATGAGCGGACGGAACCTCACGCTGGCGGTCGTGGGAACCGGCGACTGGGCCCAGTTCGATCGCACCATCACGGAGTTCCCCGACGCAGCCAGGTCGGTTACGCTGAATATCTATCCGGCCATGTGGTCGGAGGGGGGCGAGGGCACGGGCAAGGTGTGGCTGGACGACCTGTCGCTGCGCGAGCCGGACAGCCAGCGCGAACTGATCGAAGGTGGCGACTTCGAGCCACCCTCGCCGGAGCAACTCCAGCCGCGGATCGACTGGGACGACTGGGACGCGGCCATGAAGGTCGCCATGGAGCAGTACCACTTCAACTCGTTTATGGTCCCGATCCACGGCATGGGCGGCGGGACGTTCCATGAGCGGTACGAGCCGAGCCTGCTGGGCTACGGCGAGAACGATCCGGAGTACAAGGCCCTGTTCACCTCGTATTGCCGCCAGGTCCAGGAACACCTCCGCCAGAAGGGCTGGCTCGACCGGGCGTTCGTCTACTGGTTCGACGAGCCGGACCCCAAGGACTACGAGTTCGTCAACAAGGGTTTCGCCCGCCTCAAGGCGGCCGGGCCGGACCTGACGCGGATGTTGACCGAGCAGGTGGAGGACGCCCTGATCGGCGGGCCGAACCTGTGGTGCCCGGTGAGTTTTCACTACGACCACGACCGGGCCGAGAAACGCCGTGCCGCCGGAGAGCGGTTCTGGTGGTACGTCTGCTGCGGGCCCAAGGCCCCGTACGCGACGCTGTTCCTGGACCACCCCGCCGTCGAGCTGCGGGTGTGGCTGTGGCAGACGTGGCAGCGCCGGATCGACGGCATCCTCGTCTGGGAGACGGTCTACTGGCACAGCCCGACGGCGTATCCAGGCAAGGAGTTGCAGAACCCCTACGAAGATCCCATGAGTTGGGTGAGCGGCTACAGCACGCCCAAGGGCGCCCGCCGGCCGTGGGGCAACGGCGATGGGCGATTCCTTTACCCGCCGCCGGCCGCGGTGGACCCCAAGGCCGCCGGGCCCGTGCTGGACGGGCCTGTCGAGTCCATCCGATGGGAGATGCTCCGCGACGGCATCGAGGATTACGAGTACATGGTGATCCTGCGCCGGCTGCTGGACGGGCCAGCCGGCAAGAAGCTCTCGCCGGACGAGCTGGCGAAAATGAAATCACTCCTGGACGTTCCGGAGGAGATTTCCAAGGACATGACTCGCTTCACGCGCAGGCCCGAGCCGATCGAGCGTCACCGCGAGCAGGTGGCCAGGGCGATCGCCGACTTGAGCGGAAGATGAGTTCGATCGGCACTGCAGGATGTCTGTGTCGATCCCGCAACTCTCGTTGCCTGCTTCAATCCGCCCCCGCTCGTTTGAGTTCGTCCAGCCGCTGTCGCAGTTCGTCCGCCGAGTGGGCCGGGGCAAGGCACGCGCCAGAGCGACAGACGTAGGCCAGGGGGCGGTTGTTGGCCTGGTAGCCCAGGTGGGCAAGTAACGCGAGATGGTCGTTGCGTGCAGGGTCGATCGCGATGACGTATCCGCCCGGCACGTAGGTGCGGCGGGCGTGGTCGCTCAAGTCGCGCGCGATCGGGTCGGCCGGCGCGCCGATGACGGTGACGGTCCTGGGCCCGCGGAGGGCCTGTTCGACGGCCTGGGCCCAGCCAGCCAGAAAGGCGCCCCACTGGCGAGAGACAGCTCCCGTCAGGCTGTCCAGGGCTCGTCGGCCGGCCTGGCCGTAGCGGGTCTGGCCGGTCAGGTGGGCCAGGTCGATCAGTCCCTGGGCGGCCACCGAGGCGGCGCTGCGGACGGGCGAGTCCTCCCATGCCCGCAGGGGCGGCACAGCCGCCGGGCCGGTCGCGCCGGCGGGCAGGTTGCGGAACGCCCCGTCGCTCTCCGTCAACTCGACCAGGACGTAGTCGGCCAGCTTCCGGGCGGCCTCCAGGTAGCGATCCTCGGACGTTGCGGCAGTGGCGTGCAGCAGGGCTCGCAGCATCCAGGCCTGGTCGGCCAGGGCTCCGACCCGTCGCAACCCGCATTCGTCGCGGTAGTGGGCAAAGACGCCCCGCCCATCTCGAAGGTCGTTCAGCAGGGCGTCCAGCGCGGCCAGCGCGTCGTCGCGGGCGTCGTTTCGACCCAGCCGCTGCCACGCGGTCAAGCACGCGTCGATCAGCATCCCGTTCAGGTCGGCGAAGACGGTCCTGTCCACGGCCGGCGCGGGCCGCTCCAGCCTCGCTTGCAGCAGGCGGCGGCGCCCGGCCTCCACGCGGCGTTTCAACTCCTCCTCCCCGATCTGCATCATCCGGGCCTGCTGGGCGAGAGTCTTGGGCGTGTGCAGCACGTTTCGCCCAGGCCGGGCGAGCATGTCGCCCGCGTCGTCCACGTCGTACCAGGACGCCATCAATTGCTCGTCCTGGCCTCCGAGGGCGTCGCGGAACTTCGCGGCGGTCCAGGTGAAGTAGTCCCCGTCGTCGCCGGGACCCAGGTCAGCGTCCTGGCTGGCGTAGAAGCCGCGACGGTCGTTGCCCAGCAAGACCGCGCGGACCCAGTCCAGCGTGTGCAGGGCCACGCTCCGAAAGAGCGGTCGCCCGGTCAGCGACCAGGCGTTGGCGTAGAGGCCCAGCAGAGCGGCGTTGTCGTAGGCCATCTTCTCGAAGTGGGGCACGTGCCAGCGGGCGTCGACGCTGTAGCGGTGAAAGCCGCCCGCGAGCTGGTCGTACACCCCGCCGCGAGCCATGGACTCCAGGCTGTGGACGACGATGTCCAGCGACCGGGGGTCGCCCTGCCAGCCTCGCTCCAGCAGCAACTCCAGGGCCGGAGTGTTGAAAAACTTGGGCTCCCGGCCGAAGCCGCCGTGCGTTTCGTCGTACTCGGCGTAGATGCCGGCCAAGACGAGGCCGACCTGATCGGCGGTTGCCGGCGCGGGGCGGGAGTACGCCTGGCTGAGCGTTCCAGCCAGTGATCGGCGGATGTCCTCGCCGGCGGCAGCGATTGCGGCGCGGTTGCGCCGCCAGTACTCCTCCAGCGAGGTCAGCACCTCGATCAGCCCGGCTGTCGCCCCGTAACGGGCGTCGGCCCGCGGGGGCAGGAAGGTGGCCTTATAAAGCACGTGGCCGTCGCCGGTCATGACGACGGTGAGCGGCCAGCCGCCCCCCTGGCTTCGGACCACAGGAACGGATCGCTGAAGGTAGGCGTCCAGCTCGCTGTTGCGGTCGCGGTCGATGCGGACGGAGACGAAACGGCACCGGACCAGATCCACGACGTTGGCGTCTTCGTAGGTCACGTGGTCCATGACGTGGCACCAGTGGCACCAGGTGGCCCCGCTGTCGACAAGGACGAGCTTATCTTCCCGACGGGCCCGCTCGAACGTGTCGGGCGACCAGTCAGCCCAGTGGATTTCGTTATGGGTTTTCATGGCAGTGGTCATTCGTTGTATTCCTCACGCCATTGTAGGTCCGCGGGAATCAGCCCGAGGGTCCCCGGAGGTCCACGTGACCGAGGCGGCTCGAACCGGTGCCGGCAGTCCCGTGGGTCGCGTGGGTTGCGCGGTCTCCTCCCGCTATAATCCAGGGAGGTGTGGCCATGGGAAGCGTTCGAGTCCTGTCCAGGTCAGGGGAGCCGTTTGAAGACCGCGTAGAGGCCGGCTGCATGCTCGCCGGCGCGCTGGACGAGTATCGCGGCGTCAACGCGGTGGTGCTGGGCGTGCCCCGCGGGGGCATGGTGCTCGCCTGGGAACTGGCCCGGCGGCTGGGCGCCCAGACGGACCTGGTGCTGGCCCGAAAACTGGGGGCCCCGGGCAACCCGGAACTGGCCATCGGGTCCGTCAGCGAGGACGGCCGGGCCTTCATTCACGACGAGGCCGTCGCCCTGACCGGCGCCTCCCGAGAGTACATCCGGATGGAAAAGGAGCGGGCCATGACGGAGATCGCCCGCCGTGCGGGCCGATACCGTCAGGTCTGCCCCAGGGTGGGCATCGCGGGTCGCAACGTCCTGCTGACCGACGACGGGGTGGCCACCGGGTCGACGATGGAGGCGGCTGCGTGGGCCGTACGACGCGACAACCCTGCCAAGGTGGTCATTGCCCTGCCCGTCGCGCCGGAGGACACGCTGCGCCGTCTGGCCAAGGGTGTCGACGAGGTCGTCTGCCTGCGATGTCCGCCGTGCTTCCAGTCGGTGGGGCAGTTCTACCGCTTGTTCGAGCAGGTCGAAGACGAGGCCCTGCTGGCCCTCTTGGAGGCCTGCACGAGGGAACGTTCGCGGTGAACCCGGGTGATCCGGGGGGCGGCGACGGGTCCAGGCCGGGACCGCGAATCGAACATCACCTCGCTTCGTCCGGCCCGATGTCCGGGGCCTTGCCCTTGAAGTCGTCGTTGATGCCAGGCAGGACGATGCCGGCGTCGATCAGCGCGGGGGCGAGCGACTGGGGGCTGGGCCCCGCGGACGTGTACGGCTCGACGTACAGGAGGTGACGGCCGAACGTGGGCGCGGGCAACTCCTCGAGCCTGTCGTATCGCTTGCCGCTCCACTTGACGAACGGCATCCGCGGGGCGAACAGATCGCAGTAGTCGAACGAACAGCCGATGGGGTGCTCGCGGGCGTCCTCGACGGCGTACTTGCGGGCCCGCAGGATGCAGTTGCGGAAGTGCATGTTGTCCCACGGCCCGCAGACGCTGGTGGCGCAGGAGTCGTCGCGGTCAGTCCAGCCCAGCGCGTGGTAGAGGTAGACCACCCCCTTGGAATCGACCGACAGCTTGACGGCGCCCTGCTTGAAGTTGACGTAGCGGTCGCGGACGACATAGACCGGGCCGACGGTGATGGGGGCCAGCGAGATGCCCTGGAGCGTGTCGCGCGTCTGGTTGTTCCAGAAGCGGACGTTCATGCAGGCGCCCTCAGGCTCCAGCGGGTCGTCGCCGATCTCGCTGAACCTGTTGTCGTGGATGTCCAGATCGCGGTTGAGCGACTCGTTTTCGAGATCGCCCCAGGTGCTGGCGTCGATGCCGTTGAAGAAGCCGCTGATCGTGTTGAAGCGGGCCACATTGCCCGCCCCGCCGCGGACGGAGATAGCCGAACCCTCCACGTCGTGGGCCTTGCATGCCTTCCAGGGCCAACTCCAGATGCCGCTGTCGCGGAAGGTGCAGCGTTCGACCAGGCAGTCTCGGGTGAGCGGCTTGCGGAGGCCCACGCCCGTCCGCATGGCCTCGAACGTGCAGCCGCGGATGACGATGTTGCGGCTGTTGACCACGTCGACGCCGCGGGAGTACCTGCCCCCGCCGAAGCAGCAGAACTCCAGCCCTTCGACGACCCAGTACCCGCAGTCTTGGAACGACAGGCCCAGTGGCAGGACGCCGGCGGCCAGGTCGCGGTCCTCCGGGGGCGACTCGCCGCCCGTCCGCACATAGAGCTTTCCGGCCTTGTCGTCGTGGAACCACGCGCGGTCGAGGGGCGGTCTGGCCGACGCGAGGGCCTGGAGCGAATCGTGATGGTACAGGCGGACGCCGCGATACGTGACCGTGCCGACGGTGCGTTTCTCGTCGGTGGCGAACGCGCCGGCGGCGTGGCGTCGCCAGGTCCGCGACTTCGCGCGAGCCTCGCCCAGCCGCGCAGCGTTGTCGCAGCCGACCAGCCGGACGCGAGGTCGCTGGTGCTCGACGTGGCCCCCCGGGCCGCCGACGAGCCGCTCCGCGTCGTCGCGGCGGAGCGTGATGTACGCGCCCGGCCGGCCGCTGCGACGAATGGTGACGCTCTCGAAGTAGTCGCCGTCGCGGAGGACGATGGTGTCGCCCGGTCCGGCCCGGTCCACCGCCTGCTGGATGGTGACGCAGACGTTCGCCTCGCCGGGGCGGCTGCGGCCGACGAACCACGTCGTGCCCGTGCCGGCCGGGAAGCGGTGGCTCCGGGTCCGCGTGGCGGCTGACAGCGGCGCGATCCGGGCCGGGGCGTCGCCGTCCGCGAACGTCACACGGACCTCCAGCGGTTGGTCGCTCTGAAGGTGGAAGATCGATCCGGCCAGCCGGCCCGGCGCGGTGCGGGTCAGCGGATGCCCCGGCCGCCAGTCGCCGCCGCCGGCGCGGTACTCCATGCGGGCGGTCGCGTTGGCATTGGCGTCGCCTTCGTAGAACGCGTAGACGCTGGCGGCGTTGAAGTTGGCGGACAGTTCCAACCTGGTCGGTCTGACCGCGTTGTCGGCTGCCGCGGCGGGCAAGGCGGACAGTAGCAGCAGGACGGGCATAATCATGCGGACGCAGGTGGGTTGGGCTGGGTATGCTCGCATGAGCCTACTGTAGCCGCCGGCGGGCGCTGCGTCCACGGCAAAGGTCTTCACCGAGCGCAATGCCTGTTCTATAATGGGCTTGGAGAGATCGCTCATGAACAGAACATTGTGGATCGCCGCGTTGGGGTTCTTGGTTCCGCCGGCCGCCGCGTCGGCGCAACTTCCGGGTCTTGAGGACGCTGGCTCGCCGCCGACGATGACCGCACGGCCCCTGGCCTCTCACGCTCAGGTGACGCCGGGCTCGCGCCTGGACGTTGCCATCAATGCCACCATCGCGGACAAGTGGTTCTACTACAGCCCCGACCCGGGCAAGAACGAGCTGTTCGAGCCTACGCCCGCCGGAATGGTCGTGCAGGCGCCGGGCCTGGAAGCCCGCCAGCCGCTCTGGCCGATGGACAAGCCTCACCACTACCAGTTCAGCGACCAGAAGTTCGTCAACAACGGCTATGAGGGGCGGTTCGTGGTGTTCGTCCCGGTGCTCGTACCGAGCGACGCCGCCAGGGGCAGGCACACGATCTCGCTTCGCCTGACCGGACAGGTCTGCGGAGAGGACCTGTGCGTTCCTCTGGAGGGTGCCAACACGGTGGAGGCCAAGGTCGAGGTCGAGGTGGGCGACACCATGGCGCCCAACCCCCAGTGGACGGCTGACTTGGCCGATAGGCTGGCCCAGGCCGTGCCGGCGGACACGCTACGGATGCGCCATCGGCCCGCGGCGACCCAACCCGCCGAAGCGGGGCTCCCAGCCCCGCCGCGAGAGGTCGCCCGCATGACCGTAGTGGGGGGGCTGTCGCTGGCGTTCCTGGCCGGGCTCATCCTCAACATCATGCCCTGCGTCCTGCCCGTGGTCCCGATTCGCATCCTGAGCATCGTGCAGTTGGCCAGGGAGTCGCGGCTTCGCTACATCGTGCTGGGTCTGTGGTTCGCCGCGGGCATCGTCCTGTTCTTCGTGGCGCTGGCCGGGATCAACGTGGCCCTCCAACTCGCGGCCCAGCGGGCGTTCGATTGGGGAAGGCATTTCCAGAGCCCGCCTTTCCGCATCGCAATGGCGATGGTGATCGTGGCCATGGCGGTAAACCTGTTTGGGGCGTTCACGGTGCTGGTGCCCTCGGGGGTGGCCCGCCTGGGCGAGCGGACGCCCCGCCGGGGTCGCGAGGACCTTGCCTCTCTGGGCATGGGGCTGATGATGGCCATCCTCGCCACGCCGTGCAGTTTCGCGATCCTGGGCACGGCCTTCGCATGGGCCCAGTTCCAGCCGCTGTGGCTGGGCAGCCTGGGGATCGTCACGATCGGGCTGGGGAT
>Ga0116148_1004678_pt1 | contig 11814 bp, 5 predicted proteins | sample AD_UKC055_MetaG_FD_89786 | JGI IMG/M metagenome (GOLD analysis project Ga0116148, IMG submission 89786) | Active sludge microbial communities of municipal wastewater-treating anaerobic digesters from USA - AD_UKC055_MetaG | ecosystem: Engineered > Bioreactor > Anaerobic > Digestate | place: USA... | reverse complement strand
CTGCAGTTTCGGTGAAAGCTAATGGTATTTCACCCTCACATACTGTTTGGGTTCCATCTATTGAACCCGGAGTGAGGTTATTTACCTGAATGAGTATGGCAGGTGTTACTTCAATACATGCCCTGCCGTTAAGAGTTGCAGTTACCTGGTGCCTGAAATGTGTATCAACAAGAAGTGGTCCGCTTGTATAACTTTCGTTTGTTGCTCCGCTGATACTTGAGAAATTGGTACCGTCAGTACTGCTCTGCCACTGGTAGGCATATAAAGTACCCGGCTTCCCTGATACAGGTGTGGAACTTATCAGTTCAGCAGGAGCTGTTCCTTCACAGATCGTTTGCGCAGGTCCAATTGTCCCCGGATCAAAATCATTGACCGTTACATGAATTGTATTTGTGTACAATGTACATGATGTCCCGCCGTGTAATGAAGTGACAGCGCGTCTGAAGTATGTATCTGCTGCCAGTGCAGGTGAACTATATGTTGCTGTCGTAACACCAAGTGAAGTCCATGGTGCATTGCCATCCGGGCTGCTTTCCCAGCTGTAGGTAAATGAACCATCTCCGGTCGCAGCCACGCTTGTGAAAGTAGCAGGAGCTGTTCCGGAGCATATTGTCTGGTCCGAACCGATTGATCCAGGAGAGAAATTGATTACAGTTACCTTGACAAAATTGGTCTCCTCAATACATGCCCTTGTAAGGTATGTTGATGTTACTTCACGTTTGAACCATGTATCCACATTTAAAATACCCGGAGTAAACGTCTCGGTAGTTATTCCTGCAGGTGTATAATTAACACCATCCGTACTTGACAACCATTTGTATGTGAAATCTCCGGTTCCTGATGGAGGCACACTTGTAAATGCAGCTGCAGGTGCAGATCCCTCACAAATTGAAAAATCAGAACTGATAGAGCCAGGAGTGAATATTATCACCGTAACCAGCACAGAATTGGAGGGATCCTCACAAACGCTTGATCCCATAGTGGAAATTGCAACTCTCCTGAAGTAGGTATTTACCGAAAGAGGACCTGATGCATAAAGTGCGGAAGTTGCGCCGGGTATGTCTATCCAAGTTAAATTATCCGCACTTCTCTGCCACTGGTAAGTCAGTACTCCGCCTGCAGTTCCGGCTACATTACCTGTAAATGCAGCCGGGGTTGAATTTTCGCATACAGCCTGTACTGATCCTATTTCTCCTCCATCAACAAGGTTGATAGTCGGAACCACTGTTCCGTTCATCAGCTGTCTACAGCCTGTTGTTGCATTTGTGGCAATTACATGGTATGTTTCAGTCGTCTTATTGGTCCATATAATAGGTAATCCCCCCGTACCGTTAACCGGACCATCAACCGGTCCCAGAGAATTGTAAAGCTGGTAATTCACCCCGGATTGTAAACCCGAGAGTGAAATTGTTACCCCTGATTCGGTGGCGCAATATGCTATCGGAGCGGTAACGTTGAAAATAGCTGGCAGGGGATTGACCGTTACGGTTACTGGAGTATGAATTGTATTACAAACCCCGTTAGAATTTTCAATTACAGAGACCTCACCTGTCACGGCCATTTTAAATGTTATTTCTACGCTGTAAAGATTGGGGTCGGATATTATATAAGCACCGGCCGGGACACTCCATGAATATGTTGAACCGGCACTTCCGGGGACAAAGTATATTGCAGTATCCCCAAGGCAAACGCTTGTCGGACCGTTAACAACAACTCCCGGAATAATTGGTACAACAGAAACCTGTAATTCAACAGGCACACCAACGCATCCTGTTGCAGTAATTGTTTCGGTTACAGTTATTTTATCACCCGGAGCTGCCATACCCGGAACAGCATCAACGATTATGAAATATAAGTTGTCTAATCCGGGAGCCATGGTATTGTCTAAGGATGCAGGGACAGTCCATGAATAGGTTGAACCAGGCGTATTAACTACCTGGTAAATTCTGTTTGTAGCATCCTCACAAAGTACTGTAGGACCAACAATTGGAGAGGTGACGGGAAGAGGATTAATGTTAATGGTGATCATTTCTGAATACACCTCATCAGGACATGATCCGTCTGTGACTTTCCTGATATACTTTGTAGAATTGGTGAGAATTCCGGGATCATAACTCGCTCCTGTAGCTCCTCCTATAAGGTTCCAGTCGAGACTTCCCGGTATCGCCGAAAGGTTTTCAGTATAATACCACGAATAGGAAATGTTGCCATCACCTCCTGATGCTAATACAAGATTAGAAATAACAGGTGCATCCGTACCATAACAAATTCCGGTATTGCCGGTAATTGAGCCTGGCTTTACCGAGGGAAGTATGGTTATAACAACATCTTCAGGTTGTCCGTAACATAATCCTCCGACTGAAGGAACTACTCTGTATGTTACGTCAAGATTACCGGAAGTAGTATTGATCCAGATATCATTTGAAATATAATTTGCAGGTTTACCGTTCCCAATCACAACATTACTTCCACCGGGAGTAAGACCTGTTTGTGCAATGATGGAAACTATATCAAACTGGTCAGCCAGACCCGCAACATCAGATAGAGTTACACCTAATGCAATCCCGCTGCACACAGTGGTATTCAGGTCACTGAGATCAGGTTCAGGATTTATAGTTACTTCTATATTTTCCTGATCACCTATACATCCGCCATTTATTCGCGGTATTACGGCATAAATCACTTTCAATGCACCTGCGGTAATATTTGTCCATTTATCGTCAGCAATTGCATCTGAAGCCTGAAGCGGACCGGGTGAAGCATTACCGGGATCACCGGTAAGTCCTGCATCTGGTGTTATTGTAACTATTTGAAATCTGTCAGCCAGATTGTGTACATCAGATAAAATAACTCCAATCGGAACCGTACTGCATACAGGCTTATCAAGATCTTTCAGATCTGGTTCGGGATTTATTGTCACAACAACATCTTCCTGATCACCAATACAGCCTCCGTTTATCCTTGGAATAACTGCATATGTTACTGTAAGGGCTCCGGCTGTTTTATTGGTAAATTTATCAGTGGCAATTGCAGTTGCAAGCTGGTCTGCTCCTGTTGTTGCATTACCTGCTGCGGGTATAAGTTCTGCCGGTACAGTAATTGATACTATATTATACCGGTTGGCAAGTCCGTGCTCATCCGAAAGAGTTATACCTGTAGCTTCATCGCTACAAATGGGCTTATCAAGATCTTTCAGGTCAGGTTCGGGATTTACTGTTACAACAACATTTTCCTGATCACCTATACAACCTCCGCTTATTCGTGGTATGATAGCATATATTACTGTGAGGGCTCCGGATGTTTTATTGGTGAATTTATCATTGGCTATTGCAGTTGCAAGCTGGTCTGCTCCTGTTGTTGCATTGCCAGCCGCAGCAGTAAGTCCTGCCTGAGGAGTAATTGATATTATATTAAAACTGCCGGCTAGGCCATGTTCATCCGAAAGAGTAATACCTGTAGCTTCATCACTGCAAACCGGTTTATTTAAATTCTTCAGATCAGGCTCAGGATTTACTGTTACGATTACATCTTCCTGATCACCAATACAGCCTCCGTTTATCCCTGGAATAATTTTATAAGTTACTGTCAGAGCTCCGGCTGTCTTATTGGTCCATTTATCATTGGCAATTGCAGTTGCAAGCTGATCTGCTCCTGCTGTTGCATTGCCAGCCGTAGCAGTAAGTCCTGCCTGAAGAGTAATTGATACTATATTAAACCTGTCGGCAAGGCCATGTTCATCCGAAAGAGAAATACCTGTAGCTTCATCGCTGCAAACCGGTTTATTTAGATTTTTCAGATCAGGCTCAGGATTTACTGTTACAACAACATTTTCCTGATCGCCGATACAACCTCCATTTATTCTTGGTATGATGGCATATGTGACTGTTTTAAATGTCGCTGTTTTATTATTCCACTTATCATTTAAGATAGCATTGGCCATCTGGTCTGCTCCTGTTGTTGCATTCCCTGCTGTTGTTACCAGTCCTGCCTGAGGAGTAATTGATACTATATTAAACCTGTTGGCAAGGTTATGTTCATCCGAAAGTGTTATACCTGCAGCCTCATCACTACATACAGGTTTATTAAGATTTTTCAGGTCAGGTTCAGGATTAATTTTAACTGTAACATCTTCGGGAGTTCCGGAACAACCCTGGGTACTCACGGGAACGATTGTATAAACTACATCTGCAATTGCGGCAGTTTTATTAGTCCAGGCGTCATTTGAGATCACATCGGCTGCAAATCCAATCCCTGTAGCCGGACTGCCTGCTGAAGCCGTTAATCCACCGTCGGCAATGTTTGTAATATTATAAGTAATTCCCGAGCAATATGCTCCGGAGTTGGTTATTAAAAGAGTAACTCCATTAGGCATATCACTGCATACTGAACCACTAAGCGGAGAAAGATCTGGTGTATCATTAATATTTATTGTATGTTCGAGAGACCAGGGATAATCAGCAGGAACATTACAACCGTTAATTCCTGCCACCTTGATAGTATGACTACCTATTGCGACTCCTGTTAAATCAATATTTATTGCAGGTAAGGCAGTTATGGCATCAATACCTGCTCCTGTCCACGAGTAATCCCACACATACTGGTCAGCATTGGTGACATTCTGGTATGTCATGGTTATTGTTGAGTTTTTACAGGTATTTGATGGTCCTGAAAGTATTTTGATTTCAGATGTTGCTGAAGGGTAAACAGTCACTTTTATCTCATTGGAATTTGCAGATCCGCAAACACCTGCAGACGTAACTGTACGTATATAATATGTAGTTACGGAAAGCCCGGCAGGAGCATCATAAGTTACTCCATTGGCACTGCCAATGTTATTATATGGTCCCCCACTGGTGGTTGAAGATTTCCACTGGTATGTTAAAGGTGCGAGACCGCCGGTTGCAGGAGTTAATTCGGTAAAGAGATCCGGATTAGCTGGATCGCATTTCGACTGATCTGAACCAATAGTACCTGGTAATAAAGCCGTTTCCACACTCAGAGTTACATTCTGAGCAAAGGGTGCAGAGCAATTTGGCGATGCACTTGTGATAGTGATGCTTGTTATTTGTAATATCTGTCCGTTATTAACAGTGGTAAGTACCGCTGTACTAAAGCTGGCCTGGCCTGCTCCATTTGCAATAACATTGGAGACAGGTGTCTGAGGTGTCCCGTTAATTGAATATCCTATAGTAGAAGTACTGCCAGCCAGCAATCCTGTTAAATTAACTGTTGCAGCCGAACCTGAACAAACTGATGGTTGAGAAGCTCCTCCCAGGGTTGGTATTGGTCTGACAACAAGTGTTACATTCTGAGCAAATGCTGCAGAACAATTTGGCGTAGAACTGGTGATAATAATACCTGTTATTTGTAAAGTCTGACCATTGTTAGCATAAGTCAGCACCGGAGTTGGGAAACTGGCCGCACCTGAAGCATCGGCAACAACACCTGACACAGGTGTTTGTTCTATACCACCAATGGAATAAGATATAGTCGAAGTTGAGTTTGGCCTAAGACCTGTTAAGTTTATTGTTGCGGAGGAACCTGAACATATTGCAGGTTGAGATACTCCGGTTAATGTTGGTACCGGATTAATTACCACCCTGACTGTTTTTGTACCGGTACAACCATTTCCATTCCTTATTGTCATGGTACCATTGTAAGTTCCTGCAGGAACATTACCCGGAATAGCTATATTATCTATTATCCCTGGTCCTGATCCGAATGCAAAGGCAGTTGTTCCCTGGTCAGTCAGGCCTGCAGAATTGGCAGTATTATCCCAATTGATAGTATATGATATCGGTGTATTTGCAGTTGCAGTATAAGCCATTGTTGTGGTCTGGGCCAGAGTACTGAAACATATCCTGTTTACAGTTGCGGGTGTTGATGAAGTAGTAATGGTCGGATTGGCGTAAACAATTACCCTTACTGATTTAGTTCCTGTGCAACCATTTGCATTTCGTATTGTCATCGCACCGTCATATGTTCCTGCAGGAACGCTTCCTGTAATAGTGATATTATTAACCGTACCTGAGCCTCCTGCACCAAATGCAAAGGCAGTACTGGTCTGATCTAAAAGTCCTGCAGTATTTGCTGCATTATTCCAGTTAATACTATAAGAGGTCGGGTTATTTGTTGTGGCAGTGTATGCCATAGTTGTAGACCGTGATGAAGTACTGTAACATACAGCTGATATTGTAGCAGGAGTTGCTGCAGTAGTAATAGTCGGATTGGGATTGACTATTACTCTCACCGTTTTTGTACCTGTACAACCATTAGCATTCCGTATCGTCATAGTACCATTATATGTCCCTGCCGGAACATTAGCTGAAATGGCAATATTATTGATAGTACCAGCTCCACCTCCAAATGCAAATGTTGTATTGGCTTGATCCAAAAGCCCTGCACTATTGGCTGTATTATTCCAATCAATGCTATAGGAAGTGGGATTATTTGTAGTTGAGTTATAGGCCATTGTTGTGGTCTGGTCCGAAGTGCTGAAACATACGGATCCCATGTTCGCCGGTGTACTGGTAGTATTGATAGTCGGCAAACCATATACTGTAACTGTTGATTTGTCTGTCAATTCGGCATCACATCCGGTAGCAACTATTGTAGCAAGAACATTATATACCGTCGTAGAAGCAGGTGAAACATTTATTGTAATTGTTCCACCTGTCCCATTGACAGGTGTTCCAACATTGCTGTCATTTGAGTCGAGTCTTAACTGATATCTTGTACCTAAAACCGAATTAGCAATACTTATTGAAGCTGTGGTTCCTGAACACACAGCAGGATCACTCACTGAAGGTGTTATGTCTGGAAGGGGAGTAATTGTAAGTGTAACAGGAGTAGCATCACTTACGCAGCCATTAATAGTCCCCTGTACCTGAGTTACATAGAACGTAGTTGTGCTTGCGACTGCATTACTTATTCCGGTATTGTAGGTATTTGAATTATTTGAACCCGGAGCAATCGTGGTAAGTCCCGGATCAGAATACCAGTAAAATGCAGTAGCCTGAGGGGCGGCAACAGTTAAAGCAGGGACAGGGTCATTTACACATAAAGTCTGGTTGTTCGGAGATGGAGGCGGAGGAGTTCTGTCAATGTAAATAACAATTGAATCCCAGACAGCAGAACCATCCCACTCATTAGCAGCACCGGTATATGGATTACATTTATTCCAGTTCTTGAAGTAAACATGCATCTTTTGTTTATAGACTGCAGTATTCGGGATCCTTATTACATCACTTTCAGTATGGGGATTTGTAATAGGGTTCATTGTCGCAGTCGAGATCTTAATCACCCCTGAAGCATGTCCTGCGGCCGTTGTTGCAGTTCCGGGGTATGTACCACTTATATTAACCGGCCCGTTAATCGTGTTTTCGACAGTTTTAGTTACAGGATGCATTCCATAAACAAATTGAACATATCTGTCACTTGAATTCATTTCCCCGGGAGGATATATCTTGAAAGTCTGATCACAATCCCAGATACCATCATCACGTAAAGTAATAAAAGCTTCCTGGCCCTCGCATACTTTTATTGTATCAGGACTCCCTGTTGCAACATTAACCAATAGTTGTGATCCATTACCATCAGGGTTCCAGTCTCTTCCGGCAAGGAGCACATCTTTTCTTTCTGTCTGGAATCCGATTGTAGAACAACCTCCCGGATTTTTAATTGTTAAAACAGCTCTACGATAGCATGAATCGTGCACAGTATAAGTATGGGAAATAGAAAGAAATTCATATCCCGGCATAATTGCTACACCCGGACCATCATTATCATACAATGAAGTATAAGTATAATCTGGAGTTCCATCTCCCCATGTTATTGTCCACGTAGCTCCTTTAAGTACATTTGAGTAATTACCACTAAAACCATTATATGTTGATAAATCATAAGTTTTGGTCGCACCATCACCATTAACACAACGATCGGCATTATTAAATGCTGTACCAACATAAATTGACGGGCAGGAAGGCGTTGTAAAAGGATAAATTACAAAAGGTGATGCCTGAAGAAGTCCTCCTGAAGTTTCGGCTACAATACTTATAGTATAAACTGAAGATGGAGAAAGTCCATAAAAGTTCACTGTCTGAGGACCGGTTACTCCAAATAATCTTTTACCAAAACGAGAAGGTGGTACATCAGCCCACCCGGAAATTGTCTTTATTTCATCTGAAGTACGACTGGAATAATCTCCTTTGTAAACAACAATATAAATACGATTGTTTGAACCAGATAACTGAAAATTCAGGTCAAATGATATTGCAGTTACGTTAGATGTATTTGGATTAACTACCCATGTTGGTTGTCCAAAAACTTTTACTACAGAGAATAAGAATATAGAAACAATAAGGAAAAATGCTCTGTGTTTCAAATAAACAAATTTATTAATATCAGAAGCCATGGACTGATTCATGTCAGTTAATTTTAATTGCAGATAATAAAACAGACAGTTTCCCGGAAATTAAGACTAAAAGATAAGGTAAAAGGTTGCACAAGCGAATTTTAGAAATTATATTATAAAATTCACTAAAGGTTTTATGGTACGAAAGTGTGAAGGTTCGAAGGTATGATGATGCGAATGTTTGGTAGACTAAACATTCGGAATTTATTTGGTAAGAATAATCAATTGATTCATTATTAATCATATAACGACCGAATAAGGTCAATTTATGATATGCCTGGACAACAATTCGAAGGGGATAACAGGACATAGTAAACAAATGAAAACAACTATAGTATGACTTTCACTATCATTTGTACGGAAAAAATTAGTTAATGTTCGGCAGGGGGAGGGTTTTTTAGGGGTACGACGGTGCGACGGTGTGACGGTACGATGGTAAGAAGGTGCGACGATGCGACGGTGCGAGGGTGCGACGTTGTGAGGGTTCAAAGGAATACAGGATTCTGCTAATAAGAAAATTATTATTTTTACATTATCGTGCTAATTCTTATTTATTAATCTAAATCGCTGTAAAATGGGAAATTTTCAAAAACTGCGTGTATGGCAATTTGCCAAAGATCTTGCTGTGAAAATCTACAAGCTGACAAAAACATCAAAATTGGCTAAAGATTTTGGGTTGAAAGACCAGATTCAGAGGGCAGCCATTAGCGTTCCCGCTAATATAGCTGAAGGGGATGAACTTGGGACAAACAGGCAATCTGTCCGTCAATTTAGTCTCAATAATTTTGTTACATCAATTATTTTCTCAAGGGTCAGGGAAGCGTAATTGGCTGAATCCTTTGAAATATATTCAGCAATTGATTTTAAATCATAAAGGGATCTTTGGGTCCAGATTATTTTAACCATGTTTTAAGTTCTTTCTTAACCTGATTGGTTGTAAAGACTCTCCCTTGCTCAATATCATTCAATCCTTCCTCAATTTTATTCAGGAGAATAAGTTCTTCCACAACCTGATCAACAGTGAAGTTCTCAGGTAGCCTGTCGATTGTCTTTCTTACTTTTTCCTTAGTTAACATAATGTCAGAATATTTATACAAAGATATTGAAAAGCAGGACTCAAAAAATGCTATTTTATTTAATTCAATCCTTCGAACCGTCGAACCATCATACCATCGAACCTTTCACCCTCCATAGCTTTCTTTGTCCTCCGAAATAGAATGAAGGAGGGGTGCGACGGTGTGACGGTATGACGGTGCGAAAGTATGACGGTACGAAGGTACTATAACCGTCGAACCATTTTATTTTATTTATAAATTACTTTGGGAAAAATTTATAAATATCTTTCCTATGCAGACATCGGATAAACTTAATTACTTCATCTTCGATTATTAATCCAATCCGGTAATCTCCTATCCGTATCCGATAAAATTTGTTTGATCCTTTCAGCTTCTTAATATTTTTTATTGATGTAAGCTTATCGGCATCTTTTACAATTTCGATTGTATCAGCGATTTTATTACGTGTTATCCTGTCTTTAATCTTATCTGTATCTTTTTCGAAGATCTTGTCAATTTTCACAATCATCTCCGTAGTTTTTTCAGATAAGTTTCATTATCAATAAATTCATCTGTTTCACCTTGTTGTATGGCATTGACTAAACCTATATCCTCAATTTCAGTTTCTGATAAAATCCTTGCATTAATGCCAATCTTTCTTGCTAAATCTAATAGCAGTTTCATGTCTGATTTCGAATCACTATTTAATATTACAGCTTCCATAGTTATTATTTTTGTCCATCATACAAATTTACTCAATTCATACCGCATTCAGAAAAATTATTATGCAAAAGTTCTTCAATGTCAGATTTTCACAAACTTCATTTAAAAACGTTTAACCCTCTAATGTTGCTGAACAGAACCTTCGGGCGAACAAACTATCTGATCCTGGAACCTTTCACGCTCCGTAGCTTTCATTGACCTGAGAATCCGCCAATCAGCGGAGAAGTCGGTAGTGAAGGTGGAATCGAACCGTCATACGGCCGAACCATCAAACCGTCATACCGTCGAACCATCAAACCTCTGAACTTAAGTCTTTTTGCTTTCTGTTTTAGTCAGCCATTTCCATACCGGAATGAGTTTAATCAGAGATCCTTTCTCCCTGAGTTCTGATTCATTTTCCAAGGTTAACAACAGAAGATTTATACAGGAAACTTCCCCGGAAGCTTCTACCAGGGCATTAATCTTCCGTTTAAAGGTATTTATATCTTAAATGTTATGTAATCATGACTCAGTAACTCATTCCGATCCTGATACTGTTGATTTATTATGTTTATAATCATATATGGTATCCGATTACTTCTTGGAAGGAGCAAACAAAATAAGTATCTTTGTACTGTGAAAAAGCGCTCAAATATAGGATTGGTCTTTGAAATCGATGAATTGACCATTACACTGAAAGTCTTGGAGCAATGCATGTTGGCGGTCGTCTTATGATCATTGATTCAGTCGCTGCATTAAATTTGATTAATAGATACTTTTCAAATATCCAGAGTATAAAAACAAAGAAGGTAGAATTAGATGTAGATTTTATTGGGGAACAAACTTCTTTGAGTAAGGAAGAAGAAAAAACCATTAGTGATTATATCAAAAAAAATAAGGCAAGAAAAGCGAAAGGTCTTTCTCGCAGTTATAAAAACACTAAACAATTGGCATCAGGTAACGCCCACTAACTATACCGCCGGGCCATCATACTTAACAAATTTTATCTTTTTTGTTCAGTACAACAATAATATTACATAAATTGACAACCGTCAAACCGTCATACCATCGAACCGTCGAACCCTCGGGAAGTGAGTAAATCAGCACATTTTATATTGCTTTCAGAAAAGTTCTTCCGGATTGATTTTAATAAATTCCTGCCATGGCAGTCTCATTTTATCAATACAAATTGTTTTTACAGGACTAAATATCTTTTGAAACGCTGACATTCCTTTTTTACTCCTTGAAACAGAACTTTTAACTTCAATGCCAATCAACCTTCCATTACTTTCAATAACAAAATCAACCTCATCATTTCTGTCTCGCCAGTAATAGAGATTAAACCTGCCACGCAATGATTCATTTGCCAGATAAGTTCCCACTATGGATTCGATTACTCTCCCCCAGGCATCAGGATTATTTTTTACATATGCAAATTTCAATGGATTTTGTGAGCTAAGTAATGCATTATTATAAACCTGTAATTTGGGGCTGCTCGATTTGGTACGTACAGGTGAAACAGAATATTTCTCTATACCCCCTAATAAACCTGCTCCTCCCAGAAGAAGAAGGTAATTCGCCAGGGTTGTTGCATTACCTGCATCATGAAGCTGTCCAAGCATTTTTGAATAAGACAGTATCTGG
>Ga0116148_1004668_pt1 | contig 11827 bp, 14 predicted proteins | sample AD_UKC055_MetaG_FD_89786 | JGI IMG/M metagenome (GOLD analysis project Ga0116148, IMG submission 89786) | Active sludge microbial communities of municipal wastewater-treating anaerobic digesters from USA - AD_UKC055_MetaG | ecosystem: Engineered > Bioreactor > Anaerobic > Digestate | place: USA... | reverse complement strand
TTAATGTAGTAAAAAAAAGTGTTTCCCGTGCGTCTTGCCGCCACGCGGGCGAATATTACAGGGAAAAGATAATTATTCTAGAGCATTGTTATAGAAACAACAGAATATGGTATCGAAGCCGGAAAAAAAAGAGCCGAACGCGTCTCGTAGCGGGAATGCCTGAATTCTTATAATTCATCCCATGCTACGCTTAGCGTGCAGGCTCTTTTTAACGCGGAGAAATAGTACTGGTAAAAATACTAGGGAAAAGCTTAAATAAACACATTAATGTAGTAAAAAAAAGCGTCTCCCGTGCGTCTTGCAGCGGGTATGCCTTAACTCTTAGAATCCATCCCGAACTGCACTTAGCGCGGGGGACACTTTTTTTTACGGCAGTAAATTAATTTATCCAACTTGCCTTTTTAGTTTTTTCCCAGTACTATGAATGCTATGAAACATGTTGCAAACCACGTAGTACGCAGTTATGAATGCGACGGCTACAATCATGTAAATAATGCAGTGTATTTAAATTTTTTAGAATACGGGCGGATGGAGTTTCTTCACGCGATAGGATTCGATTACAAGGGAATTATACAGGAGGGTTTTTATCTGTATGTTACCCATATTGATATTCACTATAAAGCTTCAGCTGTTCTCGATGATGAACTTTTGATTTCTGCAGAGCCGGTTAAGCTTGGCAAAATTTCGGGAGAGTTTTATCAGACTGTAACGAAAAAAGACGGAACTGTTTGTGTTGAAGCAAAGGTCAGCTGGGCCTGTGTGAGCGCGCAAGGCCGTCCGTCAAAAATTCCTGAATCGTTTTTAGTTCCCGGACTTATACCCGGCGAAAAACAATAATTGAGGTTTAATCCCAAGAACCTGGTGAGGTGTGCATGATAATTCTAGAGACGATTGAACTTGTTATAAGCATTGTAAGCATTGTTGTTGTTGTTTACGGTGCCATTGTCGCCTTTATCGCATTTATCCGTACAGAAATATGCCGTCTTCGGGGAAAGTATAATATACAGATGCTCCGTCTCATTAGAGCAGACTTAGGAACCTATCTTCTGCTCGGGCTGGAACTGCTCATATCAGCTGATATTTTAAAGACAATTCTCGAACCCGGTTTTAATGAACTTTTAGTACTGGGAGGCATCGTGCTGCTCCGTACCGTTTTATCATACTTCCTTAACCGCGAGATTCAGGAAATAGAAAAAGACCGGCACGAGCATCCTGAGCTTTTCTTAAATATCTGATTTTTTTATGAGAGGAAGGGTGTCTAAATACTGTAAGCCCCTTTCTTCTGCGTAATCGCGGGCTTTTTGAGCTAGGGCAATGACATCCTTAGGGCTGTGAGCGTCCGCATTGCAGACAATTTTTACGCCCTTTTTCCCTGCCATCTCCCAGAATTTGTCGACCGGGTACTGGTAGCGCATTACTCCTTCGCTTTTTACTTTTTCTCTCGATATTCCTAATCCGTTTACTTCAAGAGGAACACCGCAGTCATAAGCAGCATTTATTATTTCTGCAAATCCGTCTTCTATTTCTTTGCTCCATTCTCTGCCGAATGCCATAATAAGATCCGGGTGAGCAACAAGCGAAAAGATGCCGCTGTGTATTGCACCTGCAAAGTTTGTAAAGTAGTCTTTTATAACCTTGGTGCCCTTAATTTCAGGAGCGTATTTAAAGTCGCCGTCAATATAAACCCAGTGAGGTCCGTGCACTAAGTAATCGCAGCCGAATTCCCCTAAAAGAACATCCTTATACCATGAAGCATACATGGGGTGCCATTCGCATTCGAAGCCTGCAAAAACCGGGAAGGGGGCTTTTTGGGCCGCATCGCGTATCAGATGTAAATATTGAGCTGCCTCTGCTTCTTTCATTCTGATATTTGACCATGTGTCCCTTTCATCGCGAGGGTATGGGCAGTGATCGCTGAAACCAAGAGCACTGCAGCCGTCTTTAATTGCCTGTTCTATATAATCTTCCGGAAGTCCGTCTGCATGTTTGCAGTATTGGGTATGGGTATGGTAATTTGAAATCATACTCCTATCTTAACGTTTTTCGAAAAAATGATACAGTCCTTTTTCATGGTAAAATACACAAGTGCTTGACTTTAGGATGTAATCGTGTAAGATTAAACGTTGGTTTTTTATGAGGAGCGTTTATGCAGATACGATTGGAAGCCCTTGAAAAGTCATATAAAACAGATTCTTCCCTCATTAAGGCTGTACAGAGTATCAGTTTAGATATTCCGTCAAATACAGTATTCGGCATCATTGGAAAAAGCGGGGCGGGTAAATCGACTCTTGTGCGCCTTATAAGTCTTTTAGAAAAACCGGATTCCGGTTCTGTATATTACGGCGGTGAGCGGGTCGATAATCTTGAAGGCATGGATCTTATTACTAAACGGCGCGGTATAGGAATGATTTTTCAGAATTTTAATTTATTCAGCTCGCGGACTGCAGCCGGAAATATTGCGTATCCTTTAGAAATTTGCGGAATTCAAAAATCTGTTATACATGAGCGTGTAAAAGAGCTTTTAGCCCTCGTCGGACTTACAGACCGGGGTAATGCTCCTGTCAGCACCTCGTCGGACTTACAGACCGGGGTAATGCTCCTGTCAGCACCTTGTCGGGCGGTCAAAAGCAGCGGGTTGCAATAGCCCGTGCTCTGGCAAATAATCCCGGCATTTTGTTTTGTGATGAGGCGACGAGTGCTCTTGATCCTCAGACAACAAGATCCATTCTTTATTTACTGCGCGAGATTCAAAAAAAGATGAATCTGACCATAGTCATGATAACTCATCAGATGGAAGTGGTTAGGGATGCCTGTGAATATGTTGCCGTTCTCGATGACGGGAAAGTTTGCGAGCAGGGAAGGGTAACAGATATTTTTACTCATCCGCAGTCACCGGTTACAAAAGATTTTCTTTCTCATATTTCTTTATCTCTGAGCGAAGATGCACCCTGTCCGGACGGTATTGTCCGCTGGTCGCAAGACGGAGGTCATTACACGCTGCGTTTTCTCGGCGATAAAACCGGTGAACCAATTCTTTCCCGCGCTTCCAGAATATGCAGTGTCGACTTTAATATACGTGCCGGAGGCATTCAGCACGTAAGCACCCGGGATATTGGTTCTTTAATTGTTGATATTGAAGGAAGTCAAAACGGCATAGAAAAGGCGCTTGCGTATTTAAAAGAGGAAGGCGTTATTGTAGAAGACAGGGAGGGAAATATACTATGAGTTCAATTCAAATTATTGTAAACCTTGTAGGCACTGCTGCACTGCAGACTCTTATAATGGTGTTTGCTTCTACAGTCTTTTCCTTAATTTTAGGCTTCCCTCTGGGCATACTGCTGTGTACGGCGGATCCATTAACCGGTATAAGTCCTAAACCTGTTTTACATCAGGCATTAACCCGAATTGTTAATGTGCTCCGCTCCTTTCCCTTTATTATTTTAATGATACTTCTGTTTCCCTTGTCGCGTGTCCTTATAGGAACGAGTATTGGTACTTCGGCCGCAATTCTTCCTCTTTCAATAGCTGCGGCTCCCTTTGTTGCGCGCATCATAGAAACTGCCTTAAAAGAAGTTGATACAGGCGTAGTACAAGCTGCACGCTCAATGGGTTCGACAAATATGCAGATAATTAGTAAGGTTCTGCTGCCGGAGGCTCTTCCGTCCCTTGTTTCGGGTATTACTCTCACTATTATTAACCTAATAGGGTATTCAGCTATGGCCGGAGCCATAGGCGGGGGCGGCTTGGGCGATCTTGCCATCCGTTACGGGTATCAGCGGTTCAGGACCGATATTATGATTGCTTCTGTTATCATTATTCTGCTTTTAGTTGAGATTATTCAGTTTACCGGATCAAAAATAAGCAGCGCCTTACAAAAATCCCGTTAATTCTACTAAAAACCTAGTAAAAAAGTATGAATAATGCTTTTCAAAGACCTGTCTATTTGTTATATTTCTCTAGTCATGATGAGTGTTTTACATAAATCGAGAGATGTTGAAAAAGGAGGAATGAATGAGAAAATCAATTTTATCGGCTGCTGCGGTGCTAGTAACAGCGGCAGTACTATTATCAGGCTGTTCAAAGAAGGATGACAGTGTTCTGTCTGTCGGTGCAACACCGGAGCCTCATGCAGAAATGCTTAAACTTGTGGTTCAGGATTTGAAGGATCAAGGGTATACTTTAAAGATCATCGAGTTTACCGATTATGTTACTCCAAATGAAGCTTTAGAAAGCGGTCAAATAGATGCAAACTTTTTCCAGCATTTACCCTACATGAACTCATTTAATGATGAAAAGGGCTACCATTTAACAAATGCCGGTGAAATTCATATTGAACCATTTGCAGTGTACTCTAACAAGTATAAAAAATTATCGGATCTGCCCGATGGCGCTGTAATTGCCCTCCCTAATGATCCTACGAATGAGGGTAGAGCCTTTCTTCTTCTGCAGTCGGCCGGGCTTATAAAACTTAATGAAAAAGCAGGTATTACTGCTACGCCGCTCGATGTTGCAGAGAATAAAAAAGGTTTTGTGTTCCGTGAAATAGAGGCTGCATCGCTTCCCCGTGTGCTGGCGGATGTTGATGCTGCTATTATTAACGGTAATTATGCAATTCCGGCTGGCTTAATTGCAAGCAGGGACGGTTTATTTGTAGAAGGATCAGATTCTCCCTATGTTAATATTATCTGTGTTAAAAAGGGTAATGAGGATTCTAAAAAAATTGAAGCCCTTGTTTCGGCATTACGGAGCAAAAAAATTGCAGATTTTATAGCTGAACGGTATCCTAACGGAGAGGTTGTAAAGGTATTCTAACAAAAAAAAGGCTGCCCCGGGGCAGTCTTTTTTATTGCTGCAGACTTATTCTTTTGGTATGTATAACTGGATGAGCTGAATAAACTGATGAATCATCTTGTATATTTCTATGCCGGTGTCTCTTATTGGTTTATCTACAAAGCGGTCAAGTTCTTTCCAGTTTATGAGCATCTGGGGCTGAGCTTTTTCGCGGTCTTCTAAAAGAGCTTTTACAGTGCGTGCAAAAATAACAAGGTTCTGGGCTCCGCTTGTTATAAGAAACAGAGCCTTTTCATTGGTATCTTTAAGCACCGAACGTATAATTCTGCCCGCTTCTTTATCGCGGTCTGCTTTTATAAGAAGATTTTTGATTTTCATTCCCTGTTCTGCTTCGTCCGAAAGTTTTTCATCGAATTCTGTTATTTGATCGGAAATAGACAGCAGCGTCTGGTACGATTCAGACATTTGACCGGAGAGAGTTGCCGTAACCCATTTACCGCGGACGAGTATGAGATCTGTGAACTCTCTAATATTTTTCTTAAGATAATCTATTAGAAAGGCTTTTATATAATTGAGCGGCTGATGATACTTGTATCCGGGAACCATTTTTTTTTCAAATGCAAGATTGGCCGTTTCTGTGTAGTTTTTCAAACGTAAAACCACTGTTGTACCAAATATTTCATTTAAAAGATTTTCAGCCTTAGAATTAGTTTTTTCCTGTTCAACTTTCTTTAAAGTAAGATCTGCCTGTGTCTTTAATTTTTCAAAGTAGGGTTCAAATACTCTTTCCTGCTTTGCAGTAAAAAGGGGCGCATAAGAGGGGTCATGGGTTATAAGCTGAATAACTTTTTCAAAAATTTGAGAGTTCTGCATATCGCGGAGTTTTAGTACCGCCTTTGCCCATACGCCTGCTGCTACTGGTTCAACCCCTTTTAAATCCCTGAGCAGAGCCATCATGTCGCTCCAGTCATCCGAGAGAGGCAGCGACCATGCAACTGTAATAAAGTCTTTAAGATCATCTGCTATGTACTCGCCCCGTATGGCTTCAAAACGCGGTATATAGTTAAAGTCGCGCTCATGCAGATTTGAATCAAATTTCTTTAAGAGAAAATAATAATCAAAGGTGCAGAAAGCACTAAAAAGCATGAGTTTTGAATACAAACGGTCAATTTTCTGGATTTTTTCAATATCAAATTCATTGGAAAGAGATGTTAAATTATCATTTATTTTTGCTTTTAAATCTGTGATGGGTATGGTTCTTGATTGTTCAAGTATTGATTCTTCTGTTAAAAGTTCTACCATTTGTTTTTGTTTTTCGTTCAGCATAAAATCAATTACTGCAAATTTAAAAGTATTAGGGTTTTGACTGCTTTGAAACATTAACTGGGCAGGACCTATTATTTTATACAAGTCATGAAAAAATTTAGCAAGTGCAGGGAGTGCTTCTTCTGAAGGAAATTTATAAAACTTATATTTACTGTGAGATAATTCCTTTGCTATAGACTTAAGGAGCCGGCGTTTTTCAACTTCCGGGTCAGCGGAACCGAAGATTGCAGAAATAATTTTTTGAAAGAAATTTTCGCCGGTATCGTTTTCGTTTGCCATTATTCTATAATGCGTTATAACAGAAAATCTGTCAAGTAATAGCATTTTGTCAGTGAAAAAGTATAAAAAAAGCTGCCGGATGTTTTCCGACAGCTCTTTTATTCAGTTTAGCATAAGGCAATTATCAGCGTAAGTATAAAACATTAGTCGGACATGCTGCAACACAGTCGCCGCATGAATTGCATTTTTCATAATCTACAACCGGTATACCGTTCACCAGGTGAATAGCGTCTACCTGGCAGGCTTTTTCGCATTTACCGCACTTAATGCACCCTACCTTGCATCCTTTAAGAATCTGCGGTTTATTCGGATTTCTGTTATTACAGCGGGCAAAGGCGCCCTTGTCTGTCTTATTAAAATGTACTAAAAGATTTTGAGGGCATTCTGTAATGCACATTCCGCATCCGGTGCATTTTTCTTCATCTACATGAGGAAGACCGTCATCGCCCATATGAAGTGCATCAAACCGGCATACAGCAACACAGTCGCCGAGCCCCTGACACGCCCATGCGCACATTTTAATGCTGTTTGTACTCAGTTTTGCAGCACGGCAGGTCTGTACACCGCTGTAAAAACCCTTAGGGACAGCATGATCTTTACTTCCCTGGCAGGCAAGAACAGCGACAGTTTCAACAATATTTCCTGCGACTCCCATCACAGCGCATACCTTTTCTGCTGTCTCTCTGCCGCCGGCAGTACATCCTGTTGCCGGGGCTTCGCCGGCTGCTACTGCCTGTGCAAATCCGTCACAACCCGGGTATCCGCAGCCGCCGCAGTTTGCACCTGGAAGGCTTTCTCTAATTTTTGCTACAGTAGGGTCGGTTTCCACAAAAAAGATTTTCTTAAAAAATCCGAGTAAAAACCCGAGAATCAGTGCAAGAGACGCTGATACTGCCAATGTATATAAAATAACTGTCATATATCTTCCTTTACTTTATGAGGCCCGAAAAGCCTGCAAATGCCATTGATAATAGACCCGCTGCAACAAAAAGAACAGGAGTTCCCTTCACAAAGGCCGGAATTTTGGCCAGCCGTATTCTGTCGCGGATTCCTGCCATGAGAACCATAGCGATTATAAAACCTGCAGCGCTGCCTAATGAATACACGATGGATTCTGTAAACGAGTAGGATTTGCTTATGCAGTTGAGTGTAACTGCAAGTATGGCACAGTTTGTTGTTATGAGCGCCAAATACACACCCATTGAGCTGTACAAGGCCGGGGCCGATTTTTTAAGATAGAACTCAACAAGCTGTACAAGAGATGCGATTACTAGAATAAAGGTGAGTGTCTGTAAAAATTCAAGACCAAGGGGGAGCAGAATAAAATTATACAGAGGATACGTTACTGCGGTTGCAAGAACCATAACAAAGGATGTTGCTACACCCATGCCGTTTGCTTTTTGAACATCAGTAGTCATTCCAATAAAGGGACACAGTGCTAAAAACTGAATGAAGACTACATTATCAATGAGCATGGAAGATAAAAATATTTTTACGTACTCGTTCATTTTTGTTCTCCTTCAGTGAGCAGTGTGTTCTTCATCTGAACAGCACAGGCTTTTTTTTCTGCCATCAGACGGAAGGCCCTGCTTGCTGCAATGAACATTGCAAATACAAAGAAACCTCCCGGAGCCCGTGAAAAAAAGGCGATGGTGTACTCTTCGCTTAAGACGGTCATGCCTATGAATGTTCCGCTTCCCAGGAGTTCACGGACAATTGAGATGCCGGTCAGTACCCACAGGTAGCCGATTCCCATTCCCAGGGCATCAACAGCTGCTTCTCCAACGGTTCGTTTTGAGGCGAATGATTCAACCCGTCCCATAATGATGCAGTTTACAACTATAAGCGGTATAAAAACACCAAGGGCCTTCGCCAGTTCGGTCATATACGCTTTCATCAGGAGATCTACAATAGTGACGAATGTCGCAATTATAATAATAAAAACTGGAATACGGATGGAATCCGGTATCAGTTTTCGTAACAAACTGATAAGTACTTCGCTCATAAAAAGAACAAAGGTTAATGCGAGTCCCATGCCTAAGCCGTTTTCAAATTTTGTCGTTACAGCCAGGGATGAACAAAGTCCGATCATTAATACCAGAAGGGGATTTTCCCTCATGAGGCCGTTTTTAAACAGAGTCCAATATTTGTTCATTAGTTGCTTCCCCCGTTATGTATTGCCGCAAGGCCGCTTTCAACAGCGCTTGAAATGATTGCAATAACTCCCTTTGTTGTTATTGTCGAGCCCGATATTGCATCAATGTCATCACCTAGAGCAAAGTTGTCATCAGCAGACTTTCCTGTAAACTGGTCCTTGAATGCAGGTTCTGCCGCTTTTTGTCCGAAGCCCGGAGTATCGGTCAGGGATAAAAACTGAATAGAAGTTATAGTTTTATTGGATGTAATACCTACAAGGATGGTTGCCTTGTCATAGGTACTTCCTGTTGCCTGAACAACGGATCCTATAACAGTTCCGCCTTTTTCAGCCATATATACTGCATCAATTGTTACACCGGCAGCAGCTGTAAAAGTACCTTGTGCCGGGCTGAATGCATCAGCATCAGCAAACACGGTACGCAATCCCTCGTTTAATTCTTTTTGAGCAGCTCTTTCAATCGCACCCGATGTAAAATTGCTTACAAGGGCCAGTGAAACACAGGCAACCGATGTAAAAAGGGCCAGAATTAAGCCTAATTTTATCATCTGCTTCATTTTACGGCCTCCTTTGTCTTTTTCGGTGCCGGAACAAAGCCGTATTTTTTCTGAATAAGCTTATTGAGGAAGGGGACGACTGCATTCATAATAAGAATACTGAACATAACGCCTTCCGGATAACCGCCGAACTGTCTGATTAAAAATGTTATTACACCGCAGCCTGCACCGAAGATGAGGCGTCCGGTTGTTGTTATGGGAGAAGTTGCATAATCGGTAACCATAAAAACGGCTCCAAATAGTAAGCCTCCGGCGAGCATTGCCATTACCACGTCTCCGCCTGCAAGGAAGGTAGCAAGCGCTACAGTTGCGATCATTGCAAGAGGCGCCCTCCAGTCAATGATTTTTGTCACTGCTAAAAATGCAAAGGCAAGAAGAATGAGCAGAATGTTTGATTCTCCAATGCATCCTGCCCTGTTTCCAAGGAGAAAATTCATATAGGTGTCAGCATCTTTAACAATATCGGCACCTTTTAATACAGATAAAGCAGTAGCAGAAGTTACTGCATCGGTCACGCCGCCTGTGGCAGATGTAACTGCTTCTACAAGGGGCTGCGCATTTTTCGGCAGCGTCCATGTTCCCATTGCGGCAGGAAAACTGACAAAGAGGAAGGCACGTCCGGTGAGTGCCGGATTAAAGACATTTGCGCCTATTCCTCCAAAAAAGGCCTTGGCTACTATCATTGCAAATGCAGAGCCAAGGATTGTCATCCATACAGGAAGCGACGGAGGAAGAACCAGTGCGAGCAGTATTCCCGAAACAACTGCAGAGCCGTCCTGTATTTGTATTTTCTGTTTCGAAGCAAGCTGAAACAGCAGTTCAAAAACCACACATGAACACACTGCAGTTATAATCGTAATAAGTGCGGGAATACCGAACAAGTACACACCGTATATGCAAAGAGGCAATAACGACATGATAACTGCCGCCATAACGCCTGTGCTTGAATTTTTTGCAGAGTAATGAGGACTTGATGAAAGATAAATCTCGTTTAAGTCTGATGGAGCTGCCATTATTTGCCTCCTTGTAATTCTGCAGTTTTTGCCTTGAGGGCCTCTGCTTTTTGCTGTTTTTTCTGCATATCAATTCTAAAAAGCTGCTTTCCTACACGGAAGCGCTGAACAAGCTGAATATGCGCAGGGCAGACGTAGCTGCAGGTTCCGCATTCAACACAGTCCATTAAGCCGTATTTTTTGGCATTTTCCAGATTTCCCGCTTCGAGTTCTTTTGCAATCATCACAGGATACAACCGGCAGGAGCAGACCGTAACACACTTGCCGCAGTTAATGCACTGATTTTCTTCGCGTAAATCTGTTTCATTTGCTGTTAAAAAAAGAACGCCGGAAGTATTTTTTGCAATTGGAAAGTTTGCGTTAGCCATTGCAACACCCATCATCGGGCCGCCTGACAGTATTTTTACAATTCCGGGATTAAGCTTAATAACAGAGGGTATTAAATCTCCAACAAGTGTTCCTACCGGCACCCGGAGATTTTTCGGGCTGGCGCACGCGCCTCCCGAAACTGTTAATCCGCGGTCTATGAGGGGTTTACCCAGTCTGAATGCATCCGATATTGCACAAAGGGTTCCCACATTGACAATAACACAGCCAATATCAGCAGGGAGACCTCCGGAAGGTATCTCTTTTTTGAGTGCCGATTTAACTATATTCTTTTCACCGCCCTGAGGATACTTTGTCTTTACAAGAACAACGTTAATATTTGTGTAACCGGATTTTGTTATAGCTGTTTCTAGTGTAGAAACAAGATGCGACTTATTATCTTCTAAAACAATAAGACCGCTTTTTGCTCCGGTAACCTTGATGGTTATGGCAACGCCGTCTACGAGGGTATCGGTGTTTTCTGTCATAGTCCGCTCGTCTATGGTTAAATAGGGCTCACATTCTGCCGCATTTGCCAGAACGTGTTCTATAACCTTGCCTTTAGGAGGATTCAGTTTTACATGGGTTGGAAAGGCTGCTCCTCCCATTCCTACGATGCCGGCATCCTTGATTCTTTTAAGTGCTTCTTCTTTTGAGCAGGTAAAGGGATCCAGGCTTTCCATAAATGCGGTTTCGTCTGAACCGCTGCCCTCTATAACAATGCAGGGCACATCAATGTTTCCTGTTACTGCACGGAATTCAATTTTTTTAACTGTGCCCGTTATGGAAGCATGAACAGGAGCAGACATAAAGGCATCTGATTCTGCAATCTTTTGACCTCGTATTACAGTATCACCTGCCTTAACAAGAACTGTATTTGGAGCACCTCCCTGTGTAGCAGGGATGCTTACGCTATTTGTAAAAGGAAATACCGTTTCTATTGGAAGATGTTCGGTTAATTCCTTTCTTTCCGGCGGATGAATACCGCCTTTAAAAGTGTGGCTTTTCATAGGTTGTATTCTATTTATTAGCTATTTTTAAGTCAATACAAGTCCCTTGTATTCGATAAAAAAATATTTATATTTCATAGTATAGATTTTCTGGTCTGAGCGTATTATACTGTTCAGTAATGTTCCGGCAGCAAGACTGCAGATTTCGGAGGCTAAGCGTATGAAACAGAAAAAAATTCTGTTATTTGTTTTGATTACTGGTTTTATTTTTACAGCATTGAGCGCTTACAATCCTCCTCCAAACGGGGAGAATATGTATGAGCTCGTTTCGCCGCAAATGGTATCGAGCGGATCTTCTGTAACCGGCGGAGGTTTAAAAACTGTAACACC
>Ga0116148_1004667_pt1 | contig 11830 bp, 11 predicted proteins | sample AD_UKC055_MetaG_FD_89786 | JGI IMG/M metagenome (GOLD analysis project Ga0116148, IMG submission 89786) | Active sludge microbial communities of municipal wastewater-treating anaerobic digesters from USA - AD_UKC055_MetaG | ecosystem: Engineered > Bioreactor > Anaerobic > Digestate | place: USA... | reverse complement strand
TGTTAAAACACCCGCTTCCATAATAACAACAGCTAGAACTATTTTTTTTCCAAATACAGCAAGTCGGTAAAACACCTGACTTTGAATATCATAAAATGGATACTGCCTTTCAACTTCATTCCTTACAACTGAGTTTACAGTGGTTTTTTCATGAAGCTTTTTAAATAGTATTTTTTCAAGAGGAATGAATACAAGCTCATAATCATTATTATCCAGGATAATTGGTTTATTCATAACCTTCTCCTTCTATGAGCATCAATACCCTGAATGGTTTATTTTTTAAGCTAAAAGAATAAGCTGCTGCATTTTTATTCTTTTCTTTTAAAGGGATTATTTCAAATGAAGTATTTTCCATTCTTACATCTTTCTCGATTATTTTTCTCCATTGTAAAAAGGAATCTAATTCAGCAATCTCATTATTTTCTATTTTTTTGTAAATAAGCTCTAATATCTTACTCATTGACTCATATTCTTCTGTTTTCTTAGAATAGTCATAAACTGTACATGCAGCTTCATAAAACGAGAAAAACAGAATACCGAATACGAAAATTACTACGGCTGATTCAATTAATCTCATAGTGTCCTCCAAGTTCTGCATTATGGAGCTCAATTTTCCTACAGACAGAATCGAATCGTTTTTTCTCAGATGAACACCTAATAAGTGCAATATTCATATATGGAATAACTACCAGAAACAGTAAAAGAATAATTACTATTGCTGTCATCATTATTGATCCGGAATCGTTATTTCCATGACACAATGTCTTCATTATTACCCTCTCCTCCGGTTATTCCATCCGAACCTAATGAGTAAATTACAAATGCTAAACCGTAATCATTTACTGTTTTATACACATATTCATTTCCCCAGGGATCTTTTTGTATTTCCTTATCTACATAAGGGCCGTTCCAGCGGGCGCTGACTGGAGATATAACAGGTTTAGAATACAGGGCCTGTAGTCCCTGCTCCTCATTAGGAAAGTTTCCGCAGTCCAAATAATAACTGTGGAGTGCAAGTTTGTAAGTTTCTATTTGGGTTTTAACAGAAACAATCTTTGCCTGATCTATTATTTTAAAGGCTGTTACTGCAGCGCCTGCAGTAAGAATGAGCATAATTGCAATTGATGCAATTGTTTCGGCAAATGAAAACCCTTCATCCATTTTTCTACTTTTTGTTTTCAAAGCAAACCTCCAAACGATGTCATGAGAGGGAGAATAGATAATTGAATTAATATAAGCAGATAGATACCTGTACAAATGATCATTGCAGGTTCGCATAAGGCTGCGAACATTGTATGTCTTTTTTCCCGACGTTTACTTTCCCTCATAAGTTCATTTTTTATAACAGACTCAGTATTTCCGGTGTCGTATAAATACTCTGTTCTCATAAGGCAGCCTTCATCAAGAAAATTCAATATTTCTGCAGCTTCACTGAATTTCACTCCGCCCGATAACAAGTCTGCACACTGCATTATTTTAAATCGTGTCTTAGATCCGGATTCAAACTGCATTGATGAGCTTAACAACGAAGTAAAAGTATCAAATCCTGCATCCAGAAAAAAACTGAATGTTAATAAAAAAATATAACTGTCGCTCTCTTTAAACACTGCCCAGGATGAAAAAATGAAAAACACAATACAGACAGAAATAAACAGTAATGAAAGTAAAAATCCGTCTGTAAAACTATTTTGATCACTTAAAGCAAAACTCGATTTAAAATTGTAAAGAACAATAGATCCGAAGATCGAGATAAACAGAATGAGGCATGGATACACCGCGCTTCTCATAATGTTTTCACATGTTACTCTCTTCATTTTTTCATTAGCCACAACAAAATTAAGGCTATTATTAATACTGCCAGTTTTTTGCGCTGTATAAAACAAGGCAGTGTATTTAGAAGGAACCGAAAAATACGGATTATTTGAAACTGCAGATGAAAAAACTTCCCCCCTACCCATTTCCTGCAAAATATATATAGCAGAATTCTTAACCTCTTTAGGTGTTTTTTTAGATCTGGTAATTATTTCTAAAGCTTCCGGTATCTGAATATTAGAAGAAAGCAGCTCCGAAAAAATAAGAGCAAACTCATAAAATATTCTGTATTTCATGCACAAACCTCCCCGTCCTTATCCAGAACAGCGTGCAGTTTTTCATAATTTTCTGCACAAGCAATAGTCTTGCGTATTTTTTCACCGCATGTAATTATTCGTGCATGAAGTTTTCTTTTCTTCAATGAAAGATGCTCAAGATCCTGCACAATTATTGAGCGAAGAACAGGCGCCAGCAAAAAACCTTGAATACCAAAATCAAGCAGGCGGCAAACAGCTTCTGAAGCTGTACCGGTATGAAGAGTCGCAAAAACCAGATGTCCGGTCATAGCGCTTCTGACTGCTGTTTGTGCAGTTAATTCATCTCTAACTTCTCCAATAACAATTACATCAGGATCCTGTCTGTAAATTCTCTTTAATACTTCGCTGAACGTGAGTCCTCTTTCATCGTTAACCGCTATTTGAACAACTCCCGGGACAACATATTCAACAGGATCTTCTATACTGAGTATTTTTCTGTTAACCTTAGTCATTTCATTCAGCATAGAACAAAGCGTAGTAGTCTTACCCGAACCGGTCGATCCGCAAATAAGAACCAGTCCGTTTTTCTCTTTTTGTATTTTATCCAGCAGAAGCAATTGCATAGAAGAAAATCCTAAATCGTACAGACTAAGAAGCGCAGATTTTCTGTCAAGGAGTCTCATAACAACCGACTCGCCGTAAAACGAAGGAATACAGGAAACTCTAATATCAAGATTGTGGTTAAGATGAGAAAAATTAAATCTTCCATCCTGACATTTCCTGTGTTCAGTTATTTCCAATTTTGAAAGAAGCTTAATCCTTTGAATAACGGCTTCTCCGGTTTCATACGATATATCCATCTGATCATAGATGTATCCATGAATCCGGAATCGTACCGCTATCTTATCTGCACTGTATTCAATATGAATATCACTGCCGCAGTGAAAATGACATTCAATAATCATCGAGTTTAATAAATTGATAATCGGCTCTTCATCAGCTTCATTTTTTTCATTTTTTTTCTGCAAGTCAGCACTGAATGAAAGAAGATGCTGTGAAAACTTTTTTGCAATTTTCCTTTTCCATACATCTTCTTCAATAACTGAAAACTGTATTCTCTTTTCAAAATATTTTTTTCGATTAAATACGCGTTCAATCCTTTCCCGAAGGCTGCTGTCATCGGCGCACATCCCAATGTGAACATTACATTCTGTTTCTTCAAGCACAATAACCTTATTTTGAACGCAGTATTTTCCGGCAAGTTCAAAACTATTCATCAGCTTCTCCTCGAAAAATAAATTCCGTATATATGCGCTCATTTCTTTTTTCTGTATTACACTTATCCAAAGAATTTTGATCAGATCCCAATACATACGAGTTCTCATCTTCTGCATGTGGTATTAGGTAAATGACCATTTCTGTTCTTTCATTGGTTTTAACCTTTGAAGTAAATAGAAGACCAAGCACGGGTATTTTTGACAATAAGGGCATTCTTTCCTGAATAAGAACATCATCATCCTGAACTAAACCGCTTAGAACAACAGATTCACCGCTCCTTGATCTGACCTGTGTTGTTACAATTTTTTCATACGTCGGAGGAGGGTTTCCAATAGAAGAGGAAACATCGGCACCGCGTTTTGAAACCGACGCTGAAACTGTTGTCGTAATCATTCCGTCGCCGGAAATCCACCCCTCAATATCAAGAATAAGGCCGGAAATTATTTCCCTCGTAACCCCGGTATTTACAGCCTTCCCCGTAGAAGGATCAAGAACTGTATCACGATAGCGGTAGGTACTCGTGTTTTGAAATTTAATAGGTTTTCCTGAAACGCCGTGAAGCCTTGTGTCTGCAAATACCTTAGCCTTATTCTCTTTGATTGCAGTATTCAAACCGGCTGCAAAAGTTAATCCGAAAGAAGAAATAATATTAAACTGCAAGTCAAGCACCGAGTCCATTCCTGCACTTACAATGAGAGCATCACCAAGAGATACTGGACGTGCTTTAAATGACGGCGTCCATTGTAAATCCTTTGATTCCTGATACTGGATTATCAGTAAATCATAGGTAATCCTTTTTATTGGTATATCAATCAATGACAAATGACCGCAAAGTATTTTGTAGTTCTCTGCCGAGCCTGTATAAAAAAGAACAGACTCATCACCGGTTTCCTTAAAATCTTCCTTTCTAAAAGAAGGTGGAATATTTTTTAGAAAGTCTGAGGCTTTTATAAACTGCAATGAGATAATATTTGAAGAATCGGGAGTATCCAATTCATTAAGAAAAATTGAAATTTCTTTATGTAACGTTTCAGTCCCGTAAATAAGCAATGAAAAATTATCAGATCGAATACACGATGCGGAGGGAAATCGATGTACAAAGATACTTTGGACGGCCTCGGAAGTTTTATACTTCATTGAATAGCTGCGCCAGATCCTACCTGTATTTTTGAGCTGCATTACTCCGTCAGAAGAGGGTAAAATATAATAGACGCCCCTATCTTCTACCCAGGAACTGCTACTTTGCAGACAAATAACTGATAAAAGCTCTATGAAGCTTTTAGATTTTAAAGTAATTTTTTCTATTAATGCATCATTCTTAACAGTCTGTATAACTTCTTGTCCGGCAGCACTGCACAATTGCTCCACGGCAGCATAGGCCCGTGTCTTACTTATTGATGCATTAAAAAGTGAGGCTTCATTGTTTGCAGGTTCAATAAGGCACAGAGAGTTTTCATAAGGAGGTTCAATAGCTCTGTCAGTTTTTTTGGTAATTCGAATCTTGTTCGAATCTTCGCTAATATCATAGGTTCCTGATCCGTTAAGAATAAGTACAACCGCTTCTTTTACCGGCATGTTTGAAATATGCAGGGAAATAGGAGTTGAAGGTATAATATCATAGACAATGGTAAGACCGCTCCTTAGCGACAGCTTTTCCAGTACGGCAGAGGGCGGCGCATCATAACAGTCCAGCTGAACAGAACCTTCATCATCGCAATACACCCTTATTTTTGAAACTGTCCACTGATCTTTTTCCTTCATAACGTATAATCGCGAAGATTCTAAAAAAGCATCAAATGCGCTGTTAAAGTCGGAACCTGCGTATCTAAAACTTGCATTGCCGCGAACAGTATCGTCACAGACAATTGTAATTTTTTCATACAGCGAAAGAGCATATACAATTTCTTCAATACTTTGATGTATAAACTCATATGATTTTTGCGCCGCAGCATTACTGCATATACAAAAAAAGAAAATTACAGCTGGAACAATACCTTTTTTCAATTTCACCATATACTCCTCAACCTCTTTATAGGTAAAGACCATTGAGTTTCTAACGCTGCTCAGAAATATTTTCAGCTTTTTTACGAGCAGTTACTGCAAAATAATCCTTGATTTTTTTTTACCAAGGGATTATAGTAGTGTAATACCATCGTTATATGGTATATCTTTGCCGCAAGGCTACCCTAGGAGGCGTACTATGGATACGGACCCCGGAAGTCAACGTATCAGTAAGACTAAAAACCCGCACACAGCCTCTAGAGGGAGCCATAATTACTAAAACTGACTAGTTAGAGTATTAACCCTCAGGAAGCGCCTATTTCTTAAGTTAAGGCAGGAATACTCTTATGATTACATTTTGGCAGCAGGAAAGCGGCAAGATAGTCCGCTGTGAAAAAGAAGAAATTGACACCTCAAGTAATGTATGGGTCGATGCACGGTCCGTTACCAGAGAAGATATTCGGGAACTGGAAGAAGAGTACGGCATTGAACAGGAACATATACTCGATATCCTTGACCAGGACGAACTTTCCCGTATAGAAAAAGAAGATAATTACACGCTGATAATAGCCCGTCTTCCTGTTTTCATGCCTTCTTCCGATATCAGCTACTTTACCGTTCCATTGGGAATCATCCTGTTTCCGGACAAAATAATAACCATATGCTGGACAGACTGTGAAGTTCTCAAAGACCTTTGTGCAAACAGGGTCCGGTCGTTAACGCTTAACGATTTTCCTGCCTTCATTACCCGCGTTTTAAGCCGGGCCGACAGCACCTTTTTGCGCTACCTTAAGGAAATAAACCGGCGTTCAACAACTATACAGAGCGAACTTCAGCTTTCAATTAAAAACAATGAACTTATTCAGTTATTAAACCTTGAAAAATCTCTTGTCTTTTTTACGACCTCCCTCAAAAGCAATCAGCTTCTTCTTGAAAAGCTTATTAAGACAAAAACACTGACCTTTGACGAAGACGACAGGGAATGGCTGGAAGATGTTGAAATAGACAACCGGCAGGCCATTGAAATGGCCGATACCTACAGTAATATTTTATCGGGCATGATGGACGCCTTTGCCTCCGTTATCTCAAATAACCTGAACATTGTAATGAAACGCCTCACTGTTATATCACTCATTTTAATGGTTCCCACCTTTATTGTAAGTTTTTTCGGCATGAATGTTCCCCTTCCCCTCATGGAAAACGGATGGCTGGGGGTGCTGGTCATAAGTGCGGTGTGCGGATTATCTGCTTTATTTGCAGGTCTTCTGCTCAAAGAAAAACAGTCACGTCAGCATAAACCTAGAAAATACCGCATAAAAAAACAGGACGAAAAAACAGAGAAAAAAATAAAACGCGTTAAGAAAAATAAGAAGGTCTTCACGGAAATCACATAAGAGGGTATACTTACTATATCAAACTGATATTGAGGCAGGTTCGTATGCGTTTCAGCGGTTTTAAAACAAGGGCAATTATTATTATTCTCGCCGTTTTTGTTTCTTCGGCAGTTACTGCACAGACGCCGGTAAATGAATGGATCTGGGTTGAACAAACCCGTCCGTCTTCAAATATTTCCGAAGAATATCTTGTAATGGTTACTGTGTTAAGCACGGATGAGTCGGAAAATAATCCCATGCGCTTTTTACTCGGAGAACATACCCAGTCAATAGTATCAGATACCATACTTTCGCCCTTCGAGATGAACGCTTATGAAACAACCTACGGGCTTTGGTACAGTGTTTTACAACAAGCTCTTGAAGCCGGCTATGAATTTGAAAACCCCGGACAGGAGGGTTCCTACGGCAGACGGGGAAGAGCCCCTTCTCCCGACGGATATTTCCAGCCGGTAACAACAATCACATGGAGAGACGCAATTGTCTGGTGCAACGCGCTGAGCGAACAAAGCGGATTAACTCCCTGTTATACCTTAAACGGCAAAGTTCTACGAAGTTCCTCAGATGCTTCTTCTGCAGACCTTGCTGAATGCAGCTGGAATGCAGACGGCTACCGGCTTCCATCAGAAGCAGAATGGGAATATGCATCACGAAAAACAATATCAGGGTTTCAGCGGGGGGATCTGCCTTCCGGATCAGTCGATGAACAGGGCAATACCGACAGCGATATTTCCGACACCCTTATTGCTTGGACAAGTGCGAATACTCACAAAACCCAAACAGCCGGAACGGCAGGTACCACCTTTACCCAAAACACGCTTCACGGAACAGGAAGGCCGAACGGCATAGGCTTATTTGACATGAGCGGAAATGTATTAGAATACTGCTGGGACTGGTTTGCAGATTATGTTCAAAAGGATAACAGACGAGAAAGGCTTACAGGTCCCGAGTTCGGGTTTGAAAGAGTAAGCCGCGGCGGCAGCTGGAGTCCCTATGCATCATTCATACTGTGCGGAGACCGCTACTCCTTTGATCCTGGAGAGGCATATAATTACATGGGATTCCGTGTCTGCAGAACTTTAAAATAACTAGATCTTTATGTCGAACAGTTCAGCTTTTGCCGTGAATAATCCGTCTTTTTTCTCAATTTCAAGCACCCCGTACCGGCCCTCTGCAAGCGAGCCCGGATTAATTACGAGGGTTTTCCCTATCATCTCAATTCCATAAGACTCGTGAATATGACCGGTTATTACTGCAAGCGGCTGAATTGTTTCAATAATCTGCCTTATTTTCGGCGAACCGACATGCAGCCCTGCTGATATTTTGTCGAGACCGGTATTGTGGGGCGGATTGTGAATAATCATAACCAGGTTGTTCCAATCGGTTTCGCCCGAATCGGTAACAAGCGATAAATCTGAAGCTATATCGTCCTCGCTCCGCTCATTAGGCGTGAGTCCGGTAAATTTTGTACCGCCGCCTGCTCCAATAAAAGCAAGTCCGTCCATGAAAGCAAGATTGCCCTGGACAGAAACATCATAAGAATCAAGCTCATCTAAAAAAGATTGAGGATCACAGTTTCCAAGCACAGAAAAAAGAACGTCATGTTTTTTTATAAGACGGTCAAGTACAGGCTTTCCAGTTTGTTCTTCAGAGACACGGGCAAAATCGCCTGCAAAAAGAACGGCATCCGCCTTTACAAATTCTTCATTCAGTGTCTCCACATAGGCTAAATCTCCGTGAATATCTGAAAGTACTAAAAATCTCATATTTCCTCCTATGTAAAAAGACAAAGAAAAAACTTCAGTTTTCGAATTGTCTTTTTTAAGTACTTTCGCATCGTAGAGAGAAAGTACTATTTAATACCAAAGTTTGCAGCGTAAACTTGAGATGATGAAGAGCGGCGCTTTTTCAGACGCTCTTCATCATACCTCCTCATATTTTTTCAAGGCTTTTTATAAGCATATCCATCTGCTGCTCTGTTCCTATACTGATGCGCACATACTCTGTTATTACAGGCGTATTAAAATGCCGGACAAGAATACCGTCATGTTTAACTTTTTCATATACTTCTTTTCCGCTTATGCCGTTTTTTTTTGCAAGGATAAAGTTTGTTTTTGATTCATAACACATCCATCCGTTATTCCTCAAAAATTTTATGAGTCTTTGGCGTTGTGAAATAATTTTTCGTGCATTCTCCGCATAATACCCGGTATCGTTACAGGCTGCCGTTCCAGCTGTCTGAGCGGCAATATCAACAGGAAAATGGTTAAACGAATTCTTAACCCTGGTCATTACCTCAATGAGTTCAGGATTTGCAACAGCATACCCCAGCCTCATTCCGGCAAAGGAAAACGACTTTGAAAAAGTCCGTACAATGACAAGGTTTTTAAACTCGCTTAATAGACAAAGTGCAGATTCATCAGAAAAATCGACATAGGCTTCATCGACAACAAAGGCTTTATCAGCAGGAAAATCCTCAAGCATTTTGCGTATATTTTCTACTGATAAAGCAAGCGATGTCGGGGCATTGGGATTGGCAAATATAAGACCGCAGCACGATTCATGCGCAGCACGAAGCATAGATTCAGTATCGAGTGTAAAATCTTTATTGAGAGGAATCTTATTCAGGGGAATGCCGTAATATCCGCAGTAAACAGGATAAAAGCTGTATGAGTGTTCAGGCGCAACGAGGGGTTTGTCATCATTAAAAAAAGAATAAAACAATACCGACAGAACCTCGTCAGAACCGTTGCCGCAGAAAATCATGTCGGGGCTTATAGAAAGTTTTTTGTGGTCAGTTTTCGTACCCATTGTCCCTAAAACACCGGAAGATTCATTGAGAGACCGGGCTATTGCACTGCGCAGTATGCTGGAGTCCGGATCAGGATACAGAGCCAGAGAAAGAGGCTTGTGAGTAATAAGATGAGATAACGCTTCTATAACTTTACCGGAAGGTGCATACGGATTTTCGTTCGCATTTAACTTAATATACTCCCGGTCTTTGGGCTGTTCGCCTGGAACATAGGGATCTAAATTTTTAGCTCTTTGTGAAATCATAGAAATCTCCATTAATCTTAGTAACGGTGTAAAAGTGTACAATTTTTTTTTGTTTTATTCTATCCATTGTTGAGGAATTGGCATCTTAATGTTATAATGAATAAAATGGCAACAACAACGACAAATCTGAATAGTATTTTAAATTTCTTTGCATCGAAGCAGAACAACGCACTCATTAACTATGCAGAATTTTGCGAATACGTAAAACGTTATGCTCAGCACCATCTGGAAGAACAGCCGGAGCTGCTTCCCTATATTGCAAACGTTAATGACACACTGCATAAGGAACTTGCAAAACTCACTGAAGAACGAAAAGCTCTGGTAATTCTCGCAGATACCGACAGAAAAGCAATTGTTGTTATTTCACACTTAATTGACTACTATACAAAACGCTATAAAGAGATTGAGAATAACCCCGCTATTCCCTTTCCCATGGTTACCGACCTGCCCAAACAGGTTCCAACAGACGTTTTCGATAAACAGGCTGTTAATGATGTTCTATATAAATTTTTTGAAAAACCTGCAATTGAAGACCATGTTCTTTACGGCTTACACTTTCCCCGGGATCTTCCCGTAGTACTGTATCCATCAACACTTCCTATTTTAAATTTTGTTGATATTGCTATTGGTAAAATCCGGCACATGCTCAGAAAAGAAGAGTTTCATGACTACTTCTTAAAAAAAATTCGCATATCAAATCCTGGTAAAGAACTTTCAGCAAAAAACTTTTTTACCCAGGTTGTCACAAGACCGACTGATACGCTCGAATCTCTCAAAAATTCTGCAGATACCTTTTATTTTTGGAATCAGCTTTGTTATTTTATACGGCAGGACTATGAAAAGGTAAAAGATTACACACAGGAAGACATATCAGTTTTGCAGGCGATTCAAATAACAGAAATTGCCATAACTTATTTTAAAACGAAGGTTCAGCAGGACCAGCAAAGAACAAATGCGCTCAAAGCTCTTGAGCAAATATTGGGAAAACCTCCGTACTATTTTAACAATGACTCAATTTCACGCTTTGTCGATTCAAGAGGTATTCCCCTTCTTGGACAATATACCGAGCAGGATCTTCATGACTGGCTTCACGATGCAACAACCTCGCTCGACAAAAATAATCTTCCTCCCCTTTTAGTGTTCAAGCTTGAATCTGAACAGCGTTTTTTTATATACAAAAACAAGGTCATACCCCTCATTGTGCGACTTGCCAGCGATGCACGCGATACAATAAGCGGAATTATTGTTAAAGAATGGTTTTCACTTCTCAAAGAATATGAGACTATTCCTGCAGTTAAAGAACAAAAGGCTTTTGAGCAGAGACTGGAAGAAGCGGTGCGTGTTCACTCTCCGGTTCTTTATGCATTGTTAACTTCAAATTTTCTGCCCTTAGTACATTATGAAACCCGCTCATCTCAAGAGCCGGTAAGCGAAAAAATTAATCTTTTTGTGAACGGTAAACTCATTCCCTACAGCGAACTTCTTATGTTCAACAGACAGGAACTGCTCACCGATGCAAAAATTCTACTCCCGTTCTGGTACACAGTACCCATTCTGTCATGGATTGCGGCTCTTTTATTTAGAAAGCCGAAAAAAAAGAATCAGCAGAAAAGCACCATAGCGGAAAAATCGGCTCCCGATAAAGAAGACAATAATGATAAGCATCAAACTTCCAAGAAAAAAGAGCTCAAAAATGCTGCCGAAGAAATTGAAAAGAAACTTGTCCCCGAAGGTTCGAGTTTGGAAGAAGAACTTAAAACTAATCTTCATGGCTGGAATAAAATGCTTAATAAACAGTCAAGAGAACATCTGACAGAAGATGTAAATTCCCTCATACGCGATTATATGCGGAAGGTTTTAAGAACCATACGTTCTTCAAACTTCACAGCAGAACGCATACAGGAGCTCTCTCAAACCTTGATTAATACGCCCTCTCTGCAAAAAATACGGGACAGAAAAGAACTCGACACCTATGTGCAGCTCTTTATGATACAGCTTGTAAAAAATATTAAATAATTTTCTCAAAAATTTGTT
>Ga0116148_1004662_pt1 | contig 11836 bp, 9 predicted proteins | sample AD_UKC055_MetaG_FD_89786 | JGI IMG/M metagenome (GOLD analysis project Ga0116148, IMG submission 89786) | Active sludge microbial communities of municipal wastewater-treating anaerobic digesters from USA - AD_UKC055_MetaG | ecosystem: Engineered > Bioreactor > Anaerobic > Digestate | place: USA... | reverse complement strand
GGATACGCCCCGTGATTCCGCGGCCAATATCGAAAACAAAAAGGACCCACGGGAAATCCCGCAAGTCCTTGCGTTTCATGGAGCTGGAGGGGGGAATCGAACCCCCGACCTCATCATTACGAGAGTGTCTGGCAGTGAATTTCGGTACAATCGAGAAAACACCAAAACATCATTTCACCTTTTATTTACAAGGGTTTTGTGAGTTCACCCTTGTGTTCCCGTTTGGGGCGTGTTACACTCCGTTTGGAGTTACGGCGGCGTTACAGACTGCAAGGATTGTGGCAATGCAAATTGAATTGAACAACAAAGTAATCGAAAAACTCCAACCCGAAGAGAAGCCCCTGAAGGTTTTCGACACAACCGTCCCAGGCTTTCATCTTCGAATTCAGCCGTCGGGTTATCGGTGTTATTACGTCGAGTACCGGAAGCTGGATGGCAAGAAAGCAACCTATAATGTCGGCTCAGCAGAACTCATCACGCTTGGGCAGGCGAGGAAAAAAGCCAAGGAATTCCTCGCGAACAGGACACTCGGAAAAGACCTCGCGGAACACCGGCGGCAACTGCGTGTTCACACACTGAAGAGTTACCTGGATGATCACTACCGTTTATGGGTTAGTGCCCACAGGAAGACGGGTGAGCAGACGATCTACATGGTGGAGAAGTATTTTGCATCCTTCCTGAACTCTCCCATCGGCGCGATCGAGCGGGCGGAAATTGAGAAGTGGCGATACCGCGAGATCAAGAGAGGCGCCAAGAGGACCAGCATCAACCGCCGCGTTGCGGCCCTAAGGTCAGTCTTGACGCGAGCGTTGAAAGACGGCGTTATCCCGTTTCATCCCCTGAGAGACATGGAGAAACTCCCCGAGATCGACTCCCAGCCCATTATTCGCTACTTGAGCCAGGAAGAGCGCGTGCGGCTTATGGCCGCGCTGGATGAGAGGGAGGAAGAACTGCGCGAGCAACGGGATTCGGGGAATGCCTGGCGGCGTGAGAGAGGCTACGCCGAGCTTCCGGATCTACGAGCGGTTGAATATGCCGACTATATGAAACCGCTGGTTATAGTGGCCTTGGCCACGGGGCTCCGAAGAAGTGAGCTGTTTTCACTGAGGTGGTCTGAGGTCGACTTCGAGGCCGAGATTGTGACGGTGCGCCGTGAAGTGTCCAAGAGCAAACGGGAACGATACGTGGAGATGCTCGGGGATTCGTATGAGGTCCTGAAGGCATGGCGCCGCCAGACTCCGGGTGAATTCGTGTTCCCTGGCGACGACGGCAGTCCCTTTACGACAGTCCAGAAATCCTGGAAAACATTGATAAAGAAGGCTCAGATCAAGAACTTCCGGTTCCATGACTGTCGACACGACTTCGCCAGCCAGCTTGCCATGGCAGGGGTGGACTTGTACGAGATCTGCAAGCTAATGGGGCACAGCAGCGTCACGGTCACCGAAAAATACGCGCACCTCTGCCCAGCCCGCACGTCTGCCAAACTTGCGGAGTTCAAAGCACCGAAGCGGACAGACAATATCGTGCCATTCACGAAACCCATGGAAGCGTGATTCCTCATTCTTGTCTCCCGAACGCATGACAAAACCGACAAAACCATCCCTGTGAACCCACATCCCAACCGGTCTAGACAAAATGTCATCATATTGCGAGACGACCTCATGTTCCCCTTCCCAATTGGTCTGGACAAAATCAGGATCCTTTGTTAACGTTCATACCAGTACTTTCGTGTATTGGTCTATCTTTTGCAGTTCTGGACGTGATGGGAAGGCAGGTGGCTATTATGGAATACGAATGTCTCATGGATGATAACGAAATTCTGGAAATGCTTGCTGAGGAGTATCCAGAGTTCTCTGAAGAACAACTGAAGTATGAACTCGAAATGCTGAAAATCATTTGGGAGGAGGAGCAACTTACACCTCAACAAAGAAGTGAGCAGATGAAGATAGAGTACTTTCGCGAGAACCTATCGCCCACGGCAAAGACCTGGGGGCTCTGGCAAGCATGTTTCCTGCTGCTCGACACAGACGATAAGGATGAGGGGTTAGAGTTTCTATGTATGTACTTTCTGAGATTAGTAAGACCACAGCACAATTTCCCCCTTTTTGAGACATATCTTTGGAAGCTAGGCTACTATATAAACGTACGACGATACGTTGAAGAAGCTATTGCCGACAGCAGATATGAGCTGGTCCTTGAGAAACCCTATATTCGTCCCAACGACTTTCTTGCCTGGGCTGAGAGAGCTGGTTATCGTCACCGGATACCCGAAGACGTTTACAACAACGTCACCGGCGCGAATCATTCCCAAGAATGTGATTTGGGCGCGCAAGACAATCAACCGCCCGCCCAAGATGACCTTTCCCGAGCTACCGACCGAGGAAAGGCACTCCTAACAAGGAAGGAGCGTTTGGTGCTTGACACCCTTCTCGCTCTTCCTGAGAACGAGGGAAGAACTGCGAAACAGATTGCCGATGCGGTACTTGAAAGAACTTGTCAAGTGCTGCTTGAAACGTCGATCAAGAATCACCTCATAAAGTCTCTTCGGGGAAAAGGTTACGACATTGTCAATCGCCCAGGCATTGGGTATTTCCTCCGAAAGAACGAGACTTTCCGCCAGCCGAACAGGCGCGATTAACTGGCCTGACGTTGCTTTGACGTTGCCCTGACGTTGCTTCAGCGTTGCCTCCACTATGCCTGTTTTCATCAGCCAATCGCAGACAATTACTGTGAATTAAGAGGGCCCCTGGCCCACAACAGTAAACTTGAGGTGATTGAGATGAAAGTACAAGTGAAAGCGCTCACAGAAAGAGAGGCCTGCAGGTATCTGAGTGTTTCGCGCAGTTTTCTTGCGCAGGGTCGCATCTACGGCCACCTGCCCGGAAGAACACCAACACCCCCATTCTACAAGGTTGGACGAATGGTGAGGTACCGGGTCGAGGATCTCGATGCCTGGTTGGAAGCCTATCGCCAGAGTCCGAAAGGAGGCGAACATGCGTAACCAGGCAAAAAGAATAAAGGAGTGTGTGTCTCCGCAGGAGTTCTATCGGGAACAGCTTCCCTGCCTGCCGCCCCCCAAACGTGACGCCGGTTGGGTAAGCGGCGGACTTTGCCCATTTCATGACGACCGCCGCACCGGGAACTTTCGAGTGAACCTCAACACCGGTGCCTTCAAGTGCTTCGCTTGCGGCGCGAGGGGCGGCGATGTCATCGACTTCCTGCAACGTCGCGATAAACTAACCTTTTGCGAGGCCCTCAAGGCCCTCAAGAACATGTGGGGTGTGGCGCCATGACCGCAAGCCAAATGAACATCCCGACCGGTGTCGCAACAGACATGGGCGGGCGCTCCCTGAGATACCTCTGGCCGTACCAGGACGAAAATGGACAGGTCTTCGGCTACGTCGCGCGATATGATGATGCAGAAGGCGGCAAGTCCGTCATCCCGTATTTTCGCAGAGATGGTGCCGGCTGGAAGTCCGGCGCGGAACCTGCTCCGCGTCGGCTCTTCGGGCTCCATACTCTGCGGGGTGACAGTGTCTTCGTGGTGGAGGGAGAGAAATGTGCCGCAGCGTTACACAGTCTCGGCTTGGCAGCGGTGACTTCGCCTTGTGGAAGCACTTCCGCTCATAACGCCGATTGGACTCCCCTAGCGCGGTTCTCGGAGGTGTATATCCCTTTGGACAACGACGAAGCTGGGCTCCATTATGCGCGAAGTGTTGCCAGCATTCTGAATGGTCTGCCAGGTTCCCGGAAAGTGCGCTTATGCGAGTTTCCTGACCTTCCCGAAAAGGGGGACGTGGTCGATTGGCTTATGTCTCGGGTTCCGGGTTGGGACGGGTTCGAGCCAATACCTCGAGAGCCTGGCGATGACCTCTTGGATGAATTGCTTGAGGAACTGACAAGGCAGTCTCAGTCCATTCCCCCCGACTGGTTGGGGAATGACGCGTGGCCGCAGCCAATTCCGTTGCGACCATACGAACCACCACCTTGGCCAGCCGGTGCCTTCCCAGCCGATATCGAGGAATACGTTAACTCACTATCCGAGGCCACTGAGACTCCCGTTGAACTGGCTGCGTGTGTTGTGTTGGCGATTCTCGCAACATGCGTTCAAGGTAAGTATGCGGTGAAAATCAAGGATGGCTACTATGAGCCGCTTTGCCTCTGGACTAGTTGCGCTCTGCCCTCCGGTTCCCGGAAAAGTGCAGTTCATTCCAGTGCCGTCACCCCCCTGATTACGTGGGAACGGTCGCAGCGGGAACGCATCGAACCGGAAATCAAGAGACTTGAATCCGAGACCGAGACAATCCTCGCAAGGATCAAGAAGCTTCGCGGAAAAGCGGCCGAGCCGGCAAACGAGAATCCCCAGAACATCCAAAAGCAAATCGAAGAGCTTGAGGCAAGCCTTCCATTGATACCCATTGTGCCACGTGTATGGGCAAGTGATATCACTCCCGAGCATCTCGGGACGCTCATGGCGCAGCAGGAAGGTCGTATGGCATTGCTGTGCGATGAAGCAGGCATTCTTGAAACCATCGGTGGCCGCTACGCCAATGGAATTCCGAATCTTGACCTGTTCCTGCAAGGTCACTCGGGCACTCCTGTTCGCGTGGACCGAGGCTCGCGGCCATCGGTCTCAATAGACAAGCCCGCCTTGTCCGTTGCGTTGATGCCGCAGCCGGTGGTAATCCACGCGCTTGCAAACAAGTCAGAATTCCGGGGCCGTGGACTACTGGCGCGCTTCCTCTACACGATGCCAGACCACAACCTGGGCTTTCGCACTGGCGACAAGCCGCCCGTGCCGGACCGCGTTGTCCAGAGGTACGCCACAATCATTGTCGCCCTACTTAATCGGAAGGGTAGAGCAAGCGGCAACGGAACGGAGTCTCCTCACATACTAAGTCTTGCCCCTGAAGCCTATGACCGTTGGAAGGACTTATCTGCGGAGCTCGAAAAGGAAATGGCGGACGGTGGGAAATACGAACACCTTCGTGACTGGGCAGGTAAACTGCCGGGTGCCGCTGGTCGTATAGCGGCCATTTTCCATGTGACCCGCTACGCATTCGAAAATGAGCGCAACCACCTCATCTCGTTGGAGGAGATGGAGGCGGCAACCGAACTGGCGCGGGTGTTCTGCAAACATGCCCTGATCGCCTTCGACGAGATGGGCGCTGACCGTACGCGCGACGATGCGCGGTCTATCCTGGGGTGGATTCGCAGGGAAAAGTGCGCGTCCTTCTCCAAACGCGATGTCCAACGCGCTCTTCAATGCACCTTCAAGAAGAGCGAGGAAATTGATGAACCTCTCGCCATTCTGGCGGACCGGCACTATATCCGCCAAATCAATGAGGCGAAAAAGCCCGCCGGAGGTCGCCCCAGCGAAAAATACGAGGTGAATCCGGATGTATTTCAAGTGTCAGAAAAACCATGACAAAACTGACAGAACCCTGTGTGTGCACCGGTGGCTAGTGAGTTTTGTCAGTTCTGTCATAGAAGATCGAGCCGGAACGGGGGCGTGCCATAGACACGTGCGGACGAACAGAGGCACATGTTCAGATCCTCTTTTTCTCCTTGCGAGAGTCCGCCTTGCCCTTCGCGCGAGGGGGTAGCTTGTATATAGGGCTGAAACACCGCCTTTTGGTATCAGATAGAAGCCTTTTGCAACCAATGAGTTACAGAGTAGGAGTCAGAGAATCATGGGACGTGTGCCAGGTATAGACAACAACTCACGGCAACTGAAGCATCTTACGGACCAGCACCTCGAGATGCTCCGCAGGGCTGTGGCCGGGCAGCGGGTTGGTAAGATCGCCTCCGAAATGGGCGTCCACCGCACCACGGTTTCCAGGGTGCTGAACAGCCGCCTGGGCAGGGAGTGCCGGGCACGACTGCACGGCGAAATGGACCGCATGGTTGCGAAGGCAGGGGCCTGGCTGCCGTTCGCGCGCATTGTGCCTGGCATCATGAGGAAATAGGACGTGGCGAACTACCAAGTGCTGCCCCAAAAGCCTTCTCAGGCTTTTCTAAGCGCCATTGCCCGGGCGCGAGCGCTCGGACTCCGCCCCGACCAAATCGCGAGCGTCACGGGGCTCACAGAAGGCCAGATTGCCGGCATACTGGAGTCAGAGGCGTTCGCGGCGGTTGAACGGGCCCAACAGCTCGCGAAGAGGCTCCCGCTGGAGCTCCTCGACTTCGACGAACTCTTGGACGCCGCACTCGACGCCATGGAGAAGATGCTCGCCGACCCCGAAACGCCTCCAACGACCAAACTCCGCATCATCGAAGAAATCTTCGACCGCGACCCCACCGGCGCCCTCGCCAAACGCACCCAGCCGGACAGACCCGCCAACCAACCCAGCCCTGTCTTCGACAACGAGGCCATCCGAAAGGTCAAAGAACGCGCCGCGGAGCTATTGCGCGCGGGAAACGGCGAAAAAACCGAATAACTGCCTACATCTACCTACCAATCGCTCGCAAAAGCATCACGGAAAGGTCCAATGAATCTCCGCTCCGGCGACCAATCCGTGATGGCGAACACGATGTCGGAGAACGCTCCGGCAAACGGACCTTCCAGTGCATGGCGGAAATCGCGGGCAGTACGATGTGGGTCGTTCTCAAAAGCACCGCAACCCCAGGCGCCTAAAACGAGCGCGGAATATCCGTATGCTTGTGCGACTGCGAGGACGCGGTGGATGCGTTTTGCCAGAAGGTCTCCCGCTTTCGGCTGGCCGATGTCGGGGGCATAGGGGGCCGCGCAGGTAACGAAATTGAGCAGCCAGGGACGCTCCAGTGCCGTTCCGTCGTCGTTCCGAAAGACCGGAACGTTTGGCGAATAAATGACCCAGTCGGTGGAATCCGGGGTCGGGCGCTTGCGGTGCACCGAATACATCGGGTCGTCGATGAGCGTGAGGTACAAGGCACTGGACCGGCACAGCGTCTCCTCTTGAGCTAAGGCCCCGTACAGGAACCCGCCTCCGGGGCAGACCCCGTTTGCGAAGTTAAGCGCCAGTGGTTTCATTCCAGAGTCGACAAACCGCATTGCGGCCTGGAGGGTGGTCTCATTGGAGACCTGGACGCGCGTCTCGCGGAAAGGAGTCTGCTGTCGAACGGGAAGGTCCGCTTCCGGCTGGATACTGACCTTGGCAGCGCACGCAGCCTTTACTTGGTCGTGCCAGTCGACAGTTTGACCCATCTCCGTAACGTAGCGGCCGGCACGGGCCATCTCGACCGCCGAGCGACCCAGGTCAGCCGCCGTGTCGTAGTGCATGACCAATTCTCGCTGGCGGACTGCGGCGACTTCGGGCGAGTCAAGGCAAGGCAGTACATTGAGCTTATTCATCTTCTTCCTCACAGTTTTGGCGCGGCCTTTGGTGCCACCCAAGTCCCTATTGGAGCGCTGCGGGTCGCCGGGACACCTTCGCTGGCGTACTAGTGCGATAACCCTGAACCTCATGCGCGGCTACAGGCCGTCACGGGCGTCCGGCTCATTGAAGTTCACATTTCGTCATTGAAGACAAACTCCTCGACCTTTTTGAGAAAGGGCAGGATGTCCTGATGTGTAAGCTCTGCGGGCGAACTCGAACTCAATCGTTGAAACTCGAGAGCAAGCAACCTTTCGTCATCAGCTTCGCCGGTTTCTTCGTCAGAGTCGATGTCTTCAAGGTGGTTCTCCAAGAAGGATGAGAAATCCTCATCTTCCTCGAGTGCCGATAGTGCATTCGCATTGAATTCAGCTGTCGAACCAGCTGCCAGGACTGTAAACTCGTATGTTGGATAAACCACTTCGATACTATCCCCGAAACCGTCGACTTGGCTTAAGTTCCCGCTCGCCTTTATCTGCTCCCTAAATTCTGCCAATCTCTGCTCAAGTTCAGCACGCTCAACCTCCAGGTCTTCGTCCACTTCACCCCGGTTGGAGATTGCCTCGTCCACTCGGTTAATGAATTCGTCAGCAATCATCACAGCGAGTTGTGCCGGGGTGGCTTCGGTGAAATAGCGAAACGAATACGCACGCCCGAGATGGTCTGCATGTATCGCATACTTTACGAGCGCGCAAAACTGTCTAGATTCTGAATGTGTTTCCATCATCTACCCCTCTCACGTTGTTCCGATCTCTCAGCGGCCCGCGATCCGACCTTCTCGAAGGACCGCGGTTCACGCGTTCGATTCTCTTCATGTCGTGTCATGGCGCGGCAAATCTTCAGTCTACAAGGTCCGTTTGCGTATGATCCTTCTCTTTTGCCGCTTTGAACTCGTCAAATGGCTTATCCCAATCAATCAAGGGAAACGCCCGCCGTAGGGCGACCCCGAACCCGGGTTCATTGAGTGTTTCGTAAGTCACATCACGGAAATGCACGTCCAGGTGCATTGCGCTAATAACTGAATCAGAGTCTGGAAATGTGCGGCTGATCTCCGATTTCAGCCAGTTCTTGGCCTGCTCCTCAGTTGGTTTGTCGCCCGTTATCTGACCCCGCAACAGTTGCGGAGGCTGGTCAATGACGATCTGCTTGTAGTAGTCGACTATCTGGTCGAGGGAGTCCTCTAGATGCTTCTTGAGCTCTTGCCGCACCTTTTTTTCGTGCTCGACAATTCTCTTCCTGAACTCCTCGATTGCATCATCGAACTCTTTTCGCTTCGCTCGCAATAGTACACGGCCCCACGGCTTGCCAAGAGGTTTTGTATACGCATCCCGAATGGCGCGAAGTTCGTCATCCAATCCTTTCGAGGACACCTCAGTACCTCGTTCTATCAAATCAAAGGTTGTCTTGAGTCGATCCCGAATCTGAGATGCTGCGCCTATGTCCGTAATCGATGGCGGGATGTGGACCCGCTTTCGCTCGATAGCACATCCTCGGAGCGATATGTCCACATACTGAATATATGGATGAAAGACTCGCACTTGCCGTGACACGTTAAACGGAATAGGCGGTACCATTTTAAGCTCCTTAGAAACTGATTTGAACGTTCGCTCGGGAACTTCAGAAAGCCCCACCTCCAGCTTTGGGGGCGGGGCATCCACAGATTCTGTATTCGGGCCTAAGTCGAGCCGCTCGCGAGCCTCAGTGTTCGCCTGGAGAGATATCCGCTGCACGACCCTTTCGACCTCGTTTGGGCTGAGCCTCACAGCATTTGGTGTCTCATCGCTATGGACCTCATCCTGGACGCAGAGAGCCGTAGGTGTAAATACCCAACCCGAATCATCCACGACCAGGACGCCGACACGCAGACCCGTGCTTTGACGAAGGAGTATGTCTCGTTCCCGAAGCAGGGCAATAGCTGAGATCGCCCCGTATCCGAGGCGCATGACCTCAGCATCACAGTCCAGGACGATTTCTATGACTGCGCCGTCAACCCTCTGCTGGAAATCCAGGACCGCTTGAGCGGTCAATTCGTGTATGGCTGGAACCGCAACGACCACGCGTTTTTGAGCACCTCGTATTATCGCTGCCATCTTCTTACTCGACATGGACTCGAAGACTTCGCTCATCTGCTCCTCCCATCCATCACAACCTTCGGTCGATCAAGAACACTAATTCCTCTCTTAGCGCCGAACTTGTTGGACGCCCCCACGCAGACTCTTCTCCAGAAATACCCCTATTGTTCTCTCTGGGAAGCCGAACCCTTATTCCTTCTCAAACCCGTGCGACTTGAATTTCAGCGTCTGGCAATTCTCGTTGACGGTCCGGATTACCTTCTCCGGGAAACCTTTTTCGTATTCGGCCGTGATTTCAATGGTGATCTCGACGTTCGAGCCGACCAACCCCTGCATGTGCTGGACCACTTCCTCAGCAATGGTTCCGGCGGCTTTGCCCAAGCGCTCCGGGTCAACGCTGACAGAACCGTGAAACCGTTTGGGGGGCAGTTCCTTTGGCGTCGGCTCTTTCACCACGCCGTTCGGCGCCTTGACACCAACCCCGCCACCGCCATCGTGACCGCTATCGGCATCCTTCGTGGTTCCTGTGTGTGATACTGCCTTGCTTTCTATCTCGAGTTGCCGGGCAGCTACACCCGCTTTGACCACAAGGCTTGAAGGGTCCGCGATGATGCTCGTCACCACGCCCACCCGGAGTCCCGAATACCGTTCTTTCGCTTCGTCCCATCCGCTCGCATAGGCGAATGCGTCTTCCTGCCAGGTGAGAAGCTGCACGCCATCCTGCACCGCGGCAAGCAGAACGTCTGGATTCTTCAGCTTCGGCAGGTAGGTGTATTGCGCAAAATCATCAATGAGCTGCCGTATTTCGACGTGTGCGCCACGCCATAGCGGCACGCGGTCGAGTTCAAGCCGCAACGTGACTCCCGCCATCTGGTCAACCAGAATCCCATCGGTCTTAAGTTTGCGCGAAGCCCTGACAGCGAGGGCCTCCTGACCCTGCAGACGGACCTGCTGCCATTCCAGCCTGTCAGTGGGGCTGGACTGAGCGGGCACCAGCAGCCACTGATACGTTTCGGGAATACGCTGCTTGACCGTTTCGTCAGCCTGTTCCCGCTTTGTAACGGCCTGCCTGGCTTGGGCTGCATCCAGGTTGAGGGTCTCGACCTCATTGCCAATCGATACCCACGCGAGGTATTGCCGCACGGCCTGTTCCAACTCGGTCAGGCGCGCCTTATCCGCGGCAAGAAAGACCAATGCATTCCGGTAATGACGTGGACCGTTGCCGTGCTTCTCCAGAAGCTCTGCCGCAACCAAGCGTCCGGGACTGGCCTCATTATTCGAGGAATGACAGTTTTCCGGACGGAGGATCACGAGGCGTGTTTCCCTGTCGTCAGGCACGTCGCCGCTCGAATTAGGGCACGCGTGCACCTTCGTAAAATCGCCCCGATAGACGGCCTCTTTCCGCAGGCGTTTCTCGACCTCTTCCAACACCGTGTCCCGGTCGTATTGCAGCGCACGGTCCTGCGCAAGACGCAGGACGGTTTGCTGCGTTGAGTACCAGTAGCGGTTTCCCTCGACGTATAGATGGTAGGCCCGGTCAGTGAGCCGCCTCAGCGAATCGCCGAATGTAGCAACACTCTCGCCCGGCTGTGCGCACCCCAGGCGGATTTGTCGGTCCTCGAGTCCCTTGTTTGCCGAGTGCTGCAACGGCGCCGAGCCCATGAAGATAGTCCGCGAAACGCGCCGTGTGGCGGAGTAGCGCCCAAGGTTGGGATTCTCCCGGTCCAATTCGAGCGGGAGCGAATTGTGCCCGTCGATGTCCCGCTCAATCACGGGAATCCACGGATCTTCCAGATAGTATGTAAGCAGCGGCTGCACGCTCAGGTCGTCAAGCGGAATACTGCTCGGCATGATTAAGAGCCCGGGATCCTGCCGTTCCCACAGCACGTGAATGACGCTCGCCATGATGCGCAGTACGCCGCGGGTGCGCTGAAACTTGTCCATGCTCGACCAGTCTTCGTAGAGCCTGTCGAACAACTCCGGATGAATGGGATAGCTGTTCTCCAACCGCCGCCGGTATTCCTGCTCCCGGCAAACCGACGGGAACTCCTGCGGCTGCTCCTGATACATCCGCGAGAAGGCATTCAGGACGTTATCGCGAAGAGGATACTTCTCCGGAGCGAGGGGTTGGAACAGCCGCCGCCGGACAATCTCAAAGCTCTCCTCCGCGCTGGCGGGGCGCCACGGCGATTCGATGCGCCCAAAGATGTTCTTGAGCATTTCGAGCGCCTTCTGACCGTACTCACCGCCGATCTCGATGTCTGACTCCGGCAGACTGGCCACCAGGAGCGCATCGGCTACGGACTTGGCGGCCTCGGTCAGCGACTGAACAAACGTAAGGTTGGACTCCAGCGTCCCTCCGGGCAATCTGATGCCCTCGTGAAACTGCCGCAAGTAGGCCACCCATTC
>Ga0116148_1004659_pt1 | contig 11842 bp, 6 predicted proteins | sample AD_UKC055_MetaG_FD_89786 | JGI IMG/M metagenome (GOLD analysis project Ga0116148, IMG submission 89786) | Active sludge microbial communities of municipal wastewater-treating anaerobic digesters from USA - AD_UKC055_MetaG | ecosystem: Engineered > Bioreactor > Anaerobic > Digestate | place: USA... | reverse complement strand
TTGGTCCGCTCATCGTTATGCAAAAAAACATCCGTTTTTTTTTGCCCGTTCCCCTGTTGCTCCATGCCTCAAGGCATCCTGCCTCTCGCATTCCCGCAGCAGTATCACTGCCGGTATTGGCAAGGCATTATCCCAAGTGGCATCGAAGGAGCATGAAGAGTACTTAATCGTAATCCTTCTGTCTTCCAAGTTTCCCGCCGCCCCGCCAGCCCCCGCCGCCCCCGAACCCCCGCATCCCCTGGCACCCCGGAAATTGGTACCGGTATTTAACTCGGGGGCTCTTAGGGGCTTCTAATGGGCTCTGGCTCGTTCCACTCGACTTGGAAGACAGAAGGCATTATTTACAAGTTTTTAGCGAAATCCCGTAAGTGCATCCTGTATCCCGGATAGATATGCAAAAAATCAAATTTGCCTTGTTTCCCTTATTGCCATAAGGGAAACAAAGCCCGGCTCTTTTTCTGCATAACTATCCTTGCGAAACTCCGAAGAAAGATAGACTATATAGACTCAATTCCAGTTACGTGCTTCACCTGCGCTGTCTGCGACAGCTACGGGCAAGCACGTAATCTGCTGATAAATACAAGGCTGAATCCATGAGCAAAAAAATGTAATTTCTTGGTATAATCCTCGCACTTGCTACCCCTGCACTGTCTTTGACAGCTTCGGGCGAGCAAGTAAATCTGCTGATATTACCAATGCGAAACCCCAAAACAAAAATTGTAAATTCGGGTTCAAACCCCGCACGCGTTCCCCCGGTTCTGTCTTCGACAGATCCGGGGGAGCGCGTGCGCCGGCTAAACTTTCATAAAATATTCAGCAATTATTTACAAATAAAAAGAACTACACATGCAACAGATACTACACATAGAACCCCATTTTCCAAAAGTATATATATATTTCATATATATATACTTTTTCCTTTAAACAAGTGTAGTATAAAAGAAATTTACATAGAAATCGAAATATTGATAATTCTATGGTATGCAATATGACACAGTAACACAAAAAAATACTACACTTAGCAAATTTCACAAGTGTAGTATTTTACCTCTATGTGTAGTATTCGCTCTTTTCAGCCTTTTTCCCTGATACTTTCAATTTTTTTAATCCGGGGGAGCGCGTGCGCCGGCTAAATTATCAGGATAAAAATTGATTAGTTAATAAATTTATAAATGCTACACATGCAACAGATGCTACACTTGTAACCCCATTTTCCAAAAGTATATATATATTTCATATATATATACTTTTACCTTTAAACAAGTGTAGCATAAAAGAATTATATATAGAAATCGAAATATGAATAATTTTATGTAAACTGGTATTACGCAGTAACACGAAAAAATGCAACACTTAGCAAATTTCACAAGTGTAGCATTTTACCCCTATGTGTTGCATTTCCAATCTTACCTCTGTTTGTAAGAATATCTACAACACTTTATTCATAGAGATTTCTAAAGGGGCAGGGGGAAATTAAGTAGTTTATTATCACATCACTGAATGATAGACACACCGGCCTTCTTCATCATACCCCTGATTGTGTCCTTCCATTGCTTAACAAGGAATTTGGGTGCCAGGGGTTTTGCGTTTGCTCCCTGAGCCAGAACCCATTCTAGGATGGAATTATGCTGACTTGCACTGAATGTTATTGTTGTACATTTTTTTTCTTCATCATCAGTAATTTTCTTATAAAGTCACCTGTTGTCTGTTAGAATATAATTGCTTAATAGGAGGTGCGTTATGGCCGTATCATATGCCAAACTGTGGAAACTGCTTATTGATAAAAAAATGAGGTAGGCTGATTTAAGGAAGGTAACAGGTATCTCCTCAAATACCCTTACCAAAATGAACGAGGGCAAAGATGTTGCGATGTCCGTCCTTGATAAAATATGCAAACAACTGGAGTGCGATTATGGAGATATCAAATGCTTCTTTAACCACTTTGGTAGCATCTTCATCAACAATCCAATGTGCAAGCGTAATGTATGGCACGGCTGGTCTTTTATATTATTCCACTTTCACGGAACGGCAGGCATTTTCGTCTATTTTCTCCACACGTACACTTGCTTTTTTAGTAAAACAATGATATAAAATACAATATGCCACATGTATTCGGTGGCTCTCAGTTCATAAAAAAAATAACAGGAGGCTCAATATGTCTAAACCGGTCTACAATCCATTTGAAAGCGCTCAGGAGCAATTTGATAAAGTGGCGGATCTTCTTGAGTTAAATAGCGGCACTCGTGAGCTGCTGCGCCAGCCAATGCAAGAAATACATTTCACCATCCCTGTAAAAATGGACGATGGGTCAACCAAGTTATTCAAGGCTTTTCGTATCAGACATAATGACGCCAGAGGACCCGCAAAGGGCGGAATTCGCTTTCATCCCCATGAAACGGCTGATACGGTACGCGCACTTTCCATGTGGATGACATGGAAATGCGCAGTAGTGGATATCCCGCTCGGCGGCGGAAAGGGCGGCGTAATCTGCGATCCCCACAACCTCTCAGCGGGCGAGCAGGAAAGGCTGTGCCGCGGATATGTCCGCCGGCTTTATACACAGCTTGGTCCCAATCAGGATGTGGCCGCACCGGACGTCATGACAAACGGGCAGCATATGCTTTGGATGCTTGATGAATATGAAACAATCTGCAACGGCCGATATCCCAGCATGATTACAGGCAAGCCTGTAGGCATGGGTGGTTCGCTGGGACGTAAAGAGGCTACCGGCTACGGCGTTATCTATGTACTTAAAAACCTGCTGCGCGAAATGAATATTCCGGTTGAATCTACTACGGCCAGTATACAGGGCTTCGGCAACGTGGCCGAATATGCCGCCCGCATGTATACGGAGCTGGGAGGTAAAATTATTGCGGTTTCCTGCTGGAATCAGGCGGACGCCAAGGCATATACCTTCAAAAAGAAAAGCGGTTGCGACATTGAGCAGCTGGCCGGAATCAAGGATTCCTTTGGTGGCATTGACAAGGAAAAGGCTATTGAGCTGGGATACGAGGTGCTTCTGGGAGAAGAATGGATTAAACAGGATGTAGATATACTAATTCCTGCAGCGCTGGAAAACCAAATAACTCCTGCGGTATTTCCTTATATATCTTCAAAAGTAAGAATTATCTGCGAGGCGGCGAACGGACCCACCACGCCCGACTGCGATGCGCTCATCCGCGAACGCGGAATCACTCTTTTGCCCGACTTCCTTTGCAACGCGGGCGGTGTAACCTGCAGCTATTTTGAGCAGGTACAGTGCAGTATGAACTACTTTTGGGATATAGCGGAGGTCTTTGAAAAGCTGGAATACTGCATGACCAAGGCGTTTAGTGCTGTCTACAAGCTTGCTGTCGAAAAAAATCTCTATATGCGTGACGCCGCTTATACAATCGCTGTTAACCGGGTGGCTGAATCAGTGAAGCAGCGCGGCTGGGCATAAGCTATTATAAAGGAGATGTCACTTCGGCATCTCCTTTATAATATCCTGAACTACTGGGCAGGGTACATACAGCTTGAATGATGATGTAGGATGTTCGATGGATTACAACGCACAGTTATATGAAAGAGCAAAAGAGCTCGAATGCATGTATAGGGTTGAAGAAACGCTGCAGAATAAAAAACTGACGCTTCCCGCAATAATGAAAGAACTTGCAGAATTGATACCCATAGGCTTTACCATACCGTCCGCCTGCCGCATAAGAATTACATTATGGGACGATACGTTCTCTGCCGATGATTTTTCCCGCGCAGAAATACTGCACCGCTCTCCCCTTATGGCGGGATATGAGTGCGTAGGCGAGATTGCCATGGGTTATATTACCGAGCTTTTGGAAGACGGCTGTGAGTTGCTCAGCAACGAGGTTAAGCTCCTTGATACCATCACCGGCCGCGTTTCTCTGTTTGCCCTTGATATGCAGCGTGAGCTATCTCTGATGCTGGATATGCTGTGGAGCATTGATCCCTATATGCTTGAGCATATAGGGGAGAAGCTTCGTATACATCTTAAGAGAACTGTCGGTACAAAAGCCGACAGCCTGTTTGATGAAATTGGAATTGAGCCTTCGCAGACCTATGGCGAGGTGAACGTGCAAACAGGCAAACCGGCAGCTGCGGATACGGCATCGCTGACGAAAAGGATTATAGCCGCGGCTACCGTCTTTTTGCCCAGGGAGGATGTTCGCAAGCTTTTTAGCGACTGGATACAGGAGATGCGCATTCTTACATTAGTTAAGCTTGTTGACAATAAGGACGCAAAGGTCAGCAAAATTTTGGATGCTGTGCATAAATACACCGATGTGGTAGGCAGTGATTCCAATGATTCAATTACGGAGACATGGCTCATTGCAGAGCTTGCCCATCGTTTTCTTACCAGTGACGATCGTCTTATTAATCTTGTTCTTGATAATCTGAACATTTCTGATTTTGAGTCGGTATTAGAAAAGAATATCGGCTCCGATACCAGCAGCGGAAGAATCGGAGGAAAGGGGGCGGGGCTCTTTATCGCAAAACAGATCCTTCGGCATGCATCTGTAGAGGATCCCCTGCTTTGTGATATAAAGACGCCGCGCACATGGTATCTGGCCGCTGATCAGATTATCGATTTTCTTCATTATAATAATTTGGAGGAGCTAAACCCTTATAAGTATAACTCCCTGTTTCATCTGCGTATAACCTATGATAACGTTGTTTCAAAAATCAAAAGAGCTAAGCTGCCGCCCCAGACGGTCCAGATGCTTCATGTTGTTCTGGATGAACTGGGGGATGTGCCCCTTATTGTACGTTCTTCCTCCTTATTGGAAGATAGCCCGGAAAGAGCATTCAGCGGCAAATACAAAAGCCTGTTTCTGCCCCATCAGGGTTCAAGGGCGAAACGGTTGGAGGCGCTGATTGACGCGATACTCGAAGTGTATTCATCCATGTACAATCCGGATGCTATACAATACCGTCGTGAAAAAGGGCTGATTAATTTTACTGAGCAAATGGGGATCCTGATTCAGGAGGTAGTTGGGCGTAGAGTAGGGAAATACTACATGCCGATATTCTCCGGCGTTGCGTTTTCACATAATTTGCTGCGCTGGTCGCCACGCATCAAGCGGGAAGACGGTCTTGTTAGAATGGTGATGGGGCTTGGCACCCGGGCGGTTGATAGAGTTAAAGATGATTTCCCCCTTCTTTTTTCCCTAGGACATCCCGCTCTTCCGGTAAATCGGACGCCCTCGGATATACGCCATTATTCTCCAAAGCATATAGATCTTATCAATCTGGAAGACGACCGTTTTGAAACGGTTAATGCCGCCTCGTTCTTAAAAAAGGAAGGCACACAGATACCCGGGCTCCACAAATACGTATCTGTCTTCAATGAAAACCTTATTGAAAGCAAAAATGCCTTTTCTCTTGATACTCAAAAGGACGAGATGATTATTACCTTCGATCATATCCTCACCTCCACTGATATTCCCTCCAAGCTAAAGCGTATGCTGGAGGCACTGTCTGAAAAGATGGATACCCCGGTGGAGATTGAGTTTGCTTATGACGGCGAGCATATTTACCTTTTGCAGTGCCGTTCACAAGGCTCAGGCATGTCCAGACCTCCTGCGCCGATTCCACAAAACCTGAACCCACAGGATATTTTATTTACAGCAAACCGGTTTATCTCCAACGGTATGGTCAAGGGAATCACGCATATTGTATATGTGAATGGTGAGAGCTACGACGCCCTATCCACACGCGAGGAGCTATATGCCGTGGGAGAAGCCATAGGGCTTCTGGGTGGGGTGTTGCCGTGGCGCAATTATATCCTGTTAGGACCGGGGCGCTGGGGCAGCAGAGGGGATATTAAGCTTGGTGTGCGCGTGACTTATTCTGATATTTCCGGTACGGCGGCGCTCATTGAAATTTCCAGGAAGAAACAAGCCTATTCACCTGAGCCGTCTTTCGGTACCCATTTCTTTCAGGATCTTGTGGAGGCGGGGATTGTTTATATCCCGCTCTATCCAGACGATCAGGATACTATCTTCAAAGAAGGCTATTTCAGAAACAGCGATAATATCCTTGGCACTTTATTGCCGCAGTTTGACTGGCTTTCTGATGTTGTTCAGGTGATTGATGTCAAGGCATCCTTTTACGGGCATACGCTTTCAATACACATGAATTCTGATTTGGAACGAGCAGTAGCGTTTTTTACTGCCCCTGAACCGACGGGCAAATCTGATTTGGAGAAGAGAAGTGAAGTTGAGCCTCTCTGGAAGATGGAAGAAAAGCAAAGCCATTGGAAATGGCGTCATTATATGGCGCAGCAGATTGCGGATACGCTGGATATGGATGACATGGGTGTCATAGGCGTTTATCTTTTCGGAAGCACCAACACAGGAGAGGCGGGCATGGGCAGCGATATTGACCTGCTGATACACGTTACACAGCAGACCCCCTCGCAGCGGCAGTGCCTTGAAAACTGGCTGGATGGCTGGAGCTATGCCTTGGCAAGGGTAAATTATCTGCAAACAGGCTGGAAGATTGATAAACTGCTTGATATTCATATAGTAACGGATAAAGACATCAGCGAAGGAAATTCGTTTGCGATTAAAATCAATTCCTTCACGGACCCCCCCGAAGTTCTGCGGCTGAATTGTTCGCAGCCGACTGAAATCCCGTAATCAATGAGATAATTCCGATATAAGCGCGAATTACTCTGATAAAAATCACTAAACGGCATCCGCAATAACAGTGGGTGCCGTTTTTTCAGGGATACCAATTCTCTATGGTATGACGCCTTTTAATGTGGTCTTTACTTTGTTGCTCCGCTTGAAGAGAGTCGGTCAAAACGTACTTGTTTTTGTGAATCCCTAAGTTGAACTCCCTTTTTACAGGGTTCTTTGAACAAGATTTTAGGATATGTAAAAATGAATGATAAAGATCCAAGACAGATAACCCTAGAAGAGCTGGAAATTACAATTTAACCAAAAAAAACGCTTGACCGTAGGAATTATCATGGTATAATTGAATGGTAGTTGATAGAGACAATTGAAATCAGATATATGAATATAACTAATTATTATTAAAATTTCGAGTCTATCCCTTATAAAACAAGTGTATATTAAATAGAATTATAGAGAAAAGGGAAAAATAATGCAATCAATCATCAATAGTATAATTAAATCAAATGAGAATAACTGCACAGAAGTACTAACTTCATTATTAAAATTTAAGTATAATCGTGATGTTTTTTTACGACATCTTAAAGTTCCCATTGATATATGGGATGAACTAAATGCAGAATCTATTAAAACACAAGTTTATATGCAGACAATTGGTATACCTGATATTATTATTGAATCAAACAGTTTATATTTATTAATTGAAGTAAAAATTAGAAACGAGACTATATTACAAAATAATCAAATTGAGAATTATAAAAAAATACTTGAATCTAAAGATAAAAGAATTAAGAAATTGTTTTTTTTAATACCTGAAAACTATTATCATATAAATACTATATCGCGACTTACAAAGTCTGAAAAAAATATTGATATTATATTTTGGGAAAATGTATTGGAATTATTTCGTAATACGAATGCTTTAATGAATAGTAGTATTGACAATCAATTATATAGTTTTATTGAAAATAGTATAACATGTAATAAGAAATACGAACCATTTACTATAAAGGAGATAGCAATTATGTATGATTTTAAAAATGTATATTCAACCCTGAATATGCTCAATAAGTCCATGGAAATCTTTGAAAAATCTTGTCCGCTAATTGTACAAGGATTAGGTGAAGATTTTAAGTGTTCCGATACCATTAAATATTTTAGTGAGACAATAGAAAAAGGAAAATATATTACTTATAAAGATGACAGGTATGCAATATTTTATGGTTTCAATTTAAATTTATTAAAAATAAACGAAGATTTCACAAACTATGTCTTTTCTGTGTCAATTAAGGACGAATATATAACAAAAGATAAACTTGATAGAAATGGATATGATTATATTGAAGAGGATCACTGGATTTATATAAAAATTGATGATAAAGATTTTTTAGAGAATAGTGATGAACATATTTTCAGCGATTGCATAAAAAAGATAATTAGTAATTCAATCTGAAGTATCAATCCTAACCACAGTTTATATCATAAACAATAAATATGTTACAAATTATTATTAGGCTTGATAGAAATAGACAATTTAAATAAAATTGATTTCACAAAATACTTGATATGACCGAAGTACATTCTTTTTGGTGTTGAGATTTTAATATAATCCACCTCTCTCATCACATGATAGACCTCCAGTGTTACTATAATTATATTGGAGGTTATTATGGAAAACTCTTATATTCCGCTTCATGTGATGTCTGAATACTCTATTGGCGAAAGCGCAGCAAGGATTTCTGAACTTATAGAAAAGGCTAAGTCTTTGAATATGAAAGCTCTTGCCCTTACCGATACAACACTTTCAGGCTCTCTGGAGTTTTACCGGCAATGTCTAAAGCACGATATAAAGCCGCTCCTTGGACAGAAAATCAGTCTTAATAATTCATACATAATTCTTCTATGCAAAGATTTTGAAGCTTATAGGATTCTCTGCAGATATTCTCTCGAACTTTCTGCACAGGATGGAAGTAGAACAGAACTTCCATTTACCAAAGAAGAATGTACACATTTTATCTGTATTACGCAGAAAGAATCGCCATATTTACTAAAAAGCTTTGAATACGATTTATATATTGAAATTCAATTATCTGTATTAAAAAAAGGTACAGTGAATAATACATCACCGGTTCAAAATAAAACTCAGGCCGTCATTACAAATCCTGTCTGCTTTATCGACAAAGAAGATAACATAGTTCTCAATGCAATAAAAAAAGATAAGGAGCTGAATTACTCTGAATGTAATCCGGATCATTACTTTGTATCTGAAGAAGATCTAAAACCATTTCTTGAAAATGATCATCTCGAATTACTTGAAAACACAAATAAAATAGCAGAAAATATTTCATACATTTTCCCGGAGAACTATTTCGATACAAATGAATGTTACAGGAGAATGACAGGAAATCTTCCTTTGCCTCCTGAGTGTTGCGGCACTATGACAGCCGCAGATTTTCTGAGGTTTAAAGTTGAAGAAAACCTTCCTAAAAGATTCGAAACTATAACAATCGAAATTCAAGAAAGAATAAATTATGAATTGGATGATATTATCAGGCGCCATTTTGAAAAGTTTTTCCTTCTGCATTGGAAAATAATTGAGGAATGCAATAGGCTCAATATTGCACATGGTCCTGGACGGGGGCCATCTTCAAGTTCTCTCGTTTCGTATGTTCTTGGAATTACAGATATAAATCCGCTTGAGTACGGACTGTTATATGAACGGTTTTTAAATCCTGAGAAAGAATGTTATCCTGATTTTGATATTGATTTTGATTATGAAAGACTCGATGATGTAGTTCAAATAGTAAAGGATTGTTATGGTAAAGAAAGTGTTTCCAGGACGGCAGCCTTTGGAAGAATCAATTCAAAAAAGGCTTTTAAAATAGCAGGAAGGGCACTTGATATTCCTGTTAGTGAAATCAGCTTCATTACACAGTTGTATCCATATAATCCAAGATATCCTATTGAAAGAATGCAGACTTTCTTAAAAAATATCACAAAATACGGTTATGACCCGGTTTTTAGTTCATACAAAGAAGCTTTAAAACTCAAAGATATTTTCTCCGGCACAAAATATGAAAAGCTTATAACACTGGCAAAGAAACTGGAAGGTCTTAAGTATACTAGAACTCTTCATACCTGCGGCTATATTATAGCAAAGGAACCTGTGAATACTATTGTTCCCGTTTTGTTTGATAAGAATAGCTGCATGGTAAGCAGTCAATGTGATATGCAGCAGTTGGACTCTTATGGAATTTATAAGACTGATATACTCGCCTTGAAAACGCTTACAAGAATGAGAAAGATTACAGAATTAGTAGAATCAAAGAAAGGTAAACAGATTGATATAAGTTCTATTCCGCTTAATGATGATAAGACTCTCAAACTTTTTCAAAAAGGTAAAACAGAAGACATTTTCCAATTTGAGTCCCCTGGAATAAGAAAAAATTTAAGAAAACTTAAGCCGGATAAATTTACCGATATAGCTGCACTGAATGCTCTGTACAGGCCGGGTCCTGAGGGTTTTATACCTTGGTTTATTGAATCAAAATTAACTAGCAATGACAATTACTGTTTTGACAAAAAATGTTTAGATATTACTAAAGAAACCTACGAAGTAATTGTGTATCAGGAGCAGGTAATTGAGATTATAAACAGAGTCACAGGATGCACTTTAGGAGAAGCGGATCTAGTAAGAAGAGCTATGGGTCAAAAAAAATATGAAATTATGAAGCAGAAGAAAAAAGAATTTGTAACAAAAGCCATGAATAAAGATTACTCAGAATCTACGGCAGAGGTAATATTTGATATTTTAATTCCTTTTACAGGATATGGATTTCTTAAATCCCATGCTATAGCTTATACAAAAATTGCCTGGCAGGATGCCTATTTAAAAGCGCATTATCCGAAAGAATATTTTGAAGTATGCAGAAAAGGGTACTATGAAGATGAAGATGATGAAGACTATTAATGATACACTTGACTACATCGCTCTTGATTTTGAAACGGCGAATCATCACAGAAACAGCGCATGTGCTATAGGACTGGTACGGTTTATTGACGGTAAAGAAACAGATTCAGTCTATTCACTTATACATCCTGCCAAGATGTATTTTATACCGGAGTGGACGGATACGATTCATCATATATCCTACGATGATGTACGGAATAAGCCGCTGTTTCCCGAAGTTTGGGACACAATGGTAATGCCGTTTATTAATCAGACTCCCGGTATTCCGCTCGTTGCGCATAATGGAAATACCTTCGATATGCCTGTGATTAGAGGATGCTGTGAATATTTTGAAATGGAGATTCCAATGCTTACGTATTTTGATTCGCTCTTGATATGCAGAAAAACGTGGCCGGAGCTTGAAAATCATAAACTGACGTATTTATGTGAACAATTCGGGATAAAGTATACCGCACATAATGCCCTTGATGATGCGAGAGCCTGCGGGATTATTATCAGTATGGCAGCAGATAAATGGAAGTGCAGTTCTGTGGATGAGCTGCTGGAGAAGTGCGGGGTAGAGGGAAGGGGGGTGAGGAGCAAATTGACATATAATTTCAGATTAATAGATTAGAGTTATTGTAGAAAAAATTTAAAATGCTTGACTGGAACCATAATGGGTTTATAATAGATGGAAGAGTTGTAAAAATTACATATTGTCACTTCTGAATGATGTACTCTAGAGATTAGTAAATATTGAGGTATTAAATGAAGGCATTTTTTTATTATTTCTTCAAAATCATTCTAGTTATAGTAAAAGTATTTACAGTTTTACTTGAAATTATTTCCTTAGTATATTTATTTTCTAACGATAGCAAAATTATTACCTTTATTTTAATGCTTATTTTCTGGTATCTGGGTATATCATTACCAAATAGAATATTGAAAAAAATGAAGAAACCCCAATCTACAGTTTCTGAAATTTATGAGTATGAATCAATTAAACCAAAGTCATCATCATCAGATACAACAATGGAAGATGCACCACAAAAAAAGGATTATGCATGGAAGACTAAATATAATGCAATAAAAAGTGGCAAAAAGATATATATAAACACTATTAAGGATATGCTTAGTTATAATTCAATTGACTTAAAATATTTTGCAGTTTTAAACGAAATTATGAATGAGTATAAACTTTCAAAATGGTTTATTAATAAAAATAACAGGAAATATT
>Ga0116148_1004657_pt1 | contig 11844 bp, 9 predicted proteins | sample AD_UKC055_MetaG_FD_89786 | JGI IMG/M metagenome (GOLD analysis project Ga0116148, IMG submission 89786) | Active sludge microbial communities of municipal wastewater-treating anaerobic digesters from USA - AD_UKC055_MetaG | ecosystem: Engineered > Bioreactor > Anaerobic > Digestate | place: USA... | reverse complement strand
GTTGATCCGCTGAACTGAATTCCCCAGTATCTGTTGGAATGCATGGCGCGCGACTGCGCGTATCGTATATGGGATTTTAAAACTTCTCGCTGCGCGGAAACCTGCATCTCATCGGTGCCGACAAAACTTCCGGCAACCACCAGCCCGATCATGGCGACAATCACCAGGATGGAAATGACCTCTATCAGTGTAAAACCACGAATATTCTTCATAAATCTTGAAATACTTTCCATCCGGGATCGCTTATCGGTTTCGTTTTTTATTGTCGAACGCAACTCAATCAATATAATACTATGTATGTAAATATACAATGCCATAAATGAAAAGTCACAACAATTTGATGAAGATTCTTGCCGGAAACCCGGCAGGGACTGTTCAGGAACTTGTTTTTGCGTAGCGACATACCGCTTCGATAAATTTGGAAAACAGTGGATGAGGATCAACTGGCCTTGATTTGAATTCCGGGTGAAACTGGCATCCCAAAAACCAAGGATGTTCCTTGATTTCCACAATTTCCGCCAATCGGCCATCCGGCGAAACTCCTGTAATCCTTAGCCCTTTTTGTGTCAGGGCCTTTTTGAAATCATTATTAAACTCATAGCGGTGGCGATGGCGCTCGGAAATGTCCTTCCGGCCGTAAGCGTCAAAGGCAAAAGAATCCTGTTCAACCGCACAGGGACAGGCGCCCAGTCGCATGGATGCCCCTTTATTTCGGACACTTCGCTGTTCCGGCAGCAAATCAATGACCGGATAGGCTGTTTTCGGATCAAATTCGGAGCTGTTAGCCGTATCCATTCCACAGACATTCCTGGCATACTCGATCACCGCCATCTGCATTCCCAAGCAAATACCAAAATAGGGAATGGAATTTTCTCTCCCGTACCGGACAGCCGATACCTTTCCTTCAATGCCCCGGTTTCCGAAGCCGCCCGGAACCAAAATACCATCGGCACCCTCCAAATGACAGGCGGCCCCTTCCTCTTCAATTTTTTCCGTATCTACAAATTTCAGCCGGACACGACAGTGGTTGGCAATGCCGCCGTGCACAAGAGCTTCATTCAGGCTCTTGTAGGAATCCGTCAAATGAACATACTTTCCGGCAACCGCCACCGTCACTTCCTGCATAGGATGATGAAAACGTTCCACAACATTTTCCCAGGCCTGCAGTTTCGGCTGGCCGGTCCACATATTCAGAAGCTCAATGATTTTGGCGTCAAGTCCCTCGCGGGAATAAACCAGCGGCACCTCATAAATGCAGGACACGTCTCTGGCGGTGAAAACGCAGGAAACCTCCACGTTGCAAAACAGCGCTATTTTCGCCTTGATATCTTCGGATAAAACATTTTCTGTGCGGCAAAGCAGAATGTCCGGCTGAATGCCGATTTCGCGCAACGCTTTGACACTGTGCTGCGTGGGTTTGGTTTTGACCTCTCCGGCGGTCTTGATAAAAGGAACCCAGGTTAAATGAATAAAAATGGCATTTTGACGGCCGACCTCATTTCGAAACTGACGAATCGCCTCCAGAAAGGGAAGACTTTCGATATCGCCCACCGTGCCGCCGATTTCCACAATGGAGACATCAAATCCTTTGGCCGTTTCCCGAACAAAATCCTTGATTTCATTCGTAATATGCGGAATAACTTGGACGGTTTTGCCCAGATAGTCGCCATGTCTTTCCTTGGTAATCACGGAAAAATAAACCTGCCCGGTCGTCAGATTGTTGCGTTTTCCCATGGCGGTTGATGAAAAACGTTCATAATGCCCCAAGTCCAGATCCGTTTCCGCTCCATCGTCGGTGACAAAAACTTCTCCGTGCTGGAAGGGACTCATCGTGCCGGGATCAACATTGATATAAGGATCCAGCTTTTGATTGGTTACGGTTAGGCCACGGGATTCCAGGACGGCGGCGACGGATGCCGCCGCCAGCCCCTTGCCTAGTGACGATAAAACACCGCCGGTCACAAATATAAACTTCATTTTCTTCACGCTAAAGAATCCTGTCTTTACGCAGCATCGCTACATCATTTTTTACGACACGTTCTTCAAAACGATACCGCGTGCCTTGAGTTCTCTGGGGTTGATCAGAAGGCCTTCGGCCGCGACACCATCCAGAACATAAATCAATTCGCCGCCTTGTTTTGCGTATTCCTGACCGTAGGAGATGGGAATTTCAGGCGTGACGTCACCCAGAAGCGAACGGGTTACCGACTCGGTCTTACGGGCGCCATTGGCCACCAGAACGACGGTTTTGGCCTGATAAACCAGTTCGGCCCCCATGCTGATCGCATACTGCGGCGAATCCGCCTTGGTTTTGAAATGTCCGTCGGCCACGGCATTGGCAATGGTGTTATCGTCCAGCTTGACAAGCAGCACCGAACTGCCTTTGAACGGAATTCCTGATTCATGAAAAGCCACATGACCACGGCCTCCCACACCGATGATTTGAAGGTCTATGCCGCCGGAGGCCTTGATCTTTTTGGCGTAACCGTCCAGAATTTCCTTCTTGATCCAGGCCAGATATTCCGAAGCGGGTTTGGCTTTGATGGCAATGGATTTTCCCGCATCCTCTCCTTTGTATTCCCAATCGCTTCGATTTTCCTTCAGGGCCTTGATGAGCAGTTTCTGGTCAATCAAAGAACCATACGGAACGCGCGTTTCGATAAACTTTTTATTCAGGTGGCTAAAAAGCTCCTGAATCATGAAATAAGCATAACTTTCCGGATGAAGAACCCTCTGCTGAACATTGTCTCCGGGAAGGCCGACGTACTCATCAAGGTTAAAGCTGCGAACCCGGCCCGCATCAAATTGCCCGTCATTGGCCGCCCGGGCAAAATGCTTATAAAGTCCGGTGGGGGAATTTCCCGTGGCCAGTCCAAGAACAGCCTCATCTTTTTCTTTAATAATATTCATTGTTTTTTTAATGACCACATCCGCCGCGACTTCGCTTAACTTTGCAAAATCCCTCGTTACATAAACTGTAATTCCCATAATGTATATTCTCCTGGTTTTTTAACCGATCTCGCTCTTTACAACATCCGCGATCTGCCGGCAATACTTTTCCGTCACAGCGTCGGTGGGTCCTTCCACCATCACGCGGCACATATTCTGCGTGCCGGAATACCGGACCAGAACGCGCCCTTCCTCTCCCAATTCGCTTTCCACCTGTTTGATGGCCTCGACCAATTTGGGCACTTCATCAATATTCGGTTTGCGCTTCACATCCACATTGATCAACTTCTGCGGGAAAATATCCATCATTTTGGCAAGTTCGGATAAAGGTTTCCCTTCCTTGAGCATGGCGGCCACAAGCTGCAGGGCGGCAATGATTCCGTCTCCCGTCGTGTGGTGCTCCAGGAAGATCATATGTCCCGCTTCTTCACCGCCGATGACGCCGCCAAGCTTTCTCATGTCTTCCAGCACATAGCGGTCTCCGACTTTGGAAGCATGATGCTTGAACCCGTATTTTTTGCAGGCCACCGTCAGACCCAGATTGCTCATCACAGTGGTGACAAGAAGATCATTTTTCAATTTCCCTTCTTTTTTCAAGAGATTGGCACAAATGACCATGATCTGGTCTCCTGTGATCTCTCTACCCTTTTCATCAATTGCAATCAGCCGGTCTCCGTCTCCATCAAAGGCAAGCCCGATGGCCGCGCCGCTGTTCACCACTTTTTCTCGAAGAATTTCCGTGTGCTGAGAACCGCACGCATCGTTGATGTTGATGCCGTTGGGCGTTTTGTGAATGACTTCCACACTGGCGCCAAGCTCGTTAAAGGTATCCGGAGCCACGCGGTAGGTGGCGCCGTTTGCGGTATCCAGAACGATTTTCATTCCTTCCATCGAAAGATTGCGGGGAAAGGAATTTTTTGCAAAAACAATGTATCGCCCATTGACGCCCTCCGGACGGAAGGCTTTGCCGATTTCCTGACCTTTGACCATCAGATCGGCAAGCTTGTTGTTGAGAATCAGATCTTCGATCACATCTTCCTGCTCGTCGGTTAACTTGAAACCGTCCCCGCCGAATATTTTCAAACCATTATCCTGAAACGGATTGTGGGATGCAGAAATCACCACGCCCGCGTCGGCACGCATGCTCTGAGTGACAAAAGCGATCGCCGGCGTCGGCATAACCCCCACCAGATGAGAATATCCACCCATGGAAGTGATTCCGGATTCCAGAGCACTCTCCAGCATATAACCCGAAAGTCGCGTATCTTTACCGATAATGACCACAGCGCGATGACCCTCTTTTTTAAACAAGTGGGCAATCGCCCGTCCCACGCCAAAAGCAATTTCAGGGGTCATAGGATAGCGGTTGGCTTCTCCGCGAATCCCGTCCGTTCCAAATAATTTCCCCATTGTTTTCCTCCTTGATTTGTTTTCCCTTAATCACAACCTGCATTTTTTTGTTCAACTCCAAAAAAGGCAGACGTTTTGCGGCATTTGCAAAAAGAATATCCACCATACCGTTTAACCACGCTGTGCCCAAAGACGAACTCTCCGCCGGCAATGACTGTATTGCCTTGATATAATTAGAACTATTGTCTGACACCCCCTGCTCGAACGTTGACAGGAACTTTTCGCGGACCGGACGCATCGCATCCAGAACATCCGGCATCTTTCCATTGAACAGATCTTCCAAAAAGCCGGTTTGACGGAAAAATTCCTCTCTGTATCGGATTTCGTCCTCCCGCCCTTCTTTTGACGACGGCAAAGCAGCCTTTTCCGCCATCGCCTTCAATCTTTTCAGACGCTCTTTTCTGGCGGCAGCCAGTTGCTCCAGGACTCCCGCATACAAGAGAAGACCAAAAGGCTTTCTCTCCAGAAAAGGCTTTCGAACGTGCACATACCAGGCTTCCAGCGCCGTCAGGTTCGCCAGATAGAAGACGTTATTTTCCACGACCCGGCTGAAATTGGGATAGTACGCCGGAATGTAGTCTTTTTCAATATTTTCACCTGCCTTTTCGACAATCAGCAAATTGTCGCCGGGATAATTCCGCCGCAGAACCGAACCGGCCGCCACGACATTGCCGTATCCCAGACGCACGGGGCCGACGATTCCCCCCTGCCCGCCCAGAAAAATGGGAGGCTGGTTAAGCATGACTCCGCGGGGAACATCGCCGATCAAAGAAGCCGTGGTTTTATCGGCATCCGGCGTAAAATTGAAGTGAATATAAGAACTTCCCACTTCACTATGATGATTGCGGCTGGTTCCGCCGGCCATCAGACAATCGCAGAAATTGATCAGACTGCCCAGCGTGACAAATGGGAAAAGAATCGTCTGCTTCAACCCCACGCAATGGGCGCCGCCCGCCTCCTCCTCCAGAATGCAGCCTTCCCGGACGTGTGCCCCCATCCCCATATTGGCTTTTTCCAGAAAAACCGCTTTGTTGAAAAATCCGCCTTTCAATTCAACTTTTTCCCCGAGCTGACAATCAGCAATCGTGACCGGAGCTTCGTAACCCAGCTTGCAGCCCGAAGAAATAACCGTTTTGGCGCCGTAAATCCGGCACCCCGGATAAATGCGAACTCCCTGATCCGAGATTTGATCTACGCAGACCTCATCGCCAATATCAAGGGTTGCGGGATTGGAAATCTCCACGCCTTTTTCCAACAACTGTTTTATTTTTTCAAAGGATTTCGGTTGAAAATCCATAAGCGCCTCCTCAAAACCGTGAGGGGTGACGAGTGATCAGAACAACCATCCCCGATCGCTTATCGCCGTAACCCCTCGCCAATAGCCTATTGCTTATTGCCTGTTACACAACCCCATACGCCAGCATGGCTTTGGCCACTTTCGTAAAGCCGGCAATATTGGCGCCCATCACATAATCACCTTTCCTGCCATACGCTTCCGCCGTATCATAGCAGTTTTTGTGAATGGTTTTCATAATGATGTGCAGACGTTGATCAACTTCTTCCCGCGTCCAGGAAAGCCTCAGACTGTTTTGGCTCATTTCCAGACCGGAAGTGGCCACACCACCGGCATTGGCGGCTTTTCCCGGACCATACAGAATTTTGTTTTCCTGGAAAATCTTGATCGCTTCGGGAGTCGAAGGCATATTGGCGCCTTCCGCCACACAATAGCAACCGTTTTTCACAAGGGCTGCCGCATTTTTACCATTGATTTCATTTTGCGTTGCGCAGGGCAGGGCGATGTCCACCTTAATGCCCTGCTCACGGATAACATCCCATACATTCTGTCCTTCATAGCAGGTGGTTCCTTTGAATTTATCAGCATATTCCGAAATGCGGCCACGCTGAACATTCTTCAGGTCAAGAACATACTGGCACTTACTGTCATCAATGCCTGCATCATCAATAATGCAGGCCGACGAATCGCAAAGAGAGATGACTTTGCCGCCCAACTGGGTCACTTTTTCAACGGCATACTGAGCGACATTGCCGGCGCCGCTGATGGCCACGGTTTTCCCGCTGAAATCCAGTCCACGGGTAGCCAGCATTTCCGCCGCAAAATAGGTTGTGCCGTAACCGGTGGCTTCCGGACGGATCAGACTTCCGCCGTAGTCCAGACCTTTTCCCGTCAGAACGCCCGTGTGTTCATTGCGAATTTTTTTGTAATATCCGTACATGTAACCGATTTCGCGTCCTCCCACACCAATGTCGCCTGCGGGAACATCCACGTCCGCTCCGATGTGGCGATACAGTTCCCGCATAAAGGCCTGACAGAATCTCATGACTTCGCCATCGGATTTCCCCTTCGGATCAAAATCCGAACCGCCTTTGCCACCGCCCATGGGAAGGGTGTCAGAGCGTTTTTAAAGATCTGTTCAAACCCCAGAAACTTGATAATGCCCAGATTGACGGATGGATGAAAGCGAAGGCCACCTTTGAAGGGACCGATGGCATTATTGAACTGCACCCGGAAACCACGGTTCACCTGAACATTGCCCTTATCATCCACCCAGGGCACACGGAAAGTCATGGCTCTTTCCGGCTCGACAATACGCTCATAAATATTGGCTTTGACAAATTCCGGATGCTTCTGGGCGGTGGGTTCGAGCGTCTCCATGACCTCTTCGACGGCCTGATGAAATTCCGGCTGATCCGGATCGGTTTGCTTTACTTTGGCGATAACATCTTTGATAATTGACATAAATACGTCCTCCTAAAAAAGTTTGTTTTTTAATATTGAAGCGTTTCCACATCCTGCATGGTTTCAAATTCCAAAACGGTGGACATCGCTTTGTTATCCACAGAAAATCCGGCCTCACAAGCCGCGGCCACGGGATTGAGGCCGCCGATCAAAATCATGCCGATTTTGTTCATATCCACGAACGTCTGACAAATCGGCTGGCCGTTATTGCCGATCCCCAGCACGCCGTGGATACCGGCTTTGTCAAAATCGTCCATCAGACGCTCCACCAGCGACCGGCTCAGTGCAGGTATTTCTCGAAAATTCGCCAGAATTTTCCCCTCTCCGTCTCTTGCGACATCCAGCACGGAAGTCATTTTGCCGCGGATGAAGATTTCAGACGGGTCCAGGGAGGAGCCGGCGTAATGAATCAGCTCCACAAACCGCAAAATTTCTCCCTTTCTCATCTGTAAAATGCCGCCGAACTTGGAATCAATCGGAATTCCGGACTTAAGCAAAACCCCATTGATGACGATACTGCAAACGGTCGCCAGGCCGATTTTGCCCTCGGGAACCACAATGTCCCCCAAAACGCCACCCGCCCCAGCGACAGCCACGCGCGAGCTCACCGCCAGTTTTTTTTGAAAAACCGGTTTCATCACCTTGAGCGCATCGGAAAACTGCCCCGCCGGAAAAAAAGAAATGTTTACCGGCACAAAACCTCGTTTCTTTTTTATGTCAAACGAAGTTTGAAAAGAGAGCACGTCAATGCGTGAAATGGAAAGGCCGATTTTGTCCTGCACACGCGCATCGGAAATTTCCGCCAAGCCCTGCTCCGTAATGATTCGACCGTCACGCCTTCCCACCAACCGTGTTAAACCTCGTTCATCCATGATTTTCAGATGGTAACGGACCGTTCTTTCGCTTAACTGAACATGTTGATCCGCCATCTGACGGGCAATTACGCGGGCACCCATCGGCTCGGGACTTTCGTGAAGAATCTTCAGAATCAGGAGAACTTTCCGTTCAATGTCCTCCGGTTTAAAAAGCGTTTTCATGAATCTCCAATACGGCAATCGGCAATCGTTTGCCGTATGTCTACCGGCAAACGGCCCTTTTGTCAAATATTTTTTGGCCCCGGGGGCATCGATTTCAAAATCTTTTAATATTTCATTGACATACGAATTCTATTTTAATAGACTGAACGAAAAGGAAGGAATCTTCCATGCGCCTGTTTCCAAAAGAGGAAAACTTCTTTGACCAATATGATATTTCAGAAAAAAGATAAGGTCATCCGGATGAGCGCTCACCCCTATGATCAGGGCAGCTTTCTGCAACCTCTGGCGGTGGGCATCGTTTCCGCCGTTTTAGTCGCCATGATTCTGGTCATGGGATATCTGGACATCAGGCGCAGCGAGGCCAATCTGGTAGGGTTCATGGAAGATCAGGCCCTGACCACCATCAGCGTTCTTTTGCGCCAGACGGAAGACAATCTTAAAAGCATTGCAGCGGCAAAGGGAAAAATGCCGGTTCAGCTGAAATCCGCCAAAGAAGCGGAATCGGCCTATTCCATCCAGCTGGTTTATGACGCCATTTCCACGCTGGCGCAAAAAATCGACGAAACCTGGAAAAAAAAGGAACTGAGCAATGACTATCTGCGCCGATTTACCTCCGAGCATCATTTCTGGTATGTGGCGGTACTGAATACGAACGGAAACGAAATCTATGCCGGAGCTCCTCTTCAAACCGATAGGCTTCCCAAAAGCGATCTGTTGGTAAACAACCGCAAGGCAACCACCATCGAGCTTTTAGAAAAAATCCGCATACGGCACGACATTGGTTATTTCGGGGTACGACTCAAAAGCGGCAGGGGAATCGCCGTGTTCTGTCTGGACAAACAGGGCAGGCTTTACTGGAGCCTGAAAGTCGCAGTGGAAAGAGCCGTCACCAAAATGGGGGAAGGACACGGCATTGCTTATCTGCAGGTTTTTAATGAACAGAAATTTCTGCTGGGAGGCATGGGAACCTTGCCGGATGGCTTGAGCGACCGGGATCTCCATATCGAAGAGATGATGAAGGAAAAGAAAAAAATCCGCAGCCAAAAAGTAGATGGACACAAAGGGAAAATCCTGGATATCGCAGCTCCCTTTATTCTGGAAAACCCCTACATGCCTCAGAAAAAAATCGCAGGAATGATCCGCATCGGTCTGGACCGCGGCTCCATGGATCAGATTATCGAGGAAAACCAAAGAAATATCTTTGTTTTCATGCTGCTTGTGGTCGGCATTGCCTTGCTATCCATGGTGCTTCTCTACCACGACCAAAATCGCCACCTGGCCGGCATCATCGAAATGGAGCGGCGACTGGAAAAAGCCGAGCGTCTCTCTGCGCTGGGACAGCTGGCCGCAGGCGTAGCGCATGAAATCCGCAATCCTCTCAACGCCATCAGCATGGCCACTCAGAGGCTCAAAAGAGACTTCATTCCCCGTGAAGAAGGAAAAGCCGTTGAATTTCAAAGTCTTTCAACGGTTATCCGGGATGAAATCCGGCGCCTCAATGAAATCATTGAGGAATTTCTTTCTTTTTCCAAAAGCAGAAGACTGGAGTTGAGAAATTTTTCCGTCACGGAAATTTTAGAAAAAATCGTCAGCCTGGTCGCGGAAGAGGCGAAAGTCCGCGGCATCGAACTGGAAACGAAATGGAAGGTCGAACCGGCCGTCATTCCCATGGACATCAACAAGCTTCAGCAAGCGTTTTTGAATTTCATCAAAAATGCCATGGAATCCATCACGGGCAAGGGAAAAATTACGCTTTCCGTCGACAATGAAGGCAAAAAATTCATCGTCGTCAGCATCACCGACACGGGCTGCGGCATGTCGGCGGAAGATATTGAAAAAATTTTCAGCCCGGAATTCACCACCAAAGAAAAGGGGCTGGGTCTGGGCGTTCCGCTGGCGACAGAGATCGTTCGCGGACATGGCGGAGATATCCGCGTCGTCAGCCGGATGGGGGCGGGAACCACGTTTGAAGTTCTGCTTCCGCGTGAAAATATCAGCGATAAAACCTGAAACCGGAAAGGATCGGGCCATGCGAAAATTGGACATTTTGATTGTAGAAGACGGTCGATCTCAGCGCGAAATGCTCAGAGACTTCCTCGTCAAGGAAGGCTACCATGTGCAGGAGGCGGAAAACGGCGAAACCGCCGTGAAAACGGTGCAGGAGCATCATTTTGACCTGATTCTTCTGGACTTCAAGATGCCCGGCATGAGCGGTCTCGACGTTCTCAAAAAAGTCAAAACCATCAATCACGAAATCGACATGGTCATTATCACCGCCTACGGAACGATTGAAACGGCTGTGGAAGCCATCAAGGCTGGCGCGGTGGATTATATTACCAAACCCGTGGAACTTGACGAATTGCTGATTCTGCTGGACCGAGTGGCGGAGCGCCGCGGGCTGATCCGCGAAAATGAGTTATTAAGGCAGGAATTGGGCAAGAAAGCCGTGACGACGGAAAAAATCATCTATAAAAGCCCGCAAATGGTCGACCTGATCACCACGGCCGGACGGGTTGCCCCCAGCCGGGCCTCCGTACTGATTCAAGGCGAAAGCGGAACCGGCAAGGAGCTTTTGGCCCGACTGATCCATCAGCTCAGTCCCCGTGCATCCAAGCCGATGATGGTTGTCAATTGTGGCGCATTGCATGAAAATCTGCTGGAAAGCGAGCTGTTTGGGCACGAAAAAGGCGCCTATACCGGCGCCAATTCCCGTCGGATCGGACGTTTTGAAGAGGCCGACGGAGGGACCCTCTTTTTGGATGAAATCGGCGAATTGAACCCCGCGATTCAGGTCAAGCTGCTGCGGTTTTTGCAGGAGCGTGAAATCTGCCGTCTGGGCGGCAACACCAGCATTCCCGTGGATGTCCGAATCATCAGCGCAACCAACCGGGATCTGGAGTCCCGGGTCCGAGAAGGATTTTTCCGGGAAGATCTTTTTTACCGCCTGAAAGTCGTCGCTTTGTCTCTGCCGCCGCTTAGGGAAAGAAAAGAAGACCTCCCGGAGCTTATTCATTTTTATCTGTCTTTTTTTGCCGAAGAAAATGGAAAAACCTTTTCTGGCCTGACGGCGGAAGCGAGAGATTTGCTTTTGAAATACCATTATCCGGGCAATGTGCGCGAATTGGTCAATATTATGGAACGAGCCATCGTCATTGCCAGAAGCGACTACATTACGGTCAGCGACTTGCCTTTCCCCAACAATTCCACACAGAAGACATCCGGGAAAAAAACCTCCGGCACATTGCGCGAATCTCTGGAAAACCTCGAAAAGCAACTCATTGGCGAGGCCATGGACAAAGCGTCGGACAATCAGACCAGAGCCGCTGAAATTCTGGGCATGTCGGAAAGAATGCTCCGCTACAAACTGAAAAAATATAACCTGAAGAATTGAGAGGAGGCAATGGGCGATAGGCAATGGGCACGGGGCGATGGGCTATCACCCGTCGCCTATTGCCCATTGCCTATCGCCTCTCGCCTATTGCCCATTGCCTATCACCGCCCTAGAACAACTTGATGACCACACCCGCCGCGACAGCCGTATCCATCAGAATCTGTGTAATATCACGAAGTTCTCTCATCCAGGCAATCCGTTCATAGTTTTCCGGTATGGCAATGACATCGCCCGGCTCCACTTCGTAGGACATTTCCTCGGAAAAGGCGGACATTTCCGTGCGGTCTTTCTTTGAATTC
>Ga0116148_1004656_pt1 | contig 11845 bp, 6 predicted proteins | sample AD_UKC055_MetaG_FD_89786 | JGI IMG/M metagenome (GOLD analysis project Ga0116148, IMG submission 89786) | Active sludge microbial communities of municipal wastewater-treating anaerobic digesters from USA - AD_UKC055_MetaG | ecosystem: Engineered > Bioreactor > Anaerobic > Digestate | place: USA... | reverse complement strand
GGGAAGAAACGAGAAGGTGGCTCCTCAGGTAGGACTCGAACCTACAACCCTCCGGTTAACAGGCGGAAAAAGGGTCGTTAGCCGCCGCTTGCTGCCCGTTGCTCCGACCTGCGAAATCGCGCCTTCAGGGCCGAACACATTGACGCTTTCGGCCCTTCGCTTTGTGCGGCCCTTTGCCGACCTTGACCGTGTCTTGTTGCCCGGAAAGGGCAAGAAAAGGGCAACGCCTCCGCGCGGCGTACCCAAGGCACGGCACGCGTGGACCAAATGGAGTGGTCGGGCGGTTCCGGGGACTCTAGCCGACGATGCCGAGCAGTTCCTTTGTACGGATGTTCCACACCGCGTTTACGAGGAGGTGCGAGTTGTGCAGCTCGTTCCACGCCTGCATTGCGGCCACGTGCAGCTCGATGTTCTCAGGGTAGAGCGTCGTGAGTTCAGCCGTTGATTGTGCGACCGACAGCAGGCTGTAGACCTGCGCGGCACCGAGGATGCCCTGATTGAACCGACTATGTAGCGCGTCCTCGCCATACATATCAATGAACTGCGCGCGGACAGGCGCTCGCTCGTCGAATATGGATTTGCCAAACCCTGCGATCGGCCGGCCATGTGCATATGCGCACAAGTCCTGATACTCGATGTACAGGCGCTCAAGAAGACGTCGCTTGTTGTCGTCGGCGATCTCCTCGATGACCTGCCCGGGCGTTGGAAATGTCCTGATTGGCTTCTCGACGAACCCTTGCGGCGGCTGAATCTCGAGCTCGCGGTACTCGATCGTGCGCTGCTCCTCGTCGGACACCCTCCAAATGTCCTTCATTTTCATCAGCCGGTCGTACTCCGGGCCGTCGGACCTCGCGAACCGCGGTAAGACCTTCGTCTCCGCGCTCATCAAGAGCCAATGAATGTACTGCCGTTTCCAAGCCTCATGCGTGAACCGGTCCACGTTCTCCGGCTTCTCCATGAGCAAGCAGAGCGTGTAGAGACCTTCGAGCTGCAGCCTGGCGAGGACGAGCGAATCGACGGACTCGGGCTTGCCATCGCCGAGCTTAACGAGAAGGCGGATGCTACGGTGTGTCGCCTTCATTGACGAGAAGATGTCTGTGAGCGAATTCCGCTGGTAGGGAGTGTATCCCTTCGGCGGGACCTCGAGGGCCTGCTCGGCCGCCTGGACGCAAGCGTTCACGAAGCCTTCCCAAACCTCGCCACCGGCACGCGTCGCGGCCGGATCGATGTCTTCGGCGTGAACGTACGCGCACGACCTCACGGTGATCGGCTTCTTCTTCGCCATCGCACCTTCCTGGATCGCCGCTTTGGCGAAGTCGTCGATGCGTCATCCCGAGTGTGCCGGCCTGTCGGTCGTCACACGAGGGCAGGAACCATTGGCGACTTCGTCCTATGGATGTCGGTGTAGGGCGCTCACGCCTCGACGAGCGAGTAGCTCGTGCTCCGGCCGCCGCCTTCGTCTCTTTGAAGCACACCCATTTCGACTAGATTCTGAATGTCGCGAAGCGCGGTGTCGTGAGAGCACTTTTCGAGCTTCGCCCACTTCGTCGTTGTGAGCTTTCCCTCGAAGCCATCGAGCAAGCGATTCAGGATGTCGCGCTGCCGCTCGTTCACCGGCGCGTGCGCGTACTTCTCCCAGAACCTAGCCTTGCGAAGCACAGCGGAGAGCGTGATCTCCGTCCCGTCGAACGCACGTCCGAGACAGCCGAGGAACCACACCATCCACGGCGTGATGTCCAGTGGCCCTCTCTGCGTTCTCTCGAGGATGTCGTAGTAGTCGTTCCGCTCGTGGCGGATTTGCGCCGACATGCTGTAGAAGCGTTGCGGGCTGTTCTCTGAGCGAGCGAGCGCCCAATCGGCGATCGCGCGCGCGATCCGTCCATTCCCGTCGTCGAACGGGTGGATTGTGACGAACCACAGATGCGCGAGCGCCGCGCGCAGCACCATGTCCGTCTTGTCGGCGGTGTCATTCGCCCATGCGAGAAACGCGGACGTCTCTTTTTTGAGCAGCGTTGCTGCTGGCGCTTCGTAATGCACCTTCTCTTTGCCGGCGGGACCTGAAACAACCTGCATCGGGCCGTCGGCGTCGTCGCGCCAGGCACCCACAATGATTCTCCGCATGCCGCTGCGACCCGTTGGAAACAGGGCCGCGTGCCAGCCGAACAAACGTTCATCGCTCAACCGCTTCGCGTAGTTCTGTGTGGCGTCGAGCATCATCTCCACGACGCCCTCGACACCGCGCTCGGCCGCAACGGTTCCGGCCGTCTCGACGCCGAGTCGGCGAGCGATTGAAGATCGAACTAGGGCCGTGTCGAGTCTTTCGCCCTCGATCTCGCTGGATTTGAGAACGTCAAGCGTAAGCGTTTCTAGCTCGGCTTCCTTCTGAAGCGTGAAGCCGAGGCTCTCCATCCGGCCCAGCAAGCGGCCCTGCCGGTGACGGATTTCGGCCAAACGGCCCGCAAGGGTCTCTTGATCCCAGTGAAAGTTGGGCCAATCACCGAGCTCATGGATATAACTCATTCTACGCACTGCTTGCGTATATTATGCGGTCTATTCTACGCAGCGTCAACGACAAACAACGCAAACTTTGCGTAGATTGAGCCGGCTATTCTACGCACCTCTCCAATCCGCCCAGCCAAGCCTAGAGCCGGTGATCAAGAACCCAGACCGACAAACTCTAGCTTGTATCGTGTAGCGTAACACGCTACAGTCATCAAATGGCCCAGAATCCAGACGGAGCCGTTCCGGTCGGCATATACATCCGGCAGCACGTCATTCCCGCCGGGATGTCCGTCAAGGAGGCGGCCAGCCGCCTAGGCGTGGGACGCCCGGCCCTCTCCAACCTGCTAAACGGCAACGCCGCGCTGTCGCCGGACATGGCTGTCCGACTCGAAAAGTCCTTCGGCGCGGACCGTCAGAAACTCCTCGAAATGCAAGCCGCCGTCGATCGTGAGCGGCAACGGGGCGCCGAGAAAGCTGTCGCGGTGCGCCGGTACGTCCCGAACTTTCTCAGCATCAAGGCCCGCCAGATTGAAGCCTGGGCGGACCATCTTGACGCACGCCAGCTTCTGCCGGTCCTTCTCCGGCGACTCATTCACTCAACTGGTCGTGACCTGCGTCGCGTGGACCTTCCGGGTTTCGACAACGCCGAGCGCAAGGGGTCGGATGGCATCGTCGAGGCGGATTCCGTCATGGCATGGATTCCCGGCGGAAAGTCATTCTGGGAGTTTGGCGTCAACAAGAGCCCGCAGGCGAAGGCGGAGAAGGACTATGCAGCGCGCGTAGGCTCGGTGCCGACCACAGAGCGCGCCCAGGCCACGTTCGTCTTCGTCACGCCGCGCAAGTGGCCGGGTAAGGAGACTTGGCTCAAAGAGAAGAACGCCCTGAACGAGTGGAGGGCGATCAAAGTCCTCGACGCCAGCGACCTTGAGCAGTGGCTTGAGGAATCCATCCCCGCGCAAATCTGGCTCGCCGAAAGGCTGGGCATACCGACCACCGGCTACGAGACTCTCGATCACTGCTGGGAGCGCTGGGCTGCCGGCAGCGAGCCACGCATGACGCCCGATATCTTCGCGCCGTCGATCATGGCACACACGAAAGCGTTCACCGATTGGCTCGGTAAAGACAGCGACAGGCCCTTTGTTGTCGCGGCTGATTCGCGCGACGAGGCGCTTGCATTCCTGGCGTGCCTGTTTGAGCAAGCCGACGCCCAGCCGAAGTCCAAAGACCTGGCTGCCGTGTTCGAGTCGGCGGAAACGCTTCGCGCCCTCGCGCCGTCGTCATCGCCGTTCATCCCTATCGTCACGACCGACGAAGCCGAGCGCGAGCTTGTGACCGTCTATCGCAACCACCATTCCATTGTTGTTCGTCCGCGCAGCGCGGTTAACTCCGAGCCTGACATTGCGCTCGATCTTCTGCGACACGAGGCCTTCGAGAAGGCGCTCGCCGCGATGATGATTACCGGTGACGCCGTTGAACGCCTCGGCCGCGAATCCGGCATGTCTCCGACGATTCTTCGGCGCCGGCTCTCGCGCGTCGACGCGATTAAGGCCCCCCCGTGGGCAAGAGATTCAGGTACCGCGAGAGCATTGATCCCGATGATGCTGATCGGCGCGTGGAACGCCAAGGCGAAGGCCGACACTGAAGTCCTATCGGTGCAGGCCAACCGTCCTTACGAAACCATCGAGGAGGACGTCACCCGGCTGTTGCCGTTCGACGACCCGCCCGTGTGGTCGGCCGGCAATTATCGCGGCGTCGCTTCGAAGATTGACCTGCTGTTCGCCGTCAGCAAGGCGGTGACTGAGAAGGACCTCAACGAGTTTTTCATTCTGGCGGAATACGTACTGTCGGAGGAGGACCCGGCTTTGGAACTGCCGACAGACGACCGCTGGGCCGCTGGCATCTACGGTAAGGTCCGCGACCATTCGGCGGCGCTCCGGGAGGGGATCTGCGAAACCCTCGTTATCCTGTCCGTTCACGGCAATAACCTGTTCAGCGACCGGCTCGGGATCGATGTCGACGCGCGCGTGGCAAGGCTGATTGAACGATTACTGACGCCGCTGACGCTCGACAGGCTCATGTCGCACGAACGGGACCTTCCCCGATATGCCGAGGCGGCCCCGGGGACGTTCCTTGGCATCCTGGAGGCTGATCTCAACACGGCACAGCCGGTTGTTCTCGGCCTCCTCAAGCCCGCCAGCACGGGAGTCTTTGGAAGCTGTCCCCGGACAGGTCTGCTCTGGGCGCTCGAATGTCTCGCCTGGAAGCCTCAGGATCTCCCGCGCGTGACCGGCATTCTGGCGCGCCTTTCACGCACGGCGATCAACGACAACTGGGCGAACAAGCCGATCGAGAGCCTCAGAGCTATCTTCAGGTCGTGGATGCCGCAGACCGCGGCGTCGCTTGAAGACCGATGCAAGGCGCTCGAACTTCTAACGAAGCGCTACCCCGACGTCGCGTGGCAAGTCTGCATCGACCAGTTCAGCCCTGGCTCTCGCTTCGGCGATTACAGCTATCGCCCGCACTGGCGCAGTGACGCGTCTGGCGCGGGCCAGCCGGTCGGAACGAGAAAGGAAGTGTACGAGTTCGCGCGCAAGTCTCTTGATCTTGCGCTCGCCTGGCCCAGTCACGACGAGAACACGCTCGGCGATCTGGTCGAACGCCTGGGCGGCATGGCGGAGAGGGACCACGAGATCCTTTGGAAGCTGATTGAGGGCTGGGCCGACAACCCGAAAACAACTGAGAGAGCAAAAGCGGCATTGCGCGAGCGCGTTCGCCGGTTCGCGCTCACGCGCGTCGGCCGCCGACGCGTCGAGGACGAGTCCACCAGAAATCGGGCGCGTGACATCTATACCAAACTCGAACCTCGTGATCCTGTCATCAGGAACGACTGGCTCTTTGCGAAACAGTGGGTCGAGGAGTCGGCCGACGAACTCGAAGACGACGAGCTGGACTTCACCGCCCGTGAAGAGCGCATCCACGCTTTGCGCCTAAAGGCCTTCCACGAAATCTGGTCCGAGCGCGGCTTCGACGGAATCGCTGCACTTGTTTCGGCGAGCGAGGCCGCCGCGACGGCCGGGCAATATGCGGCGCTTTGCATCCCCGATTCCCAGGGACGGATCGACTTTCTTCTGCGCTGCCTTGGAGTTCGCGGCGAGCTTGAGCAGAAGGCCGACGCCTGCGTGCTCGGGTTTCTCTGGTCGGTCAATGCGGACTCGCGTCAGGAGCTCCTACGCGCTGTCGCCGAACACATTGACGGAGACCGACGCGTGAGGTTCTTCAAGGCATCGCCGTTCGAAAAGGCGACCTGGCTGATTGTTGACGAGTACGGCACGGAGGTCAGCAGTCGGTACTGGAAAGAAGTGTTGCCGCAGTGGAGTCGCCGTCACTCTGATTCGGAGCTCAACGAGCTGGTTGAGCGGTTGCTCGCCGCCGAGCGGCCGCGGGCGGCCTTCCATGCTGCGCACATGGATTGGGCGCGACTTGAGACCTCGCGTCTCAAGAGGCTGCTCACGGACGTCTCGACCGTCGGCGCCGAGGCTCACGGCACGTATCGGATGGACGCGCACCACATCTCCGAAGCGCTGGACGCTCTCGACGGCCGGGCTGGCATAACCGTCGACGACATGGCCCAGATGGAGTTCAGGTTCGTCAGTGCGCTCGACCACGCGAAGCACGGAATTCCTAACCTCGAACGCCAGATTGCGGAATCGCCGCTCTTGTACATCCAGATCATGGCGCTACTGTGGAAACGCAGTGATGACCGGCAGGACCCGGCGGAGTGGCGGATCGAGGACCCCGAACGACGCCGCGCCGTCGGCTCCGCGATGCATCGCGTCCTTGAGCAGATGAAGCGGATACCGGGAACCAGCGCTGACGGCAAGATCGTCGCGGGCGCCTTGACAGACTGGCTGCTGCAAGTTCGCGAACTCGCCGGGCGGTTCGGCCGCGCAGAGATCACCGACCAGTGTCTTGGTCAGCTCCTGGCCAAGGCTCCTGCCGAGAACAATGACATCTGGCCGTGCGCGCCGGTGTGCGAGGCCATGGAGCACATAGCGTCGCCGGAAATCGCCAGGGGCTTTCTGATCGGAGTCCACAATTCGCGCGGCGCGCACTGGCGTGGCGAAGGGGGAGCACAAGAGCGAGATCTGGCCGCGAAGTATCGCGGCTGGTCGCAGAAACTCGCGTTTGAATACCCCTACGTGGCGCGCGTCCTAGAAGAGATCGCAGCGTCGTACGACCACGAAGCGGGGTGGCACGATTCGGAAGCCAAGGTCACCAAGCGGTTGAGGCACTGATGATGAAGAAGCTGTTCACCGAGCGCCATGGCGAAGGCAAGGCCAGGGTTGCGGAGATGCTCGACGACGCGACCCGCGAGGGCTTCCTAACATTGGTCTCCGCCCGCATTGACGAGGAGTGGTTCGGGCTGTCTTTCAACGAGAAATGCGGCGACGGGTACGCCTATGCCGGCACCGACCTGACGCGTCTTGGCCGGACCATGAAAGGCTACGGCATCATCTGGCCTCATGACGTCGACCGGGACAACCCGCCGACCGACGGGCAGATCTTCGACCTTCTGGAATTCTCATACGAGTTCATCGCGGAGGCGAAAGACCCGCACTACCACAGCTACATGAGTCATTCCCATTACAGTTACGACCGCGAGTCCGGCCGCGCGAAATTTACCCAGGACGTGAATCGCATGTTCGAGCGAAACGGCATGGCGTTTGAGCTGAAGGACGGCGAAGTCGTCAGACTTGTGCCAGCGCTTCTTCAGGAGGCGCTCGCCGCAAGCACCTTTCGCACCGGCGATTCGACGCTCGACGGCATGCTCGAAGCCGCGCGCCACAAGATCATGAACAGGTCGATTGAGGTTCGACGCGAGTCACCTAGAAAAGCTCTGGGATGCCTGGGAGCGGCTCAAGACTCTTGAGCCGGGACGCGACAAGAGCGAGAGCACAGGTCGGCTGCTCGACAGAGCGGCCAGCGAGCCAACGTTCCGCGCACGCCTGGAAGAAGAGGCCAAGGCGCTTACGAACATCGGTAACACCTTCATGATCCGGCATACGGAGACGGACAAGATCCCTGTTTCGGACTCCGCGCATATTGACTACCTGTTTCACCGCATGTTCTCGATGATCCGTCTTCTGCTCAAGGCCAGCGGACGATCCGCATAGACGCGTCGCAGTTTCACCTCTCACAACATCTCCGCAGTATTCCCGCGCAACCGCCTGGCGTCCCGGCGGCAACCGCGATGCGATTGGCGTTGCTCGGAAAGGGCAAGAAAAGGGCAATGGCGTTCGACAGGTCAGAGCGAGCAACGTCGAAAGCGCCCGGAATCGGCGGGCTTTCGGACGAAAGACCGCGTCGGGAATCCGGCGCCACACCGGATGCTCGCCGCAAGAAGTCGAAGCCTGTAAGTGATTGAAAAGAATGGAGAAGTTGGCTCCTCAGGTAGGACTCGAACCTACAACCCTCCGGTTAACAGGCGGAAAAAGGGTTCTTAGCCGCCACTTGCCGCCAGTTGCTCCGACCTGCGGAATCGGGCGTTCAGGGCCGAAAACACTCAGGCTTTCGGCCCTTCGCTTTGTGCGGCGCTTTGCCGACCTTGGCCCGGCCTTGGTGCTCGAAAAGGGCAAGAAAAGGGCAACACCAATCTCAGCCGTCAAACGGGTGCGCCGGCCGGGCATCGAACTGGCAAGAGCCGAGGTGCCGGATTGTCCGGCCAACGTCGACCGAGAGGCTTCAATGTACGGCATGGGCATCGGCAGGCTGCTCCTGATGGCGGCCCTTCACTTCCCGATCATGTATCTCGTCATGTTTACGATGATCGATGGGACAGCGCACTTCTACAACAACCTGAACATGGCGTACATGGCCGTCATGATGACGGCGCCCATGCTCCTGCTCGAAGTTCTCCTGATGAGCCGGATGTACCAGAACAAGAGGGCGCTCGGCGTCCTGGCAGCGGGCAGCGTCGTGGCCTTCGTCGTCTTCTTCGTGTTCATGCGCCAGCAGACGGCGATCGGCGACGTGCAGTTTCTGAGGTCGATGATCCCCCACCACTCTGGGGCCATCCTGATGTGCGGCGAAGCGGGTTTGTCCGATCCGGAGATCAAGAAGCTGTGCGACCAGATCGTCGCCTCGCAACGGGAGGAGATCAGCCAGATGGAGCAAATCCTCCGCCGACTGCGACCTTAGCGCGATCGCTTCGGCTCTCTAAGGAATGGGCGAGGAGACTCACTTCTCCTCGCCCCCAGCCTTCAACCGCGCTCCCCTACCGGACGGTGAAGGTCCCCGCCACCGGGTAATGATCGGAGAAGGTTCCCGTCTCCGTCACGACACGGGTGGACACTGGTCGCGCCCGCCCGCTGTCATCCGAGAAGAGGTAGTCGAGCTTCATCGTCGGTGACGGCGTGTTGGCCGTCAGGCCCCGGCCCGAGCCCACGACGAACCAACTGTCCACGAAGTGCGGACCCATCCCGGCCGTCGTGTCGATCTGATCCGGATCCGCATTGAAGTCGCCGCCGACGAGATGCGGAAGCGGGTAGTTCGACGCGACGGATTTCAGGTAGGACATGGAACTGTAGCGTGAACTGGCGACCGACTGCAGGTGAACGCTGAAGACGTGCGTCACGATCCCGTTGACGTTGACCGCGGCCCGCGCGAAACCACGCGCCGAATGCCACTGGTCGCTGTAGGGGAGGAACCCCGTGCTCGTCCCGACGACCGGGAGCGAGGTGAACACGGCGACCCCTTCATCCTCGCTCGACGTGCAGGAGGTTCCGTTCCAGGCGCCCGGCGGGCAGTGGTTCTGAAAGACGCCCTGCCAGCCCTGGCCGGTACGAGCCCGCAGTTGCTCGATGTAGACGGCATAGAGCGAGCGGTGCACCTCCTGGAGTATCAGGATCTCAGGTCGGGGACTGAGGTTCATCAGCGCATCGATCGTTCCTCTCGCGCGAGAGTCGCTGGCGCCGATCTTCGCGTTCCACGTCACGACGCTGACGTTCGCCCCGCCACTGCCCGCGCTCGAGGGACTTCCCGCCACCACATCGATGTAGTCGATGTTGAACCCCGGGCGGTCGAAACTCAGCGTCATCAACTGCTGCCCGGCCCCGAGGGTGACAGGCAGACTGACAGTGGTCCATGCCTGCCATCCCCCCGTTGCCGGGACCGACACGGACTGCCACACAGAACTCGGACCGTTGAAGCCGACGTGCAACATGCCCCCGCCGCCCGGAGAGGCCACGCGCAACTGCGCTGTGTAGGAGCCGGCCGCGCCGACGGAGACGGCATAGTTGGCCCACTCACCAGCCTCAATCCACCCAAGGTTGAAGCCGCCGGCCGACGAGCCCTCGATGTCCGCGTCGCTCTGCCGATGCGCCCCGCCTGCATTCCCGGCGGTGTTGTCGTGGTAGGCGACACCATGCGGACCAACGTCGAAATGCTCCGCCTCGATCCGCCCGGGCAGGCTGACGGGTGCGCCGCTGTACGGGCCGTTCGCCAGCGGACTGGGTGGACTGGCGCCAGCGGGGACAATCGTCGCGTCGTTGGTCGCGCCGCCCGGCGCCGTCGTGCGGTAGGTCGTCGGGCTCAGGACGATTTGGTCAATGTGAACGCCGTCCTCACGCGTCTGTATCCGGATGGTATGCGAGCCTGCATTCGCGAACTGGATCGTCGTCTCTTGGGAGAGCCAGTACGCACCATCCTGCCAGCCCCAACCCGACACGCCGCAATTGCTGCACCGCTCGAGGTTGATGTCGAGGGCGCTGGTGGTGCCGATGCGATAGACCGCCGCTCCGCCGGGCGACAGGGCATCCGAGTACTGCACCCAGACGGAGTCGTTCCATTTCGAGTTGGCCGCGGCACGTAGACGAAACCAGACGTGGTATTGCGTTCGGGCAGGGGCGGTGAGCGTGAGTTCGAAGTAATCACTGGGAGAAGCCAGGGGAGCAGCTGTTGTCCCCCAGCCCTGGTCGGCGCTCGTGACGTAGCGACCGCCGGCTGCGCTCGCGTCCGACGCGATAATCCAGTTGCCCCCGAGCGTCGACACGTCACTTGCACGAAGAACGATGTCCTGAGCGTATCCAAGGCTAGAAATCGACAAGTAGATGACGGCGGCCATCGGAAGGGCGGCGCGAATAGACGGCATGACACCTCCGTGAACAAGGCACACAAGGGTAGGCTTCGCCTACAGACGAGGCCGGATCGAAGCGAGGGTGATGGGGGCAGGGGACCGATCGACTTACCACACGAAGGCGCGAGCGGGCACCATCGACGCCGGGACCAGCCCGCGGTCCGTTCCGCGGGCGACGCGACCGCCAGGTCCCTTCCCGAGCCGTCGTCCGATGGAGAGAATTCGCCGTTCCATGCACCCGCGACAGACATCAGCTGTCTCGTGGATGCAGGCCTTGCTGGGATAGATCTCGTACAGGACGCGGTACTGTGGCGGCGTCACGTTCGGCATGACGACGTTCCCGCCGCGCTGCAGTCCCAGTTCACGTCCCATGGCGGGATCGATGGTTGCGAGGGCCGTGGTGCTCGGGATGTTCGCCTCCGGGCAGAGCAGGCGAGCCAGAGCGACGACCTTGAGCGTCGTCAGCTCGTCGTTCGGCACCTGTTCAGCACCTGCGGTCGTCGGGTTTCCACCAAGCGGTGTATGCGGACTGGGAATGAAGGGGCCAACGCCGATCATGTCGGCATCCAGCTGGCCAAAGACTTCGAGGTCTTTGGCCAACGTTCCCCAGTTCTGACCCGGGATGCCGACCATCACGCCCGTGCCGATCTCGTAACCCATCTCGCGCATGCGGAGCAGCTGCGCCACGCGATCGGACGATGTGCCCGGACGCGCAGGATGGATACGGCGATACAGCTCTCGGTCGGACGTCTCGAACCGCAGGAGATAGCGGTCCGCTCCCGCTTCCTTCCATCTCCAGAGCGTCTCGTCGTCTCGCTCGCCAAGGCTGAGCGTAACGGCCAGGTCAGTCTCCTGCTTGATTGCCTGCACCACCGCCACAACCCAGTCCGCCGTCAGTGCCGGGTCCTCGCCCGCCTGGAGAACGACGGTTCCGTAGCCGAGGCGAGAGGCCTTCCGAGCGCCCTCCACGACCTCGGTGGGTGTCATACGGTAGCGAGTGATGCGGCTGGCACCGGCGCGAATGCCGCAGTAGTGGCACTCCCGGACGCAGCAGTTGCTGATCTCCAGCAGCCCCCGCAGGTGCACCACGTCGCCGACATGGCGCTTCCGCGCCTCGTTCGCGGCCGTCCACAACACCTCGAGCACGCCCGCGTCGGTCTCACGCAACCAGGCGACGAGACGTCTTGTCGTGGGAACGTCGGGAGGCAT
>Ga0116148_1004653_pt1 | contig 11849 bp, 9 predicted proteins | sample AD_UKC055_MetaG_FD_89786 | JGI IMG/M metagenome (GOLD analysis project Ga0116148, IMG submission 89786) | Active sludge microbial communities of municipal wastewater-treating anaerobic digesters from USA - AD_UKC055_MetaG | ecosystem: Engineered > Bioreactor > Anaerobic > Digestate | place: USA... | reverse complement strand
TTAACGCGCTTGTAGTGAGTGCGTTTATTTATTAATGGTATATTGGCAAAAATGTTCTATTATGTGTAATTAATACACACTAAGCTATGTCTATGTGTATTTATTATACACTTGTTGACTTTATTCTTTGTTTTTAGGCACAATTGTAACTGTAATGAACACTATCTATACCAATTATCAAGTATTTTAGAAGCTAATTATATTATATTTTAATAGTGTACTAATTTATTTGTAACTTTCAAGATTTTTTCATTACTATATAATAAAAATAATAAAAAATACGCAGGAATACCCAATATTTTTTTATTCCTGTTGAATTATTTTTGTAATATTAAAAAAAAATGAAGTATTTGGCACATAAATTGCTTTAAAATATAGTGATGAGGAAATCATGGATAGGAGGCAGCCATGAAAAGATATAGCGATTTTGAAGATTTATCTATCAATCAATATTTCAATGCCATTAATCAGGTTGAACTTCTCACTCAGGAAGAAGAGATTGATTTAGCAAAGAAAAAAGGCATCGGTGATGAAAAAGCAAAGGAATCGTTGATTAATGCTAATTTGCGGCTGGTTGTAAAGATTGCAAAAAATTATACAAATTTAGAGTCATCTCTTATTGACCTGATTCAGGAGGGCAATTTAGGTTTAATAAGAGCAGCAGAGAAGTTTGATTACAACATGGGCTGCCGTTTTTCAACATATGCTTCATACTGGATCAAGCACTATATTACACGTTTTATTGCAAAACGAAGCAGAACTATCCGTGTTCCTATCCGTAAAGGAGATCTCTTTAAAAAGATTAAACGGGCTCAGGATGAGCTTACCAACGAATTAGGGAAAGAACCTTCTTATAGAGATATTGCAGATATGCTGGGTATTGATGAACGAAGTGTAAGTGATATATTAGAGGTATTCCAACCTACCGTTTCATTAGAATATCCGCTTAATGACGACGAATTTAATCTTTATGAGGTAGTAAGCGATGAAAAGTTTCTTTCTCCTGACACCAGCATTTCACGCAGAGATTTAAAAAAGGAACTAAAGTCAGCAATGGAATCATTAATGGAGAATGAACGGCTTATTTTAACAAAGAGGTTTGGGCTTGATGGGAGTGAACCTGTTACTTTAAAGGATGTCGGAAATGAGTTTGGTATTTCTGCTGAAACAGTTCGCCAGATAGAAGCCCGAGCAATGCAGAAAATTAAGCAGCGATTTTCGTATTTAGCTGATTATATTGAATAATTTCTTAAAGGGCAGGCTGTTAACCTGCCCTTTTTTATTTTTCCTGCCGGCATTAAGCTCCTCCTCTAAAAAAATATGATTATTCATTATTGTCATGCTGGATTTGTTGAAGCATCTTATATTCAATAGATATCCTGAATCAGGGTTCAGGTTGGCATCCTGCTTCTGTCATTCTGTGCTTGACCCATAATTTAATTAATTAACTGCGATTATGAAACCAGTTCAGGACATGATTCAGGATTACACGGCCCACATTGTCATTCTGGAAAACTTGGTCCCGAAGAATTCTATTTTTTCATAAAAGAGCAAGATTCTTCACTTCGTTCCAAATGACGGCAACACAGCATTTCCATATCTTATGGGCAACCCCACAATGGCCATCAGCACTCACCTGTCTTTTTTTTATTCATTAACTATATGCATCAAAACATCGTTTAGCGCTCCCCATAAAAACTTTTTTTAATTTACAGAATATTCCCTGTATTGTAACTTTAGCCTCATCATGATAAATACAAAACGAGGGCTTTATGCAACGTAAACAAAAAATATTATTATTTATATCAATCTTCATTCTAGCCATTATCACATTACTGTTTTGTACATTGAATCGTGCATATGTTGAAAAAGAAAGTGATACGATATTGTTACTGTATAATGGGAATATCATTACTATGGATAATAGTATTACTAAACCGGAAGCAATTGTTGTTAAAGGTAGCAGAATATTGTTTTTGGGTAAATTACAGGAAGCATTAATAAAAGCAGGTGATACTGCAATAAAGATTAATCTAAAAGGTAAAACACTTATTCCCGGATTTAATGATAATCATACACATACCTTAGCTGCCGGCTCCTTTTATTCTGAAATAATTTTATGGAACAAGACCTGTGAAGATATTGCCCTGATTATCAATGAAGAAGCTAAAAAGAAAAAACCAGGAGAGCTTATAACTGGTAATTCATGGGATTATCCCACATGTCCAAAACCTCATAAATCTATCCTTGATAAAGCGGCTCCAGATAACCCTGTCTTTTTAACGCAATATTCAGGTCATGCTGCATGGGTTAACTCAAAAATGTTAGAAGAAATGGAAATATCAAAAGATACTCCTGACCCTAAAGGCGGTCAGATCATTCGTGATAAAAATGGTGAACCAAACGGCATTTTACGTGATACTGCTATGGGTACATCGGAATATGGAAAATTTATTAAACAAATACTATCGCCAGATACCCATAAAAAGCTGATCAATAAAGCTCTGACCCTTTACAAAGAGGCCGGGATTACCTCAGTGCAGGATAATACATGGGAACCATTTACAGTACGTTTATTAAAAAAATACCGTGATTCACAGGAACTATCGTGCAGATTTACCTGCTGGCCTTTGGGCGATTCACCTTTATACTATGCATTCACATGGTTTACCTCATTCAATAACCATGATTTATGGGTTCGCAAAGGGTTGGTGAAATATTTTTCTGATGGTGCATTCTCAACCCGTACCGCATGGCTTTCAAAGGAGTATGCCGATGAGCCGGGAAATGTTGGCTCACCACGGTATACACCGGAGGAATTAGAAAAGATTGTTTTACATGCAGCGAAAGATAAACAACAGATAACGTTTCACGCTATTGGTGACAGGGCTGTAACAGAGATACTAAATGCTGTCCAAAAAGCACAAAGCTTGTATCCATGGACTAAAGAACTACGTTTCAGAATGGAACATATACAGATCATACATCCAGATGATATCCAGCGAATGAAAAAGCTCGGTATTGTTGCATGTGTACAACCATTTACCCTGTGCAACCCCCAAAAAGATATAACTTTGTTAGGCAAAGATAGGGCTATCCATGCATATATGTTTTATTCACTGTTTAAAGCTGGCGTGCCAATGTCTTTTGGTTCAGATATCCCAGCCGAGGTGGATTATCAACCGTTGCTTGGTATATACTATGCTGTTACCCGAAAAAGTAAAAATGGTACAATGGGACCCCTTAATAGTAAAGAATGTTTCACTCCTTACGAGGCACTCTATTGTTATACTATGGGCTCGGCATATGCTGAATTTATGGAACACCAAAAAGGTTCACTGAGCAAGGGTAAGGTAGCTGATATGGCAGTGCTTTCAAATGACATTTTATCCATATCACCTGATAAAATTAAAGACGTAAAGGTTATTATGACGATAGTTGGTGGCATGATAGTATATAGAAACGATGTATTATAAACTATACAAACCATATTGTATTACATTATTATTTAAATGTATGGCAATTATTTCTGCTTAAAGATTTAATAAATTTTGTATTTCATTTTTATTCCTGATTATATAATACCATGCTACCCTCTAAAATAGATGGATGAATAAAAATATCCTTAAAAGGAATAGTTTTTAACTAAAAAATTCTTTTTTTTTTACGGTACTATGAAAATGTATCAATACCAGCATCCTGATGCTTCATCATCTCACATTAAATAGTCCGCATATCATCTCTATAAAAACAAAAAGGAGGTATAAAAACCTCCTTTAAAACAATATTATTATTTCAGATGTACTAATTCCTGACGCATCTCTATGCTATGGCGGTTTTTTTAGAAACCACAACTCATTCCATTCTTTACCGCTTCAGATTTATCAATTCTTGAAGCATCTGATCAGATGTTGTTATGGTCCTTGAATTTGCTTGAAATCCACGCTGGGTAATAATCATATCGGTAAACTGTTCGGATAAGTCTACATTAGACATTTCAAGGGTTCCAGCTACTATCGTACCCCTGCCTGCTTCTCCTGCTGGTCCAATATTTGGCAATCCTGAGTTATTGGACAACTCAAACATATTATCACTTGCTGCAATCAAACCCTGCGGATTGGTAAACACAGCCGTAGCTACCTGACCAACTGTTTGCTTTGTTCCATTTGAATAGACTGCAGTTATAATTCCTGAGTTATCTACCGTAAACGATTCCATATACCCCATGGTGTAACCATCCTGCTCAACAGCTTTAGTGGTTGATGGTGAAGAAAACTGAGTAATGCCCTCCACAAGCCCTGCACTACCAAAGTCAAGCCTTACATTGCGCTGTGTTGGGTCACCTGCTACCCTATAGCTTAAATTTACCTCAAGCTTTCCCTGATTTATTTCATCAGGGCTATTAGCATCAGCCACTGACATGATGCGCCCCTCAGGTGAAAATTTAAGCACCACTCTGGATGAGCCATTAATCTGATTTGGCTGGTTGCCACCATTGGGTACATCTAACGTAACAAGTTCTGTATCGGTAATAGCAGCCGAAGCAGTCCACTCATTTACTCCGCTTTTCCAGAAATTGAGCGTTAATCGGTGAGGATTCCCCAATTTGTCATAGATATCAATATTGGTTGTAACCCCTGCAGATGTTCGCATAATAGCATTGGCATCATTGGGTACAATCGGAAATTTTGAATCTATGTTACATTTGTATTTTACATAGTTGGTTTCTTTTGCAGGTACTTTCCCATAAATCGGAACAATGATATCTTCTACCGTTCCAGACGTATTGATAACTTTTTCACCGGCAGCATTGGTTGTAGCCATCCATCCCTGCACTCTTAACCCGTTTGCAGGATTAACCAGCGTCCCATCTTTATCAAGGGCAAATGTGCCAGCCCTTGTATATAGATGTTTTTGACCTTCTGCCACAATAAAAAAACCATCACCCGAAATTGCCATATCAGTATTGACACCTGTTGTCTGCAAACTTCCCTGGGTAAAAATTTTATCAATAGCTGCAATATTCATACCCAGCCCAACCTGGCGTGGATTTATACCACCGCGGTTTTCCTCAGGTTTTGCAGCACCAGAAATTGTTTGTGAAAGCATATCCTGGAATGTGACTCTGCTGTATTTGAATCCATAGGTATTAACATTGGAAATGTTGTTGCCTATAACATCCATCCTTGTCTGATGATTTTTAAGTCCGGAAACACCTGCAAAAAGTGATCGCATCATATCGCAAAACTCCTGTTATCTAATTTCGTAATGGTTGTATAGTTGATGAACTTCCTCTGACAAATGTATTGTTCATCTGATACTGTTGCATGCCTTTGGGTTGTTCATTCACTGCATTATTTGTTTTCTCAGTTATTTCATTGCTTTGTGTCTTTTTATTTTCATTTGTAAGATTGTTTTTGGGCATGTATACTGCATGTATATCATTAAGGGAAACTTCAGTAGAACCAACAATAATTTTCACTCCATCCTGCCTGTAAACAACACCACTTGCAACACCACGAACCAGTTGCTGTGAAGCAAAATCAACTGCCTCCACCTCTTTCCCGATGAGCGAAAACGCTTCTCCGGACTGTGACCGCAGCACCAAACGCTCAATTGCCTGGTTCATATTACTCATTTGTTCCAGTGAAGAGAACTGTGCCATCTGACTTATAAATTCTCGGTCATTCATTGGCTGTGTTGGGTCCTGATGCCGTAGTTCAGCAACAAGCAACTTCAAAAATGAATCCTTATCAAGCTCGGCAGGCAATTTACCCTTTTTCGCCTTCAGTGTAGCATTAACCTCATTCGCCTGCAGTTGCGCCTTTGCAACATCTTCGCCTGACATTCGTAATGGTTCCGGCATTGTCATTCTCCTTAAATTATTATATCCAGCATACCATCATGATAACTATATCGGCTCATCTGTTCTTCATATTCAGCATTTTGTGTTAAAGGAATAGCTTCAGCATGTTGAAAAAATTCGGCTTGCCGCTGATCCCTTACATGTACCTCAAAACCACCAACATGGACACCACTTTGCTCCAGTTCATACCGTACAACGTCAAGCTGTTGCATCAGTTGTTGTCGCGCCTGCTCGCTCTCAACGGTAAAACGCCCGTTAACAATTCCCTGCTCCAATCCTAACTGAATATGTAATCGGCCTAAACTTTCAGGATACATCTTCAATGACAGATTGGTCTTCTCACCCTCCTGCATTATCCTGGCTTTTTGTAAAAGCTGCATCAACTCAGAATTGTTTATGACTTTTTCATGTGCTACGTTTTGCACTGAGCTCTGGGATGCAACCCCATTTCGTGTGTTTACATTATTAAATGTTTCATGGTGTTCTACAGTTGATGCTTTTACATCCTTTGTTTTGGGCAAATCTTCATGTGTTTCTTTATGACGTACAGCATTGATAAAAATTGTATCATTATTTTTAGCATTTTTTAAAGGTGCATTATTATCTACAAATTTCTCTGTAACACCGGAGTTTTTTTTCACAGGTTTTTTAGTGTTTGATAGTTCATTATATTCTAATCGCTGCCTTGCAATGAGCCCTTGTTGCATGGTTTTAGGATCAGCTTTTTGAATCGTTACAAGATTTGCAATAAGCTTTTTAATATCACCTTTTTTATTGTTGTTTAGCATTGCATCATTAATTATTTTCTGCATATTTGCAATCACATCGTGCAGTGATTGCGAATTGCCTTTTTTAGTACCTGATAGAGTATTTGTGCTAAAAAGGTCATTGGTACTGGTATTGTTACTTTTTGCAAATGACGTATCCAATCCATGGAGTAATCTTCTTGGTGATATATTCATATCCCTGTAAGGCATCCTTACAGGATTATCCTTATTTTTTGTGAGTGTCGCCCTGCTATTTATCGTATTGCTATTTGAAATTGTTAAAAATTGGGAAAGTGCTTCATTGTGCAATTGTAGCTTTTCCTTATCAGCCTTTTCTTTTTCCAAACGTCTATCATTAAAACTGGATACATGTTTGGCAGCTTTCTCAGTGCTTAATTCATTTTTATTTGCCATATCAGCACAATATTTATCCTGGTTGTCATTTTTTGTATGGTTAGATTCTTCAAATCCAGCAATGGCATTTTTTCTGTTTGTAACTTCTGCAAGTTCATTTTTTTGCAATGACCCATCTAAAAATGATATAAACGATTGCTCAGGTTCATACTGCCGTGCACTATTCTGATTGTGTGTTACAATGTCAAAATCCAATATAACAGATTTTATCATATACCAATCCTGTAAAATATATATGTCGTATCATTAATATCGAATGTGTGATATTTTTTAATGAATTAATTTTAATTTTTTTAGAAGCTTCTCCTCTTTAGCGAGTAATGATAACAAATAAATATATAAAAATTTTTATAAATATTTTAAAAAATATTGTTGCCTATATTGATATGTGCTATAAATTATACTGTAACTTCTGCGCTATTACCTGCAATGTTTAAATGCAGGCAAGTAGCAGTGTAATTTGGAATGCAATACTTCCATAATTGCCGATCCTCCATTTTTTACGGATCCCAGAGTTAAGTCCTTACAATGGGAGACCTCTTGGACGCTCATCCCTGTGAAAGCAGGGATGCTTTTTTTATCCCTGACTTTATTTATCATAATAACCACCGTAAGCTATAAAAAAATATTATTTTTTTTTGTAAATTTTGTTTTTTTCTTTACAAGCTATCTATTTGTTCTTTATTAAGTTTTATTTTTGTAACAATCCGCCGATTGAAATAGTATGAATTTTTTTATAGCAAAAATTTTTTATTTTTTGTGACATAATACGGTATTTTACTTGACAAATTATTTTTTTTATAATGAGAAGAACTAAGTGAATTTTTATACATATAATCACATTAATAAGTGAGGGAACATATAAATGGAAGCAATTGAATCACTGCCGAATACCGAAAATCAGGAGCCTCCGGGTTGTCCCGCCTCAAATACTGATGAGCCTCCATCGTCAGCTTTTATTAATTCAAATGTTGTAACCATCTTAAATAAGAAAATTGTTTCCAGCCCAATCAATGCAAAGGCACGAATATTTAGAAAATTGTATTATCCTGCTGTAAATGACTCCCAGTGGAATGATTGGCGCTGGCAGATAGCTAATAGAATTCGCACCTATGAACATTTATCAAGTTTTATAGAACTATCGCCAGCTGAAACTATGGCATTTGCAGGCAGGCAACAATATCAATTACCAATGGCAATAACACCGTATTATGCAAGCCTTATCGATAGAAACAACCATAATGACCCTATTCGACGTTGCGTTATACCTACAATCGATGAACTTCACCATGGCACAGGAGAATCAGAGGATCCTCTTGCAGAGGATAATGATAGCCCCGTTCAAGGATTGGTGCATCGGTACCCCGATAGAGTATTGTTTTTAGCTACCGACTTCTGTTCAACATATTGCCGTTATTGTACCCGTTCACGAATCGTTGGGCGTTCAAACTGCAATCTTCCCACTGCGCATTGGGAAGGTGCAATCAGATATATTGCAGAACATTCAGCGGTACGTGATGTTTTAATCTCAGGGGGCGACCCTTTGACAATGAACGACTCAATGATTGAATACCTCCTATCACGTCTTAGAGCCATACCCCATGTTGAAATTATTAGAATTGGCACCAAGGTTCCTGCTGTGTTGCCTCAACGTATTACCCATACGCTGGTAAGCATGCTACGGAAATACCATCCCTTATGGATAAATATTCACTTTACCCATCCTGATGAACTTACACCAGAAACAATGAAAGCCTGCAACAGGCTTGCAAATGCCGGTATACCTTTAGGCAGTCAAACAGTACTCCTGAAAGGTATCAACGATACTGTTGAAACACTCAAAAAACTTTATCATCTGCTGTTGCAATGTCGTGTCCGCCCTTATTATCTGTATCAATGCGATCCTATAGTTGGTTCAGCGCATTTCCGTACATCTGTTGAAACGGGAATCGCAATGATTCAAGGATTACGCGGGCATACAACAGGATTGGCTATCCCGCATTATGTAATTGATGCTCCTGGCGGCGGTGGAAAAATACCCCTTTTACCTGACTATTTTCAGGGTATCGATGGAAATACCATTGTTCTAAAAAACTATGAACACAAATATTTCTATTATCCTGATACTCAATGACTGATAGTGGCATGCGTGTTGGGCTAACCTACGATCTCCGTGATGACTACAGAGCATCAGGATATGATGAAGAATCTATTGCTGAGTTTGATAGTATAGAAACAATCAATGCAATCGATACAACTCTTGAAGAACTGGGCTTTTTCACTGACAGAATAGGCAATATCAAACATCTTGTAAATCGGTTGGCTGATGGGCATCGCTGGGATATAGTATTCAACATAGCTGAAGGAATGTTTGGTATTGGCAGAGAAGCTCAGATACCTGCTCTTCTGGATGCCTATCAGATTCCATACACCTTTTCTGATCCGCTTGTTCTATCGCTTACCCTGAACAAAGCCATGACAAAACAGATCATCAGCTACAATGGTATACCAACACCAGCATGCATGCTCATTACAAATATTAATGATTGTAACAGATGCACACTTACCTATCCGTTATTTGCAAAACCGTATGCTGAAGGGACAGGGAAAGGGATTACTGCATCTTCAGTGATTCATGATAGGCTAGAATTAACAAATACCTGCTTTCATCTTCTAAAAAAATTCAATCAGCCTGTTCTGGTAGAAGAATACCTTCCGGGGAGGGAATTTACCGCCGGGATATTGGGCAATGGCTTCAATGCTCGATCTGCAGGAATAATTGAAATAATCTTATTGGATAATGCCGAAAAAAACGTCTATTCGTTTGCCAATAAAGAGCAATGCGAGCAACTGGTAGAATACAGATTTGCAGAAGATGCTATTGCAAAAAAGGCTGTAGATGTGGCATTGCGCGCATGGCAGGTTTTAGGTTGTTTGGATGCCGGACGTGTTGATTTAAAATGCGACAGCAACGGGAACCCGCAATTTTTAGAAGTAAATCCATTAGCAGGGCTTCATCCATCACATTCTGATCTGCCCATTATATGCACAAAAGCTGGTATATCATATCCAAGTCTAATTGCAAATATTATGTACAATGCTCTTACCCGTTATAATCTTCTGGATAGTGCACCTGAAAAATTATATTCCTCTATATAAAAATAATGGTTGCACAATTTTCATTACCTAAAAAATTTGTTGTATGCTGTTATGCTTTTTATATTTATTCAATCGTAGTATCAGATCAATCCTTATATAATATTATACTAAGGCAGTGGGTTACATGGAGATAGTTTTTGTTCATCAATTTATTCACGAAAATGCTCCAGCAGATGAAAAGGATGTCCTTGAGCAGCGCGACGAATTAGCAGAAATTTTTATCAATATGGGATATGCCTTAAGCTCGCGCAGCATACAATCACAGTTAGATCTTATCTTGCTTCAGGAACTGGCAAACAAAGATTGCATTGTATTTAATCTTTGCGAAAGCCTATTTGGAAGGGATGATCTTTTGTTCCTTGTACCTTTTATGTTAGAACATTACAACATTCCCTTTACTGGTTCAGGTTCAATGGCATTGGCGCTCAGCTGTCATAAACTTGAAAGTAAATCATTGATGATCAATAATTTCATACCAACCCCCAGGCATATAACATCGTCAACACAATATAACAATAATCTAAATGGCACCTATATCATTAAGCCCTATAATACCCATGCATCAATACATATTACGCAGGATTCAGTTATACGTGTACACTCAAAACATGATTTTGATTTGCTTCTTGACAGGCTCAAGACATCGCACACTCTTTTTGCTGAAGAATATATTGATGGAAGAGAATTTAATATTTCACTCATGCAAACCGATGAAGGAGTTTTGATACTTCCTCATGCTGAAATTATTTTTGAAAACTATCCTCCGAACATGTATAAGATTGTTGATTATGATGCGAAGTGGGCACATGATTCTTTTGCTTATGAACATACTATCCGCAATTTTTATTTTCCTGAAGATGATAGCCCTTTACTAAACGAGATTGACAGGCTATCCTTAAAAGTATGGGAATTATTTTCATTAAATGGATATGCACGCATAGATTACAGAATCAGAGGAAATGAAATATTTATATTAGAAGTAAATGCAAATCCCTGTATATCAATCTACAGCGGCTTTATGGCTGCTGTAAAGCAATATGGTTTATCTTTTCAGGATGCGCTTGATATAATACTAAAACACCCTATTAAAACTAATAAAATTAACATTTAACATGAAACAAATTAACAATACAATTGTTTATCGTGATTATGTTATTGCATCAGATGTTGTTGTAATACCGGCAATTCTTGATGCTACTCACTTTTTTTATCAGGAAGAAATTGAAATTGCTTTAGAGCTATTGAACGAGAAGATCAATTGTGGCGATAGTTCCACGTATCAGTTTATAGTTGCCGAATGTGACAACACCGTTATAGGATATATCTGCTATGGCAAAATCCCGCTTACTCAATCTTCATACGATGTTTACTGGGTAGCTGTCCATCCTGATTTTCAGGGGAATGGCATTGGATATACACTTTTATTACGTGCTGAAGAAACAATAAAAAAAGCATCGGGCAAAAACCTATTTATAGAGACCTCAGGAAGAAAACTTTACCAACCAACGCATAGTTTTTATCGCAAATCAGGCTATATTATCTCTGCAGTATTTACCGACTTTTACGCCGATGGCGATGATAAGCTTGTCTTCTACAAAAAATTAATATAATTTTCTTTGTTTTTTTATTGTAATTAGTATCTT
>Ga0116148_1004643_pt1 | contig 11862 bp, 10 predicted proteins | sample AD_UKC055_MetaG_FD_89786 | JGI IMG/M metagenome (GOLD analysis project Ga0116148, IMG submission 89786) | Active sludge microbial communities of municipal wastewater-treating anaerobic digesters from USA - AD_UKC055_MetaG | ecosystem: Engineered > Bioreactor > Anaerobic > Digestate | place: USA... | reverse complement strand
GTCATGATCTCCGCTTCCTTCGTGCCCTCGTAGAGCTCGAGGATCTTGGCGTCGCGGTAGTACTTCTGGACGACGTACTCGTCGATGTAGCCGTATCCCCCGTGGAGTTCGACGGCGTTGTTGGCGCAGAAGACGGCGACCTGCCCGCCGAAGAACTTGGCCATGGCCGACAGGGTGTAGTCGGGCTTGCCGATGTCGAAGGTCCAGGCCGCCCGGTACGTCAGGGTCCGCAGGGCCTCGATCTGGATCGCCATCTCGGCGAGCTTCTTCTGGGTGAGCTGGTAGGAGCCCAGGGGCGCCCCGAAGGCCGTGCGCTCCTTGCAGTACTTCACGCTGGCCTCGAGGCAGGCGATCGAGAGGCCCAGGGCCTGCCCGGCGATCATGGAGCGCGTCGTGTCGAAGAAGTGCATGAGCTGGTAGAAGCCCCGGCCCTCCTTGCCCAGGAGGTTCGACTGGGGGACCCGCACGTCCTCGAAGGCGATCTCGGCGGTGTCGCTGGCGCGGATGCCCATCTTGCCCTTGATCTTGTTGCGGGTGATGCCCTTGGTGTCGGCGTCGACGATGATCATGCTGAAGCTGTTGTGCTTCTTCTCCTCGGGCTTCGTGATGGCCTGGACGACCATGAAGTCGCAGACCGTGCCGTTGGTGATGAACATCTTGTTGCCGTTGATGACGAAGTCGCCTCCGTCGCGCACGGCGCGCGTCTTGTAGCCCGCCACGTCGGTGCCCGCGTTGGGCTCCGTGTAGGCCCCGGCGGCGACCCACTCGCCCCGGCAGACGGGGGGCAGGTATTTCTGCTTCTGCTCCTCCGTGCCGTTCTGGTAGATCGCCTCGCAGCCGAAGGCGGCGGCGATCACGTTGAGGCCGATCCCCATGTCCACGCGGGACAGCTCCTCGGTGATGATGGCGTTGCCCAGGAAGCCCGCGCCGGGCCCTCCGTACTCCTCGGGGACCCACGCGCCCACGAGGCCGTTGGCGGCGGCCTTCTTGCGGATCTCGGGGGTGTACTTCTCGTGCTCGTCGCACTCCCGGATCAGGGGCGTGAACTCGGCCACGGCGAACTTGTAGGCCATCTCCCTCAACATCTTGAGTTCATCGGACAGCTCGAAATTCATCTCTTTGCTCCTTTTCTGAACGGACCCGGCGGGAATGGCGTCCGGCTGCACCCCGCCGGCCCCGGGGTTGGTGGTCGGCGCTAATCGCGCTTGTTGCTGTTGCGCCAGATGCCCTGGGCCTCGGCCGCCTTGATCAGCTCGTCGCGCGTGTCGGGGTGGGCGATGTTGATGAGCCCCTCGGCGCGCTGCCAGGTGTTCTTGCCCTTCATGTTGACCTTGCCGAACTCGGTGACGACGATGTGGTTGATCGTCCTCGAGACGGTGACGATGCCGCCGGGGGGCAGGTAGGGGACGATCCGCGAGCGGATCTTGCCCTCCTTGTCCTTGTAGCTCGAGGGCAGGCAGATGATGGATTTTCCGCCCCTGGACTCGTAGCCGGCGAGCACGAAGTCGAGCTGGCCGCCCGTGCCCGTGATCTGACGGAAGCCCGAGGACTCGGAGCAGACCTGCCCGTAGAGGTCCACCTCGATGGCGTTGTTGATCGTCACGACGTTGTCGTTGAGCGCCACGATGGAGGGCTTGTTGGTGTAGTTCACCGGGTAGGTGGCGCACCAGGGGTTGTCGTCGAGGAAATCGTAGAGGATCTGCGTGCCCAGGGCGAAGGTGTAGACGAGCTTGCCGGGGTCGATCTGCTTCCGGGCGCCCGTGAGCTTGCCCGCGTTGAACATGTGGACGTAGGCGTCGACGAGCATCTCCGTGTGGCAGCCCAGGTCCTTGAGGTCCGACTCGGCGATCATCATGCCCACGGCGTTGGGCATGCCGCCGATGCCCAGCTGGATGCAGGAGCCGTCCCGCATCTCCTCGACGATGTAGAAGGCCACCTTCCGGTCCACCTCCGAGATGGGCGGTGTCGGGATCTGCGTCAGGGGCGGGTTTTCCCCCTCGACGATGTAGTCGACCTGGCTGATGTGGATCGCCTCCTCGTAGCCGCCGAGGCATCGGGGCTGGTTCTTGTTGACCTCCACGATGACGATCTTGGCCCGGTCGCAGAGGGCCTTGGAGTGGGAGCACTGGGGGCCGAAGTTGAAGAAGCCGTTCTTGTCCATCGGGCAGACCTGGAGCATGAAGACGTCGAGGTCGTCGATCTCCTCGCGGCAGTACCGCGGGACTTCGCAGTACTTGACGGGGGTGTAGTATACCGGCACGCCCTTGTCGGCGAACTTCCGGTCGGCCCCCGAGAAATGCCAGCTCACCCAGGTGAAGACCTCGCCCTTGGGGTCGGCCAGGACCACCTCCGGGGCGTAGGCCGTGACGCAGCTGCGGACCTTGACGTCCTTCAGCTCGCCCTTGCGGGCGGCCAGGGCCTTGTCGCAGGCCCGGACCATGCCCAGGAAGGATCCGTACTCCACCCAGTCGCCGGACTTGACGACACGGGCGGCCTGTTCCGCGGTGACGAGTTTCTTCTTGTACTGGTCCATCAGACTCATGGCGTTCCTCCCCTTTTTTATGGAATGCCGCACGGCCCGGCCCCCTGAGGCCGGACCGTGCGGATGCGCCGTTGCCGTTCCGTCCGGGATGCCCGTGCCGGAGCCCTCAGATCATCTCCAGGGCCGTCGCCATGGACACGCCGCCGCCGCCGCAGAGCGTCGCGAGGCCCAGCGTCTTGCCCCGCTTCTTCATGGCATGGAGGAGCGTCACCATGATGCGGCAGCCCGTCGCCCCCACCGGGTGCCCCAGGCCGCAGCCCGAGCCGTTGACGTTGGTGATCTCCCGGTTGATCCCGAGCTCCTTCTCGCAGCCCAGGTACTGGCCCGCGAAGGCCTCGTTGAGCTCGATGAGCTGGAAGTCCTCGAGCTTCAGCCCCGAGCGCTTCAGGAGATCGCGCACGGCGGGCGCCGGGCCCAGGCCCATCACCGAGGGGTGAACGCCGCCGTAGCCCACGGCCTTGATCCTGGCGATGGGCTTGCAGCCCAGCTCCTTGGCCTTCTCGGCGGACATGATCACCATGGCCGCCGCCCCGTCGTTGATGCCCGAGGAGTTGCCCGCCGTGACCTTGCCGATTTTGGGCAGGAAGGCCGGCGGCAGGGCCGAGATCTTCTCCTTGGTGAGGCCGGGGATGAAGTGCTCGTCCTTGTCGAAGACGACGGGCGGCTTGCCCTTCTTCTGGGGGATCTCGATGGGGACGATCTCCTCCCTGAAGTCCCCCTCCTTCGTGGCGCGCTCGGCGTTGTTGTGGCTGCGCAGCGCCACGATGTCCATCTCCTCGCGGCTGATGTTGTACATCTGCGCGATGAGCTCCGCCGTATGGCCCATGATGTACGGCTTTCCCTTCATCGCCTCGATCACGGGGCCTTCCTTCACGGGGCCGTTTTCGAGCCCGGGCTGGAGGCGCGAGCCGCAGTAGAGGGCCTCGATCATCATGTCGTCGAAGCTCGTGTTCTGCAGGCGGCAGCCCCAGCGGGCGGCCTGCACCGCGTAGGCCACGCCGGACATGTGCTCGACACCGCCGCCGAGCACCACGTCGACAAGACCCGCCTGGATCATGGCCATGCCGGAGATGACGGCCTCCATCCCCGAGATGCAGACGCGGTTGATGGTGACGGCCGTCGAGGTCTCGGGGATGCCCGCGTCGAGGGCCGCCACGCGGGCCACGTTGAGCGCGTTGTAGGGCTCGATGCAGTTGCCGAAGCGCACGTCGTTGACGAGGGCCGGGTCGATGCCCGCCCGCTTGATCGCCTCCCTCATCGCCGCGCTGGCGATCCGGTAGGCGTGAACATCCTTGAGTGAGCCGCCGAAGGAGCCGATGGCCGTCCGGCAGGCCGATACGATGACAACGTCTTTCATGATGAACTCCTTTTAGGCATAAGGCATGAGGCATCAGGCATCAGGCGTCAGGATTGAAAGGGAAGGATTCTTCCCTGATTCCTGCGGCCTGTTGCCTGCAGCCTGTGGCCTATTTTTTATAATCAAACACGCCCTTGCCGCTCTTGCGGCCGAAGCGCCCCGCGCGCACCAGCTTGACCAGCAGCGGGGCCGGCCGGTACTTGTCGCCCAGCTCCCGGTGCAGGTTCTCCTGCACGTGCAGCAGCGTGTCGAGCCCCACCAGGTCCGACAGGGCCAAGGGGCCGATGGGGTGGTTGCAGCCCAGCACCATCCCCTTGTCGATGTCCTCGGCGCTCGCCACCCCCTCGCCCAGCACGAAGAAGGCCTCGTTGAGCATCGGGCACAGGATCCGGTTGACCGCGAAGGCCGGGGCCTCGTTGACCACGATCGTCTCCTTGCCGAGCGACTTGCCCCACTCCAGGGCGATCTTGAGCGTCTCGTCGGAGGTCTCGTAGCCCTTGATGACCTCGAGGAGCTTCATCACCGGCACGGGGTTGAAGAAGTGGGTGCCGATGAACTTGTCGGGCCGCTTCGTGACGGCCGCCATAGCCGTGATGCTCACGCCCGAGGTGTTGCTGAAGAAGAGGCACTCGGGCTTCACGATGGCCTCGAGCTCCTGGAAGACCTTCTTCTTGACCTCCAGCAGCTCGATGATGACCTCGACGACCACGTCGGCCTCCGCCGCGGCCTCCTTGAGGTCCAGCGTGGGCTTGATGCGGCCCAGGATCGCGTCCATGTCGGCCTGGGTGCGCTTGCCCTTCTCGACCTCGCGGGCCAGGTTCTTCCTGATGGTGTTCATGCCGCCGTCGATGAATCTCTGCTCGATGTCGCGCATGGTCACCTCGTAGCCCGCCTGGGCGCACACCTGGGTGATCCCGTTGCCCATCAGTCCCGCTCCCAGCACGCAAATCTTCTTGATCGCCATAATCCAGTCCCTCCTGGTTTCGTTGGTTTCGTTCCGTCCCTCTGTCCGTTCTTTTCGTCCCTCGCGCTGCGCCGCATGGACGCGCTGCCGGGTGCTGCACCCCCGCGGGGCAGGGGATCAGGCACACCCCCGCATCTTGTTGTTTCCGGTTTCAACGCTTGAGTCTGCATGCGGTGCGCGCGTTGTTGCCTTGCAGTCGAGGAGGCGGGGCCGGGTGGCGTCGCCCGGCCCCGTGCAAAAAGACGGGCAGTGGAAGTCCCCCCTTGCATGCCCTGGGCGCCCCTGCATCGAATCGGGTCTGGAGATGCCGGGTTGCCCTCTCCGCCATGGGATCCCCCTGGCAAACCGGCCGCGAAAACAGCGCGAAACGCAGAGGCACCATGCGCTGTATGGCGAAACGGACGAAAAATCAATATTAGAAGAGTGCTACGAGAATATTACACAAATTGTAAGATGCTATGGCAGCTGCGAGAGGTAGGTCTGGAGGTTGATCTTGCGGTTGTTGAGGCCCAGTTTGTGCCGGATGCGGTGGCGGCAGATGTTGACGGCGCTGGGCGTGACGTTGAGGAACTCGGCGATCTCCTTGGTGCTCCTGCCTTCCTTGATCAGGCCGGCGACCTGGAGCTCCCTCGGCGTGAGGTTCATGTGCAGGGCGGAGAGCTTGCTCGAGAACGGCGCGATGATGTCGCGGAGGTTCGACTCGAGGATGAGGACGCTCGTCCGCGCGACGGGGTCGAGCCTGCCCTTCTTGAGCTTCTCGATGTAGGGCAGGACGAGCTTCCGGACGTTGGTCAGGACCCTTTCCTCCAGCTCGTTGCGGTCCTCCTCGCGGCGTTTCAGGAGAACCCGCAGCGCCGCGTTGAGCTCCTCGAGCTCGCGCGTCTTGATCTCGAGCTCGCCGCCCCGGACCCGGAGCGCCTCGTCGGCCTTCCGCAGGTCGGTGATGTCCACCATCGAGGCGATGCTCTTGCGCGTCCCCGGGATGAGGTCCACCGTGAGGTAGACGTTGCGGGCCTCGCCGGACTTGTGCAGAAAGCGGAACTCGTAGTTCTTGGGCGGCCCCGCGGGGTCGATCCGGCGCAGGCGGTGGTATTCCTTCATCCGCTCCACGTCCTCGGGCATGACGAACTCGGTCCAGCTCTTTCGGTTCTCGGTCTCCTGGCGCGTCCAGCCGAACCGCTTGACGAACTCCCGGTTCACGAGCGACACCGTCGTGTCCTCCTCGAGGATCATCGTGGCCGCTCCCGTGGTCTCGAAGAGCGTCCGGTACCAGGTCTCCGACTGCCGGAGCTGCTCCTGGGCGCGCTTCTCCTCGGAGATGTCCATGGAGTTCCCGAGGATGGCCGGCCTGCCGTCCAGCGTGATGGAGGCCACCGTCTCGAGGATCCAGCGGGTCCCGCCGTGCTTCGTGACGATGCGGAACTCGTGCGGCGAGGCCCGCTCCCCGCGGAGCATGGCCCGGGCGTTTTCCTTGACGGCCTCGCGGTCCTCGGGGTGGACCATGAAGTCCGATTTCCTCCCGATGAGTTCCTCGGCGGAGTAGCCGGCGTACGTGGCGGCGTTGGCGTTGACGAAGCGGAACCGGCCGTCCTGGACAACGTAGATGCCGGCGACGGACTTCTCCGTGAGGGTCCGGAAGAGGTGCTCGCTCTCCCGGAGCGACTCGGCGACCCGGCTCCGGGCGCGCTTGCCCTCGGCGATCATGGCGGCGGCGCGGAAGCTGATCTGGGGGGGCCTGGAGCGTGTCACGGCCTGTCTCCTCGGAGCGGTTCGAGTGTCCTTTTACTACAAAGCGCAGGCACGGTAAAGCCGGAAAAGGTCTGCGAAAATGAGGCATTCCATCGGCCGGTCAAATGGGGTAAGATGCCCCGTGCGTCGGCGCCGCGATAGGGCCCGACGGGAAGAGAGGTGCCGGGTGAAGAAAAGCGGGTCCAGAAAGGAAGGCCGTCGCAAGCTCGTGGAGATCTTCGACTCCCTCGAGGCCGAGCAAGTGCGCGTCCCCGCGGAGGACGAGCCCCCCGAGGCCGAAAGCCCGCCTGTGCCGCCGCGCGAGGACGTCTCCCTCGACCCGGTGCAGCACTACCTGCGCGAGATCGGCCGGGTGCGGCTGCTGACCCCGAAGGAGGAGATCGAGCTGGCCCGGCGCATCGAGAAGGGCGACGCGGAGGCCCGGGAGAGGATGATCCGGGCCAACCTGCGCCTCGTCGTCTACATCGCGAAGCACTACGCGAGCCGCAGCTACGGCCTGTCGCTGCTGGACCTCATCCAGGAGGGCAACATGGGGCTCTTCAAGGCCGTGGAACGATACAACTGGCGCCGCGGGGTCCGGTTCCCCACCTACGCCCGGTGGTGGATCCGCCAGGCCATCACCCAGGCCATCCGGCACCAGGCGCCCGAGGTCCGTCCCGCGATCTCGAAGTACACCCAGGCACGGGAGAGGCTCCGGCGGGAACTGGGGCGCGACCCCGAGCCGGAGGAGGTGGCCGAGTCGCTCGACGTCGACATCGACGACGTCCAGCTGATGGCCGAGCTGCTCGAGGCCAGCGAGGAGAGCCCCGTGCAGGACGAGCTCTACGAGGACGGGGGGCTCATGCCGCTGCTGCCCATGGACCGCAAGGCCCTCAGCGGCCATCTCGCGGAGATCCTCCACGAGCTCTCCCCCCGCGAGCAGGAGATCCTGAGCCTGCGCTTCGGCCTCACCGACGACGAGCCCCGCACCCTCGAGGAGATCGGGAAGAGGTTCGGCCTCACCCGCGAGCGGGTGCGCCAGATCGAGAACCGCGCCCTCGAGAAGATCCGCAAGCTCGAGAAGGCCAAGATCCTCGAGGAGTTCTAGACGGGCCGTGCCGGGCAAGGTTCCGGTTGACAGGGCGCACCGGATATTCTATACAATTTCACAGGATAGGACACTTCCGGCAGCCGCGGGAGCGTTGCCGGCCGAAGACCGAAACCACGGGATGCCGGATCAGCTCCGGCATCCGGCTTTTTTAGGACAATCGCACGGGACCGGCAGGGGCCCGAGACGAGGAACGCCATGAGAGTCAGAACCCGCTTTGCACCCAGCCCCACGGGCTACATGCACGTGGGCAACCTCCGGACGGCGCTGTACGCCTACCTCTGGGCGAAGAAGAACCACGGGGACTTCATCCTCCGCATCGAGGACACGGACCAGGAGCGCATCGTCGAGGGCGCCGTGGAGCTCATCTACCGGACCCTCGAGGAGACGGGGCTCATCTGGGACGAGGGTCCCGACAAGGGCGGCCCCTATGGCCCCTACATCCAGCACGAGCGAAAGCCCATCTACAAGAAGTACGCCGAGGAGCTGATCGAGAAGGGCGTGGCCTACTACTGCTTCTGCGACAAGGAGCGCCTCGAGCAGCTGCGCACGAGCTTGCAGCTGCGCAAGCTGCCCTTCCGCTACGACGGCCACTGCAAGAAGCTCTCGAAGGAGGAGATCCGGAGAAAACTCGACGCGGGCGTGCCCCACGTGGTGCGTCAGAGCATCCCCACCATGGGCTCGACGACCTTCGAGGACGAGGTCTTCGGCACGATCACCGTCGACAATGCGACCCTCGACGACCAGGTGCTCCTCAAGTCCGACGGGATGCCCACCTACAACTTCGCCAACGTCGTGGACGACCACCTCATGGCAATCACCCACGTGATCCGGGGCAACGAGTACCTGAGCTCGACGCCGAAGTACAACCTGCTCTACCAGGCCTTCGGCTGGGAGATCCCCCACTACGTCCACTGCTCGCAGGTGATGCGCGACGCCCAGCACAAGCTCTCCAAGCGGGACGGGGATGCCTCCTACGCCGACTTCATCGAGAAGGGCTACCTCAAGGAGGCCATCATCAACTACATCGCCCTGCTGGGCTGGAACCCGGGCACGGAGCGCGAGAAGTTCACCCTCGCGGAGCTCATCGAGGCCTTCGACATCGCCGGGATCAGCCGCTCGCCGGCCATCTTCGACGTCCACAAGCTCACCTGGCTCAACGGCCAGTTCATCCGGGAGATGCCGCTCGAGAAGTTCCACGAGGCCGCGCTGCCCTGGATCCGCAGGGCCGTCCGGCGCGAGGACCTCGACCTCGTCAAGGTGAGCCGCGTGCTGCACGAGCGCACGGAGAAGCTCTCCGACATCCCCGGTCAGCTCGACTTCATCGACGCGCTGCCCGAGTACCCGCCGTCGCTCTACGTCTCCAAGAAGATGAAGACCGACGAGAAGATCTCGCTCGAGAGCCTGCGGGCCCTGCTGCCGGTGCTGGAGAACCTCTCGCCCTGGGACCACGAGACCCTGCACCGCGAGATCTTCGCCCTCGTCGGGAAGCGGGGAGTCAAGAGCGGCGTGATCCTGTGGCCGCTGCGCACCGCCCTGTCGGGCAGGCAGTTCACGCCCGGCGGCGGCGTCGAGCTGGCCGACATCTTCGGCCGCGAGGAGACGCTGCGGCGCATCCGCAAGGGCATCGAGCTGCTCGAGAAGGCCGCATGAGCGGTCCGCGCAACCGCGCCGGATCGGGAAGGCCGCGGCAGTCCGGTTCCCGCACCGGGGGCACGGGCCCGCCCTGATCGATCGCGAATGACCCGCTGCAATGATCCCTCTCTGGCTCAAGGTATCCTATTCGCTGTTCGTTGCGGTGACCGTGGCGGTCTATTCCGCCAAGTACCGCCCCGGGAACTTTCTCTGGTTCTCGGACATCGCCTTGCTGGCCGCCGTGCCCGCATTGTGGCTCGAAAGCAGCCTGCTGGCGAGCGCGGTGGCCGTGGGGGTCCTGCTGCCCGAGGTCCTCTGGAACGTGAGCTTCTTCGTGCAGCTGATGACGGGGAGGCGGGTCTCGGGGCTCACGGACTACATGTTCGAGGCGCGGCTGCCGCTGTACCTCCGGGCGCTTTCCCTGTTTCACGTCTTCCTGCCCGTCCTGCTTGTCTGGGTGGTCCATGTGCTCGGCTACGACCCGGCCGCCTGGGTTGCGATGACGGCCCTCGCATGGGTCGTGCTCCCGCTGAGCTATTTTTTCACCGATCCCGAGGATAACGTGAACTGGGTCTTCGGGCCGGGCGCGAAGCCGCAGAAGCGGATGGCCCCGCTGCTCTACCTGGGGCTCCTCATGGTCGGGTTCCCGTTGCTCATTTACCTGCCCACATACTGGCTGCTGCAGGGGCTCTTCGGCTGACAGACCGCAACGTCGCCGCAGGGTCTTTCCGGCCGCCGGCGCATTTCAGCTCCGGGGGATGCCGGGCAGAACGGTGATCTCTCCGCTTCGCCGGCCGCCCGGCCGGGGTCTTCCCCGATCGGTTCGTTCAACCCCGTTGAACATTTCTTTCAACAGAAGGCCTTTCCCGGCTCGCCGGAGAGACCCGCCCGCCTCGCCTGAACCGTAATATTCCCGAATCACATCAATAAGTTGCAATTTATCCGTTCTCCTGCCTCCATCCTGGCACGCTCCTTTCTATATACAAGAGGCGTAAGGCAAAAGGCATTGGGCTGAAGGAAAACGGCAGGAAGAAAAAATCCCGAGCCGCAAGAACTCGGCCCTGAATCAAGACTATAAGGGAGGACATCAAAATGAAAAAGACGCTTTCCACCCTGATTCTCACCGCGGCCATCGTCCTGATCACGGCAACCTTCAGCTTCGCCGAATACGTGGTCGCCGGCGCCGACAACTTCCCCTACTTCCACGTGGGCGTCGTCGTGATCGGCGGGCTCTGCATCCTCTCGCTCAAGCAGCGCTACGAGAGGATCTACATGAGCGAGGCCGTCGGCAGCTTCGCGATGTACGCCGTGCTGGTGGCCCTGTTCACGAGCCCCGTGGCCGAGGTCGTGAAGAACCTGATCGGCTGATCGACGCAGCGCTAAGGGGCCTGCGAGAGAGAAAAAAGCACACAAGACAACGATGCCCTCGAGTCAAAACCCCCATCCCGTAAAGGCGGCGGAATGGGGGTTTTCCTTGTCTGTCCTTCGCGAAGGAATCCATGAAATTCGCAAGATAAGGTCCACCCCAATAACTAGTTGACTTGGTTTTAAGTTTGGTCGTTGATCCTGTTCTGGTACCTGAGTTAAGGGTGCCGCATGGACTTAGACACTTACTACAAGCTGATTTCAAGCGAAGCGAGAGCCCGAAAGTACCTGTTGGGAAAATGCTTCAAAAACCATCAGCGCTTCTGCCCTCGCTGCCGCTGCCGAAAGCTCTATGAATTACAAGAGGGACGATACCGTTGCTCGCGATGCGAGTACACCTTCCAGGAATTCTCCGGACGGTGGATCAACCGGGGTCGTCTGAGCGCCGTGCAGTGGCTCTCGCTGATCAAGCTCTTTGAGTTAGAGGTTTCGGTTCGCAAGATGGCCCTGCAGTTGGGCCTGTCCTATCGGGCCGTCTACGGGGCTGTCAGCACGATCCGGATGGCCATCCTGAGCCGCGCTGAGGATGCCACGACCCTGCTCAAGCTCACCATCAAGAAGGTCCGTCGAAGCAGTGTGGTCTATACGGACAAGTTCGGCAGCTACAACAGCCTCATGTTCTGCGGCTACCGACACCTGAAGGTGGACCACCAGAAATCCTTCTCGTCGGGCAAGGTCTACATCAACGGCCTGGAGGGGTTCTGGAGCTGGGCCAAGGGGAGACTGATCAAACACCATGGCGTCTCCAAGGGCTACTTCCCTCTGTATCTCAAAGAACTGGAGTTCCGGTATAATGACCGGCACGAGGATCTCTTCGATCAGGTAGCCAACTACCTGTGCGATCTGGTGCCAAAACAGGACTAATTACCTTTCTTTTTATCATATGAAATGAGCCATATACCCCGGTCAAAAGGATTCCTGAATAAAGTGTCTAGTCTAAATGATAATTGACAAGTGTCACGACATCGTTAACCCGGGTCTAAGGGTAAAAAGTGTCATGACATCGTTTACCCAAATCCGTTATTCCCGAGTTTCGGGAGGCATTCGATACTCGAAGGCCTCCACCAACTCTTCACCGAGATAGACTTTCAAAACGTGATCGG
>Ga0116148_1004642_pt1 | contig 11863 bp, 20 predicted proteins | sample AD_UKC055_MetaG_FD_89786 | JGI IMG/M metagenome (GOLD analysis project Ga0116148, IMG submission 89786) | Active sludge microbial communities of municipal wastewater-treating anaerobic digesters from USA - AD_UKC055_MetaG | ecosystem: Engineered > Bioreactor > Anaerobic > Digestate | place: USA... | reverse complement strand
AATGCAACCCAGAAAAACGGGAAAGCAGATATGGACAGTATGATTGTGGATAAAGCCTTTGCTAATGAAGGAACAGTGATGAAAAGATTTCTTCCCCGTGCTCAGGGCCGTGCAACTGTAATCAGAAAACAAACATGCCACATCACAGTCGGCATCGCAGAAAAAGAATAGGGGGATCCTTTGGGACAAAAGATTAATCCTAATTTATTTCGCCTTGGTATCAATAAATCTCATCAGTCTGTCTGGTACAGTGAAGGCAATGAATATATTCAGAATTTACATGAAGACTTAATGATTAAGAAATATATCAAGAATCGTTTAAAAGGCGCTATGATTTCTAAAGTCACTATCGCTCGTAAAACGAACTCTATCAATATTGATATTCACACTGCAAGACCTGGACAGGTCATCGGTCGTAAAGGCGAATCCATTGATACTTTAAGAACTGAAATTGCTCACTTGATCAACAAAAAACGTGAAGGTCAAATCGCTGTTTTCATTAACATCAATGAAATCAAAAAAGTTTGGCTGGATGCACGCCTGGTTGGTGAAGAAGTTGCCCGTCAGTTACAGGAACGTGTTTCTTTCCGCCGTGCAATGAAATTTGCGATTCGTAATGCCCTGAAAGACGGCGCATTAGGTATCAAAGTTCAGTGCTCAGGTCGTCTGGGTGGTGCAGAAATGGCTCGTACCGAACGTTATCAGCAAGGCCGTACACCTTTACAAACTTTACGTGCTGATATTGATTTTGCTATTGTAGAATCTTTAACTACCTATGGTATTATCGGTATTAAAGTTTGGATCTACAAAGGTGATATCTTAAGCAAGGAGATGTAATCATGTTAGCACCAAAAAAAGTAAAATACAGAAAACAAATGAAAGGCCGCAGATCAGGTCTTTCCTATACAGGCTGTGATGTAAGCTTTGGCGATTACGGTTTAATGGCTACAGAAGCTGGCTGGATTAACAGTCGTCAGATCGAAGCTGCCCGTGTTGCGATTACCCGTTATATGAAACGTGTGGGTCGCGTATGGATCCGTATCTTTCCTGATAAACCCGTTACTGCTAAACCTGCTGAAACCCGTATGGGTAAAGGTAAAGGCGCTCCAGATCACTGGGTAGCAGTCGTCAGACCCGGTAGAGTTCTTTTCGAATTACAGGGCGTCAGTGTAGAAATTGCTCGCGAAGCGATGCGTCTTGCAAGCCATAAATTACCAATCACTACCAAAGTGATTGCTCGTGAGGGAGTTGAAATATGAAAGCAGCTGAGTTACGCGAATTAACTGTTGAAGATTTAAATAAAAAACTGGAAGATTTTAAAGAAGAACTTTTCAATCTTCGTATTCAAAAAGTGCGCAATCGTTTGGAAAATACTTCACGTATCCGTGTTGTTCGCAGAGATATCGCGCGTGTTTTAACCCTGTTAACCCAAAAGAAATTAGCAAAGTAAGAGGTTTTAAAAATGGCTATCGAAAGAAGAGTTAAGAAAATCGGTACCGTCGTCAGCGATAAAATGGATAAGAGTGTTGTGGTCAGAGTTGAAAGACAATTTATGCATCCTCTTTACAAAAAAGTAGTGAGAAAACATAAAAAATTTATGGCTCATGATGAACAAAACGATTGTCATGAAGGTGATATTGTTGAAATCAGAGAATGTCGTCCCCTTAGCAAGAGCAAACGCTGGGAAGTTATTCGAGTTGTTGAAAGATCTAAATAAGGAGCCTGACCATGATTCAATTACAAACTATGTTAAACATTGCTGATAATTCCGGTGGAAAAAAAGCAATGTGTATAAAAGTGCTTGGCGGTACTCGTCGTAAATATGCAAGTGTTGGCGATATTATTGTTGTTGCTATCAAATCAGCTACACCTGGTGCAAAAGTCAAAAAAGGGAACGTTGAAAAAGCAGTGATTGTCAGAACTTCCAAAGAAGTAAGAAGACCTGATGGTTCTTATATTCGCTTCCAGGATAATGCAGCTGTTATTATTGACGATCGTATGGAACCTAAAGCAAGCCGTATTTTTGGTCCGGTAGCACGTGAATTAAGAGAAAAACATTTTACTAAAATCGTTTCTCTTGCACCAGAAGTATTGTAGGAGTCGCAAATGAATAACAAATTAAGAATCCGTAAAGGCGATACAGTCGTTGTCATTACCGGAAAATATAAAGGCGTCAAAGGAAAGGTGCTTAAAGTTTTCCCTAAGACAGAACGTGTGATTGTTGAAAAAGTCAACTTTATCAAAAAAAGTGTCAGACCAAATCAACAAAACCAACAAGGTGGCATTATTGAAAAAGAAGCACCAATCCATGTCTCAAATGTCATGCTTTGGAATTCTAAAATCAATGATGTAACAAAACCATCTATTAAAGTAATCGGTGACCGCAGAGTCAGAACCTGCCATAAAACCGGTGATGAGATTTAATAAGGAGTAATGAATGAACCGCTTAAAAGAAAAATATAAAAATGATGTTATCCCAGCATTACTCAAAACCTTTAACTATAAGAATGTAAACCAGGTACCAAAAATTGAAAAGATTATCGTTTCAATGGGTGTTGGTGTTGCAACTCAAAATAAAGCATTACTGGATAATGCGGTAAAAGATATGGTTCAGATTACCGGCCGTAAACCTTTAGTAACTAAAGCAAAGAAATCTATTTCTAACTTTAAGTTAAGACAAGGTATGCCAATCGGTTGTAAAGTAACCCTCAGAGACGAAGTGATGTATGAATTTATGGATCGTCTGGTCTCTATCGTTTTACCACGTGTTCGTGACTTTAAAGGGGTTCCTCTCAATGCATTTGATGGCAGAGGAAACTATTCTTTAGGCGTTAAAGAACAAACAGTTTTTCCGGAAATCGACTTTGATAAAATCGATCAGATCAGAGGTTTAAATATCGCTTTTGTAACAACAGCAGATTCAGATGAAGAAGGAAGAGAATTACTTCGCCTGATGGGTATGCCATTTGTTAAAAAAGAAAAAAAAGACTAGTTGAAGCATAAAGGAGATGTACCTTGGCTAAGAAATCATGGATTGTAAAATCACAAAAAGAGCCTAAATTCAGTGTTAGAGCTTATAACCGTTGTAAATTATGCGGAAGACCAAGAGCTTATATGAGAGATTTTGGTATGTGCCGTCTTTGCTTTAGACTGCTTGTCGCAAGTGGCGAAATCCCTGGCGTTAGAAGAGCCAGCTGGTAATAAATTGGAGGAATTAAAATGAGTATTAGTGATCCGATAGCTGATGCATTAACAAAAATCAGAAATGCATATCGTGCCGGACATAAACAGGTTTCTGTCAATCATTGCAAATTGGTTGAATCTGTTATGAAAATTCTGGCGAAAGAAAACTATATCAATAATTTTGATATTATTGACAGAGAACCTGAAAGAAAAATCTTAAGAAAACAAATCCTGGTGAATCTTCGTTATACCAACGATGGAAAACCTGTCTTAAGAGGTGTTGAAAGAATTAGTAAACCTGGTCGCCGTGTTTACGTAAAAGCGGCTAATATCCCATCCGTTTACAATAATACAGGCTGTGCTATCATCTCTACCAGCCAGGGCGTATTAACAGATAGAGACGCGCGTGCTAACAAAGCAGGTGGCGAGTATGTTTGTAAGGTTTGGTAGGAGGAAAGATGTCAAGAATCGGTAAATCACCTATTAAAATCCCTAATGGTGTTAATATACAGATCGTTGACAGAACTGTCAATGTCAAAGGTAAATTAGGTTCTTTAAGTTATTCATTACAGAACGGCGTTCACGTTGTTCAGGAAAATGATGTGCTTACTGTTACCAGAGAAAATGATGAAAGAAATGTCAGAGCTTTACACGGCTTAACCCGTGCTCTTTTATTCAACATGGTTAAAGGTGTTTCAGAAGGTTATGAAAAGGTATTACATTTGATTGGTACCGGTTATACTGCTGAAGTCCTTGGACCATGGTTAAAACTTAGTGTTGGTTACTCACATGAAATTTTACTTCAAGTGCCAAAAGGCATTACAGTTACAACTGAAGCTGTGCCTCGTGGTAAAGGTGGTAAGGTGGCTTTACAGTCCATTATTAAAATTAATGGATTTGATAAAGAAGATGTGGGCAAATTCTCAGCTGAAGTACGTGGCGTGAGACCTCCTGAGAACTATAAAGGCAAGGGTATCCGTTACAATACTGAAAATGTTACTATTAAAGCTGGAAAATCCGGTGCTAAATAACATTGAATAGTCAAACATAATGGGAGTAAAAATGAAGAAATCAATCACATTCATAAAAGCACAAGCCCGTGAACGTCGTAAAATGACTATTCGTAAAAGAGTTCGCGGAAACGCTGAAAGACCACGTTTAGTTGTCTTTAGAAGCTTGAACAATATATATGCACAAATTATTGACGATGTAATTGGCAAGACTTTAGTAGCAATGTCCACTAAAGCTAAAAATGAAACTTTCAACGGCAAAACTAAAGTAGAAAAAAGTTTTGAAGTTGGTGAAAAAATCGCTAAGAGAGCATTAGAAAACGGAATTACTCAAGTTTGCTTTGACCGTGCAGGATACAGATTCCATGGCCGTGTAAAAGCGCTTGCTGAAGGTGCTCGTAAAGCCGGATTAAATTTCTAAGAGGAGGACTGCCTTGAGTCAAATGAATAATCCCGAATCTAATGAATTATTTGAAAAAATAATTGATACAAACCGCGTGGCAAAAGTGGTAAAAGGTGGACGTAACTTCAGCTTTAACGCAATTGTTGTCGTGGGAGATAAAAACGGTAAAGTTGGCGTAGGAACCGGTAAAGCCAATGAAATCACAGATGCAATCAGAAAAGCAAGAGAAAAAGCTGAAAAGAATATGTTCCGTATTCCAATCGTTCGTGAGACAATTCCTCATGAAATTCTTGGAAGATTCGGTGCCAGTAAAATCTTGTTAAAACCAGCTTCCACAGGTACCGGAATTATTGCCGGCGGTACAGCTCGTGCAATCTTCGAAGCAGCTGGTATCTCTAATATCCTTGCTAAATCTATGGGCTCTAATACCCCATGTAATTTAGTTAAAGCAACAATTGCAGGCTTAAAAGAATTAAGAACTGTCAGCGAAGTTGCTAAATTACGCGGAAAAACCTTCGCAGAATTAACCGGTACGGAGGAAAAATGAAGCTCAAAGTAACTAAAACTAAAAGTACAATCGGCTACCAATACACTCAGGAATTAGTGATGAGATCTCTTGGTTTAAGAAAAATGAACCAGGTTAAAATTCATAACGATAATCCATGTATCCGTGGAATGATTAAAAAAGTTTCTCACCTTGTAAAAGTTGAAGAAATAAATGACTAATATCTTGCCCGGCATTCCGGTGCCGGGTTATTTTAAAACTGATGCTTTGAAGGAGACAAAATGCTTCATCAGATGGAACGCCCAAATATAAAGAAAAAAGTAAAACGTCTTGGTAAAGGCCAGGGCAGTGGTTACGGACATCAGGCAGGTCGCGGACACAAAGGTACAAAAGCACGTAGTGGCGGAAAAGTTTCTGCAGCTTTTGAAGGTGGTCAGATGCCATTACAACGCCGTTTACCAAAACGCGGTTTCAAGAATATCTTCCGTATAGAATATCGTATTGTGAGCCTGGCTCAGCTTCAGAATGCTGAAGTCAATACATTCGACACAGAAGTATTTGAAAATACAAAAATGATCCGTTCAGAAGGTCAATACAAAAATTTACCTGTAAAAATCTTATCAAACGGAATTGAAAATTTTAATAAAAACGTAACGGTTAAGGCCAATGCTTTTTCAGAAAAAGCAAAGGAAGCGATTGAAAAACTCGGTGGTAAAGCGGAGGTAGTGTAATTGTTAGAAAGTATCAAAAATATCTTCAAAATCCCGGAATTGAAGAAAAAAATACTTTTCACCGCTTTTATATTAATTCTTTACAGATTAGGAAGCTTTATTCCTACTCCCGGAGTTAATGCTGAAGCCTTGAAAGCATTCTTTAGTGACAAAGGTCAAAATTCAATTTTTGGATTATTTGATTTATTTGTAGGCGGAAACTTTGAAAGAGCTTCAGTTTTCGCACTAGGTATTATGCCTTATATTACTTCATCCATTGTGATTCAGTTATTAGGCAGTATTGTACCTTATTTCGAAAAACTTCGTAAAGAAGGCGCTGAAGGAACTAAAAAATTAACACAAATTACACGTTACGGTACTATTGTAATAGGTATATTCAATGCGATTGGTATTGCTATCTTTTTACAAAGTATGGAAGTCGTTTACAATCCGGGTGTCATGTTTATGTTAACAACAGTTATCACGATGGTTACAGGTACAATGGTTATTATGTGGCTGGGTGAACAGATTACTGAAAAAGGTATTGGAAATGGTATTTCCTTAATCATCTTTGCCGGAATTATTGCCAGATATCCTCAGGGATTCTATCAGATGTTCCAGATGGTGAAAACAGGTACAATGCCAATTTTAACCGCTTTAATCGTTATAGCCGTTATGGTTGCGATTACAGGTGCTGTAATTCTGGTTACTGAAGCGATTAGAAAAATCAATGTACAGTATGCAAAAAGAGTGATTGGCAGAAAAATCTATGGCGGACAAAGTACACATATCCCTCTCAGAGTCAACTCTGCAGGTGTGATTCCTATTATCTTTGCTCAGTCTGTGATTATGTTTCCAAGAACATTTGCAACTTTCTTCCCAAACTCAGCTGTTGGTGATTTTATTATCAAAACTTTATCTCCAGGACATGCATTGTATACAATCCTTTATATGGCATTGATTATCTTCTTTGCATATTTCTATACTGCGATTGCAATGAATCCTGTTGAAATGGCTGAAAACATGAAAAAACATGGTGGATTTATTCCTGGTATTTTACCTGGTAAAAATACATCAACCTATATCAATAATATCCTGATTCGTATTACACTCCCAGGTGCAATCTTCTTTGCTATTATCGCTGTGATCCCTGAGTTCATGATGAAACTGACCAATATCCCATTCTATTTTGGTGGTACCGGTCTGATCATTATTGTGGGTGTTGCGCTTGATACATTAAAACAGATTGAATCACATCTGGTGATGAGACATTATGACGGATTTATGAAAAAAGGAAAATTAAGAGGTCGTTCTTCTTAATTTAACAATATATTCACAGAGGAACAGAGCACGCTCTGTTCCTCTTATGATATAAAGTTCAAAACTTTTTACTTGGTTTCCTGATGACAGCTGTCCGAAAAGAGTACAAATAACTTTTATAATAAAAGCAAAAATAAAGACTTGACAGTTTTACGGGAATTAGAAATTTTGTTAAAAATAAGATGAAATAAATCTTAGCTGATCTTTTATTATAAAAGATGAAGAAAATTAAGGAAGGTATATGTCTAAAGCAGGCGTAATCGAAGTAGAAGGAACAGTTACAGAGGCCTTGCCGAACACGTCATATCGTGTTGTACTGGAAAACGGACACGAAATACTGGCGCATAGTTCCGGTAAGATGAGAATGAATTATATCAGAATACTACCTGGCGATAAGGTGAAAGTTGAGTTGTCCCCGTACGACTTAAATCGCGGCAGAATCACCTATCGTTATAAATAAATGGTGAAAACCATTCTTTTTGTTTAGATACGAAGATTGACCAGAAAGGAAGAAAAATGAAAGTAAGATCTTCTGTTAAACCAATTTGTAAAGATTGCCGAATCATCAAAAGACATGGTGTTATTCGCGTCATATGCCCATCAAACCCAAAACACAAGCAGAGACAGGGCTAATTAAGAAGGAGGCTGACAATTGGCACATATAGCAGGTATCGAATTACCCCGTAATAAAAGGATCGTAATTGGTCTCACTTATATCTTTGGTATTGGTAGAACTACATCAGAAAAGATCCTTGAAAAAGCAAATATTGACGAAAGTATTAGAGTCAAAGACTTAACTTTAGATCAGGAAAAAATTCTCCGTGACATTATTCAAAATGAAATCGTTGTCGAAGGTGCATTAAGAACTCAAACAACTATGAACATCAAAAGATTAATGGAAATCGGTTCATATCGTGGATTGAGACACAAAAAAGGTCTTCCAGTCCGTGGACAACGTACCAAAACCAATGCACGTACTCGTAAAGGTCCAAGACCTGGTGCATTAAAGAAGAAAAAATAACGGAGGTTTAGCGTGGCAAAAGCAAAAAACACAAAAGTAAAGAAAAAACGCGTTAGATTATCTATAGATGAAGCGATGGTTACTGTACACTCCAGTTTTAATAACACAATCGTTTCTTTATGTGACCTTGGTGGAAACGTTATTACCTGGTCCAGTGGTGGAAAAATAGGTAATAAAGGTTCAAGAAAATCTACTCCATACGCTGCTCAGATTGCTGCTGAAGAAGTTGCAAAAACGGCAGTTGATATGGGTGTTAAAAAAGTACGTGTTGTCATTAAAGGACCCGGCGGTGGCAGAGAATCTTCTATCCGTGCATTAAACGCTATGGGTTTACACGTTACGATGATTAAGGATACTACTCCAATTCCACATAATGGATGTAGACCACCAAAAACAAGAAGAATCTGATGGAGGCAAATTAAATGGCTAGATATACAGGATCAGTATGTAAACTTTGCCGCCGTGAAGGTGGTAAACTCATGCTTAAAGGTGCCCGTTGCATGACTTCTAAATGCGCTTTCGAAAGAAGAAGTTATGTTCCAGGACAGCATGGACCAACTTCTCGTAAAAAGACTACCGACTATGGTATTCATTTAAGAGAAAAACAAAAAGCACGTCGAATCTATGGCATTTTAGAAAAACAGTTTAGAAAATATTTTGAAATTGCTGATAGAAAAAGTGGTGTAACAGGTGACAACCTGATTTTATTACTTGAAAGAAGATTAGATAATGTCGTTTATCGTATGGGCTTTGCTCCTACCAGAAACGCTGCAAGACAAATCATCAGACACGGTCACATCAGAGTGAATGGTGTTAAAGTAAATATCCCTTCTTTCCTGGTAAAACCTACCAACATGATTGAAGTAAAAGATACAAGCCGTTCTATGGATTTAATTCAGGATTCAGTTCAGAATTCTCTGGACGCTTCACGTTACGAATGGCTCAGTGTTGATAGAAATAACTTTAAAGGTGAATTCCTTTATATTCCAAAAAGAGAACAAGTCGAAATCAATATTAACGAAAACTTAATCGTTGAGTTCTACTCTAAATAAAACAGGAGATAAATATGATGCTTCTTGAACCCTTGCAAATGCCGAATAAAATCGACTTTGACAAAGATACTTACTCAAGAGTCTATGGTAAATTTGAAATAGGTCCTTTTGAACCAGGCTATGCAACAACAATCGGCAATACGCTTCGTCGCGTCTTATTATCTTCGATTCAGGGCGCAGCAGCCCGATTTGTTAAAATTGAAGGGTTGCATCACGAATTTACTCCAATTCCTGGTTGTGATTCTGACTTTGTGGATTTTATTCTGAATCTGAAAAAAGTAGTTTTCAAATCAGACACCCTTAATGAAGTCAAAATTACCCTTCAACACAAAGGAATCGGTCCGGTTACAGCGAATGAAATTGAAGAAACATCTGAAATTAAGGTGATTAATAAAGATCTTACGCTTTGTAACATGACTGAAGATACTGAACTTTTTGTCGAAATCTGGGTTGGACAGGGTAGAGGATATGTCTCCGCTGACAAACAGAATCTCGATGAAAAACCAATTGGTGTCATTCCGGTTGATTCTATTTATTCTCCTATCACCAAAGTGAATTTCATTACTGCTAATCAGCGTGTTGGAGAAAGAATTGATTATGACAAACTTGTTCTGGAAGTTTTCACCAATGGCAGTATTGAACCAAAAGATGCACTTTTCCTTTCTGCAAAATTACTGAGAGATTTATACTCAAATCTGGTTCTGTTTGAAGAAGAACCTGAATATATTGAAGAAGTGGAAATGGATCCGGAACTTGAAAGAATTGAAAAATTACTCAACATGAATGTAAAAGATCTTGAATTAACTGTTCGTTCAGCTAATTGCTTAAAAGCAGCTAAGATTGAAACAATTGGTGAGTTAGTTGGAAAATCAGAGCCGGAAATGTTGAAATATAGAAACTTTGGTAAGAAATCATTAGATGAAATCAAAGCCCTTATCGTAAAATACGATTTAACACTTGGTATGGATGTCGAAGGTATTCGTAAAAGAATTGCCGATGCAAAAAACCGTATGAATAATAAAAAGAAAGGTTGAGTTTATGCGACATAGATGCGAAGGAAGAAAATTCGGAAGAGAAGCCGATCACAGAAAAGCAATGATGAAAAACCTTGTTATTTCTCTCTTCCAGCATGGTCAAATTGAAACCACTCAGGCTAAAGCAAAAGAAATGCGCGGTTTAGCTGAAAGAGTGATTACCTATGGTAAAAAAGGAAGCTTACATCACAAAAGATTAGCTTTCTCAGTAGTTCATGATCATGCATTAGTCAAAAGAATTTTCGATGAAATAGCACCAAAATATGCTAACCGTAACGGTGGATATACAAGTATTATTAAGACCAGAATCCGTCGTGGCGATTGCGCTCCTATGGCGATCATTCGTTTAGTTGAAGGCGATGCAGCTCCAGCTGAAAAGAAAGATACCATTCAGGCTACTGATTTAAATAAAGAATAAGATAGCTTAAATTATTAAAAAGGCAGTAACTTCATTACTGCCTTTTTTTGTTTATAAATTATTTAACCAGCAGAATTTTTCCGGTTTTGATATAATTGTCAGAAGTGAATTTATAGAAGTAAATACCCGAACCTATCGGACGATTATTGTCATTTCTTCCGTTCCAGATTATCGATGAATCCATCTCTCGTATTGATTTAACCTTTTGACCTTTGATATTGAAAATATCGATTTGATTTTTCCCTTTGTTGATGTTTGAAACATTAAACAGAATATGATTTGGGCTTTTTACTGTTACGGATATCTCGGGTATATCTTCGTTTAGAACTTCTTCTTCCTGATCAGGATTTCTGAGAACAGGGATTGCTGATAGGTTCATACAGGAGGGGATAAAATTATCTTTGTAAACAGAAATCTTTTTTGCGGATAAATCTGTACGGGTTAAAAATGATACCTGCCCATTTGCAGATGTTTGCCCTCTTAATAAGATCGTATCATCTGAATTTAGCACACAGACAGTCGCACCTGCAATTGCTTTCATTCCGCTATTAACCGTTATAGTTAAGTTTGCGGCAGGTACATAGTTGTTTTTGCTAATCGTGAAAGACGCTGCATTCTTAAACCACAGATTCATACTTGGATCTCCGAATAGAATATGAGAAAAGAAAGCATTTCGTTTTGCGACCTGTATGGGTGCTGCAAACCAGTTAAATCTGGGGATATAACATAAAGAAAGCAATTCCCCAAACTTTTTTTCCGGATTAGACTCCAGATTGGTGAATAAAGTGCCAGAATCATTAAAACTTTCATCTGTATAGGAATAGTGGGACGAAGTGTAAATAGCGACCGCTCCATCATTATTGTTGATAAATTCGGCAGCCATACAATCCTGGCTTTCATAAATATTGGGATCAGTAAGAGACATTTTATAAAAACGGCTTAAACTGCAGGCTCCTATCCATGCAACATAGGGTTTACTCTGGGTATTGGTCAGGTAGTTTGGCAGATAACTGTAAACAGAAGCGGGGTATCCGCCATTTCCATTGAGTATATAGTTATAATTGTTGGTTAAGTTCATGTAAGTCAGATCCGGATTGTTCAGATTTGGAGGATAAACGGTGTTGATATTTGTACAGGCTAACTGGTCACCGGTATCACCATGTGTATTGGTAAACAGGAAGCTGTAAGTGGCATCATTGAGCATATT
>Ga0116148_1004638_pt1 | contig 11871 bp, 8 predicted proteins | sample AD_UKC055_MetaG_FD_89786 | JGI IMG/M metagenome (GOLD analysis project Ga0116148, IMG submission 89786) | Active sludge microbial communities of municipal wastewater-treating anaerobic digesters from USA - AD_UKC055_MetaG | ecosystem: Engineered > Bioreactor > Anaerobic > Digestate | place: USA... | reverse complement strand
CACAAGAACGCGTACGTCAACACCTTGGCATACCGGGCCTGGCAGGGTCTCGCAGAACTTGAGAAACAGCTGGGACGCAACGAACTGGGAGAGCGTTACCAGCAGAAGGCCAACCAGTTGCGGGCCGCGTTTCTGCCCGCATTCTACAACCCTGAAACAGGCTGGCTAGGCTGGTGGAGAAGCAGAGACGGAGTCCTTCACGACTTCCATTCCGACGTGCCGACAAGCTTCGCAATCAATTACGGCCTCCTGGACACGGAGCAGGGCAAGGAGATGCTCGAGCGATATTGGCGCGCTCTTCAGGATACCGGATTTGGCCGGTTCGAGCTCGGCACGCCCGTATGCCTCATCCCGATTCCACGGGAGGAAATGGAGGTCTATTTCGAGTTCCAGCAGTTTCTTAACGGAGGCTGTTGCGTCAGCAACACCTCGTACCTCCTCAACGCGCTATATATGACCGGCATGACAACCCAGGCGGACCTCATCCTCCAAGCCATGTTGAAACGCCAGCGCGACGGCGCCTTTCCGAACGGCGGAGGGTTTCAGAACGGCTTCGTCGACCGCATGGGCTCGGGGGCCGAGGTTTTCGACTGGAACGGAAATCCCGCAGGCTATGAAGGCCACTTGGTGTATTGCTGGGCTTTCCTGCATTCCATGCTGCTTCGCGAGCCGGCGCTTCGAGACCGTGTATACAACAGCCGCTTCTGAATCCAGGCCCGGGCGGGGTCACGAAGAAGCGGCCCGCCGGCGGACCGGCAAGGCCGCTTCCATACGTTCAATCCGGCAGTCTGACGGGCTGGGCTCACCCTTCCTCAAGAACATCCAGGCCCATCAACTTGGACAAGTGCCGCAAGTCGTCCAGATGGTCTCCGTACGCGACCACACGGTGCAACAGAGTCATGGCGTCCTCGGTCTCAAGAGCGCTGCTCCAGTTCGCCGCCATCTTGGCCGCATCGCGAACCTCGGTGACTATCTGTGTGCGGCAACCGTGCACTGATCTCTCCGGCACCTCGATGATCTTACCTGTGGACGCCAGGATCGTGCTCAGGTTGACCAGCTTTGCCCGGGTGACAACCTCGCCCACGCGGTACTGCACCTCGGGCACGCAGCCGCTGCCGCCGACCTCCGAATGCCCGCGCAGCAAATAGGGCGCCGCGTCTCCGGCAGCTCCGTCCATCTTCAGCGGCGCCGTGCAATGAGCGGTCCACAACGCGTTGCGCGAGGTGTCAAAGGTGGCATTCCCCTGGAACCCCGGACGGTCAAACGCGTACTGGAACAAGAGCATGGTGAGCACCGAGTCCATGTCGCCTTCGCAGGCCGCCGGTATGCCTCGGTCCCGCAGCCGTGCGAACCCCAGGCACGGGAATCCGCGCGGGAGCCATCCCATGCAGGTGCCAATGGCCAGGGCGTCGGCTTGTTCCTGGTCGATGAGGCGGTTCAATGCGACACTGACGCGCGCGGCCTTCGCGATGTCTTCCGGGGTCGGCTCGACGATTTCCTTGGCGCCTTTGGTCCACGCCTCGATCTCGGCACGAACGGCCGCCTCGTCCGCGGCCGTGATCATGTCGTCGAAAACCTTCTCTTCGACCGCCACGACGTCAGCACCCAGGCGCTTCTTGACTTCGTCTGGTGTGCACGCCGCCTGCGTACCCCGTGCGGGAGGAAACAGCAGGATCCTGGTCTGCTGCATCATGGGGACCACGCGCAACAAACGCAGGGCGCGCTCCAACTCGTTGTAATCGCTGCTGGCCAGCAGTGCCACCGGATGCCCGGCACGGTGCCAGCGGGGAGCGTACATCCAGTCGTGCCCGCTCGCCGGCAACGAAAACACCACCATGGGACGGTTCTCCGCGAGAACCGGATTCACTACGCGCGTCAACGCGAAGTTCTGCACGTTGATTGCCAGGACGGGAACCCCCGGCCCTGCTTTGTCCAGAAGGGCCTGGGTTTCCTCCGGACTGCGTGACTCCCCGATGAGCAGCTCGATGTTTCCCAGATTCTTCTCCGCCTCGGCAAGCCGGGTTCTTACTGCGTCGATTTGCTTGTTGTCTGCGCCCCAATTGCGGTCATCCGGTTGTGGCTCCCCCGAAAGAATGACACAGATGCGCGACTTGCCGCGCACTCGTCCGGGCACCGCTTCGGAAGCCCACACGTGTGTCCATGTCGCGCCAGCCAGCAGCAACCCGCCCGCCGCGCTCATTCCAAAGAACTCCCTTCGCGTGCAGTGTTCACACATCGCCGACTCCTTTCCCCAAAGTAGTTTCCAGCTGTTGTCTTCCGGCTTCGGAGGCTTCATCCCTTCACATACTTCGCCAATTTGCCTGTTCGCCTCAGCGTGCGCACTTGACACAACACACGCGAAGGGCACTGCTCTGAATCTCGCCGATGGGTGGCAGGATGACCCACCCGAGCATCGTATCATATGGAGCAGATTCGTTCGACTCTTGTCTGTCATGTCGAACGGCGGGCTTGGACAATTGCCTTTCCAGATTCCCCCATGGTTGTGTACGAACAAAGCTTCAGAGGAGCAGGGGCCGCTTACGGGATTGGGGCCATGCGGGCGCATGTGAGGAAAACACCTCGGAGGTCATTGGTTCTGGAGCGCCTCGAGCATCGTGGCAATGTTTTCCGGCCTGGCGTCAGGGGGGATGTCATGGGCGGGAGCCGCGATGAGTCCCCCGCCCTTCCCCACGTCATCAAGAAGCCGTTTGACCTCTTCACGTACGCGCTCGGGGCTCGCATAGGGTAACGTCTTCTGAGTGCTGATGCCGCCGTAGAACGCGAGGCTGCCGCCATATTCGCGTTTGGCCTTGAAAACATCGATCACTTCCGGCTGAAACGGGTTGAAACAGTGCAACCCCGCGTCAATCAGCTCAGGGAACAATTCGTCCACCTTCCCGCAACTGTGAATGAAGACATACTTACCCCTTGCGCGCACCGCTTGATACATCTTCCTCACCCGAATCCCGATAAACTCGCGCCAGAGGTTAATGCCCATGATCAGGCCGTACTGGGAGCCCCAGTCGTCTCCGAACATCATGGCATCGATGTCGTAGCTGCACGCATGCTCGACCATCGCCAGGTTGAACTCGAGAATACGGTCAAAGAGCCGGTGGGCAAATGCGGGCTCGGCGATCATCGCTATGAGAAGGTTTTCCATGCCGTGCAATGTCCAGGCGCGTTCGAACAGACTGAATCCCAGGTTGACCACCCAGAACGCATCTTCGGAATTCGCCAGCGCGCCCTCGTAGCCCGCCCAACGCCCGGGCTCATCGGGATCCGGCAAGGCAACCCCTTCCAGGTTGTCGTTCGTGACCACCTGATTGCAGACGACGCCGATATCCTTGTCGATGCTTCTGTCCCAACGAACGCCGAATTGGTCTTCCCAGATATTGGTTCGCACCTCTCGCCAGGCTTTCGGTGGTTCCGTGCTTAAGAACGAGAAGGCGTTGCCCAGCCGCGAAGTGAAATCGGGGTCGCCGAGGTAATCCGCCATGGCCGCCCGCGCGCGTTGCGTAAACCCGATGTTATACGGGATGACGTCGGGCTGCTGATGATTCAGGGCGGCAATCACACGTTCCCGGTTTGTCATAGCCTCACACTCCCTCGCGTTCCGCCCTATGAATGCTGATGATGAACCCGCCGAACATCACATTCCAACCGACTCCAGAAACGCCCGGGCTTCTTCGCGATCGGCCACATTCACGCTGAAAAGCAGCCCTCTGTTTGGCAACGCCTTGAGCATGCCCGGGATATTCCGCCAATCGTCAAACGATTGAAGCACGAGCAGCTTACCTTTGCCCAGTATCTTTTCGTACATCGGGAAGTAGCGCGGCGAATCGCACTGGGGATTCCCGGAACCAGGAACCCATTGAATGCCGTCCAGCTCCGGGATCTCCAGCAACAGGTCGACGTGCGCCACCTGTCCAGGGCCGTCGAGATGATAGATGCCGTGCCCAAGCCGCCGGCACTGCTCCTGGACATCGGGAACAACGAAGCTCTCGAACATCGCGGGCGAGATCATCGCGCAGAAATCGCATTGAAAGGGGTAATAACGGCCGGGACACCAGATGCGTAACCAGCTCGACGTGCCCTGCTGTACGCCGGCAATGATCGGGGCCAACGCATCATAGGCCCGATGCCAGCCTTCCAGTAGTCTGCGGCGCATCCGATTGACGCGGTCTGGCACGCTGAGAAGGTCCATCAGGAGGTTTTCGGTTCCCCGCAGCGACGCCAGTACGTCCAGAATGCCCCCGATATCCGTCATGCCGAGAATGAACCGGTCTTTTGCCGCGTCAGCGCACATACGGGTAACTGACTGCAGGTATTGCCACCAGTGATTTGTCTCTTCGAACGCAAGTTCCTCGACCTCCTCCCACGATTGCGGCTTCTCGAACCACGCGGTTTGATTGAAATCATCATAGTCGAGATACCCGGAGAAACACGCGGCCAGGACGCCAGGGCCCAGGTTCAAGAACAAGCCGGGGAAAGCATCGCCAGCGCAGCAACCCGAATCCGCAAACGCCTCGAGTAGTCTTCTCAGGTGACCCAGATTGTCTTTGTATTTGAGAAACGACCATTGATCGAACTCAACAGCCGCGCCATTGCCCGCGGCCGGGTAATACACTTGGAAGACAGGCCGCTCGAGCCCGCGCGCCCACCACGCCTCGTAAGTCTCTCGAATCCCGCGCCAGTTACCACGATACATATCATCTCCCCGCTCTGTTAACAGGGCTGGCCAATCACCTGCAATACAGTAGGATGCCACGACGGCCGCAGTTGTCAGAGCAGCGCGCAAAAATGAAGTTTCTTGGGGATTCCAGGCGCAACGCATTCAATGGTCTTTGGAATTCCCGGCAAAAGGTCAAAGTAGTTGTCGGAAAACATCTGCCGCCCTCCATCCGGACAATGCACCCCGTGACAATAAACGTCGCTGAGCAATTCGATCCGGCGGCCCTTGACCGCCACCCCGAGGTTCGGCCGAAATATCCTGAGCTGACGATGCGCCGCAGGCTTCCAGATTGATGGAACGGTCTCAAATCCTTCCCCCATCAACCACGCCGCATAGACGCATTCCAGCGGAGCCCAGGGTGAACAGCCCCGTACTCGTTCGCGAGCCACCTCCACCATGCTGTTGGGCGTCAGGGCAAGCGGCCGGGAAGAAACCCGCGAGTCGGTCCCGTCGGTCCGGAACCACCCGTAGTGAACCTCGACCTCGCAAGGTTTCAGAGTATCGTTAACGACCCTTACTGCCAGGTGGCTGCCGCGACGACGCACGATGGCTTTGACGGGTGCGCAGGCGTTTCGAATCCAGTAATAGCTGGGTTTACGGCGCAGATAATAGTCGATGGGCGTCCACCCGGTTTCGCCCCAGCAGTCGTCGTACATCCAGATGAGAGCACCCTGGCAATCATAGCGGCCGTCGTGTTTCCGAAACCGAAGTGCCTCGAGAGAAAGACCATACATGGTGGCCTGGAACATCTGACCGTAGAGGATCCGCGCCTCGAGGCTCAAGCCCGCCACATCCGCATAGTGCCGTTCGATGGCGGCCGGAATGGTGTTCTTCTCGAACGTGTTCGTGTGTTCTTTCCATGCCCGCGAATCCGTATTTACCTCTTCGGGCTTGAGATACTCGCGCACGGACTCGAGGCGGCAATAGCCGATGACCCCGTACTCGCTGACAAACGGCGAGACGCATTCGTCATAAACCTCGGGATCGATTCGCCGGTTCATGTCCGGGTTCATGGTTCCCTGCGGCCACCAATGGCAATCCCCGTCTCTCTCCGAATTGGGCGATTCGCCGCCGCAGGGGCTGCTGGGCCAATACGGACGGTCCGGGTCCAGAGCACGGCAGACATCGGGCAGAATCTGGTTGTAAAGAACGGTCCCGCCCACGCGCAGGTCCTTGTCGCGGACATCTTTCCCGGCGTTCCACCAGTCGGCGAACCCCCACACGTTCTCGTTGTTGCCACACCAGAGCGCGATACTGGGATGATGACGGAGCGAACGCACAACGCTTTCAGCCTCCGCCCGGACGGCATTACGGAATTCCGGCTCATGGTCGGGATATTGGGCACACGCAAACATGAAGTCTTGCCAGACCAGAATGCCAGCCCGGTCGCATGCGCCATAGAAATCGGGCGATTCGTATACGCCGCCTCCCCAAACCCGAAACATGTTCAGGTTGGCGTTCTTGGCCTCGGCTACCAGCGCATCATACTTGGCTTTGTTCACGCGGGCGATGATCGCGTCGGCGGGTATCCAATTCCCGCCCTTGCAGAACACGTCCTGTCCGTTGACCTTGATGCAGAAACGGCTGCCAGGGCCTGCGTTCTCAGAGCGGTCGAGTTCTATCGTGCGAAGACCAATATCCATCTCCCGGCAGTCGCACACCTCTCCATCGTGCAGCGCATGGACCGCCACGCGGTAAAGCGGCTGGTCTCCCATGCCGTTGGGCCACCAAAGTTTCGGGTCAGGTATCTCAACGCGAAAAGAAGCCGCCGAGCGCCCCACCCGGGCCCGGAGGTTAACGGTCCGCCGGATAGTTTTCCCCTCCGGCGGCGTGATGCTAAGCTTCAATTCGCCGCGCCGTTCACTCCAAGGGTGAAGGTTCTCGACCACGACGCTGACATCCAGGCTGACGGCTTCCCGGCATATCCGCGTGCTACACGTCACATCATGAAGCGTAATGCCCGAATGCGCCTCGATTCGCACGCCGCGCCAGATGCCGATGTTCGGAAGCGCGTCCACCCAGTCCCATCCGTAGGTGAACTGGGGTTTGCGCAGATGGCTGATACCCGGGAAGCTCTGCCTGCTCTTCCGCTTCGAGCCTTTGGGGCGAAGCGATTTGTCAACGAGCTCTTCCCCTGCCGTAAGACGTACGACGAGCCGGTTCTTCCTTTTCAGGATTCTCCGGACATCGAACACGTGAGGAACAAACGCGTTGCGGGTTTCTCCGAGGAATTCGCCGTTCAGGAATACCTGCGCGTACAGGTCCATGCCGTCAAACACAAGCTGCTGGCGTTCATGCGCTGGAACGGCCTCCGATGCCTCGAATGTCCTGCCGAACCACCAGGAGCGATGCTCGGGCCAGCGCGATTTCTTGGCGTTCAGGCTGACCAGAGGCTCTTCCAGCCGCCCCGCACGAAGCAAATCAAGATGGATTTCCCCTGGAACCTTGGCACGCATCCATCCCGCCCGAGAACCGAGCACCTTGGCCAAACCCGCGATGCCCTTGCATGCGAGCGGCGCTTCTTTCACCTTCCATGCGCCGTCCAAAGACAGAATGTTCATCTCGTGTTCTTTCCAACCCAATGTTTCGCCCCACGCAGGCCGTTCGCCAGGGTGCGTTCCACCTGCAGACCCGCGCTCCAACTACAAAATGCGCCGCTGTGCCCGCAGCAAAGATTGTACTCGCCGCAAGCGCTCCGGAGAAGCTCATGGAAAATCGGCAAAGAAAATGGAATGAGGTTTGCACTTGGTCTGGTTCGAAGTCCTTCTCGGTTCCCCTGCAACACCATCAATTCTGGTGCTGCAGGAACGCCGCTTGTTGCATGGTCTCCGCATTTCACGCGATAATCGCACCGGCGAAGGCAACAGCGGCGGGAAAGCAGCCGGTGACGGCCAAACCGGCCGTGCCAAGCCCTCGCTTCATTGCCCTCGCATCCAGAACCAAGAGGAGTTGATATGGCGTCCCATCTGAGTATCCCGATTCTGCTCACAGCAGTGTTTGCCGGACCGGCGGACATGGCATTTCCCCCAGAACTCGTTGAATTTGTTCCTTTCCAGAACAACCCGGTGTTCGAGCCCGGAGGTCCGGAAAGCTGGGACGCTTCGATCCGCGAACGCGGCTGGATTCTCCGGGAAAACGGCGCGTACCACCTCTGGTACACAGGCTATCGTCCCTCCGAATCCGAAACCATGAAGCTGGGGTATGCCACGTCATCCGACGGGATCACCTGGACCCGTTGCCCCGGAAATCCCATCTACACCGAGCACTGGGTAGAAGACATGATGGTCGTGAAACGCGCGGACACCTATTACATGTTCGCGGAAGGCAAGGACGACCAGGCCCATCTGCTGACCTCGACGGACGGCATTCAGTGGACGCGCCAAGGGACGCTGGACATCCGCAAGGCCGACGGCGAGCCGCTCGACCCGGGACCATTCGGCACACCAGCGGCATTGTACGAGAACGGGACATGGTACTTGTTCTACGAACGGAATGACGAAGCCGTATGGCTGGCGGCCTCGAAAGACATGCGCGTATGGACCAATGTTCAGGACGAACCCGTGCTCAAGCCCGGGCCCGAGCCTTACGATATCACCATGATTGCGGTCAACCAGGTCATCAAGTACAACAACCGCTACTACGCCTACTATCACGCCACCTGCCCGGAAAACGGCCGGGACCGTTGGACGATGTGCGTCGCAGCGTCGCCGGACCTGATTCACTGGCAGAAGTGCCCCGCGAACCCCATCGTGGGGCCCGACCAGTCGAGCGGCATCCTCGTGCACGACGGCAAGCTGTTCCGCCTCTACTGCATGCACCGCGCCGTGAACCTCTTCTTTCCAAAAGCCGCCGTTTCCAAGGACCAGGTTTCAAATCCCGAGAAATGACCTCGGTAAACAAAGCAAACGGATTCAACCATTGAACTCGAGGGACGAGCGATGCGAAGAGTGCCTGTTCTCCTGATTCTTCTTGGCTTTTCAGCCACAGTCGTAGCGGCGCCCATCACCACCGGCACGTTGCTCGACGAGATGACCGACATGCACCGTCTGACCCGGTTCCCCGACCCGGCGTACAAGACCGTCCAGTTCTCGTCTTACGACCACCGAAGCGCGGTCCCGGCAGGCCCGAGGTGGTTTGATAATTCGGATGGTTTCGGCAGAGAGCCCATCCCGAATTTTGAATCCGTCCTGCGAGCACCTGAAGGAGACAGTCCGGGCGAATACCTCATGTGCGACGTCCAGGGACCCGGCGCTATCGTGCGTCTCTGGACCGCCCGAATCACCGGCGCCATTCGCATGTACCTTGATGACGCCGTGACTCCGTTGTACGACGGGCCAGCCGAGGAGTTTTTTCTGCACCCCTACAACGCCTATCTGCAGGGCTCGGGCGTAACGGCTGAGGCATTGGAGAACACCTTTTATCAGCGGAACGCGGCCTATGCGCCCATTCCCTTTGCCAAACGTTGCCGGCTCGTCTGGCTTGGAAACCACGGGGACATCCACTTCTACGAGATCCAGGTGCGCACCTACCAAATCGGAACGGAAGTCGTCACGTTCTCGCCACAAGACATCGCGTCGAATGCGGAGCGTATTCAACGAGCCGCGGCAGTCCTGGCAGACCCCGACGCGCATTGGGCTTATCAATCCACCCGGCAACCGGTCGCGCTGTCCGTGACAATCCCCCCGGCCGACATGAAGGAAGCTCTGAAACTCGAAGGCCCGGGCGCGCTTGAGAATCTGGTCTTGAAGGTCGACGCGGCCAATATCGCTCTCGGCCTGAGACAAACCGTGATGCACGTCGTGTGCGACGGTTTTCCCTGGGGACAAGTCGAGTCCCCGGTAGGCGACTTCTTTGGGGCCGGACCCGGCGTCAACCCCTACCAGTCCATCCCCTTCACGGTTGCGCCCGACGGCACGATGACCTGCCGTTACGTCATGCCTTTCAAGGAATCCCTCGTGCTCCTTTTCGAGAACCACGGCGCCCAGGAAGTGAGCGTGACCGGGGCCGCACTGCCCATGGACTATACCTGGGACGAAGCCTCCTCGATGCATTTCCGGGCACGCTGGCGTGTAGACCACGACCTTGTGGCATCGGGCAGGGAAGTCATGGGCGTTCAGGACATGCCGTTCCTGCTTGGCCGCGGGCAAGGGGTCTACGTAGGAACCGCTATCATGCTGCTGAATCCCAACCCGGTGCCTACCTCTCATGGCAACTGGTGGGGCGAAGGCGACGAGAAGATCTTCGTTGACGACGATGTCCGGCCCTCTATCTACGGGACGGGGTCGGAAGACTATTTCAACTACGCATGGTCCGCCAACGATATCTTTGACTTCCCCTATTGCGGCCAGCCGCGAAACGACGGGCCCGCGAACAGAGGGTTCGTGGTGAATTACCGCTGGCACGTGCTCGATTCCCTGCCCTTCTCAAACAGTATCGCCTTCTACATGGAGCTCTTCAGTCATGAACGAACGGAGGGCTTTTCGTACGGCCGTATGGCATATCACTACGCCCGGCCGGGGTTCATTGACGATCATCTCCCCTTGAACAACCATGCCCTTTGTATACCCACGCTGCCGGAGACATGGGAACCCGCGGCACGATTTGGGGCGGAGGAATTCACGTTTTTCGCTTGCGAAGACCTCATAACGTCCAGGGGCCGTAAGAAATTCGAGACAGGCGGGCTCTGGCAGGGCGGACAGGTCCTGACGTGGACTCCGGCCAAGGCGGACGAGAAACTCGAGATGACGGTTGATATAGAGAAGGCTGGCGATTACTCCCTGATGCTGGTATGTATGCTGAGGCCCGACGGCGGCGCATTTCGTGCCGAGCTGAACGGAGAAGCCCTCCCGTTCGACGGCAGCGACCCCGTAAAGCTGGTTGCTCCCCATCATGTGCAATCGCGGGCTTTTGGCGCCAGGATGAAGGGACTGAAAGCAGGCAAACAGACCCTCACGTTTATCGCGGCCGAGGGTGGTAAACCCGTTGGACTGGATTTCGTCGGATTCCGTCCGCGTTGAGAATCTCAGGACTTCTCGGGAGTCTGAGAGTCTGTGAACAAGCTACGAGTTTCGAGGTGCGTCGATCAATCACTTGGACACCTGCACGCCAAACGTTGCCGCGGCCTGCTGTCCTCCGGGGGTTGCGCGCGCCGGAAGACTTATCGGATACTGAAATGCATTCAAAAAGGAGAAGGAAAAAATGAAACCGACTCATTACACCCGACGCGACATGTTGCGTACAGGCGCGGCCCTGGCCATCTCGCCCGCGATTGTGTCCGTCGCACAGGCAGCTGAGACCGAAGCCCCCGCCAAGGGTCCCGTCGTCGGCATTTCCACCCTGGGATTCGGCAGTTACTCAAACCGTCAGCTTGCGCAGGAACTCGCAGCGGAAGGCTTTCACACTATCCAGCTGTTTCTCAATCAGTCCGATAGCCAGTATTGGATGTACAACGGGCGGACCGATGTTTCGGCTCTGACTCCGGAGCGCTGCAAGGAGATCGCGAACGAATACCGCTCCGCGGGCATTGCCATCCATAGTATCGGCGTGTACACCAACCTCATACATCCGGACCCGGCCGAGCGCGCGGCGAATCTCGACTATTTCGAGGCGATGATGCGCATCGGCGAGAATATGGACGTGCGCGTGTTCATTACCGAGGCAGGCCATCACGATGTGGAGGGCAGCGTCCCCTACCATTTTCAGACCGATGCATGGAATCAGATGGTCGAAACCGCGAAAGAACTCGCAAGACGCGCCGAGGCCCACAACGCAACCGTTTTGCTCGAGCCCTACTTCATGAGCTTTTTCGCCAGCGCAAAACGCTTGCGCGTCTTCATCGAGGAAGTTGCATCCTCGCGGGTCCGTGCGTTGCTCGACCCCGCCAATCTCCTGGAGTTGAACGACCTCGATGAGATGTTCACGCAGTTGGGACCGTACATAGATTGCGTGCACGCAAAAGATCGGAAACTTCACGTCGACCGCGGCGTCCCCGCCGGACAGGGCGATATCGATTATCCGAAGTTTGTGGCCCTCGCCGCCAAACACGCACCTAAAGCACCCCTTGTCCTTGAATACGTGGGACCGAACGACTACAGACAGGCCCGTGACATCCTGCAAAAGGCGATAAGCTCTCCGGCAGT
>Ga0116148_1004636_pt1 | contig 11873 bp, 8 predicted proteins | sample AD_UKC055_MetaG_FD_89786 | JGI IMG/M metagenome (GOLD analysis project Ga0116148, IMG submission 89786) | Active sludge microbial communities of municipal wastewater-treating anaerobic digesters from USA - AD_UKC055_MetaG | ecosystem: Engineered > Bioreactor > Anaerobic > Digestate | place: USA... | reverse complement strand
GCGAATTATCTAGCTGGCAAAAAGGTACCAACATTTGTTGAAATAGTTCCAGTCTTTGTTGATAAGTCAAATGTCGATCAATATGTGCCTGAAATGTAACTTATTTTAGCGATATTAATAGCGGGAACCTTTTTAAGATTCCCGCTATTAATCATCTTGACCACATAATATAGATAGGGGTTGATTAGTTGCTGAATAGAAATAAAAGGATAGCGGTCCAGCTTATGATTGGACCACAACAAGTAAATGAACTAGGTAAAGAGCTCATATTAAGAAAACTTGATTATGTCCTCAATGCGCTTTGCCCTAATGATCTTATGCTTTCTATTAGTGCCGAATTCACAGAACTTGCTAATCAGGTTGTTGAAAAATGTGAGAAGAAGGGGACTTCTGTCTATAGATGGACTATGGTCTTTGCGGATAGACCAGCTAGTCTTAGTAGCCATGTACCTCTTGCAAAAGATTCCAAAGGCAATGATGGTTATGGCAGTCTTGGGGTTTGGAAAAGAATAGGGAAAGGCGATGAAAAATTTCTTTTCCATTGTCCTGCATCGCTTGGACAAGATGAACAAGGAATTCAATGGGCAATTGATTCAGCTATCAACATTGGAGCACATGGAATTTTCTTAGATAGAATTAGGTTTCCATCGCCTGCAAATGGATTGGAATTTTTGGGCGCCTGTGCTTGTCCCCTATGCAGAGAAGCTTATAAAAATTCTACTGATAAGGATTGGGTTGATCTTTCCTCGCTGCTTATTAATTGCGCAAAGCTGGGTTCTAATGGTGCTGCGGTGTATATGGAACAAGCTAAGCCTATGCTTGTGTTTCGAAGTCATGTTATAGAATTACTTGTTGCAAAATATGCTCATGCTGCGCATGAGAACAGACTACGCGTAGGTTTGGATCTCTTTGCTCCTTCAATTGCTTTCTTAGTTGGGCAAGATTACCATCTTCTTTCAGAACATGCTGATTTTATAAAACCCATGTTCTATTGCAAAACTTATGCTCCAGCAGGCTTGCCGCTTGAATTTGGCCTTCTTACCAAAGGTCTTGAGCAAGCTGGTGTAGAAAAGAGAATGGCTTATTCATTTGTGTCAGAACTCTTCAGTATAGAGACGAATATATTAGATGACATTATGGAGAAAAAAGGCATTTCGTCTTCATTTGCAAGACGAGAAATACAAAAATGCATGCAAGAAATAGATCGAGATATGCAAGCTATGCCTTATGTTTATGCTGGAATTGAGTTAGTTGACCATTCGTCCTATGACACTATGATAGATGATGCCACGAGGGATTCTTATTTAGAAAGCTTGATCGATTATGATATAGCGGTCTGCTGGAACATCTTATATGTTCCTGAAAGGCATATTGAGGCTATCTCTGCAAGATGGAAAGATCAAAATGGGTAATCTGAGATCGGAGCAAAATAGAATTATTGTATCCATGAAAGGTATTTCAAAGAGTTTCTTAGGTGTGAAAGTCCTCGATAATGTAGACTTCTCGCTAAGAAAAGGCGAAGTCATAGCCCTTCTCGGAGCCAATGGTGCAGGAAAATCGACATTAATGAAAATTCTATGTGGTATCTATAGAGCAGACAGAGGACAAATCTATCTGAATGGAAATCCCGTCAAATTTACCGCACCTATAGATGCTTTTAGAGCCGGCATAAGTATTGTTCATCAAGAATCCAGTCTTATTCCAACATTGACTGTTATGGGAGCTGTTTTTCTTGGTCATGAATGTGTCAGACATGCGGGAATATTGAATAGCAAATCTATTTTTTCTGAATACAGAGACCTCAGTGAACATCTCGGCTTGGATGCTTCTCCAAAGACGAAGATAAGAGATCTAAACCCTGCACAAAGAAAAATAGCCGAAATTATGAAAGCGGTTTCGAGAAAGAGTTCTATCTTGATTATGGATGAGCCGACAGAATCGCTTAGCAAACAAGAAACCTTACGGCTCTTCGAGATAGTAAATGATCTCAAGCAGCAAGGAATGAGTATAGTTTTCATAACCCATTTCCTAGATGAGGTAAGAAGTATTGCAGATAGTGCAACTGTAATCCGAGACGGACGCATAGTAGCGGAAGACCTTTCCCCCCAGGTTCCCATAAAGAATCTTGTGTCATTAATGCTTGGAAGGGAAATTGTTGAGTCACGATCCTACAAGAAGTCGCAAATTGGAAATGTAGTCCTTGAAGTAAATAATTTGGGGCGTAAAAATGAGTTTACAAATGTATCTTTCGATGCACATGCGGGAGAAGTGATTGGAATTATTGGGGTTGTAGGATCCGGAAAGAGTGAACTGGCAAAAACTTTATCTGGAGCTTCTACCCAACACAAAGGCACAATAAAAATAAATGGCAAAACCACACAACTCCATACGCCACATGATGCACTCAAGCATGGTATTGGAATGGTACCAGAAGACCGAAAGACTCAAGGGCTAATACTTAATCATAGTATTATAAGCAATATAATCCTCTCATCGTTAAGCACTATTGCTCGCTGGGGGATTATTTTTAGCAAGATTGAAAAATCAAAAGCAGAAAAAGTTGCTTTTCAACTCTCAATTAAATACGTCAATCTAAAACAGAAGATAAAATATCTAAGTGGGGGGAACCAACAAAAGTGTATATTAGCAAGATGGATCCTTTCTTCTCCACAGATACTAATTCTTGACGAACCAACTCATGGAATAGATGTAGCAACAAAGGACCAAATTTATCATATAATTCGCGATCTTGCAGCGAATGGAAAGTCAGTACTTTATTTTTCTGATGATCCGAAGGAGGCTCTCACCTTATCAGATCGGATATTGGTAATGCAAAAAGGGAAAATTAAGCGAACATTTTGGGAGCTTCCTTCTGAAGATATGCTATTGAAGGAAATGATTGAGGTGAATAATGAACAATAGTAATGATATTGGTGGGGTAAAAGGTTCAATTCCGAATGATTATCAATTTATTACAAAAGAAAAGACAAAATCCTTTGACATAAAGGATATCTTAAGACGTTATGGATTGCTTTTAAGTTTTTTTGTCCTTTCGCTAGGCATTTCACTAGTAACGCAGAATTTTCTTTCAGCTACTAACTTATTAAATATCCTTAGGCAAAGCGCAATTGTAGGCATAATGGCAATAGGTACCACATTTGTCATTATCGGTGGTGGATTTGATATTTCTGTCGGTTCGACACTGGCACTATCAGCAGCTCTTGCCTTAGGCCTCCAAGGGTCAATGCATTGGACACTCGCAGCATTAATAGCTATTCTTGTTGGCCTCTTGATTGGGTTTATTAATGGTTTCTTAGCAGCCAAGATACATATTGTACCGATGATAGCTACGCTTGGGACATCTACAATTATTAGAGGTCTAGTTTATCTTTATACTGGTGGTTATCCTATTAACGGTCAGCAAATAGAATTCGAAATAATAGGCTCTGGTTATCTTTGGGGCATCCCTATACCAGTAATAATAATGGTCTTGTTAGCTTTATTATTTCAATTCATTCTTTCCAAGACACAACTAGGAAGATATTGCTGTGCAGTAGGGGGGAATAAAGAAGCAAGTAAATTAGCAGGAGTTGCTGTTGACTATTACCATATTATGACATTCGTAATCGGAGGACTTATGGCAGCCATTTCGGGAGTCGTATATGCCTCAAGATTATCCTCAGCCACTCCTCTTGCTGGGCAAAATTATGATATGGATGCCATAGCTGCAGTAGTAATAGGCGGTACTTCAGTATCTGGAGGCGAAGGGACAGTACTAGGTTCAATAATCGGAGTATTGCTTCTCACTGTTATCACTAATGCCTTTAATCTCCTTGGAGTGCCTGTCTTCATTCAGTATGTTATCAAAGGCTTGATAATTCTTGTGGTAGTAGGCATAGATTCATATACAAGAAAAAGGGAATAAAGAATCGATCAAGTTAATTGCAAAATGTTTATCATAGAAAAAAATTCAGCAAAATCTGTTGAAACTCCATGATAATGTCCCATGGCGTGTCAAGGTCTGAAACCGGAAGTTTATCACCGACTGTGACAAAAAGGAGTTGGAGGATCTTCGATCTACACCTCTATTGAGCTCTCTAGAAATAGCCGCCTGGCTCACGCCAAGCCGCTCAGCGATAATATATTGTGGTACTCCGCGGTCAGAGCATGCTCAGATATCTTCTCAATCTTTTGTAGCGATCCTCTTGTAGCTTTTCATTTCTCTATCCTCATAGCTCTGCGTGAGGAGTTACAGGGTGCCATTCCTTAATAACTTCTATCTATAATAGTTTTAATTTAGAAATATTTGCTCATGCTATGTCACAGGCCCAGGATTGAAGATCACAAGATCGTTATACAAGCCATGGACATCTGCCCAGGTTTTTTTTCGTCCGCTCGCCACATCAATAATATAATTGAATATTTGCTGACCAACTTCTTCTATGATTGCAGTACCGTTAGCAATTTCACCAGCATCGATATCGATAAGGTCTGGCCATTGATGAGCCAGGCGACTATTCGAGCTCACTTTGATGACGGGCGCCATCGCTAATCCATAGGGCGTTCCTCTGCCTGTAGAAAAAACCTGCACATGGATGCCAGAAGCGAGCTGGAGTGTACCGCAGATAAAATCGCTGGCGGGTGTTGCAGCAAAATAGAGTCCATGCGTCGCTCTTTGAGAGGATTGCTCGCGCGGCACACGTTCACCAGGAGCAAGTACCCCTACAATAGGACTTATACCAGATTTTGCTGCTGAGCCAAGCGCCTTTTCGACAATATTTGATAAGCCGCCTTTTTTGTTTCCGGGTGCCGGATTGGCGGAACGATCCACATTGCTGCGCGCTAAATATTCATCGTACCATTTCATTTCTCGAATAAGTGTTTGGGCGACATCGTTTGATACAGCGCGTGGTACGAGCAAATGTACCGCATCTCGAACCTCAGTGACTTCAGAAAACATTACAGTTGCGCCTGCGCGCACTAAGAGATCCGAGGCATAGCCAATTGCAGGATTTGCGGTGACACCAGAAAATGCATCAGAGCCACCACATTGAACGCCTACCACAAGGTCAGAAAGCGGGCAGGGCTCCCGCCGTCGCTGATCGAGGATCGCAAGCCTCGCTTCCGCAACGCGCATAAGCTCTGCAACCATTGCCGAAAAGCCAGCCTGATCTTGCAAGCGAATAATCTGATGTTGTGGCGCAGTAGCAATGCGTTCTGGCTGCAGTTTTTCACAACCTAAGCCAACAATGAGTGCCAAGCCTCCAAAATGAGGATGCGAAGCAAGATTTTGAATTGTTCTTATAGGTATTTCAGATTCAGCTGCTGAAATTGCAACTCCACATCCATAGCTATGATTAAGCGCAACAACACCATCAACATGAGGATAGCGAGGCAAAAGTTCCTTTTCGATGCGCGCTGCAGCAACCTTAAGCACCCCTGCCATGCACTGCACTGAAGGGACAAGGCCCAGCAAATTTTTGCAGGCAACAGTTCCATCAGCATTGCGGTAACCCTCAAAGGTAGGTGGCTCTGATTGAAAGGACGGCGCTACGAAAGACTGTGCTGAAGACGTGGTGTTCGGCATTGATAATGGCGTCTTTTGAGTCTGCTTTTTCTTTGTCCTTGAGTGCAAACTACCCTCTTGGTGGGACAGTTGTGCTAAGAGCGCATCTAAATCTGGTGGTGCCGGCAACTCCAAAGCTGTTTCATCGACCCAACTTCCTTTAGGAAGGCTTCGCATTGCATAGCCAATTACCATGCCATAGCGGATAATGGGCTCGCCAGGTTCAATATCCTTGAGTGCCACCTTATGACCTTGAGGAATAGCCTCCTTCAACTCAAGCCCATCTGAAAATTTTGTTCCAGCAGCAAGCCCACCTTCATTGACAATAATTGCCACGGTGTCCTTTCCATTTACTTTGATATATCGAGCTTTCTCTTCTTTGTTCGTCAACATATGCCCTCCTGATATATCCTGACATTATGTCTTTTTATTATTAAATTTATTATGAAATGCCTCATTATCTCCCAATTATGGTCCCCCAAGCTATTGCAAATAGCACTCCAACGATAAAAAAAGCTATGCTGTAGGCACCATTCCATTTGATGGAGATTTGCGAAGCTTTAGCTCCTGTATAGCGCGAAATGCTCATAATAATCCCTGCAAAAGGGGAAATCATATAGGAAGCCGCACCTCCCACAGCAAGGCTCAGCGCGATGCTCAACATGGGGAGTTTCATGGGTGTTGCCGCTAGAATAGTGCCAAACAAGACGATTGTTATGAAAGGATGAAATCCTATTACTGAAAGTCCAGTCATTACAAGCGGCAAAAGCACTACTGCAAAAAGGCCAAGTTGCTCTGCAGAATGCTGAATAAAGGGAGTTATGGCATCAAGTATTCCAGAAGATTGAAGTGATCGAGAAAAAATTCCCATCGCTACAAAAAATGGCCCCATATCTCGAACCTTGAGAAGTCCGTCATCCCAATACTCATGCGCTGCTGCGCGAAATCTGCAACTATCATGGAGCGTAAGCGACCATATCGCCGAAATGATGGCCCCTGCAAGCATAATGCGCGTATAGCTCGCCCCAATACCTTTTTTCTCTAAAAAGAAGACTATTCCCACAATGGATAAGGCGGCGATTCCAACATGGAGCATTGCTGCATTTTCATTTCGGCCTGAGCAACGAGAAATCTTGGAAGGACGGAAAATCTCTCTATGATTAGCATTATTACAGGAAGCATTCGGCGTATGCCCCATGGGAAGCACATTTGCTCGACCTACATTCTTTGATTTTTCAGCAATAACACCATGCCGGAGCTCCGCCCAATAGCTCAAGCCAAAGCCGATCATTGCAAGCAAAATTCCCGGCATCAGCAGTTGGGACCACGGGATACCTGTTGCTTGTCCTACGAGATACAAATTGATTGCAGGTGGTGCCCAAAGCGCAGCGAGGACATAGCCTCGGCTTACCGTTACCGCAAGAAAACGATCAGCCGATTCTCCGGACAATCGAGATCGAATTGTTTTTCCCATCAGATTCATGGAAAGTGGAATCGCTCCCATATTGAGAAAACTCGCGAAAAGGTGAGTGACGAGCGTAGAAAACGAAAAAAGCGCTGTGTTGCTTCGTGCATGTTGATTTGCCCATTGGCAGATACGCTCATCATATCGACCTATTGAAATAGGAATGGCAACAAGCTGCATTGCCACCATAATGGCGACGGTGTTGGTCATTGAATTGATCGCAATAAGCCACTCAGAGAAAGGCTGCTCTGTTGCAAGCAGTATTGCAGCGCCTGCAACTAGAAAAATAATAGTGGCTTTTTTAAAACCCGCACTGACAAGAGACAGCCCAGGAAGAAGAACCGCTACTGATGCCATAGCCATAATCCAGCTAGGCACCAGCGGCGATTGAATATTGAGTAGATGCACGCATGCTAAAAGCAGTGCGCCACACCGAAAAACAAGTTTCAGCGCGACACCTCTACTTTGGCGAGTTTTTCGTAATATCGAATGATGGCGCCATGATCGAGCTCTCCCATACCATCGACCTTCAGCGATTGCAGAATTTCCATCACCGATGCCGTGAGCGGGAGCGGCACGCCGACATCGTGCGCTGTCTCGATTGCATTGGCCAAATCCTTTATATGCAAATTGATTCTAAAACCAGGGTTGAATTTACGATCCATCACGAGTGGCGCTTTTGCGTCAAGTACGGTGCTACCCGCAAGCCCGCCACGGATCGCATTGTAAATAAGCTCAGGCTCTACTCCTGCCTTGGTTCCCAGCACAAGCGCCTCTGACATTGCGGCGATATTCAAAGCCACAATGATCTGATTTGCAAGCTTTGTAGTATTGCCCGCGCCAATATCGCCAGTACGGACCACTGAGCTGCCCATTACTTTGAGTAAATCATAATACTTGTCGAAGACTTCCTGTTTTCCACCGACCATTATGGACAGCGTACCATCGATTGCCTTTGGCTCACCACCTGAAACTGGCGCATCGAGCATTTCAACGCCTTTTTCCGCGAGCTTTGCGCTCACTTCTTTACTCACAAGTGGTGCAATCGAGCTCATATCAATATAAACGAGCCCAGGACGTGCTGCTTCAATAATGCCATTTTCTCCAAGTGCAACCTGCTTTACATGCGGAGAATTGGGAAGCATGGTGATCACAACATCTGATTTTTCGGTTACTTCGCGAGCTGTAGCAGCGGCTTCTGCACCAAGCGCAACAAGTTCTGCAACGGCTGCCTTGTTGACGTCATTGACGACGAGCGAATAGCCCGCTTTGATAAGATTTTTGCTCATCGGTTTGCCCATGATGCCAAGGCCAATAAATCCTACTTTCATTTTAATTCCTCCCTCTATTTGTAGTTATTTTATGAAATGAATGCCATGAGATAGTCTTCGACCATCCATTTGCATTGCTGTATTGCCGACTAGCGCACAAGACACGGCTTTTTATTGTCGAACTTCCACCCTGGAATAAGATATTGCATTGACATTGCATCATTTCGTGCACCGAGCGCATGTTCGCAATAGAGCCTATGTGCTGCTTCAATTTGATCCATATCGGGTTCAATTCCTAAGCCCGGAGTATTGTCGACATGAATCATACCATCGACAATCTGCGGTGGGTTCTTTGTAAGCCGCTCGCGGCCTTCTTGCCAAATCCAGTGGGTATCGAGTGCGGTGATGTCTCCAGGCGCAGCAGCTCCTGTCTGTGCAATCATTGCTAATGAAATATCGAAATGATTATTGGAGTGGCAGCCCCATGTAAGGCCCCATTCACTGCAGAGCTGCGCGACCTGAACTGCGCCGCGCATTGTCCAGAAATGTGGATCAGCAAGCGGAATGCTCACTGATTGCAGCACAATCGAATGCCCAAGTTCGCGCCAATCAGTGGCAATCATGTTGGTTGCAGTAGGAAGCCCTGTTGCTCGTCGGAATTCTGCCATGATCTCTCTTCCTGAAAATCCTTTTTCAGCGCCACAAGGGTCCTCCGCATAGGTGAGAATACCTACTTTGTCTTTGCAAAGCCGAATGGCTTCATCGAGCGACCACGCGCCATTCGGATCGAGCGTAATGCGCGCAGTAGGAAAGCGCTTTTTTAGTGCTTCAATGACCTTCATTTCTTCATCACCGCGCAATACTCCACCCTTAAGTTTAAAATTGCGAAAACCATAACGAGCCTGTGCTGCTTCAGCCAGCGCAACCATGGCATCAGCACTCAACACTTCCTCGTTTCTGAGCTGATACCATTTCTCTGGTGCATTAGATTCATCATCGTAGGGCAAGTCTGTTTTTCTTCGATCTCCAACAAAAAAGAGATACCCAAGCATTTCGACGTCCTTGCGCTGCTGACCAGTACCCAAAAGCGAAGCAACGGGCACACCTAGAAATTTGCCTAATAGGTCGAGGAGCGCTGCTTCTACCGCGGTCACTGCATGCACCATGGTGCGTAGATCATAGGTTTGTTGGCCTCGTCCTTCTGCATCTCGATAAGCAAATGCGCGACGCATCGAAAAGAGAGTATCGCCATAGTGTCCAATTTCGGAACCCACCACGAGCGGCACCGCATCTTGCAAAGTTGAATAAATCTTTTCTCCGCCAGGTACTTCTCCTACGCCCAAAGTTCCCTCTTCATCTTTGAGTATCACGATATTGCGGGTAAAATATGGACCATGTGCACCGCTCAGGTTGAGGAGCATGCTATCTTTTCCCGCAACAGGAATAATGCGCATTTCAACGACCTTCGGTGTTCTTCCTTGAACACGCGTTCCTTTACTCTCTTTAAAATTTAAGGTTTCATCTGAGGTCATGGTGAATTTTCTCCTTTACTTTACCATTAGCGCACCATGCAAGGCTTTTTGCCATCGAATTTCCATCCTGGAATGAGAAATTGCATCGCCATTGCGTCGTCGCGGTCTCCAGAAGGAAGCGTTTTATAGAGCGCCGCTGCACGTGCCACCGCATTCAGGTCAATTTCTATCCCTAAACCAGGCTTATCTTTACGAATCGCAATGTGACCATGCTCAATAGGTAAAGGATCTTTGCAAAGGTACTGTCCATCTTGCCAGATCCAATGGGTGTCGACTGCAGTGATTTCGCCAGGCGCTGCTGCGGCAACATGAGCAAATATAGCAAGCGAAATATCAAAGTGATTATTTGAATGAGAGCCCCAGGTAAGACCGGTATCTGCACAAAGTTGTGCAAGCCGCACTGATCCCGACATTGTCCAGAAATGCGGATCCGCGAGTGGAATATCGATCGAACCAAGGACAAAGGAATGGCGAAATTGCCGCCAATCGGTTGCAATCATATTGGTGGCAACCTGAAAACCCGTTGCGCGCTTAAATTCAGCCATTATTTCGCGGCCTGAAAAACCTTTTTCTGGGCCGCATGGGTCTTCAACATAACTCAGAATGCCATGCATATCCTTGCAGAGGCGAATTGCTTCTTCGAGCGACCACGCGCCATTCGGATCGATGTTGATACGTGCATCTGGGAATGTTTTTTTGAGGGCACGTACCACTTCCATTTCAAATTCGCCATCGAACACGCCGCCTTTTAGCTTGAAATCCTTAAAGCCATAGTGCTCTTTAGCGGCTTGTGCTTGTTCGACAACTGCTTCAATAGTGAGCGCTGGCTTTCTTCGTAGCCGAAACCATGAATGGGGGCTTGTCTCTTCGGTAAGGTAAGGAAGCCCTGTTTTTGGTCCATCTGCCACAAAGAAAAGGTAACCCAAAAAAGGCACTGAATCGCGTTGCATGCCATCGCCGAGCAGTGCTGCAACAGGTACATCAAGAAATTTGCCCACTAAATCCAAAAGCGCACATTCTACTGCTGTTTCTGCATGTACCACAAAACGCAAGTTTTTAAGATCGAGCCCCTGGAGCCCTTCGCCGCTATCCTCAGGATTCACATAATTGCCACTTTTTATTGCATTGATGAGGTTTTTCCACTCTCCAATTGGCTTACCCAAAAGAAATTCGCGATAACTCTCAAGCGCCCTTGTAATACTTTCTCCGCCATGTACCTCGCCAATGCCAGTATCCCCTGAGGAATCCTCGAGTATCACGATATTTCTTGTAAAAAAAGGCGCATGGGCACCGCTCAACGTAAGGAGCATGGAGTCGTAGCCTGCAACAGGATAGACCTGATAATTGGTGATAATTGGAGTTTTGCTCATTATTGTACTGGTTTCCTTACTAATCTAATAAATAAAGCTTTAATTATTGGCCAAATCACTGCAACGACTGCAAGAATTAAAAAGGCAGCGGATATCGGATTGGTAAGAAATCCCATGAAGCTATTGTCAGAGAGCATTAAGCCACGCCGCAGATTTGTCTCTGCCATTGGTCCAAGGATAAATCCTATTATAAATGGAGCCTGCGGAATCTTGAATTTAATAAATGCATATCCCACTACGCCAAATATCAAGATAGTCCACACATCAAACACACGACTCGAAAGGCCAAATGCACCGACAACACAAAGTACGAGTATAATTGGAAGCAAAATATGTTTAGGTACCTTAAGCAGTTTAATAAAACCGCGAAGACCAAACCATTCGATGACGATCATCAATATTGAACAAATCAGCACTGCTGCAAAGATAGTATAGACGAGATTTGCTTGATTTCTAAAAAGCATCGGTCCAGGAATAATACCATGTACCATAAATCCACCGAGCATAACCGCAGTTACCCCGTCACCTGGGATACCAAGGGTTAAAAGAGGTATAAGGGCTCCACCTATCGTGGCGTTGTTTGCTGTTTCAGAGGCTACCACACCATCAATAATTCCCGTACCGAATTGCTCAGGATGCTTAGATTGGTTTTTTGCAACAAGATAAGAG